>Ga0335081_10010933_pt1 | contig 14683 bp, 13 predicted proteins | sample Lox_Sample_35_FD_206713 | JGI IMG/M metagenome (GOLD analysis project Ga0335081, IMG submission 206713) | Soil microbial communities from Loxahatchee National Wildlife Refuge, Florida, United States - Lox_Sample_3.5 | ecosystem: Environmental > Terrestrial > Soil > Wetlands | place: USA... | reverse complement strand
TCGAGCGAATAATCGAATTCGATCTCGATGCCCGCGTCTTTATAATAGCCCTTATCAATGGCGACATATAACGGCGCGAATTGGATGTTGGCGATATAGCCCACCGGTAATTTGATATGAACCAGCGCGTTCGTTCCAGAACCGGAAGCGGGCGAGGCACCACATGCAGCCGTCAACGCTCCAAGCAAAATCAAAACGATCAATCGTTTCAACATATCTTCTCCTAATTTTCATATGTCGTTGCGAGGTCACGAAGCACGCCGAAGGCGAAACTCTTCCCCGAAGCAATGACATCCTAAAGTTGCTAAAGCTCCATGATCTGTTGCCAAGCTAAAAGTCTTCGCTCGATCCATGCCACTATTCCATAAAGCGACAATGCCAGTGCGATCAAGGTAAAGACCGCGACAAAAACCATTGGCGTATCGTAGGTCCCACGCCCCACATTGATGAGCACGCCCAAGCCGCGATCCGCGCCGACGAGTTCGCCGACCACCGCACCGATCACCGATAACGTCGCGCCGATGCGCAGCCCGCCGAGGAAGATGGGCAGCGCGGCGGGGATTTCAAGATGAAATAGAATCTGTCGGCGCGAGGCGCGCAACGAATGCATAAGATCATAGTAAGCCGTCGGCACCGCGCGCAAGCCGACAACGGTATTCACTAAAACCGGAAAGAAAACAATCAACGCGCAGATCAATACTTTTGAAAATATTCCGGGTCCAAACCAAATCACCAATAACGGGGCAATCGCGACTAATGGCACAGCCTGGCTCGCGACAAGATATGGCGATAGAAATTTTTCGAGCGTAAGTGACTTAGCAAGCCAGTAACCCAATACGATGGCGAACAGAGTCCCTGAAAATAATCCGAGCAATATTTCGAGCAAAGTTACCGCAGTATTCTGCGCGAGTTCGCCGTCGCTGAGCGACACCAAAAAGCGTTGCCAAACTTGAAGCGGGGATGGCAACACGAACGCGGGCAATCCACTGAAGCGTGCAACTGCCCACCAGGCGATTAATCCCGCGACGATAGAAATTATTCCAAGCCAGCGATAACTGCGCTTGGCGGCACGCGGGAGATTACGAATAAGATTTGTATCCATGGTTTCATTCTTTTGCAAACAAAACGCCTCGCAAAGAAAAAACTGCGGGGCGCGGAAACAGACTAAAGCCGTAGTCTGATGCGAAAGCAAATCCCGAAAACAAGAAACGTTTTCGGGGCATATGAATCGAATCAGACTCGCGTGAGTCCTATGACCTTCTTCTATCCAGACTATACTGTCGGCATTGGGATTCCACCAATTCATGCGCTTGCGCGCTCGCGGGCTTTACCGCCGATCGGGAATTACACCCTGCCCCGAAGGTTGTGTTTAATTAGAGATAATTATATCCGCGTCAAGGATAAACTTCAAGGTGATGATAAGTTTTTGAGCAAGCGGCGCAGTTGGGGTTCGATGCGCTTCAATTCTTCCCTGTGAGCGGCCGATAGTTTCTCAAGAATTTTCATTCCCCTGACGGTTAATCTGACGAAAACCCGACGGCGATCCTCCACCGAGCGTTCACGCACAAGAAGCCCTTGTGCCGAAAGACGATCCACCAAGCCCACTGCACTATGATGACGTATCTGCAAACGCTCCGCAAGCTCGCTGATGGTAATCTGTTCGCGGCCCGGGAAGCCTTGAATGGCTAGCAGTGCTTGATGTTGTTCCGACGTCAATCCAACAGATTCGGCGGCCCTAACGCTAAAGTGCATAAATTGCCGCAACGCATAGCGGAAATCTGCCAGTGTCTGATATTCGGACTTTTGACTGCGCCTCATTGAATGCTCCAGATCGATGGGATCATCATTTATGCGTTATAGTTCTTTCCAATTATATCGTATTCCGATATAATTGGAGGCCAAATTCTATTAGAGGTGAAATAATGGTTGAGAGAAAAAACTCGGATTACAACTCTGCCGGTGATTTTCGAGTGTTGCTGGTTTCCGTGCTCGGAGGAATTATCGGACTGATCGCTGGGGTCGTCGCCTATGTTTTATTAGCTCTGATTGCGGTCATCACAAATCTGGTTTACTTCCAACGCTTCAGTTCGACCCTTCCTAGTTTGAAAGATAATCCAATTGGGATCTGGATTCTAATTGTCCCTGCACTCGGTGGCTTGGTTGTTGGACTCATGGCGAAATATGGCACGCCCAAGATCAAAGGCCATGGCATTCCTGAAGCGATGGAAGCTGTGTTAGTCAACAAAAGCCGCATTGCGCCGAAAGTGGCCATCCTGAAACCACTCTCTGCCGCCATTGCCATTGGAACCGGTGGGCCGTTCGGCGCGGAGGGACCGATTATTCAGACGGGTGGCGCCTTCGGTTCTTTGGTTGGACAGTTGCTCCACACCACGGCTGCCGAGCGAAAAGTTCTTTTAGCTTGCGGCGCAGCAGCAGGTATGGCCGCCACGTTCAGTACACCAATTGCGGCTGTTATTTTGGCAATTGAATTGTTGTTATTCGAATTCAAATCCCGATCTTTTATTCCGCTGGTGATTGCCAGCACGCTTGCCACAACGGTTCGTTTTCGCTTAATGGGCGCGGGACCAATGTTTGTCGTTCAGCCGGTGGATTTTGGCATCCCCAACGATTTGCCTTATTACATTGTGCTCGGTCTCTTGTGCGGATTGGCGGCAGTTCTCATCAGCAGTGCATTGTATTGGTTTGAAGATTTGTTTGATCGCTTGCCAATCGACGAGGTTTTTCTTCCCGCCATTGGCGCATTGGCATTGGGTATTATCGGATTCTTCGTGCCACGCGTGCTCGGCGTTGGCTACGATACGATCACGGATATTTTGAATGCGCGGCTTGCGCTCTCGGTGCTTTTATTGATCATGGTCTTCAAGAGTCTGGCTTTGGTCATCTCGCTTGGCTCCGGAACTTCGGGCGGATTGCTAGCCCCGATGTTTATGGCTGGAGCGGCAATGGGTGGTGCCTTCGCGATGATCGTCAATCAAATTATTCCGGGAGCGAATCTGTCGCCGGCGGCATGTGCACTCGTTGGAATGGCTGCCGTTTTCGGGTCAGCGGCGCGCGCTACATTTACACTCATCATCTTTGCTTTTGAGATTACGCGTGACTACAACGCCATCCTGCCGCTTATGCTGGTCTGTGTAATCGCAGATGGTGTGACAATCTTGTTGATGCGTAATTCGATTATGACCGAAAAACTGGTCCGACGCGGAGTCCGCATTTCGCAGGATTATGAGGCGGATATCCTTCAGCAAGTTGACGTTGGTGAAGTAATGGATCGCCATCCGGGCGTAGTCTTCAGCACTATGAAGGTCAGCGAATTAGCTGATCGAGTCGCGCGAGGCGACAAACAACTTATCCGTCATCAAGGCTTTCCGATTTTGAACAAAAAGAATTCATTGGTTGGAATTATTACTTGGGGCGATATAACAAAGGTTGTCGCTGAAAATATCGCTGATAAGAAGACTGTGCTTGAGGCCGGGAATAACGAACCCATCGTTACCTATCCCGATGAATTGATGCACGATGCAGTACTCAAGATGCTACATCATGATATTGGCCGTCTACTTGTTGTGGATCGTCATAACTCGCGGAAGCTGGTCGGCTACCTCGGACGCTCTGCCGTCATGGAGGCGCGTCTGCGGCGCCTGCATGAGGAACACGTTCGAGAACCGGGCTGGCTGACTGCGGCAGTCCCGTTACTGGTTAAAAAAGAGTCGTCTGTCAAGGTTTCGTTCAATGGCAAACGGCTCAAGCCATCCAACCAGTCTGCAAAAAAGAAATAGGAGCGTTTCCGCAAATCTAAGCGGATGTTCAATTATAGAATTAAATCGGATGCTGATTATTCAGCCTTGACAATGCAGTCCACTGGGCAAACCGAGACGCAATGCGGCGATTCGTAGTGACCTTCGCATTCGACGCAGGTTGTTTGATCGATAATATACAGGATGCCATCGCCTTCGCTGATTGATTCGGTCGGACATTCGGGAACGCACGCGCCACAGGCGATGCATTCTTCTTTAATGGTCATGGTCATAAAATGTTCTCCAATTGAAGTTTGGTATATAAGTTAATTCATCTCTTGGAGGTCGTCAAATGACGAATGTCCAATCTTTGGATGATTTTGTCATTATATAGCCATCCGTACGCTATTCGAGGCTTAATAAACAGTGCGCCGAGTGGAAGGATCAGCCTTAGAAAAATTTCTTAGAGAAAGGATTCAACGCTTCAATCCATTGTTGAACTTATCCACCAGCCAGAATAGGATCAATCATAGATTTGAATTGGCTGAACGAGGCTGGTCCAATCACCTTTTGACCGTTCACAATAAAGGATGGGGTTCCGATGAATCCATATCCGCGCGCCTCCGCCATGCTTTGATTGACCTTAGCTTTATCCTGCTCCAAATCAAGACACTGATCAAACTGAGACGTGTTCAAGCCAATTTGCGAAGCATACGATTTCAAATCATCAATACTCAACGCGGGCGCTTTCGCATACAACAAATCATGATATTGCCAAAACTTGCCTTGATCAAAAGCACATTGACCTGCTTGCGCGGCTTGCGGTGATTGCGCCGTGATGATCGGATAATCTCTCCACACAAAATGAACTTGATCGCCGTATGTGGCGACGATTTGCTTCAAGACACCGGCTTGCTCCCAGCCGCGGCAAGTGGTGCAACCGAAATCGCCATATTCGATAATGGTAACTTTCGCAGACGGCGAACCCAGCGACGGATCCGAAGCGAGACGCGTTGCACTCAATGACGGAATCGGCGACGACTCGGATCGAAAAATCAATAGTACGGCAACTATAATCAGAATGATTATGCCAACTGCAAGAATCGGATGAAACTTCGATTTAGAATGATTCGATTTCAACATATCCTCAATTCAAAAAAGTTTATAGAATAGATTCTATTCCTTTTGGAATACAACGCAGGTAAGAGTTCTCTAATCTTGCTCATCAGAAACCATATGGAATTCAAACTCACGATTTTTTCAGACTATATATGACCATGGTGCTATGTCGGCCAGGGTGTGGTCGAGAAGCTCAAAGCTGAATACGATATCGAATTGGAATGGCGCCCGTTCTATTTGTATTGGGACACGCCGCCCGAGGGCCGCGAGCTGCCGGATCATGTGAAGCAAGCGCGGTCGCGCGGCTCGGAAGAACGATTAAGTCAGATCGCCGATTCGTATGGGATGAAGTTTGCATCCACCAAGCGCATCTACAACACGCGTCTCGCACACGAAGCGACGGAGCATGCGCGTGAACACGGCAAAGCCAGCGAATTTCATCGCGCCGTCTTTCGCAAAGTTTATGCCGAAGGAGAAGACGTCAGCCAATGGGATGTGTTACGTTCTGCTGCCGAAGAAGTCGGCTTGGACGCGAACGAAATGCAAAGCGAAGTGGAAAGCGGAAAATATACGGAAGAGGTTGCGGCTCAAGTTCAGGAAGCGTACCAGATAGGGGTTACCGGCGTGCCGACTTATGTCATCAATAATCACTATGCCATCGTCGGCGCACAACCGGTTGACGTGTTCAAGAATGCATTAGCACAAATATTGAACAATAAAGAAAATTCATAACAATCAGCATCCGAAGTCAAAGGTTTGGATGTTGATTGTTATTTATCTATCAAAGATAGAAAATGCAATTATGCCAAAGCCCGTCTCCGCTGAATAAGGCTATAGATTGCCAATGCCAACGCGATCACCGCCGCGACCCAAGCGGAGTATGCGACCAAAGGCGCGGCAGATTGTTTGACTGCGATACCAGCGAAAGCCCAGACAAACACGAACAGGTAACCGCTATCCCGACGCGTGAACGCCATCAATAATCCAAGCAGACTCGCAACGATGAGCATGATCACTGCCCAAGCCTGCGGATCAATCCCGAATCCATTCCAATGGATGAAATATAACCAGTCTGAGATGTTTGCGATGGTGGCGACACTGATCCAGCCGAGATACACGCTGATGGGAATATCCACGCACCACCTCTCGGCGTTGCTGACCGAGGTGCGACCGATGTTCAGATTGAGATAACATGCAATCAGCAAGCCGAGCAGAATCAACATGACGATCACGCTCAACGTGAAATGGTTATATTGCCAGCAGAACAGCCAAGCGGCATTGAAGACGCCGGTCAGCGCAAATAAATATCCCAAGCCGCGCAAGCGCGGACTTTCCTTATGGGAAGGCAGGAACTGATAAACTGTGAATGCAATCCAGCCGATGTAGATGATGCCCCAAATGGCAAAGACGTATCCGGCAGGGACAAAAAATATTTTGAAGCGATCCGATATCTGGGCTGTAGTTTGATTATTTAGTGGCAAGGTAGTAGCCAGAATATTGACCACAAGCGCAAGGAGCACGCTCAAAAGATTGGCAGTTTGACGTAAATTATCTTTGGTCATAAGAACCTCCGTTGAAAATAATATATCATAAAACACCGCTAACAAAACCATAACCTGCTGTTAACAATAATTCTGGTTGAGGCTTCTATAATTATCTGACCTATCAAAACATCAGGTAAAACATGGAAATGCAATTCAGTAATTTGGATAACGAAATCCGCATGATCAAGTTGGCAGGCAAATTCGACATCGTCGGCACCGGCGAAATCGAAACAAAATTCACAGGCTATTGTTCCGGAGATAAAGTCCGCGTGATCGTGGATTTATCCGAGGTGAGCTTTCTGGCATCCATCGGCATTCGGCTTCTGATGTTGACCGCTAAATCCGTTAATAAGCGCGGCGGGAAAATGGTGATTTTAAATCCGATCCCCGATGTGAAGAACGTACTCGAAGTAACCGGTATCCCAGCCATCATTCCAATCTATTCTTCCTTCGAGTCGGCTGAAACGATATTAACAGCGCCACAAAAATAATTGCTGCGCTAAACACAAACGGTCTCGTTGACATACGAGACCGTTTTTATTTTTCAATGATGGTAATATAATCAACCAATCTTTTCATTTAAGTTAAGAAGGAAGTGCCACGATGAAACATTTTATCAGTAGTTTGATTCTGATTGCGGCAATGTTTCTAACGGGGTGTCAATCCGGAGAGACGCAAGCCCCGCAACAAGTTCCAACGATTTCATCAACAACGCAGAGCGTACCCGCTACCAGCGCGGCAAGTGCGCCGGTAGTGTCGTTTCCCTCAACGCTGATCAAACATGTGGTTAAGAATGCTGTTCAACGTCAGGCAGTTTGCAACGATGGCTCTCCTGCGGTCTACTACTTCAAGCGCGGTTCGGGTGCGGACGCGGCGCATTGGATTATCCACTTTCAGGGCGGCGGCTGGTGCAGTACGGGTCAATCATGCTCCTTACGTTGGAGTTCCCAACACTATCTGATGACTTCACAAGGTGCGCCCAACACGATGGAAGCAGGCGGCATCTTTTCAACATCTGCGCAAGAGAATCCTGACTTTGTTAACTTCACGCAGGTCTTTATCAAGTATTGCAGTTCGGATATTTACTCCGGTGACTCGCAACAACAAGTAAATGGGATGACGATGCAATTCCGCGGACATAAGATCGTCGCGGCGATCATCGCTGATCTGCAAGATTCAAGCGTGATCCCAGCGCCCAATTTGAAAAACGCAACTCAGGTTCTTGTGACCGGATCATCCGCCGGAAGTTTCGGCGCGGCAAGCAACATGGATTGGATCGCGTCACAATTGCCTTCTGCAAAAGTGAAGGGCGTGCTCGATAGCAGTTGGGTGCCGCCGCTGCCAGATTACGGTTCGGGTCCGCTCGCACCGACAGCAGGCTCCGCTGACTTCTATAATTATTTTTCAGCGGTCGCCGATCAATCGTGTACCGCGGCGAATCCCGGCCAGCCGGGAATCTGCCTTTCGACTCTGCAACTCTATCCGTATCTGACCACGCCGGTCTTCGTCTATGCCGAACAGCACGACCCGATTTTGAGTGGAACCAAAGGCGTGACTAGTTTTAGTGTCCCGGCACAAGCCGCGTATATGACTCAATACGCGGCTTCCTTGCGTGACTCGCTTAAAAACGTAACCGCAGTTTTCAGCCCATCGGCGGGAATCCACACCGCACTGACGGACGATAATTTCACCGCTATCAAAGTGGACGGCTATGACTTTCAACAAATTTTAGGCAACTGGTATTTCGGACGTTCGGGACCGATTCGAATCATTGCGGGCGAAACGCAATGAAGGTTCCGAAACATTACGGAAAAAGAACGAGCGTTACAACGTAGCTTTGTTCATCCGCGGCTGGCGAAAGAGTGACCAGCAAGGTGCTCGTATCTTTGGTGAAGTGCATACCCAGCATATCGCTTTCGTCTAGGTTCCAACCCAGTGATTCCAATTTGGCGCTGTAAAACGAATCGATTGTTCCTGAGTCTGTGGGAATCTTGAACGTATATGTATGCGAGTTGAGTTGTTGCCCTGCAGTTGCCTCCGCCATGATAGGAATGTTATTCCATTCCGCAAGTGGCTTTTTGGTTGAGTTAAAATCGCTGGTTGCTCCAGAAATTGACGTTTGATAAAGGGACTCGAGCGCGGTAGCTGTAGCGTCCACGGGGAGCGGTGTGGGTGTGGGAACAAACTCATCAATGAATACACTGGCAATGGGCACGATTGCAATCCAGCCAATGAAGATAACTAGCAACAGAATGCCGATAGCGCCTTCGGTCCTCCTGATGATTTTCCCGATGAGCGAATCTGAATTCCAGCGTGCGTTGACATACCAGAAGAAGCATATGATTAGGAAAAGCACAAAGCCGTAGAAGGGACCCGCATAGACGCTCATTTTGATGGCGTCAATTGGAGTCTGTGAACCTGATTTTGAATCCGTGCAAGTCCATCCGGCGGTAATCTGAGTTGTTCCCGGAATCGGATTGGATACATTCTGTTGATAACTCAGTTGCCCGTTCGGACATGCCAGCGGTTTGCCGATGTAGTTCAAGGGAGGATAAAGCGCTCCAATGCCAATCGAGATGGCGGTAACGCCCATGAAGATCGACCATACAAAAATAGCCATCAGCCAACCGATTGTTTTGCCTGTGATTTTCATACCGGTAAATTCCTTTCTACTTTTATTTGAATTTTCTCAACTTTATAAGTAAAGGACAATCCCCCGAAGGTTTGCCCCACCCCGTCCCTCCCCAAATACGATAACGAATATTTTGAATCCGCATTCAAAGTTTGCCTTTTCGTATTTGGGGAGGGTGTCACGAAGTGACGGGTGGGGCAGAAACTCATCATATCGCGCTGACCGACGATAATTTCACCGCCATCAAGGTGGACGGCTATGACTTTCAACAAATTTTAGGTAATTGGTATTTCGGACGTTCGGGATCGATACGAGTGATAGCCAATTCAACCCAGTGAGATGATGTTGAGGGTGTGCTAAAGAATACTGCGAGACATGAAGATAAAACGGTCTCGGAAACAATTATCAAGGAACCTGCCATGTGTTTTTTAAAACCATGCATTCTAACAACATAGATGTTGAGGATGCCTCTATAAAATTAGTTCAATAAAAACTTGCAAAATGCAGGATTCTTTGGTACAATGTCATTCACCCGAAAGGTGAATGACATTGTAGAGATGCTTTGGATATAATTTTCAGAACAGCAAAATTTGCGAAAGAATGTAACGAATTCCGATTGTTACAAAAAGTCTATGGCGAACAAAGAGCAAGATTAATTCGGCGTCGGTTGGACGAACTTCGAGCCGCAAATAATCTGGCTGAAATTAGTCACCTTCCTCCGCCGAGAATGCATCAGTTAAAAGGTGAAAGGCAAGGGCAAATCTCATTAGATCTTGACCATCCTTATCGTCTCTTAATTACAGTTGCAAACAATCCTATCCCAAAAAAGGATAATGGAAGCATTAATTTATCCAAAGTGACCGCAGTTATGATCTTTGCCGTAGAGGATACTCATGATTAAGAATCAATATAACCCTGATTTTGTAACACCGCCCGGTGAAACCTTGCTTGAAACTCTCGAAGTTATTGGCATGACTCAGGCTGATTTTGCTGGGAGAACTGGGCGACCAAAGAAAACCATTAATGAAATTATTCGTGGCAAAACAGCGATTCTTCCTGAAACAGCACTACAGTTTGAAAAAGTTTTGGGAATACCGGCAAGTTTTTGGATTAGCCGAGAACAGAATTATCAAGAATGGCTTGCTCGCGAACAAGAACGTTCTTCATTTGAGAAACTTCTGTCTTGGATAGAGCAGTTTCCTATAAAAGAGATGATTGATTTAGGTTGGATTGAACAACAGAACGAGCCTACAAATCAGCTAAATGAATTGCTACGTTTTTTCGGTATCGCTTCGCCACATCAATGGAATGCAGTGACTAATGATTTGAGCCTTGCCTTTCGCCGTTCTCCTGCCTATAAAGCAGAGCCTGAAATAATCTCTGTATGGCTAAGAAAAGGTGAAATCAATGCTCAGAATATTAATTGTGATCCCTTTGATACCGACGCTTTTCGAGATGCACTTAGTAAAATTAGATCGCTAACAAACGAGTCGCCTGATGTTTTTGTGCCTAGAATTATTGAATTATGTAGAAAAGCTGGTGTCGCAGTTGTACTTGTTCATGAACTTCATAAACTTCGTACAAACGGCGCAACGCGTTGGCTTAATCCTACTAAAGCTTTGATTCAGTTAAGCCTATTATATAAAACTGATGACCAACTATGGTTTACTTTCTTCCATGAAGCAGGGCACATTTTATTGCATGGTAAACGCGATATCTTTTTGGAAGAAGATAATCAAACAAACAACAAGGAAGATGAAGCCAACCGCTTCGCGGCGGACTGGCTAATTCCTGCAAATGAGTACAGGAATTTTGGCCCAAGAGGTAGTTACTTTAGTAAAGCAGAGATTAATGAATTTGCAGAAAGACTTGGAATTGCACCGGGAATTGTTGTTGGACGTTTACAACATGATCGAAGAATACCAATGAAAAATTGTAATGACCTAAAACGCAAATTGCATTGGGCAACTGATAAATAAAAATGGCGGTTTTTTGAACCGCCATTTTTATTTCACTCACAACTCTTTTTATCTTACAACTTCGCGAATCGACTTACCACCTTCGCCGGTATAGCCGGACGATCCATTACGCCGCCTTGATAGATCATTATCGGTGTGCCTTCGGCGCTGTACGGCAATTCGATGAAGGCTTGACCCGTTAAGAAACGTTCGCTGTCAATAGCACAGGAGGTCACATAACCAATGGTCTTGCCGTCGGCATTGGTCACTGGGTCGCTGTTATGCGCCATGCGCACGCGCTGGTCATCGAAGCGGAAGCGCACCACCACGCTCTTGCGTTCCTTCTCGCGCGCCACATACGCCTCGCGTCCGATGAACCACGGCTTATACGGCTTGACGTACGAACCGAATCCGCCTTCGGCGACGCCGAGATCGCGCTGTCCATGTTTGCCGGAGCCGAGTCCCATTTCGTCACCGTATAACGGCAAGCCCGCTTCGGTGCGCAATGAGTCGCGTGCGCCCAAGCCGATCGGCTTGACGCCAAACTGCGCGCCGGTTTTCAGAATCGCATTCCAAAAGTCAACGGCGCGATCAGGATGCACGAACAACTCGAACGCCATCTTCTCGCCGGTGTAACCTGTGCGCGAAACGATCAAATCGAATCCGCCGACAACGGCATCGCATAACTCAGTTCGCTTCAACTTCATGACGCGGGCTTTGGTCTTATCGTCCATGCCCATTGCCAGCAAAACGTCGCGGCTCTTCGGACCTTGAAGCGCGATATCAATCCGCATATCAGAACCCGCTTTCGGGTCGCGCAAGTTGCGGATGATCGCATCATATCCATACGTGCGTGCGAACGGTCGCGCGTTATCGATCTTCACTTTGCCATCACGCACCGACTCAAACCACGTGCGATCCTTGTCATCGTTCGAGGCGTTGACCACCACCAAATATTTATCCCAACCGCGGCGATAGACGAGCGTATCGTCAATCACATCCGCATCGGGCGTGAGAAATTGCGAATACAAACTTTCGCCGGGCAAGAGTCCGCCGCAATCGTTGGCGCAGATCGTATCGAGGAACGAAGCCGCGTCGGGTCCCTTGACTTCATACACGCCCATGTGCGAGACGTCGAATAAACCCGCGGCTTGACGCGTCGCGAGATGTTCCTCATAGATGCTCGTGTAAACGACCGGCATTTCCCAACCCGCGAACGGAACCATTCTGCCGCCGAGATCGCGATGAGCTTGATTCATGCGAGTCTTCTTCAACTCGCCTTCGACTTCTTTCCATATGAACGGCGGCTTCTCGGTCGCGTCTTTCTTCGACTCAGGTTGGACTCCGATAAACCAGGGCTTCTCTTCGCCTTTGGTGACGATGGGCGAAGCGTGCTTCGCCCCTGCCTTTTTGACATCTGCGACAACAAATGGACCAGGCATGCGCTTCGCATCGAAATCTTTCTTGCCGTTGAGATTGAACGATGTGTATCCGTCGGACAGATCGCGCAGCCACGTTGCAACTAAACCGGCTTTGGCGGTCGGCACTTGCAAGGTATATGTATCTGCATCTACGCAAGTCAGCGTGCCATTGACCACACCCTTCGGCGTCGCGATGGAGGTTGCTTGCGATTTGCCTTTCTTCAGTGCAGATAGATCACTGGATGCGGCGTAATCCAAAACCTGTCGCACACGGTGTCCGCTCAATTCGAATACGCCGGATGTGGACTTATCGTCAATGTAATAGAAGTGTGGATAACCGCTCTTCTTGAACTTGAAATCAATTCCTGCCGCGGTTGCTAACTTGCGGACGCGTAACTTGGCATCATTCAACACATTGAAATCCAACTTCGCGCGCTTGACTCTGCCTTTATGTGGCGTATCCACGGAATGCGGCGCGCAAGCCAGCAATACGTCAGCCATGACGTCCGCTAATTGACGCGAGGTCACTTCGGTAAAGCCGCGTTGTGTGATCCACGGTGTGCCCATGCGAATCCCGGATGGGTCAAGCGAATTCTTATCGCCGGGAATGGTGTTGCGATTGACCACGATGCCAACGATATCCAAAATGCGCGCCGCTTGGTCGCCGGTGAGATGCGAGCCATCTTCACCTTTGACGGTTCTACAATCTACATTGAGCATGTGGCAATCCGTGCCGCCAAACGGGACGCGCAGTCCGCGCTTGGTGAATTGATCCGCCATGGCTTGCGCGTTCTTGATCGTCTGCGCTTGCAGTTTTTTGAATTGTTTTGTTTGCGCCAGTTTGAAAGTCAATGCCAATGCCGCGAAGACGTTGACGTGAGGTCCGCCTTGTTCGCCGGGGAATACAGCTTTATCAATCTTCTTGGCGATCTCCGCATTGGTTGTCATCAGCACCGCGCCGCGCGGACCATCCAACGATTTGTGTGTGGTTGACATCACCACATGCGCGTGTCCAATCGGCGAGGGCACTACGCCCGCCGCAACCAGTCCGCCGATGTGTGAAATATCTGCCAGGAAGTACGCACCGACCTCATCTGCGATCTCGCGGAATTTCTTCCAATCGGGAACCCACGAATAGGATGAGTAACCGGCGATGATTAATTTTGGTTTATTATCAAGCGCAAGTTTGCGAATCGCTTCGTAATCCAAGCGCTCGTTATCGTCAATCGTGTAATGCACCGCCTTGAACCACTTGCCGCTACGATTAACAGACGAACCATGAGATAAATGTCCACCGTGCAGTAGGTTGAGTCCCATGATGGTTTCGCCAAGTGGAATCAATGCCTGATAAACCGCATTGTTGGCAGGCGCACCGGATAACGCTTGAACGTTGACGAAGATTTGATCAGCGGTATAACCGTTCGCGGCGAAAGCTTCGGCCGCGCGTCGGCGCGCCAGCGATTCGACCACATCGGCATATTCCACGCCTTTGTAATAGCGCGGGTCACCACTGCGGCGATAATGACTCAAACGCGCCGGATAATCGAGAATCTCTTCTTCGGTCATCCAGCGCATCTCTTCATCGGGATAACCTTCCGCATAAATATTTTGGAAGGCAGATGCCAACGCTTCGCGCACCGCATGAGGCGCGGAAGATTCACTGGGAATCAAAATCAATTTGCGGGCTTGGCGTTCCTGTTCCAATTGTGTGAGTTCAAAAACATCGGGATCAAGTTCGGCAAGTTTGCCGCGGAATAAATAATCAGCCATGCTATATCTCCTTGGAGAGTCAATTTGATTTGTCAGACCAATTTAATTGTAGGACGAGAGCAGAGAAGGGTCAAGTGAGAAATGGCACTTCCATCTATAAAAACCTTAATGAAGCTGTTCAATTTACATAATGTCCACACATCAAACCAACAAGTCCTTGACACCCAAGGAATATACTCCGGCATGAAGTAAGAGACATAAGTCGAATTTCTATGAAAGGACTTTCAAACTATGAACAAGAAATTATGGATGATTGTGGGAGGCGTACTGGCTGTGGCAGTGGTCATCGTCAGTATCGGAGCGGTGGTTGCCTATGCTCAAAGCCCCACACCTGCAACCCCGGGCCGGCATAGCTGGGGTCAACCGGGAAATGCTCCGAACGGTCCGCGTGGACCTCGCCAGCTTAGTCAGGATGAATTGAATGCGGCATCGCAAACTCTAGGAATTACCGCGAGCGATCTATCCACGCAACTTGCCAGCGGTA
>Ga0335081_10010931_pt1 | contig 14685 bp, 11 predicted proteins | sample Lox_Sample_35_FD_206713 | JGI IMG/M metagenome (GOLD analysis project Ga0335081, IMG submission 206713) | Soil microbial communities from Loxahatchee National Wildlife Refuge, Florida, United States - Lox_Sample_3.5 | ecosystem: Environmental > Terrestrial > Soil > Wetlands | place: USA... | reverse complement strand
CGGGTCACAGAACATGCCTTCGATGGTATGGCTGCGCAGCAGAGCGAAAAACACGGTGTTTTCGATCTGTTTCAGCCGGTTATCCTGATCTTCGGCGCTCAGCCGGTGAAGCGGGCCGAGCATCTTTAATCCGGCGCGATAAATGTCGCGCGGCGTTTCGCTGCCTTGCCAGCCCTGTTCGGGGACGCCGGGTTCAAATGGCGGATGACTGTAACGGTACGCATCGCGCCCATAGGCGGACCCAAGCTGGCGGTCAATATAGATGACCACGCCGGCTTCACTCGCGCCCGGACCGGATTCGTCGCTGGGAAAGATGCGCGCCGCCGCGGCCGCGATCACGAGCGCTTCTTCGTCGGTAAAGAAACGCAGCGGCACTTTGATGGTGCGCTCTTGCGCACGCACCCGACGTGGCTTGCGATCGAGCGTGTACACCAGCACACCGCCAACCGTGCCGGCCGAGAGGGTCAGGAAATGGCGTCGCGAGCGCCGCACACCAAGGTTATTGTAGTGCGCTTGCCCGTACAGGCGGCGGCAGCCCGCGTTTTGTCAACTCGGTTCACTCAGACTCCACGTCAGGCGAAGCGCGTCAGCGTCGTGGGACACTCTTTCCTATGCAGCGATTCCGCTATTACGTCCGCGTCCGCTACGGGGAGTGCGACGCGCAGAAGGTCGTTTTCAACGCGCGTTACGCCGACTATGTGGACCTCGCGGCCACGGAGTTCCTCCGCGCGCTGGGCTTTGGCGAGGCGCTGATTGCCGGCACGCTCGATTACCAACTGGTGAAGCTGACGATCGAATGGAAAGCGCCGGCGCGTTTCGACCAGGTACTGGAAGTCTCCGTTCACTGCATGCGCTTGGGCCACACGTCATTCACGCTTGCCACCGAAATACGCGTCGCCGGTGAGAGAGCCATCATCGCCGCGGTGGAAACGGTCTATGTGCTCGTCGACGCGCGCACGCTGAAGAAAATGCCCCTGCCGGCGGACTTTCGCGCCGCGTTGGAGAAAGGCGCGCCCGGCGCGGCCACGGACCATGCGGGTTACCTCGCGTCACTTGCGCCGACCGGAGCGTAAGGTCCGGCTCCTGTGCATCCGCAGCAGGTAAATGCCGCCAACCAGCGCGCAGGCAGTCGCGCCCGCCCAGGCGACGACCGGCTCCGGCAAATCCGGATAAACCAGCTTGTCGAGGTAGTGGACAAGAAAGCTTCCGTGGTATGGAGCGGTTCCCGCGCGGGCTTCAAACCACTGTTCGGCGATGGTGAGCGGGCAGGGCCACGGTCCCAGTTCCGCGATGATGCCCCAGATGAGCGATGCGATGTGCAGAGCCGCCAGAACCGGCCGGCCGCGCGTCACGATCCAGCCGAGCAGAATCCAGCCAATCCACAGAAGGTGCAAAACGAGAACGGCGGCTTCGAGACCAGAGTACACCTACCGCCATTTTGAACCGTTCAATGCGCTGTGGTCTTATCGCCCGCTGGAGTTGCCGCCGGTTGCGCGGGCGCTGCCGGCGCCACGCTGGCTGTGAGCTCGGATTTCTTGTACTTCGGCTCGCTCAGATAACCCTGGATCTGGTCTTTCTCGATACGGTTGACCACCAGCTCGAGCGGCTGAGGGCGGTCTGAGAGCGTGATCCACACCGGCTCATAGAGGTTGACGCTCTTCTTGTTGAGCTGGAAGTCGTCCACCATCAGGTTCACGTCGTAGGATTTCTTCTTGAAATTGACCTTGCGCAACGAAAGGCTGATAGGCCCGACGCGCTGGAACTGCTTCGACCGGCTCAACTGAAATTCGAAATAATTGCGCTCGCCGCGCTTCGCGAGCGTGACCACCTCGTCATGCGTCCGCGCGATGGAGCCATTCAATTCGTCGCGCGTGGAGCTAAGCTTACCCTGCAAGTCCTCGCGCGCCCGCGCGACTTCGTCACGGGTGCTGGCCAGTTCCTTCTGCTGATCGGAAAGCTGCGACTGCATCTGCTTCCATCGCGGGTCATCAGGCGGCTGCCGATGAGCTGTCATGCGCCGCGGCGCAGTCCTGACCCGCGGCTTGCTTTCAGAAACAGCCGTGCCGAGCGCAGCCGGTTTCTGAGACGACGGGGCCGGCTGCTGAACGCTCAGCGCGTTGAGCTTCTCAGAGAGCGCCTGAAGCTGCGTCTGCATGGTGCCGAGCGTGGCCACTAGAGCCTGATTGCCGGCGGCGAGCTGACGCGTCTCGCGATGTTCGCGGACCGCGTAGATGCCGCCCGCCGTTACAACAGCAGCCAAGGCGAACAGAAGAACGACCAGGCCCCAATTGCCGGGGCGAGGCGGATTGCGTGGAGACAGATCTTCCGGATTGGACATGGGAGGAACCTCGCAGCCTTTGTCGAGGAGTGAATTGCAAATGACTTGCCAGTCGCAGCCGTTTTGAAAAATCGATATTTATCCGGCGCGCGGTACCCGAAGTTACGCGCTGCGGTAAAACTTACACAGGCTGGAGCGGCGCTAACCGAGTTATGGTACGAACGGATGGCAGGTAAACCTGTCATTATTCGAGGGCTTGAGTGAACAGCAGATCGTGAGATCCCGGCGGCGCGAAGCCGGCGTTGCGGACAGCCGTGGCGATCTGAGCCCAGTGACGGATCTCGTGGAACAAGATGTGGAACGCGAGCTTGCGGGCGGTGAAGCTGCCGGAATAGCCGGGAAACTTGAGCTCAATGATCCGGCTCAGATCCATGTCGGTGGCGCGGCTGATGAAATCGGCCAGTTCTTTCCGAACACTACGGGCGAATTCGAACAGGGCGGTCACGTCATCCGGCGCGACGCCCGTCTGTTCGGTCAGAGGTGACTCCCGTTTCAGCCGTTGCGTATGGCGCTTTTCCACCAGGAAGATGTGGTCCATAAGCTTCCAAACGTCTGGGAACCTCCCGTCGCGCTGAACGCCGGCATGAAGCGCGGCAGCCGGTTGGGCATGAAACCACCGCTCCCATTTATTACGCTCGTCGCTTGTATACCCGAGCAACTCCTCGAAGGACAGGGCCAGAGGCATGACCTCAATATCTTAACGGGCTGCTTTGGAGACGACCAGCACGTGCGACTTTTGCGCTAAGGGAAGCAGCAGCAGAACAAGGGTGATGACGACGGAGATGAGCGCCAGTATTCTGCCGACCCGATTCTCGAGCGGCAATTCGAATTGTAATTGAATCTCGTGCGAACCCGGCGGCGCTTCGATCCACATGAATCCGACCGCGTCCTCGTGAATGGGTACCGGGTGTCCGTCGGCGAACGCGTGCCAGCTTGGATCGTACGTTTCCTGCACGAGGACGGATTGGCCGGGCTGTAAGTCCGCGCGCATGGTCATGCCGTCGGTCCCGTTCCAGGTTGCGGATGGTGCGGCATTGGTCGCCTGCTCGATGGCGTCGGTGTAGGCCTGCAAATGCTCGAAATCGAATACCGAGACAATCGCCGGGAATGACCGGAAACGCTGTGTCTGGATAACGTGCGCGAGGCCGGCGTGCCGGCGCGGGATTCTGTAAATGACATTTCCCCGGTGGTCATCAAAGATCACAGGCAGGATCCCGGTGAATTTCCCCGGATCGACGAAATCGTGATAGACCTCCTGGGAGGTCTTGTCGGAAACGACGACGGCATCCACACCCATGGCTTGCATCCAGCGCATCGCCTGGTGCGCGTCCGGGTTGACCGCCACGAAGAAGGCGGCGGGCGCCACCAAGCGATTCATGAGACCCTGGGCGGATCCGCCGTCCATCTGCGCGAGATCGCTCCAGGTGTCATACCAGAATCGGACCGATCCCGTGACAAAGCAGCGGGCGCCGGCCAGGTTCTTTGCAATCCAATCGGAGATCCGGTATTCCACTCTCTGTTGATAATCAGCCTCGCGCACGAAAATTTCCCGGCCGTGACGCAGGTAGTCGATGCTGGGTGCGAATGTGAGGACCAAGATCAGCACAGCCGCCGCTTTGGTCCAGCGCGTAGGGGAGAACGGGAAATTCGGCCCATTGGGATCGGCGGCCCACAGGCGCCTGACACACTCAACCAGCAACAAGATCAGCGCCAGGTCAAGTTCCGGGATGAGCCGACCCGCCTCGCCGATCAAGCGAAAATTGAAAAGGCGCTGCCCAAGAACGATCAGCGAGAGAAACAGAGCGCTGCCGCAAATGAAGACCCAGTACGCAAGTGCGCGCTTTCCACGCGCGAATCGCAAGCTGAGGAAGCCGAACGTCACAGCGGCCGCCAGCGCGAGCCAGCGGGACCACGCATTTCCAGGCGCGGACACGTATTGCATATTGCGCAGCGTGATCCGCAAGTAAGATGGAACCAGCCAGAAGGCCGTCAGACCGTACGCCAGGGCCGCAACACCCGCCGCCCGCAGCCACACCCCATGATCCGCATGCGTTACCCACACGCTCCAGACGAGGATGGGAAAAAAGACGGCGAGAGCGGTCGCCCCGTAGAAGTTGTTCGAGACAACCAGGGCGGAGAACACGGCGGCAAGCGCCAACAGCGCCGGGCGCCGGCGCTGGAGGGCCAGATAGGCGCACAGGAGCGCCAACGGCAAGACCGCCAGCGCCGACATATGCGGGCCTTCGCCGTAGCGCACCAGCACGCCGAGCCGCAGAGGCGTAAGATGCCAGGAGTCCCGCCGCATGTCCTCCAGGAAGAGAAAATTGGGGGACGTGAGAAGCGCCGCCGTGGCCGCGAGCCACGCTCCGCCGCGCGACCCGGTTGCCAGCCGGACAAGCAGAAAGACGCCGGCGATTCCCAGGCAATAAAAGAATGCCGTGTAAATGTGATACGCCCGAACAGGGAGGATGGGAAACAGCTTCGCGAGCGCCGCGGTTCCGTACCGCAGAGCCGGAGGGTAGATGTAGTCGAATCGCGTTCCGCAATACCAAAGCGGCTGCCATAGCGGATGCGGCCAGTGGTCTCTCAGAAACCTGCCGTCGGCAATGAACGTGCTTTCAATGGAGTACCACAGAGCCGTGTATTTGATCCGGAACAGAGGGCGAATCAGCACTGCTGTCAGCAGGCAAATGACGAAGAAATCCAACACGACCGGCCAGGAGCGGCGCGACTTCGTATGCACGATGAGGGTAACGACGGATTATCGCAAAAGCGTGCCGCTTACGGAAGCCGGGGAACGGCCTGGTAGCGGCCCTGGAGGCTCTCGAACTTCCGCTGCCGAAGCACTCCTCGTTTGTGAAGCGTGTAGCGGAACAACAGCCATAGAATGGCGCATCCGTAGATCGAGCTTTGCACAAACGAGGCCGAAGACGCCTGGGGGAAATATCGCGTGGGTACAGGCACCTCCCGGATCGGCAGGTTCAAGACCACAAATTGCGCGATGATTTCCTGATCGAAGATGAACCCGTCGGAGTTCATTTCCAGATTCACAGCCCGCAGAGCGTCGCTGCGAAACGCGCGATAACCGGTGTGGAACTCGGACAGGTGGAGGCCAAAGGCGACGTTCTCCAGCTTCGTCAGAAATCGGTTGGCGATGTACTTCCACCAGGGCATGCCCTGTTTGACGGGACTCGCCCCGAGCAGGCGGGAACCCAGCACTACTTGCGCTTCTCCGTTCTCGATGGGCCGGATGATTTCCGGAAGCAGGGTGGGATCGTACTGGTAGTCAGGATGCACCATCACCACGATGTCCGCGCCCGCCTTGAGAGCCTCGCGGTAGCACGTCTTTTGGTTCGCCCCGTATCCGTAATTGCGGTTGTGGACGAAAAGCTCCAGTCCCAACTCGCGCGCAATCTTCGCCGTATCGTCGCGGCTCCCGTCATCCACCACGATGACCAAATCGACAACATCGCGCGGCAGCTCCGCATAGGTCATATGAAGCGTGGCCGCGGCATTGTAGGCCGGCATGACCACGACGACTTTGGGTTTTTCGTTCATGCAGGGACTCGAGGCGCGGCCTGGACAATAAACTGGTAGGCGAAGAGCTTCTTCCAGATGCGAGCAGCCCGGTAACAAGACGCTTCGAGCAAGCGCGTCGTTACATCCGATTCGGGGCGGCCGAGGGCCAAGCCCACCGGGACGCCGGTGGGTTCGACCGATTCAATCTCAAACCCGCTCTGCGAAAACAATTGGACCCAGCCGGCCCAGGTGTAAAAGTGCAGGTGCGTGCGATCGAACAGGCCGCGATCCTCGGCAGGGAAGCGCCCCGCCAGCACGTTCAGTCGAAAGTAGATGTTGCCGCTGTTGGGCAAGGAAGCAATCACGCGGCCTCCCGGACGAAGCAGCGGCTTGATTTCGCGCAGCATCTTCAGGGGATCGCGGAGGTGCTCGAGAACGTCGAGGCAAAAGACGAAGTCGAACTCGCGCCCCAGACGCGGTAAGCCGGAGTCGAGGTCGGCTTCCACGAACGTCACGTTCCCGGATATGGGATTCGGGACCCCTCCCGGCCGCTCAATCCCGACCACCCGGTAACCCCGGGCCGCCAGGCGTTCACTCACGTATCCGCCGGCGCAGCCCACATCCAGCACCCAGCGGCCTTCCCCGGAGTCGGGGACGCTGCCAAGAGCAAGCGTGTGGCTGCTGTAGGGTCCCGGCTTGAGTTCGTAGGGCGATTCCTCCGGGTGAGCCCCTATGGCGTGCTGAATCTGCATTGCCGAAAGTAGTATGCCAGACTGCGACCGGCATTGGCAAAAGCCGGTTCCGGCCGCGTTACACTTGTGTTCGATGAATCGCAGATCCTTTCTCGCCGCCGGCGCCGGCGCTGCCTTTGCCGCCGGCAGCCAGCTTCCCGGCACGCCCGCCCCGGGCCGTTTTGTCAAGAGTATCTGTTCCGTGATCTTTCCGGACAGCATGCCCATTCCGGAGAAATTCCGCCAGGCCCGGAACGCGGGATTCGACGGTATCGAGCTGCGCTTCGGCAACGAGATTTCACCTTCGCTGAACGACGATGAGGTGAAGCGCATCGGCGATGCCGCGCACGAAGCCGGGATTCAGGTCGCCAGCATGTGGGTCTCGGAACCGTTGCACAGGGACCCGCTCAACAGCCCCGATCCGGCAGTGCGGGCGCGAGGCCTAGAAGGTTTGAGGAAGGCCATCACTTTCGCGCCCCATCTGAATTGCGGCGCGCTGCTGCTCTATCCGTGCCGGCTGGGCAATGGCCCGAAATTCGAAGTCGGCTACGAAGACACATGGAATCGCGTGACGGAGGAATTGCGCAAAGCCCTTCCCTGGGCGCAGGAGGCCAAGGCCGTGCTGACTCCGGAAAACGTGTGGAATAAATTCCTGGTGAGCCCGCTCGAGATGCGAGCCTTCGTCGACCAGTTCCACAGCCCGTGGCTACAGACGCACTTTGATGTGGGCAACGTGATGCAGTTCGGCTACCCGCAAGACTGGATCCTGACGCTCGGCCAGCGAATCAAGCGCGTTCACTTGAAGGACTACAAGCTCTCGGACCGCTATGAGCAGGGCCGCTTCGTCGATCTACTGCAAGGCGATGTGGATTGGAAAGGCGTGATGGCGGCATTCGTGAAGGTGGGCTACAGCGGCTTCATGTCGCCCGAAGTCGGACACGATCCGAACGATCCGGAGAAGATACGCAAGGTATCGGACGCCTTTGACAGGATCCTGGCGATGGCGTAGTCTCGTCTGGCTGCGGAATGCTCGTGGCTGCCCTTCGGATCGAAGCAGTAAGTCAGTTGATGTGTCCTGATGAGTAACTAGATCCCCTTTTGGCCGGCCAGTTAACAGTCCTGGTAGATAATTTGGAGCTAACCAGCGATTACCTTCCAGTCATTGACGGCATATGTTAGATTATTCGCTCACGCCATGTAGGAATTCAAGCCTGAGAGCTATGTAACGGAGATGAGCGCGCATGGAAACCAATAAGTTTCGCCGCCTGCCTCTTCTTGCAGCTTCTTCGATCACCTTCCTCAGCCTTACAGTTCCCGAATCCGCTGCTCAAACAACTCTTCAGTCCAGCATCACCAAAGACGGGATTACCTGGACCTTCGATAAGGCAGTGCCCGCCGGCCAGTTTGTGAATGGCGATTACTATGTGGTCGGTCCGGTGAATGTCACAGCCATTAGTCCGACGCCAGGCACATCGGCCCCTTACATGAACGGCTCGGTGTTGAACTTGCCGACGCCCGATGGCAAGAGCGGATTCGATCAGCGTCTGAATGACGGGACGGACGAGTCCTGGTGGTTCAACAGCAGCGACCGTGTGTATGCGCCGATCGCGTTAAAACCCGGGGATGCGCTGGTTTCTTCGATCAGTCTGAGCGCTGCCCAGTATCACAACGTTCCGGAAGTCATGCGATCCGGAGACATGAGCATCAGCCCCGTTGGTTCCGTGTCGATCCTGACCGTGCTGAGTAGTGCAGCGACCTCCGACGCGTTCCGGCCGTCCTATTGTGACCGGAGTCAGACTCTTTACCCTGCCAACAGTCTTCAGCGGCAGCTTTTGCCGTCGCTTACCCCGCCCAACCCTTCCATGACGCCGCCTTTGTCCACGTTCGAGAACTGGTTCCGCCAGCCTTGGATCGATATGAACCCGTTTCTCTTTGATGCTCCGGCGTTCTATATGCCGAGTTACGGCCAACACATCGCCTTCGCCGATTCATACGTCGGTCTTCTGCTGGAACTGAACTTTCCGCCGGATCAGAAGGTGAATCTGACCAATTACTTTGTGCAGTATGGAATTGACTTGTTCGGCTGTGTCCAGGCCGGTTACGGATGGCCGGCCTTCGGCGGCCATCGCAGCGGCAGGAAGATGCCTATCATCTTCGCGGGCATCCTGTTGAACAACACTTCCATGAAGAATGTTTCCACCCTCTATCCGGACCAGTTTGGCGAGGATATGCAGACGCTGTACATCAACAATCTTCCTCCGGCCGGCACTTACACGCAGGCGTGGCAGGGAGCGACGGTGATTTATGGGGGCCACTACGGCGTTCACACGAATGGCACCCCGGTCAGTCCGGGGCTCTATGGCCCCTATGAGCAACTGCAACCAAGCCAATGGCCTCTGTTGAACGGGAACGAGCAATTGGGCGAGGCCTATCGGCGCTGTTGCACTTCCGTCTCCTGGGTGGGCGAAGCTCTGGCGATGCGGATTCTCAGCGCCCAGAGCATTTGGAACTATCCGGCTTTTTTCGATTATGTGGACCGCTGGATGTTCGAGGATGACACACAAGCCGTCGCCCAGATCAAAGCGCAAACCGGCTTCGATTACAGCGCCGACTGGGAAAGGCAGGGCCAAACTGAGTATTGGCTCCAGGGAGAATTTCCGCAATATACCTTTATTGACGACATGTGGCACGCCTACCGCGGCACGACGTTCCAACGCCCGAATCCTCCGGCGAACCTGAACGCCACAGCGAAGTAGCTGTCGCCTGTGCCCGGTTGAGCAACAGAGAAATCCCACAGGCGAACAGGGCGGCCTCAACCAACTAGCCGCAAGAGCTTTGTTGTCCTGGCGTTAACGAATTCCGCCCCTGGCATCGTACGTGCGGCAGACCCGAAGCAAACCAGAGGCGGTTGTTATGGAATCAGTGTGGCAGGACGTGCGCATGGCGGTACGCGGGCTGGCGAAGAGTCCCGGGTTCACGATTGTGGCCGTGGCAACGCTGGCCCTCGGCATCGGCGCCAACACGGCGATGTTCACGGTGCTCAATGCCGTCCTGCTGCGCGCGCTTCCCGTCCAGGACCCCGGGAAATTAGTGATGCTGTCGGACCCGTTGTCCCGCGGCATCGGCGTGGGAGATGGGTCCGGGCCCCGCCACCTGTACGCCTACTCCGAGTTCCAGGATCTGAGGGATCAAAACCAAGTTTTCTCGGGCATGCTTGCTGCCGACAGCTCCATGCGGAGGCTGGACGTCTCCATCGAGGGCATCAGCCAGTATGGCGAGAGCGAGCATGCCAATGTCAGCATGGTCAGCGGCGACTATTTCCGCGTTCTGGGCGTCCGCCCCTTCCTGGGACGTACTTTCACGGCTGAGGTCGACAAGGTGCAGCACGCGAATCCAGTGGCCGTGATCAGCCACGGATACTGGAAGAACCGCTTCGCGCTCGACCCGGCCATCCTCAGCCGCAAGATTCGCATCCGCCGGACCACTTTCGACATCATCGGAGTCGCGCAGCCGGGATTCTTGGGCGAGACCGTGGGCGTCTCTGCCGATATGTGGGTTCCCCTGACGATGCAGATGGAAGTCTTTCCGGGGTGGACCAACTTCCTGGACAAACCGGCGGATCCGCTTCACAAAATCCTGTGGCTTCAGATTATTGCGCGCTTGAAGCCGGGCGTAACGCAGCAACAGGCAGAGTCCGGCATCAACCTGACTTCGCGGCAGATCCGGCTGGCGGAAGTGGCGCAGATGTCGCCGGACCGGAGCCGCGAGTATCTGGATTCCCGGATCAAGCTGTCCGGCGGCAGCCGCGGCGCCAATATGCTGAGCGATTCCGTTGGCGATCCGCTAAAGATCCTCATGGCGGTCGTCGGCCTGGTTTTGCTGATTGCCTGCGCCAACGTCGCGAATCTGGTCCTGGTCCGCGGCACGACACGGAAAAGGGAGATCGCCGTGCGCCTGGCTCTAGGCGCCGGACGGCGCCGGCTGTTGCAGCAGCTTTTGACGGAGAGCGTGCTGCTGGCGGTCATCGGCGGAACGCTCGGCCTGATCCTGGCCCAGTGGGCGGATGTACTTCTGGTAAATCTGGTGTCCACCGACTCCAATCCCGTTCTGCTTGACCTGCATCCTGACGGTCGTATCCTCGCCTTCACCCTGGGCGTGTCGTTGCTTACGGGAATCCTGTTCGGCCTGGCGCCCGGGCTGCGCGCCGCGAGTCTGGAGGTGAATTCCGCGTTAAAGGGCTCGGCGAAAGGAGCAGCGCGTGGCGGAAGCCATGAGGGGCGAATGCCCGCCGGACGCGTACTGGTGGTCGCACAGATTGCTCTCTCGTCGTCCGTCCTGATTGTCGCGGGCTTGTTCGTGCACAGCTTCCAGAACCTGGTGCGCCTGAATCCGGGTTTCGACCATGACCACATCCTGCAGTTCGATCTCGGATTCCTGGAGGCCAGCGGCTACAAAGGCGCGGCCGTCCACCAGGTGCATGAGCAACTGCTGGCGCGTCTCCAGAACATTCCCCAAGTGAAAGGAGCGACGCTGGCGTTCATGGGCCTGTTTGCGGGTAACGACACGGGCAGCCATATCTCGATTGACGGCTCGCGGCCGAAGTCCGACCCGGAGCACCTGGTCCGAAACGATCTGGTCCCGGCGAACCACTTCGCGGCCATCGGCCAACCGCTTCTTATGGGCCGGGAGTTCCGTGTGGAAGATGAGCGCAGCACGCAGCTTGTCGGCGTGATTAATCAGACGCTGGCGCACAACTTCGCGAGCTCCAACCCTATCGGAAAACAGGTCTGGTTCGATCACGATAACCCGCAGGCATTTACAGTCATAGGCGTAGTGGCCGACGCCAAACACAACAGCCTGCGTGAGCCGGCGGCGGGAGAATTCTGGCTGCCCTTCTTCAATCCCAAGGGTGACGAGCCCTCCTTCTGCTCGTTCCAGGTGCGTTACACGGGGAACAAGGCGGATGTGGCGGCCGCTATTCGCGCCGCCGTCAAGGAGGTTGCGCCCGCCATTCCACCGGTTGAGGTTCGCACGATGAATGCGCTCATGGGCGAAACCCTGATCGTCGAACGCGCCATCAGCCAGCTTTCGAGCCTATTCGGATTACTGGCGCTGGTGCTGGCCTCGATCGGGCTGTACGGCGTGATGGCTTACAGCGTCGCGGGCCGGACCAATGAAATCGGCATTCGCATCGCGCTCGGCGCGGAACCTCGCGACATCCTGCGTCTGGTGCTGCGCGAAACGGCGATTCTGATCGTGATCGGGGTGGCTCTCGGTCTGCCATCCGTGCTCGGTGCTAAGGGCGTGATCTCCAGCCAGCTCTACGGATTGACCGCGCTCGACCCGGTCTCCATTTTTGTGGCGACGCTGGTTCTCGCTATTGTGGCCGCGGCCGCCGGATTTATTCCGGCGCGCTGGGCGTCGCGAGTAGATCCCATGACTGCATTGCGGTATGAGTAAACCATGGTTCTGTGAGCGCGAGCGTAGGAGCCGGGCACGTCGGAACCACCCTATTGCGCTAGTAGGATCCCGGAACGAAGTGGCATGATTCCATGACGGATTCCGCAGGCAGGCCGAACCGCGCGTCGCTCCCTCGTCACCGACGGCGTAGCCGCAGCGCCCACACATCGCCCGCCGCGAGGTGCTGGCGGAACGTATTTCCCGGCGGAAGAGATTCTCCCGTAACCAGATCCGTCGCCTGGCAGGCTTCACGCAATGTGATCACGGGCTCGATGTCGTGATCCTCATGATTGAACGCTACGAGAATGCGTTCATTTCCCGCTTCGAGAATTCTCACCTCGGCATCGCCTGTCACCGTAAGCGGTCGCGTGACGCCGGCCCAGTCGAGCAGACCCTCAAAGAATTTCTGCGTGCCCGCATCGTGCTGATGTTCAAATGCCACGCCAATATAGGAACCGAGCGTCAGAGCTTTGCCGCGCCCGAAACGCGAAATCACGGCGGCCGGATCGCCATTAGCAAATCGCGCCACAACATGCGCGCTCGCGCCGATCGGTTCCAGAACCTCCTCATAGAGTCTGGCGGACAGCTTGTCGCCATCGCGGAGCCCGGGAATCTCGTCTCCAATCCAACGCAGTTCCGTGCGCCCGCTCGGCGTCATGTGCACGGAACGCTCGCGGCAGCCGGCAACCTCGTGCAGACCGAGTCCGGGGATGATCTCGGAAGCCCGCCCGCGTTCGTTGTTCCACGCCAGCCGCGCTTCCGAGACCAGGGCGCCGCCCCCGCGGACATACTCGGCGAGTTCGCTCGCAGCCTCGCGCGGAACCATGAGCGGATAGGGCAGCAGCACGAGTTTGTATTGCCCGATCTCGCCATGGAGGCGGGCCACATGAACGAAATCCACAGGCACGTTGGCCGGAAAAAACGCGCGATAGATGCCCAGCATGGAATCACGTTCGATGCTCGCCACTTCGCCCTGCGCCAGCACCGGCGAGGCGGCGGCCTGCCTTCCGCCCACCATGTACGAAAGCGGGTTATACACGATGGCTACTTCGGCGCGCGCCGGCCGGGCGTTCAGAAAAAGCTGCTGGTTGCGGTCCACCACGCGGGAAATCTCGCCGGCGACCCGAGCGCGTTCGGTGACCGTGCCATCGAGCTGGATCAAACCGTATCCGCCCGATTCGTATCCCGAGCTCATGGGATACCACGCATAGACATTGATCCCTTTGGCGCCGCGCGCTAGAGCACTCCACATCCAATCGCGGAGATCCGCGGGCGTGACGGTGGCGCTCACATTCAACGCAACCGTCCCGAAACCTCCCTGTAATTCGCCCACCCACCAGCCCCGGCCTCCGTGCGAATAACCTGCCGAGCGCGTGAAATCGAGCAGCGCGGCGCGCCATACCGCATCGCGTCCGGTGGGACTCGAATGCTTCGGGTAGAATGAAGTTCCCCAGTAGTCCACCTGCTGCGGCATGAACCAGTCGTCGGGAGTGCCGTCGCCGGAGCGCGGCGAAGTGAAGAGATTGGGCGCATCGGCATGGCTGGTGGCAACGCGATCGGGCGCCGCACGCTTCACGGTGTCGTACTTGATGCGCAGATCCTCGCCCAGTTTCTCCGTAATGAAATTGCGCCAGTCGATGTAGTCGGTATAGGAGAGGATTGTGCTCAGCCGGTTGGGCTCGACTTCTTCCCAGGAGGCGAACCGCCGGTACCAGGCTTCATTCAGCGCGCCGAGTGTTCCGTACTTCTTTTCCAGCCACTTGCGGAATCGCGCGACGGTGTTCGGGCAATAGCAGAATTCGGCGTCGCGGAGATAGGTAGCCTCCGCCCAGTTGATCACGTGCGGCTCGCTCCACAGGTCCCAACCTAGAAAGGCCGGGCTCCTGCGGGCGCGCTCGGCCAGCGCGGTGAAGAAGGCCAGCTCGGCCCGGCGCACGCCGGGATGGTCGAAACAGTAGCCCGGCGCGGACTCGGGACGCATCACATCGCCGCTGATGTCCACAAACCGGGCGTCGGGATATTTGCGGCCCACCCAGTCCGGAGCCGCATCCATGTAAGTTTGGATGATGACCTTGAGGCCTGCCTGCTGGGCGAGGTCAAGCAGAACGTCGACGGTGTCGAATCGATAGACGCCTTCTTCCGGCTCCCCGGAGGCCCAGTCCATCCAGCAGCGGACGGTATTGAATCCCAATTTCTTGATGGCGTCGAGATCGCGCCGCCAGATTTCCTTCTTGGCACGCGGGTCCGGCTCGAGCATGGGTGCGCGCGCTTTGCCGCCGCCGTACCAGACAGCCATGGGGAAAAAGTCCGGCTGAGCCAGCAGCAGGGGGCCGGCAAGGAAAACCAAAGCGGCGCAGCGCCACGGGGCAGGCATCAGCTTTCCCATGGGTTGAAGACCACGACGCCGGTTCCAGTCACATCACGGATGTTTCGTGTCACCAATATGAGGTTGTGGTGAAGCGCCGTCGCCGCCAGGAGGCCATCGATGATGGGAACCGGGACGCCGCGCGCTGACGCTTCCGCATCCAAAGCTCCCCAACGCTCCGCAATCGCCTCGTCGATTGCCAGAATGCGGCCAGAAAACCGCGATTTGAGTTCGGTTTCGAGCCAAGCCTCAAGTGCAAGCCGGCGGCGACC
>Ga0335081_10010929_pt1 | contig 14687 bp, 13 predicted proteins | sample Lox_Sample_35_FD_206713 | JGI IMG/M metagenome (GOLD analysis project Ga0335081, IMG submission 206713) | Soil microbial communities from Loxahatchee National Wildlife Refuge, Florida, United States - Lox_Sample_3.5 | ecosystem: Environmental > Terrestrial > Soil > Wetlands | place: USA... | reverse complement strand
GAGATCGGTGAAGTGGCCCGGGCCTTCGACCAGGTCCACCGGGAGGCGGTCCGGCTGGCGGCCGACGAAGCCATGCTGCGCGGCAACCTGAACGCGATGTTCATCAACCTGTCCCGGCGCAGCCAGTCGCTGATCGAGCGGCAGCTGTCGCTGATCGACTCGCTGGAGCAGAGCGAGCAGGACTCCGGCCGCCTGTCCAGCCTGTTCCGGCTGGACCACCTGGCCACCCGCATGCGCCGCAACTCGGAGAACCTGCTGGTCCTGGCCGGCCACGAGGTGACCAGGCGGTGGAGCCAGCCGGTCCCCCTGGTCGACGTGCTGCGGGCGGCCATCTCCGAGATCGAGCAGTACGAGCGGGTCGTCCTCAACGTGCAGCCCGGGATCGTCGTGGTCGGCCAGGCCGTCAACGACGTGGTGCACCTGGTCGCCGAGATCGTGGAGAACGCGACCACGTTCTCGCCGGAAGACACCCAGGTTTACGTGTCCGGCCAGCCGCTGAGCAGCGGCGGGGTGCTGCTCGACATCACCGACAACGGCGTGGGCATTTCGGACCAGGAGATGTCGCACGCCAACTGGCGCCTGGACAACCCGCCGGTGGTTGATGTCGCGGTGTCCCGCCGGATGGGCCTGTTCGTCGTCGGCCGCCTGGCCGCGCGGCACGGCGTCCGGGTCAGGCTGCGGCACGCCCAGGCCGGCGGCCTGACCGCGCTGATCTGGCTGCCGGATACGGTGGCGGCGCCCGAGGCCGCGCCGCCGCTCGGCCGGCTCCGCCGGTTCGAGGCGGACGACTACGGCCCTGCCCCGTCGCTGTCGGCGCCCACGGCGACCGCCCCGGCCAGCGCGGCATCTCAGGCCACGGCGGCCGCGCGGATCCCGAGGTTCTCGCCCGCCGCGCCAAGTGGCCCGGCCACGCCCGCGCCGCCGCCCTTCACGGCCGTCGCGAACGCCGGGGCCCCGGGTTCGCAGGGCGCCCCGGGTTCGCAGGCCGCGCCGGGTTCGCAGGCCGCGCCGGGTTCGCCGGGCGCCCCGGGTTCGCCGGGCGCGCCGGGTGCGCCGGGTTCGCCGGGCGCCGCGGGTTCGCAGGCCGTACCGGGTTCCTCGGCCGCCCCGGGTTCGTCGGCCGCGCCGGGATCGTCGGGACCGGGGACCGGTCCGGCTGCTGGCCAGCAGGGCCATGACGCGCCCGCCGAGGGCGGCACCCCCGCGGGCAACAACTGGGAGCCGGCCGGCAACGGATGGGACCTGGGCAACGGCCGGGCCGCCGCCGACCGGGGCGGGCCGTCCGCCACGGGCCTGCCCGTCCGCAACGGCAACGGCAACACGGCCGCCCAGCCGAAGGGTGACGCGGCCAAGCCGCAGTCTCCGGCGCCGGGCGGGCCGAGCCGGCTGCCCGCCTTCACCGGGCCCGGCTCGCCGGGGCGGAAGGGCCCCCAGGGCCTGATCGGCAGCCAGAACGTCCATGGCAGCGACGGGCCGGGTTTCGCAGACGCGGCCGACACGGCCAGCGTGACGAACGGCGCCGCCGCGGGTGGCCCCGGCCCCGGCCCCGGCCAGGGCGACTCGGCCGACAGCCAGGTGACGGTTCCGCCGGCCGGGCCTGAGCAGCGCCTGCCGATCTTCGACTCGCTGGAATCCGACTGGTTCCGGCGCAGCGGGAAGACGCTCCCCACCACCCAGCGAGCTCAGAGCGGGCAGGGCTCGTGGACGTCGCCGGCCGATGAGGGCTGGCGCGCGGCCCAGGTGGTAGCGTCGCCCGCGGCAGGTGAAACTACGCAAGCGGGGCTGCCGAGGCGGGTTCCGAGGGCTAACCTCGTGCCAGGCTCTGTCGGCAGCGGCGGCAGTAGCGGCAGCGGTGTCGGCGGCGGCGGCAGCATCGGCGGCACCGGCCAGGGCCAGGCAAACGCCGAACAAGCAGCCGAAGCGCCCGTCAGGTCGCCGGACCTGGTTCGTTCCCGCATGGCCAGCTTCCAGCGAGGCGTGCGCGAGGGTCGCGCCGCCGCACCCCAGACCGAGGAGCCGTAGGACCCGATGACAGCTAACGGCACAGCGACACGAGGAGGAACCTGTATGGACGGGCGACAAGGGGAGTGCCCATGAGCACGCCAGGACGCCCTGCGCAGGACCTTAACTGGCTGATCACCAACTTCGTGGAGCGGGTGCCCGACGTGGCTCACGCGGTCGTGGTGTCTTCGGACGGCCTGCCGCTCGCGTTCAGCGCCGGTTTCCCCCAGGAGCGCGCCGATCAGCTGGCCGCGGTGACGTCGGGGCTGACCAGCCTGACCCAGGGTGCGTCGCGGGTATTCGAAGGCGGCGCGGTGGTGCAGACTGTAGTGGAGATGCAGCGGGGTGTGCTGGTGATCATGGCGATCAGCAACGGCTCGAGCCTGGCCGTGCTCGCCGCGTCCACCTGTGATCTCGGGCTGGTGGCCTACGAGATGACCCTGCTGGTCGAGCGGGCCGGGCGGGTCCTTACCCCGGCCACCCGCGGCGTCATGCAAGCAGCCATCCCGGGTGATGGACGAAGGTGACCGGAGGTTTCAGTGGCGGGCCAAGGGCGAGGTGACAACCAGTCGCCATTCGTGGGCTTGCCCGGTTCCTGGCAGGGACGGGCCGGTCTGTGGGATGAAGGGCCGGGACCAGGACGTTCTGGTTTCGGCTTCGCGACTGAGGAAGATGGTGCGACCAGGCTCGTCCGGCCGTATACGGTTACCGGTGGCCGGACCCAGCCGAGGTACCAGCTCGCCATCGAGGCACTGGTCACGGCGACCGTCCTCGAACCGCGTGACCTCTCGGTGCTGGCACCAGAATGTCAGGCCATCCTGCAGTTCTGCCGGGACTGGAGGTCAGTGGCCGAGGTGTCGGCGGTGCTTCGGCTGCCGCTAGGCGTGGCCAGGATTCTCATCGCCGACATGGGGGCGGACGGACTTGTCCGTATCCACCAGCGCGATGATTCCGAGGGCCGTCCGGACCTTAATCTGCTCGAAAGGGTGCTTAGTGGACTCCGTAAGATCTAGCGTCGCGCAGCCCAGGTCCGACGCGCCCGCCATGACGTCGGTGAAGATCGTGGTGGCTGGTGGATTCGGCGTAGGTAAGACGACATTCGTGGGCTCGGTGTCGGAGATCACCCCGCTGACGACCGAAGCCGTCATGACGGTTGCGAGCACCGATGTCGACGACCTGTCGCACGTGCCGGACAAGTCGACGACGACGGTGGCGATGGACTTCGGGCGGATCACCCTGGACAAGGACCTCGTCCTGTACATGTTCGGAACGCCCGGCCAGCACCGGTTCTGGTTCATGTGGGACGACCTGATCCAGGGTGCCATCGGCGCGGTCGTCTTGGTGGACACCCGCCGCCTGGCCGACTCCTTCCCCGCCGTGGACTACTTCGAGGCGTCCGGGCTGCCGTTCGTGATCGGCATCAACGGGTTCCACGGGCAGTTCCCGCACCGCTCGCGGGACGTGAGCGAGGCGCTGGCGATCTCGCCCGACGTGCCGGTGATCCCGTGTGACGCGCGGAACCGCGAGTCGACCAAGGCGACCCTGGTCACCCTGGTCGAGCACGCCATGTCGATGCAGACCGCCGGCCGGCTCTGACCGGTACCCCAACGAGTCCGGCGGCAGTTCCCCGGGCAGGCCGTCCGCGGGCGTCCGCGTCCGCTCGCACCCACCCCGTTCGGGCCCATTATTCCGGCCGAACGGACCGGGTACGTGCACCCGCGCCCGGCGGCCCGCCCCGGCCGGTAAAGTACCCTCCGTGAGCACGCAGTCTGAACAGGAAAGCTTCAAATTCCAGGCCGAAGTGGTCCAGATCCTGGACCTGATGATCCATTCGCTGTACAGCAACAAGGAGATCTTCCTGCGCGAGCTGATCTCCAACGCCTCGGACGCCATCGACCGGCTCCGCCTCGAGCTGCTGTCCCAGTCCGAACTCCCGGGCGCCGACGGCCCGCTCCAGATCCGGGTCAGCTACGACAAACAGGCGCGGACGATCACCGTCGCCGACAACGGCATCGGCATGAGCCGCCAGGAGGTCATCGACCACATCGGGACCATCGCCAAGTCCGGGACCCGCGAGTTCCTCGCCGCCCTGACCGGCGACCAGCGCAAGGACGCCGCCCTCATCGGCCAGTTCGGCGTGGGCTTCTACTCCTCGTTCATCGTGGCCGACCGGGTCACGCTGACCACCCGCCGCAGCGGCCTGACCGCGGCGGAAGGCGTCCACTGGGAGTCCGACGGGCGGGGCGCGTACACGCTGGAGCCGGCCGAGGTCGCGGGACACGGCACCACGGTCGAGCTGCACCTGCGCGAGGGCGAGGACGACCTGCTGAGCGGCTACCGGCTGCGCGCGATCATCAAGAAGTACTCCGACCACATCAGCCTGCCGATCGTGATGCCGCCCGAGGGGGATGCCGAGGACGGGGAGGACAAGCCGGTCAACCAGGCCTCGGCGCTGTGGGCCCGGCCCAAGAACGAGCTCACCGAGCAGGACTACAAAGACTTCTACAAGCATGTCACGGGCGACTTCGCCGACCCGCTGGCCTGGCTGCACAGCAAGATCGAGGGCACGTACGAGTACACCCTGCTGCTGTTCATCCCGTCCCGGGCGCCCTTCGACCTGTGGATCCCGCAGGCCGGCCGGGGCATCAAGCTGCACATCAGGCGAGTTTTCGTGCTCGAGGACTCCGGTCAGCTGATGCCGCAGTACCTGCGGTTCGTCCGGGGCGTGATCGACTCGGCCGACCTGCCGCTGAACGTCTCCCGCGAGTTGCTGCAGGGCAGCCGCGTGGTGGACAACATCAGGAACAACGCGACCAAGAAGGTGCTGCGGCTGCTCGCCGATACCGCGGAAAAAGAGCCGGAGAAGTACGCGACGTTCTGGTCGGAGTTCGGCGCCGTGCTCAAGGAGGGCCTGGCCGAGGACTTCGGGAACCGGGACGAGATCGCCCGGCTGCTCCGCTTCACCTCCACCAGGTCCGCCTCCGACGACCCGGACGTGTCCCTGGCCGACTACGCGGGCCGGATGAAGGAGGGCCAGCAGCACATCTACTACCTGCTGGCGCCCGGCCTGGCCGCGGCCAAGGCCAGCCCGCACCTGGAGGCGTTCCGTGCCAAGGGCATCGAGGTACTGCTGCTCGGCGACGGCGAGGGCATCGACAACTGGGTGGTGGCCAGCCTGCGCGAGTTCGGCGGCAGGCGGCTGCAGTCCGTCGCCCAGGGCGGCGGCGACCTGTCCGACCTGGAAGACGAGGCGGAAGCCCAGGCCAAGCAGCAGGCCAGCGCCGAGTTCGCCGGCCTGGTCGGCCAGCTCAGGGCGGCCCTGGCCGGGCGGGCCCACGACGTCAGGGTGAGCAGCCGGCTGACCACCTCGCCGGCCTGCATCGTGGCCAACGAGCCGGAGATCGACATCAACCTGGCCCGGCGGCTGCGCGGCTCGGGGCTGCCCAGCCAGCCGGTGCTCGAGATCAACCCGCGGCACCCGCTGCTGCGGCGGCTCAACCACGAGCCCGCCGATCCGCACCTGGCCGAATGGGCCCACGTCCTGTTCGACCAGGCCGTGCTCACCCTGGGCGCGCGGATCGAGGAGCCCGCCGCGTTCGTCACCCGCCTCAACGACCTCCTGGTCACCCTCGGCGGGGACGGCCCGGCACCCCCCGCCCCCGAACCGCCCCCCGCCCCCGAACCGCCCCCCGCCCCCGAACCGCCCCCCGAGGCCGGCGCCGCACCCGATCCCCCTTCCGCGTAGCGGCCAGCCCCACCCCGGCCATCCGTGATCGCGTATGATTTCCGTGCGGCACGACGAGGACGGCAAGGTCGCGGGCCTGTGGCTGCGGCCATGACCGCGGTGCTCGTCGCCGGCGGGGTGATCCTGCTCGGGATGATCGGCGTGTCCTGGTACGGCTGGGTCACGCTCCCGGCTGACGCGCTGGTGCCGATCCACTTCGGCGCCGGCTACAACAACTTCGTGTCCAAGCCGCTCGGGCTGATCATGCACCCGGCCGCGGGCGTGCTGGTCTACGTGATCTCCGCCCTGGCCACCCGCCACTCATCCAGGTCCTCGCCTGCCTTCATCTTCCCGCTCGTCATGTGCATCCTGCTGGTCGTCCAGGTCGGCGCGATCAGGGTGGCCCGCACCAGATCCGGGACGGCCAGGTAGGGCCGAACGAGCCTGAGTGCGTGCCGCGGTCTCCCTGGAGGCCTGCTCATGCGCGAAGCTCGGGGACACTCGGTGTGCGCCGGGCGCTCCTGTTACGCTAGGGAAGATCCTGTCCGTCGGTGACCTGCACGTGGCCGCGCCAGCCGACCGAGATCCTGCCCTCGGCCCCCGGCCGCCGCGGACGTAGGGTACTGTGCACCCGGTGCCGGGGCGGTAGCTCAGCCGGTCAGAGCAGCGGACTCATAATCCGCCGGTCGTGGGTTCGAGCCCCACCCGCCCCACTGCGGAAACACTGGTTTTGTCGGCTCTCCGTGGACCGGTTCGTGGACCCATGTCGGTGATCCGGTGTACCGTGCCGCCATGGCTAGAGGACCGGCCGGACACATAGAGCAACTACCGAGCGGGTCCTGGCGCGTGAAGGTGTACGCCGGGACCGATCCGCTGACGGGCCGTGAGATCCGGTTCCGCAAGACATGCAAGACCGAGCGGGCCGCGCAGATCGAGCTCGGCAGGCTGCTCGAGCAGGCCTCCGCGGGACGCCAGCCCGACTCGGGCGTCACCGTGGCCCAACTGCTCGACCAGTACGTGTCGACGGCCGGGTGGGACGTGTCCACCCGCGAGAGCAACCTCGGGTACATCCGGCGAACTTTCAACCCTGCCCTCGGCTCCCTCCAAGTCCGCAAGGTCCGCGGCCCGATCCTCGACACGCTGTACGCCCGGCTGCTGCGATGCGGCAACCTCGCGTGCACCGGCAAGCCATTCACGGAGCACCGCAACATCCCCGACCTGCGGCCCGACCCGTTGGACCGCCGGGTCGAATGGGAGCCCTTGAGTTGTACCTGTGGCTGGTGGTAGTCACCGGTGTCCGCCGCGGTGAGCTGTGCGGCCTGCAGATCCGCGACGTCGAGCTGGACCGCGCCCTGATCCACGTCGGGTTCAACTACGTTGTCCGCGCCGGCCAGCGCGTCCGTAAGGACACCAAGACCCACCAGGACCGCTGGCTTGCCATAGACCCGGTCACCTGCGCGCTGATCGTGACCTATCTGGCTGAGATCAAGGCCAAGCTCGCGGCGGTCGGTGTGGAGCTGCGAGACGACGCTTACCTGTTCTCCAACGACCCAGCGCACGCCCGGCCGTGGAACCCGGACTGGGTCACACACCGGGTCGCTGACGCCGCCGACGCGGCCGGGGTAGAACTCGACATCAAGGGCGGTCGCCACTACACCGCCAGCCAGCTCCCCGTCGGCGGCTTCGACCTGCGCAACACCGCCGCCCGCCTCGGCCACAGCGGCGGCGGTTCCACCACCCTCCGCCACTACGCCGACCCGGTCCCCGAAGTCGACCGCCGCGCCGCCGCCTACCTCGCCCAGCTAACCGCCGAATCCGCACCCCAGAGCGGCTAAAGCTCGTGGTTCGCCATGCTGGCATCGACCTCTTCGTCTCGAAGCCAAGTCGCGCTGCCGACTGCCAGCGCTGCAGCAGGCGTGGCCTACGGCAGACGCGACCGTCCATACGTGTCCGCTGGCGTACCTGTTGTCGATGGCGATTGTGACTGACTTCGTCACTCAGTCGCTCATGCTGCCTGCTGACCTGATCAAGTCGCTAGGCTACATCAACGTGCCGTCTCTGGCTCTGGCGAACTGGCGCGCTGACCGGCAGCAGCGCCTTGATGAGCTGCTTGCTGCGCGTCAGATAGTCGGCGGCCCCGGACCTGGCCGCCGTTGGCGGACACGCGAACTCAACTGGGCGCTCACTCTTCGGCTCGCTGGGGAGTTTCAGGGGTTCGCCAGAGACCTGCACGACCTTGCAGTCGACTACTTCGTGGGCACTCTCGCTGGCGGTAACACCCAACTTGCTGACACTCTGCGAGCGAGAATGACGACGAACCGGCAACTCGACCGTGGCAACGCCCAGCCGAGCTCGCTAGGTTCCGACTTCGCATTGCTAGGACTAACGCTGTGGCCAGCGCTAGAGCGAATCGACCTACGAGCCGCTGCTTGGAACGCCAGCTTGGCAAGGCTGAACACTGCGCGAAACGCCATTGCGCATGTAGACCAGCCCCAGCTCGATCAACTGCGGATCCAGGGACATCCGGTGACGCTGGCAGCAGTCCGAACCTGGCGACGTGACTTCGACCGACTTGCTGGAACCATGGATGATGTAGTGAGTGCCTATCTCGACCAACTGCTCGGGTTTGGGCGCCCGTGGTGAGGAGTGACATGCCGTCTCATCAGATCCCGGCTGTCGGCGATCGCGTCGGAGTGCCGTGGGGACTTGATGTTCTCGAAGGCTTGGTACTACGAATTTACGAGACAGGAACCGGTGCCCGGGCCGTCGTCTTGGTTGATGTACCTGGTGCCGATGACGAGCCTGAGTCACGTACGGTAACGCTACCCACCACGGATCTTCTGCCGATTGGTGAAGGTCATGAGCTCGAAGCTCCCGGCTCTTGGGTAGACGAGTACCAATTCGAAAAGGCGGTTGAGGAAGCCCTAAATAGGGCCGTTCGACGTCTCGCGGAGTCCGCGGAAGTCGAAACGGAGCCGCGCCTGGGCGGTCAGCGAGCCGACGCGATCGTTAAGGTCGGGGATCATCTCGTTGTGGTAGAAGTCAAAAGGGCCGCGCGGACATCCGCAGCCTTGGATCAGCTAGCTTCGTTTCTTCAGCAGGTACGCGCTGATAACCCTGACGCTCTCGTGGGTGGCCTGCTCGTCCTTCAGTCCGGGCCGCGCGCTCAAGTCGCCAGAGAATTGGCGAACCTAGGCCTGGCTACCGTCAATTGGAACACTCCACGTGACGATCAAAAACTCACTGCCGCACTAACTCGTTTGCTGGAGGCTGCATAACGCTGTCTCGCACGCTTACCGGGCCTGGCCTCTGGCCTGGCCTTCGCCATCAGGCTGCCAAACGGGCAGAGCGGGCTTCCAGGTCCACGGCGCGCCGCAAGCGCGTCCCGGTGGGTCAGGAGTGCGCGGTGATGTACCCGATAACGATAACGGTGGCTACGTCGGGGCTCTCAGCGTACAGGTCGGAGTCGGGGTCGTCTTCGGCGGCACGCCACAGGCGGTACTTCGGGTCCCAGAACACCGACCACTGCTGGTGCTCGCGCAGGAGACCGGTCATCCGTGCAGCGTCTTCGGGCGCAGGCAGGTTAGTCACGCGGGTGTTCCGGGCCTGGGATGGCCAGTAGTTTGCCGCACGGCCAGTGCGGCGTCGATGGCGCTGATGTGAGCCAGGATCGGCGCGCGGACGGGTGAGTCGAGCCGGGCCAGCGCCAAGCTGGCGGCCAGCTCGCGGCGGGCGCGGTCGAGCTCGGCGGCGGTCAGCATGGTCACGTCGTGGTCACGTACCGGCCAGCCTCTTACGGTCGTCCTGCTCGGCGATCACGTCATCAAGCGTGACCTGGAGCCGGTCCCGAGCCGGAGGTACGGGGGTCTGCCGGTCGAAGAACGCGATGGCCGTTTCTAGATCGCGGCGGTAGTCCCGCAACTCGTAGGTCGTCAGGGCGGGCAACGGGTGTTCCGGCTGGTTTACGATTGGGGCCTGCTGTGAGGCGGCGGTGGAGTGCATCGGCTGGCGATCCTCGGGCGGGGTGGGCGGGCGTCATCTCGCTTTCTAACGTGGCAGAAACGCGCGGAGACCTCGCTTACCGTCCGTGCGTGCGCGAAGGCGATCCTAGACAGACATCAGCGACAGATGCTAGCGGTCAGTCCTGCTTTGGTGACCGAACGTGACCACCCTGACGACGCTGCATGCAGGTCACGACGTGGCCTACCTAACCTCAGGCAAGCACGCCGGAGGCTGCGTCGGAGCGATGTCCTACTAGACCGCGTCCGGGGAGCCGCCCGGCCAGTGGGCCGGCAAAGGCGCCGCGGCGCTCGGCCTGACCGGCCAGGTCGCCCCGGCCGTTATCGCCCGGCTGTACCAGCACAACATCGGCCCCGGCGGGGAACTCCTCGTCAACCGCCGCCAGTCCCGGGCGGCGAAGGAGCGGGAAGAGGCCGCGGTGACGGCGTACCGGGCCGTCCATCCGTACGCCAGCGTGGTCGAGCTGGCCGAGGTCCGCGCGACCGCGCTCGGCCAGGACCCGCACCAGGTGCTGTACTTCGACCTGACCGTCGATGTGGTCAAGAGCGTATCGGTCCTGCACGCCTCCTACCGGGTCGCGGCCCGCCAGGCCCGGGAACGCGGCGAGCTCGATCAGGCCGCCGCGCTCGATGCGCGGGCCGAGGAGATCGAGGCCGCGGTGATGGACGCGGCCCGCGACGCTGTCGCCTGGCTTGGTTGAGAGCAGATTGTCCGCGCTGGGATATGCCATGGTGCCGCGGCCGGACGGGAACGGCGCCGAGGTCGGCGGGGTCAGCCAGGACGTGATGGACCTGTTCAGCTCCCGGTCCCGGGCCCTGACGCCGGAACTGAAGACCCTGATCAGCCAGTACCAGAAGGCGCACGGCAAGGCGCCGTCCAAGCGGACGATCTGGCTGCTCGGCCAGCAGGCGGCGCAGAACACCCGGCGCACCAAGGCCGAGGCACGGCGCACCGTGGCTGGGAAGGCCGGCACCGCCGAGCCGACCGAGGCGCAGCGGCTGGCCGCCTGGGAAGCACAAACGACGCAGCGAGAAGTGCAGGCGCTGTCCGCGGTGCACGAAGAGGTGGCTCGGTTCGCCGCCGAGCACGCCGGGTGTGCACCGGCGGTGCTGGATGATGCGGCCAAGCGAACCGCCGCGCGGATCGCCGTCGCCGAGGTGCAGCAGCACTACGCGGTCTGGTCGATGGCGCAGCTCCGGTTCGAGGTGCACCGAGCGCTGCCGGTGCTCAAGCCGGGCACGGATGCCGAGGCGCTGGTCACCGAAGTGGTCACGCTGGCCATCTGCGGCCGGTCCGGGACCGAGGTGGTCCGGGTGACCGTGCCGGACCTCACCGACGTGACAAGCCTGGGCATCCGTGCGTCAGACGGCGGGAGCATTAACCGGCCGCCGCACGAGGAACGGTATTGCACGCTGGCCCACCTGGACACCGAACAGCAGATCCTGCACGCCGCCAAACGGACCGCACCGCAGCTCGTCAGTCCCGAGCAGGCCCGTGCGGCCGCCGGGCGGACCGGGCTGAGCGCCGGGCAGCGCGCCGCCGTGATCACCATGCTCACCGCCACCACCGCGACCACTGTGCTGGTCGCTCCGGCCGGGACGGGCAAGAGCCACACCATGGCCGAGTTCGCCCGGCTGTGGACCACATTCACCGGGCAGCGGGTGATCGGGCTGGCCACGGCCACCCACGCGGCCCGGGTCCTGGCCGACGAGGGCCTGGCCGAGTCCTACAATATCGCCCAGTTCCTGGGCAAGATCGAAGGCTCCGACGAGCTGCGTCGGCCCGTGCCGCTGCACGAGGACGACGTGCTGGTGCTGGATGAAGCCAGCCAGCTCGCCACCACCGACCTGGCCATGGTCCAGGAGGCCGCCCGGACCGCCGGGGCGCGGCTGGTCCTGGTCGGCGACACCGAACAACTCGGCGCGGTCGAAGCAGGCGGAATGTTCCGGCTGTTCGCCCGCGAAGTCCCAGGTGTAGAACTGCATGAGGTCCGCCGGTTCGACGCGGCCTGGGAAGCCCTCGCATCGGTGCGGCTGCGGGCCGGGGACTTCACCGGCTACACGGCCAACGACCGGCACGGCAGGATGCGCGGCGCCGACCAAGACGCAGCCACGGACCGCGCCACCTCGATGTGGCTGGCCGACCACCTGCGCGGCAAGACCGTCCTGCTGCCGGCCGGGTCCAACAGCGAAGCCGCCGACCTGTCCCGCCGGGTCCAGGCCAAGCTGATCCAGCTCGGCACCGTCCAGCGGCCCCAAGCCACTCTTGCAGATGGCAACCAGGCCGGGACCGGCGATCTGATCCGGGCCCGGCTCAACACCACGATCGACGCGGGCGGCCTCCCAGGTCTGGGGCGGTGCCGGGTTCATCCTGATCCCTCATCGCGACGGTGAGGTCGCGCCTTCCCTGCTGGAGGCGGCCTCTGCTTACGACCCCGATCATGTGGTGCTTCTTCGTATTACGGTGAGGCACTTCGAGCTTGTCCGGCCGGGTGTGCAGCAGTTGCGCCTGAACGGCCAGTTGGTCACCGGGCGGGCGCGGGAGGAGCTGGCTGAGAAGGCGGGTGCTGCTGTCATCGACGACGCGCCTAGGGAGAAGGCACGGCAGGCAGTCGCCGAAGTCTGTTCTCCCTACCGCCACCAATTCGAGAGCACCGAGTGGACCGGTGAGCTGACGGCCCTTAATGCGGACCGGGCGGGTGGCGACCTGACGCCCATCTCCGGCCTGCAGGGCGTGCCCGGAGGGTCGCGCCTGGCTGCGCCCGCAGACTGGGGCGGATGTTCGGGGGTCGCCGTCGCTGCGCGGTGTGGGGCGCTCGTGGAGCCGGTGCCTGCCGGCCCTCCCAAGATGGACGACGAGGAGTGGTTGGACTTGATCAGGTGGCTGCTGAGCGACCGTTAGAGGGGAACGCCGCCCTATAGCGCCGTCTGGCACCCCGCGGCGGCAGTATCCGTGCTCCCGCTGGGTCTGGAATCCGCATTCGATTGGGGACGGCAGGGCCTGGCGGTCATTCAGCGCGGGTTCGCGCTACGCAGGCCGGCGCTGCTGGTGGCCGGGGATGAGGCGTCGGACTCTGCGCTCGCGCTCGCCTGGGATCGCCTGTACGGCCAGAGTGTGTGGCTGCCCTCCGACTGGCAGCCCAGCCTGGACGTCAGCACGAGCAAGATGACGGCCATCCGGATGGAACTCGGTGACTTCGGCTCTTACGCGAGCAACCGCGAGGGAAAGGTCCAGCTCACCGCGACATCACTCGGCCCGGAGGTGATGACGAGGCTGGCCGAGGCGCTCAACTCTCCGCTGATCCACAGCGTCGATCAGGCCGCAGAGCCTCCTCGCTTCGCGGTGGGCGAGCCGCGCTTCGACGGGAATGGGGTCAGGCTGCTGGCCGTCGCGGGACAGTTCGGTCACCAGTTCACTGTTCCTGCCAGGAAGGACGGCGGCGGAGTGGTGATGATGATGCCGTCGCCCGCGCCGGCGATCGAGGATCCGGACCTGGCCTGGTCTGCGGACCTGCGGTGGCACGTTGACCTGGAACTACTCGGCTCGGCTATGCCGCGCGGGCGGGGGCTGGACGGCCGGTCGCTCTTCGCGCCCGGCGAGAACGTCCACCTGACGAACATCCGCAGCGGCCGGGACGGAGTCACCTACGACGCCGCACGCCTCGGCTTCGTCCCGGCGGGAACACCGCCCTTGTCCAGGCTGGCCCGGCCCCGGTTGCGGGAACTGGGCCTCACCGAGTGGGCACGGCTTCTCGCCGGGCAATCGGGACTGTCCTTCGGGCTGTCGTCGGCAGGACGGCGCGCTGAGATGCTCAGGCAACTGTGGGACGGCAGGGACAGCTTCGTCGAGTCCATGACGGGCCGCCTGCTGGCTGTCCTCCGCGCCTTCCAGCCCACCCATCCCCAGTCATTCCTCGCATACCCAGGCGGCGAGGGCGTTGTCCTCCTCAACGGGATCCGGGAAGGCTACCCGACCTTCGCTGGAATGCTGAAGTTCGCCGGAGAAGAGATCAGCCCGGGCGATCTTCGTGACGGCATCGATGGCCTGACAGCCCGCGGGGTCGTGCGCCGCGGCCTCGTCCTGGGCTGCGGCACATGCGGTCGGCCGTCGTTCATCGCAATCGGGAACCTGTCCCAGGTCAACCAGTGCCCCCGCTGTGGTGCAGCCAATGAGCTGGCCCGGGTGCAATGGCGCGATCCCCTCGACGAGCCGTCCTGGTACTACGACCTCCATCCAGTGGCACGGGAGCTCCTTGCCGATCACGGAGAGGTCCCGCTGCTGCTCTCGCGCCACCTCCGCTCGGGATCGCGCCGCTATGACGATGTGCCGGAACTGGAACTACGAGACACCTCCGGCAACCCCGCGGCCGAGGCCGACCTCATAGCCGTCAGCGACGATGAGGTCATCGCGGCCGAGGCCAAGAGCAACAACGCGCTCGGCGGGAGCGCGAGAGAAGTAAAGCGCGCAGCCGCGAAACGGGCCAGGCTGGCCGACGTGCTTCGCGCCGACCAAATAGTCCTTGCCACCACCCAAGCGGAGTGGAGTTCGTCAAGCATCACGGAAATCCGCAGTGCGGTCACCGGTCACACATGGCCAGCAGGACTGCAGCCAGCAGTCCGCCTCATCACAGGCCTCGGAGGCAACCAGGTCAAGGACCTGCGGCTGGATCTCGCTTCCGGAGCCTTCAGGGACTTACATGACCACCTGGCTGGTAGCCGCTCCACGCGGTGGCCGCGTGCCAGGCTCATCATCACGCGCTTACACGAGCAGCCAGTTAGTATCCATGTTGCTCAGCGGCGCTGCCCGCAAGTTAGCCACCAGCTCGCCCACCAGCGACCGGTGCATCGAGAGCTTGTTGGTGAAGGACGACGCCTGATGGGGCTGCATCGTCTGGTCGTTGACCTGAAGCCAGATATACCGGTCCGCGACATAACGGTCCTTC
>Ga0335081_10010928_pt1 | contig 14687 bp, 16 predicted proteins | sample Lox_Sample_35_FD_206713 | JGI IMG/M metagenome (GOLD analysis project Ga0335081, IMG submission 206713) | Soil microbial communities from Loxahatchee National Wildlife Refuge, Florida, United States - Lox_Sample_3.5 | ecosystem: Environmental > Terrestrial > Soil > Wetlands | place: USA... | reverse complement strand
AAATATTGCTGGTTCTATCGAAAAAAGGGAGTAAACGACTATGCCACGCTTAAATAAAACAATAACCAAGGCCGGTTGCCGGCTGTTGATAATCATCACATGTCTCGCATTGGTTGCATGCTATCCGGCAGCGTACAGAGAAGTTCCAACTGCGAGCCCAAGCCCGAGGCCGATCACGCAGGTTTATTTTTATCCCCTGCACGGCCAGTCAACTGAGCAGCAATCTCGCGACCACTATGAATGCTACAACTGGGCGGTCAAGCAGACGGGCTTCGATCCGGGCCAGTCATCAATTCCGCCTCAGCAGCGCGTGAAGGTTGTGCCCATGCCGCCGCCAGGGCATGATACCGCGGTTCTGGCCATTACCGGTGCGGTCCTCGGCGCTTTAATCGGCGGACCTCGTCACGCGGGTGCAGGTGCATTGATCGGCGCAGGAACGGGAGCCGTTGTCGGTGCTGCGTCAGATACGTCGAGACAGCAGTATGCCGGGCAGTTGCAGGAGGCCTATGTCAACCGTGATCAGGCGCTTGACGCTCGATACGAAGCACAGGCGCAAGCTTTCCGGCGTGCCATGTCTGCCTGCCTGGAAGGTCGCGGCTACAGAGTGCAGTAGGCGTCATGAAATTCATATTTTATGGGGAAGATAACAATGGAAAATACTAGTAGGACCGCGTCCGTGATCGTCTTGATTGTCCTGTTGGCGAGTGTGTTATTCAACTTTCCACAGGCTGCTTGTGCGCAAGAGCGCGGACCTCATCATGGAGAGTTCCTGGATAGCCGTTACGGACATAACCATTATTATCCGGCTCGCGGCCATTACGTCAACACATTGCCGAGTGGCCACAGGGTGTTTGTCCACGGCGGTTTGCAGTACTATTATTACGGAGGGGCGTGGTACCGCCCGTATGGGGCGCGTTTTCTGGTTGTAGCGCCACCACTCGGCCTCGTCATTCCTTTTTTGCCACCGTACTATGCAACTATCTGGGTTGGAGGCGTGCCTTACTACTACGCCAACGAGGTCTATTACGCTCAAGCTCCCGGTGGCTACATGATTGTAGCTCCACCAGAGGGCGCAGTTAGCCAGGCGCCTCCGGCCGCAGCGGCGCCACCCGCGGCGGCACCACAGCCGGCGCAGCAGATATTCATGTATCCTCGTCAGGGTCAGAGTGAGAAGCAACAGGCGGAGGATCGCTTCCAGTGTCATCTCTGGGCGGTAGGCGAGACAAAGTATGATCCAACGCAGCCACCGGGAGGCGTCCCATCCCCCCAGAAGAATGCGGATTATCAACGTGCGATGGGTGCTTGCCTTGATGCGAGAGGATATACTGTAAAATAGAAAAAGCATGGGCAGGGCCGCGACTCGACCTCAGAGGGTTCGAAAACACAAAACAGAAACATTGAGCGGCGGTGAAAAACCGTGTCGCGCTTGCTCAGGACATTTGAGAAATCTCTCTTGCAGGAAAAAACAGGTGTTTAATATTATATAATTTAAAGTTAACCTTCCTTTCCCGAAGCTGATTTCTGGATATTAAGGATTTTCTGTTTCACTACCTCCGGGACAGTCACCTTCTTACCTTCCCGATAATTGAGAGCCACAATCACCCCATCACCTTCAGCGGCCACCTTCTGATGCTTTTTGCTGACCACAAGGTAATTCATGACAAAACGGTCTTCTTCGATGCTAACCGCCTTTGCACCAATGAGTACCGTGTCCGGATATGACAAGGGTATCCTGAATTTACAGGATGTCGAGGCGAGAATGGGTCCGATCCCCGTTTCTATCATGTAATTGAAAAGATCTGCCTTTTCAAAATAGGCAATCCTGGCGCTCTCAAAATATCTGAAATAGCAGATGTTATTGACGTGATTCATGGCGTCCATTTCACCCCACGCGACAGGAAATTCAATGACGACTGGGTAATCCTTAAGAAGATTGCTCATGATTTTCCTCCCATTCTTGGTTTCTGATGGATCTTTCAACTCGTCCCCCACGTTCTATTTCAAAGGCTACAACTTTCCAGGATAACCTGACACCTCTATATATATAAATTATCAGGATGACAAGTTTTTGTATCAATTCGTTAGAAAGGGGAACAACACATGCTGAATCAATGCGTGCTCACCGGAAATTTAGGCGCGAACCCCAAGGTCTTTCATAATCCCGAGGGAACGGTAATGATGTTCTCATTATTCAAATTCCCCCAACGGCTCAATAGGTCAATCGAACAAGAATAAAATCATTGTTACTTCTGCCGAAGCAATTGCGGCGCCAATCTTGATAGTCATCCTACCGGCAGAAGATATATCTGGATACGTCCGAGAATTATCCATAGAAAGAAACCCCGAAAAGATGCTAAACTATAAAATAGGTTTATCTCCTCCAGAGAACTTTATGACCAAAGAGCATTTCCCGACAACACCAGCCATTCGCGTCCTCAGGGATGAAAGAGTGGAATTCACTCTTCGTCCTTACAAATACGAGGAAAGAGGCGGCACGGAGGTGGCCGCAAGAGAACTGGGTATCGATGAGCACATGGCTATCAAGACCCTCGTCATGGAGGATGACCGGAAGAGACCTTTCATCATCCTCATGCACGGGGACAGGGAAGTATCCACCAAGGAACTGGCAAGGATTTTGGGGGTCAAGTCCGTCCATCCCTGTGATCCGGGCACAGCTCAAAGGCACACGGGGTACATGGTCGGAGGCACTTCCCCTTTCGGCATAAGAAAGAAACTTCCCATGTACATCGAAGAGACGATTCTGGATTATCAGAAAATTCTCATAAATGCCGGGAGGAAGGGGCTACTCGCGGAGATGACAACCGATGAACTTCTCAGGATACTATCCCCACGGCCTGTAAGTGTGGCAAGATAGGAAACGCCTATGAACCGCGCAATCACAAGCAGAAACCCATGAGAAGAGGTCGTCTTGAGGAAAGGGTCCCATGTGATGCATTCAGATAAACCGGTTCTCATTTGCAAAAAATGCGGTGCGAAATACAGTGCTCCGCAGGATCGTCCTTACTGTGGGCGGTGCCACACTCCCCTTCTTGTCAGTGAAAGGAAATTTGTGGCCGTCAATGTCTCCGGCAATGACTTCGCCCGCGAGGTGCTCGCCTCCCCAGGCCCCGTTCTTCTCATCCTGTGGGCACCGTGGTGCCCATACTGCCGTATGTTACATCCTATAATCGAGCTTATCGCCGCAGAGCACAATGACTGGCTTAAGGTGGCAAGGCTAAACGTCGACGATAATCCCGCAGTGTGCGCACAATACGCCATCCTGGGTGTCCCGACAATACTCATGTTTAAGGACGGAAAGCTCATAAATAAGATGGTGGGTATACTCTCAAAGGAAGAAATCGAAAGACAGCTCACGGCGGTCTTCGGGGTGTGATCCGGGGACGTTTCAAACGCCTGAAACAAACACGAGCCCATCCACGGGCTTTCTGTATGCGCATCACTAAATTCGGTTTGTAGCAGCTTTGATCGATCTTGGCATCGCGTGATCCGCTCTGATGGAGCCGTGGGCGGCTATCAAGGTGGTCTGAGTATGACAAGAACTCTATTAGAGATGGATGTTATTGTATTTCCTGATTCGGGACACGTAGCAACCAGATCTTTCTTTTGCGAAGGTCAAGTATACGTCTAACAAGTTCACGCATGATCCGCGATAGGTGTTTTCTCGCCGTATTCAGTTCCCGAATATCGACTCCGGCTTTGAGCAGCATCTGTGTGATCTCCTGTTCCTCCGGCAGGGGGTGTCTTGCGCGGAGCAAAGAGCAAAGCAGAACCGCCGCCGGATATCAGCGCGAGAACGAGCTTCTCTCTGTCCTCCTTTTCGAGATGAGCGAGGCCCATTTACGTCGCCATCACACCCTGGCGGTCAAGAATCGGATGGGCGGCCTCAAAGACTTCGATCTTGTCAGGGACTTCCGACTTTGATACGTGGCCATACTTAGTGATCGTGACGCCTGTCGTCAGAAGATCGCCCGCGAAATCCGACAACGTCTTAGTCACCGGATAAGCTGCCTTGCCAAAACTGATTAGGGAGAACTTCCGGTATTGTCCCTTACGATAGACGGTCGCGTATGTTCGCAATGCGTTCTCTAATCAGTACGTACGGATCTATCGCCTTCAACACTGCGCGAAAGACCTTTCCTGCATTTCGGTAACTTAGCTTCTTTGCCATAGATATGGAACGCTTCATGGGGAACTGCGACAGAAAGTGATTTGTGAGAGAAATATTGTTTATTGTTATGAGAAAGGATAAACTTCTTCAACGTGTTTTTTATAATATGAAATATTTTTCGAATTGATTATAATAGCTTGGGTCTGGATGTGCGCTGTGAAGAGGACACAGAAAAGTGAAACAGCCATGGTTTGAATCAGTTTTATAACAGAGTTATGCAGAAATAAACAGAATGAAGGAGCGACAGATGAGAAAAATAGGCTGGGTCGGGACGGGCGTAATGGGCAAATCCATGTGTCTTCACATCCTGAAAAAAGGATATCAGCTTTCCGTGTATAACAGGACAAAGGAAAAAGCAGGACAGCTCTGCAGACAGGGCGCCTCCTGGTTCGAGACGCCGGGAGAAGTAGCCGCAGCGAGCGATCTGACATTCACCATGGTCGGTGAACCGCCCGATGTCGAGCAGGTGATACTGGGAAAAGGGGGGATACTGGAGAGAAGTCGACCGGGATCAGTCATAGTGGACATGACCACATCAGAGCCATCCCTCGCCCGCCGCATCTATTTAGAGGCGAAAGGCAAATCCGTTTCATCTCTCGACGCCCCTGTATCCGGAGGAGACATAGGAGCACAGGAAGGCACGCTGGCCATCATGGTGGGCGGTGATGAGGACGTCTTTAAGCGGGTGCTCCCTGTCTTTGAATTGATGGGGAAGAACATAGCTTATATGGGTGGACCGGGTACGGGCCAGCATACAAAGATGACCAACCAGATCGTTATCGCCGCCACCATGGTCGGTGTCGTTGAATCACTTCTCTACGCCCACAGGGCCGGACTGGACCTTGACGCCGTCATCAATATCATCGGCAAAGGGGCCGCATCCTCCTGGTCTCTCAACCAGCTCGGGAGAAGAATCGTTAAGGGTGACTTCGCTCCCGGCTTTTACATCCGTCATTTTGTCAAGGATATGGGTATAGCCCTCCTGGAGGCAAGGAAGATGAAGTTGTCTCTCCCCGGCCTGGCCCTTGCAAATCAATTCTACACCGCCGCCATGGCGGAGGGGCTGGATGCAGAAGGAACGCAGGCCCTTTACAAGGTGCTTGATAGATTGAACCGTCCCTGATCGCACTTAGAGTAGAACCTATGCGCCAAAGAAATTCGTAAGTGGCTTTTTTGTGAATACGTACTGGAGTCTTGGCGTCGATGCCATTTTCTTCATGTTGCTTCCAGAAATATAGAGCATCTGGGAATTTTAACAGACATGCATCATTCCAGTGCGTAATGATCACCCCACGATTCTTGGCTCAGCGTTCCCCGGTTGACCGTCAAATTTCGTGACATACAAGATTCTCCCACCCTATACTTCAATTTTCAAAAAAGATCTTATCAGGGGAAAGATACAAATATGCCGAAAGAGCAGGGTCAGAAATGGGCCCCTCTTTTTTATGCACGTTTCTATCAATAATCGTTGCCATTTCCGCGATAGCCTCAAATGGCCTTTATGCGAAGATCTCATTTGAAAAACATCAACATACCCAGAAGCCCCATCAGAAGGAGGAGGATATTTCTGTAGGCCTCTCCCCTGATTCGCCCGTAAAGGAATGAACCGGCCCACGTTCCTACGAGCAATACAGGAAGGGCTGCAACGAAATACCATATTACCCTGCCTGTAACGAGCCCGCCAATCACCTGAAAAATAACGACCACTACACCCGATGTGACGAAGAATCCCTGGAGGGTAACCTTGATCTGATCCTTATCCCATGGCTGCAGCGATGTGTAGATGATCACAGGTGGGCCGGAGGCACTGATGGCGCCACCGAGACAGCCCGCTGCGAAACCGAACAAATATGCCCATGCGGGATTTGTGAATCGGGCAGTAGGCTTTAAAAAAAGACTGTATAAGGCATAGGTGACGAGGAGAGCACCGACCGCCCACTGAATCAACTGTGTTTCAGTCCTGTTCAGAAACCACACCCCGAGGGGAGCACCCGGGATAGAGCCCAGACACAGGGGGTATATCTTTTTCCAATCCCAGTGCGCACGCAGTTGCACGAGGAGGAATACGGTCAGGGCCACTGCGAAAAGGGCAACCACAGGGATGGCGGTCTTGACATCAAGGAAGAGCGCAAGAAGAGGCAGGGATAGGAGAACCGAACCGAAACCTGAAAGCCCCTGAATAAATCCGGCGCAGAAGGCGACCATACCGAGGTAGAGATAAATTTCCATGATGCAGATTAAAACAATATTACAAGAACATCCCTCTGATGTTCCTCACCGATAAGTGACGCAAATATATCCGCTGATTCTTCTGAATGCAAGCTTCCTCCTGCCAGGCCAATTCTTCACATCACAATAATCAAAGTCATAGAACTCCCACGTGGAATATGGTAATAACTCTACATCAGGACGCACCGGTTTTCCTGTTTCCTCAATAGCTCAAAAATCTTTTACATTAGTAAGAAGGAAGCTGCCCATGTTGCAGCAGAAAAGGAAAACGTTCCCTTGCCCAAGACGGCTGCTGAAATTCTTCAAACCCTGCCTGAACGTTTTCTCCCCGAAAATGCCGGTGACTGGGAAACGGTATTTCATTTCGACATCTCCGGATCCGAAGGCGGGCAGTTCACGGTGAACATCACGCAAGGGAAATGCAGTGTTGAGTCCGGATTCAAGGGTGAGGCGAAATGCATCGTTAACGTCGCGGACAAGGCATACAGGGACATCGAATTGGGCAAGATGAAACCGGAATGGGCTTTTATGACGGGAAAGATCCGTATGTCCGATATGGCGGAAATGATGCGATTTACTAAGATGTTTCGGAGACTTCCGAAGAGGTAATGCAGCAACCAGCTCATTATATATGATCTTAAGCGAGAGAAACCGAATGTAATATGGGGTGAAGCGTCAAGGTGAAGACAGGAAGCGCATTCCAGCAGAACAGGATTTGGGGAGAGATGACCGCCTTCCTGGCTCTCTTTCTCGACAATCTCGGTGTCCTTATCTTTATGAGCGCTATCCTCATATTCACGTTCAATTATCCCGCAGACATAATCCTGACGCATATGATCCCCGGCACGGCTGTAGGGGTCTTCTTCGGCGACATTGTCTATTCTTATTTAGCCATCCGATTGCAAAAAAAAACGGGCCGTAGAGATTGCACTGCCATGCCGCTCGGGCTCGATACGCCATCCTCTATTGGCCTGGCTTATGCCGTACTCGGCCCTGCCTATATTGCCACAGGTGACACAGTACTTACCTGGCAGATAGGCATGGCAACCCTTTTCATGATTGGCATCGTCAAGGTCATCACATCATTTTGTGGTGCCTGGGTACAGCGCATCATTCCAACGGCTGGGCTCTTGGGGTCCATCGCCGGTGTAGGGCTATTGCTCCTCGGTTTTCTGCCTCTCATCGAAATATTCAGCGAAGTCGTCGTCGGTATAGTGGCTCTGGGAATTATATTTGCCGTCCTCCTGGGGAAGATGAATTTCCCCGGCCGCATACCCGGTGTCCTAGTCGCCTTAATCCTGGGCACTGCCATCCATTTTATTCTTGGATACATTGGATATATTCCGGCGTTTAAGGAACCATCTTTTGAGATGTCTCTGTGCCTCCCGGTTTTTTCCACTTCTTTCCTCAAGACCCTGCCGCAGAGCATCCAGTATCTTCCCATCGCTATACCTTTTGGCATTATGACGATAATCGGCGGAATCAATAACACCGAGAGCGCCCGACTGGCAGGCGATGACTACCGCATGCGCGATATCCTGCTTACCGAAGCATTTACCTCTTTGATCGCCTCTTTCTTCGGTGGTGTGGCTCAGACTACGCCATATATCGGACATCCAGCTTACAAAAAAATGGGCGCTACCTACTGGTATACGCTCTTAACCGCTTTATGCATCGGTATCGGCTCCGTAATCGGCCTCTTATCAGTGATCGTGGGTATCATCCCCCGGGCCGTACTGGCCCCAATATTCATCTTCATTGGTTTTGAGATCGTTCATCAAGCCTACAAAGAAGCGCCCGATGCTCATTCACCGGCGGTGAGCCTGAGCTTCATGCCGGTCATTGCCAATCTTGTGATAATTATCCTCGGCCAGTTCCTGAGCGCCATGTCCATCACCCCTGACAAACTCCCCGTCCGCCTGCAAGTCATGTATCAGAGCCTCACAGTGCTCAGTAACGGCTTTATCATAACAGCGCTCCTCTGGGGAAGCATGCTTGCCTTTCTGATCGACCGCAAACCACGGCTTGCCGCCCTTTGTACCTTCGCCTGTGCCCTCTTTACCCTCTTCGGCGTCATGCATTCGGTATCCCCCGCAGGGGAGGTGTACCTGCCCTGGATGGTTGCATCCCATGCTCATTACACAATTGCCTTGGCCTACATCCTCCTCTCCGGTATCCTACTAACCTTAACCAGAAAAAGGGATAAATGAATATTTCTCTCTTCGCCCCTTCTCTTTATAAGAAAGGGGGCCAGTACGGCCCCCTTTCAAATAAAAATTGACTATTCTGATACACCCTTTTTAGTTACAGCAGTGGCAATATCCTTTACTTCTCTACGGGAATCCTCATCGCGTAGAAGGATCTCCAGACAAAAACTAGGGCCATAAGGAAGAATATGACTCCCACGATGCCGGCGCTCGACCTCATCCCCGGGGCGATGGCAATTTCCATCGCCAAGAGCCCGAATAGTGTCGTGAATTTGATGATCGGGTTCAATGCTACGGAAGAGGTGTCTTTAAAGGGGTCGCCGACGGTGTCGCCGATAACGGCGGCTGCGTGCAAGGGTGTTCCCTTTTGCTTCAGATCGACTTCAACAACCTTCTTGCCATTGTCCCAGCATCCGCCGGCATTGGCCATGAAAATCGCCTGAAAGAGACCGAACACGGCAATCGAGATCAGGTAGCTGATAAAGAAGGAAGCGGCCTCGGGACCAGAAACGGGAGCGGAGAAGAACGCAAACGCCAGGGCGAAAGAGAATATAGCGATGAAGATGTTGAACATGCCCTTCTGCGCATATTGGGTGCAGATCTTGACGACCTCCTTGGAGCTCTCCGTGGAAGCACTCAGGCTGGCTGCATCATCAAGCTTGATGTTCTGCTTGATATACTGAACTGCCCTGTAAGCACCTGTCGTAACAGCCTGCGTGGACGCACCGGTAAACCAGTAAATGACTGCTCCGCCGCAGAGAAACCCAAGTAGTGTGTATGGGTTCAGCAGGTTCAATATCATTTCCGGCTGGATGCCGAGGGCTTTTCTGAGCAGCAGAATAAGGGAGAAGATCATTGTGGTAGCCCCCACCACGGCCGTGCCGATGAGGACCGGTTTAGCTGTCGCTTTGAACGTATTGCCGCAACTGTCGTTCTCCTCCAGGTAGTGCTTTGCGACATCCATACGCGGTTTGAACCCGAACTTCGTTTCAATTTCATTTTCAATATTCGGGATAGTTTCAATCAAAGACAGCTCATAGATGGACTGAGCATTGTCCGTGACCGGCCCGTAGCTGTCCACTGCGATCGTGACGGGTCCCATGCCGAGGAAACCGAAGGCCACAAGACCGAACGCGAAGACAGATGAATATTCCATAAAGTTTGAGAGGCCGAATGTGCTGGTATAGTAGGCAACGAACATCAGTGAGGCTATGGAAATACCGAGCCAGAAGGCGCTGAAGTTGCCGGCGACAAAACCGGAAAGGATATCCAGCGAGGGGCCTCCTTCCCGTGCCGCCGTGACCACTTCTGCACAGTGAGCGGATTTCGAACTAGTGAATACCTTGACGAGTTCGGGAATCAGCGCCGCCGCGAGCGTCCCGCAGCTGATGATAATCGAGAGTTTGAACCACAGGTTATCGGGGTAATGGCCGAGCTGCCATTTGCTGATGGCGAATGTTACAATGATCGAAATGATCGATGTAATCCAGACAAGCGATGTCAGCGAGGCCTCGAAGTTGACCTTTTCTTTATCCCCCATGACAGCAGTTGAGACGGCCTGGTTGATAAAGTAGGAGACGATCGAGGTGATGATCATCAGAATACGCATAACGAAGATCCACACAAGCAGGTCTGCCTGATACTGCGGCAATGCTGCGAGGACGACGAAGCTGATCAGGGCGACTCCGGTAACTCCGTATGTTTCGAAACCATCGGCAGTAGGTCCGACGCTGTCACCTGCATTGTCTCCGGTACAGTCGGCGATGACACCTGGGTTTCTCGGGTCATCTTCTTTAATCGTGAAGACGATCTTCATGAGGTCAGACCCGATGTCGGCGATCTTCGTAAAGATACCGCCGCAGATACGCAGAGCACTCGCGCCCAGGGACTCGCCAATTGCGAACCCGATGAAGGACGCGCCGGCCACGTCACGGGGCATAAAGACCAGAATTACAAGCATCATGACGAGTTCCACGCAAACCAAAAGGACACCGATGCTCATACCGGCGGTGAGCGGAATATCAAGCAGTTTGATCGGCTTACCTTCCAATGAAGCGAAAGCCATCCTGCTATTGGCAAGAGTATTCATCCTGATACCAAACCAGGCGACTCCATATGAGCCTAATATACCTACTACAGACCAGGCAAGTATGATAAGGACACCGTTAGGGCCCATGTGCTGAAGAGCGCCGAAATAGTAAACGATACACGCACCGATGAATACTTCCAGAACGATCAACAGCTTGCCCTGCTGAATAAGATAAGTCTTGCAGGTCTGGAAAATGATCTCCGATATGTCAAGCATGGATTTGTGGGCCGGAAGCCCTTTGACCTTGGAATACTGATAGAGGCCAAAACCCAAACCGGCAAAGCAGATCAGAAATCCGACCATCAAGAGGTTGTTTTGGTGCGAGCTTAATTCGGGAATATTTAGCTCTGCTTCGCTTGCGAGGACGGGGATTGCAAAAAGAACATAGAGGACGGCTAAAATACTTGCTTGTAAGAATTTTTTCTTCGTAAACATCACTTCTTGTCTCCTTCTCAGCATAGAGTTATTACTTGCGCAATGAAGTACCGGAAAAATAATCTTAGGACAAAACCTTGCGGCAGTTAGCATAGCCCCTACAGTTTGTCAATATTTTTATGATCTTCTTCTAAAATCAATAAGATATCCTTGGTGTCAACTCTTTGTCTTGCTTTTGCCTTTTTGCCCTCTTTAGTCACTTCCTGCACAAGCTGATTGAAATCGATCCCGAATGATTTTGCCAGAGACTTCTTTTGGTTCATCGTCAGGCGGCCATCTCTCCGCTCCCCGTCCAGTATCCTTTCCATATAGAGCACCTGTCTGAGGAAATTCAGCTCCTTACGTACAATTTTTAGATGTTCTATCAGCATCTCAAAAGACTCGTCTATCCTTTTATTATTTCCCCCCATTGCCTCAACAATGCTCAGAAGCAATTGACTAACAGCAACCTTGAAGTCCTCATGATCCAGATTGCATATGCCATTCATCTTCTTCTTGTCCATCAATCCCTTGAAATCGACGACAATCGCCCGCTCGCCCGTGGCTTTTTTTCGTTTCATGATTAATCCTCAATTAATAAAGATTAGCAAAAAGGCAGATTAATAGATGAAAACCAAATAACCATGGCAACTCAATAAGAAGCCTTCCCCAACAAGGTAACTTCTGTATGAAATCATCATGGAAAAATTTGATATGTTGGAAGGCGCTTTGTTTCTGAAGAGGGCATGGAGCTCCTTGCAGGCTGTTAAGCTGTCAGCGAACCCATGATAAACTTTTAAATATCTATTTCAATCTTGATGAGGGGAGCCATTCATCGACCACTTTTTCGACAACGTCGTAGGGATTCAACTTGCCACCCATGATCTCTTCCACCATTTTTTCTATTCTGCTGTTATCAGCGAGGCGCTCACGGATTATACGAAAGAGTTCATGATGAATCATCTGCAGGGTCTCTTCGTGTATGCGGTTGCGACGCTTCTCCAAAAGCTTACCGCTCTGTTCGAGATATATGCGGTGCGCTGTAATGGCTTCCAGAAGTTCCTCTTCACCCTTCCCTTCCACAGCTACTGTGGGGATCACAGGAGGCACCCATGAGCGGTCTTTTATGCTTGCATCCTGATCAACGCGGAACTGCACCTCGGAAAATAATTGATCTGCTCCAGGCTGATCGTATTTGTTGATCACATAAATGTCTGCAATCTCCATGATGCCGGCCTTCATGCTCTGGATAACGTCACCAAGGCCGGGAACCAGGACGACACATGTAGTATCCGCCACGCGCATGATATCCACCTCGTCCTGACCCACGCCCACCGTCTCGATTATGACATAATCCTTCCCCGATGCATCCAATACTTTGACGGCGCCTCGACTAAACTGGGCCAGCCCACCCAGATATCCCCGGGTCGCCATACTGCGCATAAAAACTCCTCGGTCCTCACTGTGACGGGTCATCCGGATCCGGTCACCGAGCAGAGCTCCCCCTGTGAATGGGCTTGAAGGGTCGACTGCCACGATTCCTACGGTAAGCTCTTTGTTACGCAGCTGCCAGGTCACTCCGTCGGTAAGGGTGCTCTTCCCCGTCCCGGGAGAACCTGTAATACCAAGTATGTAGGCATTTCCTGTGTGAGAATAAATCTTCTCCATACAGGAACGAGCCCTTTCATCTTCGTTTTCAAGCCAGGTGATCACGCGGGCCATGGCGAGCGGCGAGCCCTGGAGAATCTCTGCTACATAGTCAATATCCATATTCTATCTGTTCGATCCTGCAGCTTGATGCATCTGTAAACGACAAAGGGCCTCTCAACGAGCGGCGTTATAGTACTTTAATAGTACAGGGGAGACAATATAAAGCCTCCCCTGTACCTTGTTAGCTATGTTCGGCAATAAACGGACTCGGCCAATACTTATTGCTACTTCGCCTTGACGTTTGCCTTTATAAAACTGACGATCGCATCCGTTGATGTCCCCGGCCCAAAGATTTCAGCGATTCCTGACTTCTTAAGAGTCGGGATATCCTCCAAGGGAATGATGCCGCCCCCGACAACCAGAACGTTGTCAAGTTTCTTTGCCTTCAGCAGTTCGACCACCTTTGGAAAAAAATAGTTATGGACCCCAGAAAGACTGCTTAGCCCGACGACGTCGGCATCCTCCTGCAGCGCTGCCTCGACAATCATTTCCGGTGTCTGCCTCAATCCGGTGTAGACGACTTCCATACCGGCCTCAGCAAAGATACGGGACAGGAGCTTGGCCCCACGATCATGGCCGTCCAACCCGGGTTTTGCAACGATGATTTTTATCTTCTTTTCTGCCATTGTAAGTCACCTCCACGCATCATGAAATGAATTCCTTGGGTCGATACTGCCCGAAAATGTCACGCCACACGTCGCAAATCTCCCCGACGGTAGCCCCGGCCTTCACTGCCTCAATCACGGTTGGCATCACGTTTGTATTCGTCTTCGAAACCTCACGGAGCTTGTCCAAGGCCTTCTGCCAGGCGGCTTTGTCGCGCTTGGCCCGCCATTGCTTCAGTTCCGCAGCTTTCTCCTCGCCAACCTTCATATCCACTTTCAGAAGGTCAGTGACGGGGGGTTCTTCCATTGTATATTTATTAACCCCTACGTACGCCCGTTCCTTGGAGTCAATCTCCTTCTGGAATCGGTAAGAGCTGTTCTGGATTTCCTTCTGAATGAACCCCTGCTCGATTGCAGAAAGGGTTCCACCCATGGCATCTATCTTCTTAATGTAGTCGCCAATCTCCGCTTCGATCTTATCGGTCAGATACTCCACATAATAAGACCCGGCAAGTGGATCAACGGTGACGCAGGCGCCGCTTTCCTCGGCGACGATCTGCTGGGTCCTGAGGGCTACGGTTACGGCACCCTGCGTGGGAAGACAGAGCGCCTCATCATATGAGTTGGTGTGGAGAGACTGGCATCCGCCTAACACTGCAGCGAACGTCTGTAAGCCAACTCTGACGATGTTATTGAGAGGCTGCTGCGCCGTAAGGGTAACGCCGCCGGTCTGCACATGGTAACGCAACATCATGGAACGGGGATCTTTCGCTTTAAATCTTTCCTTCATGATCTTGGCCCACACGCGTCTTGCCGCCCTGAATTTGGCGACCTCTTCGAGAACGTCGGTGAAGGCGTTGAAGAAGAAGGAGAGACGGGGCGCAAAGTCGTCCACCGCTATGCCTCTTGCTGCACAGGCCTCCGCATAAGCGATTCCATCGGCTATGGTGAAGGCCATTTCCTGGGCTGCCGTGGATCCTGACTCGCGGATGTGGTAACCGCTGATACTGATGCTGTTCCAGCGGGGGACGCTTTTCTGGCAGTACTCAATCAGATCAACTGTGAGGCGCATGGTTGGTTTAGGCGGATAGATATACTGACCACGGCAGATGATTTCCTTCAAAACGTCATTCTGTATCGTGCCGCCAACCTTGTCAAATGACACGCCCTGTTCTTCGGCAACAGACAGGTACATGGCGAGCAGCACAGTGGCTGCAGCATTGATGGTCATAGATGTCGTAACC
>Ga0335081_10010927_pt1 | contig 14687 bp, 11 predicted proteins | sample Lox_Sample_35_FD_206713 | JGI IMG/M metagenome (GOLD analysis project Ga0335081, IMG submission 206713) | Soil microbial communities from Loxahatchee National Wildlife Refuge, Florida, United States - Lox_Sample_3.5 | ecosystem: Environmental > Terrestrial > Soil > Wetlands | place: USA... | reverse complement strand
CAAGCCCTGGGAGAAGACCGACAAATATATTGTTTGTTTTCTTGTGGGCACGCGACCCCAGGGCTTACGCCCTGGGCTACTCTCTGTCGGCCCTCCGGGCCTTTGGGATTTATGTCCATCCATTTCTCGGACACTATACTAGCCACTAGTCACCAGCCACTGCTTCTCAAAGCGCAAACCGGTTCAGAAACGACAAGTAACCCGACAGGATCGTGAACTTATTCAGTACCATCAGCACACCAATGGCGATGAGCAAACCGCCGGAAACAACCTCCACCGCGTGCAGGTGCTGGCGAAACCGGCTGTAAAACTTTAAGAACTGGGTCAGGCCGAGGCTGGTGATCAGGAAAGGGAGCGCCAGGCCAGCCGAGTAGATCGCCAGCAAAAACATCCCTTGGAAAACGGTCTGGCGGTTGGCGGCCAGCAACAGGATCGAAGCCAGGATGGGGCCTATGCAGGGTGTCCACCCGAAGGCGAAGGCAAATCCCAGCAGTCCCGCGCCCAGTACGCCGCGGCGCGGCGCGCCCGTATTAACGCGGGCACCGCGATAGAGCAAAGGGATCTTCACCAAGCCCGTCAGGTGCAACCCAAAAATGACGATGATGATTCCGGCGACTATCTCAAAAATGCGCCGCTTGGCGAGAAGCAGAGTCCCCACGGCGGTGGCCGAGGCGCCCAGGGCGATGAACACGATCGAGAATCCCAAGACGAACGCGATCGAATTGCGAAAGATGCGCCCCGCCAGTTCCGAACCGCCGGTAGCCTTCAACTGTTCCATCGACTCGCCCGAGAGCATGGAGATATAGCCCGGAACCAGCGGTAGCACGCACGGAGAAAGAAACGAGATGATGCCGGCGACGAACGCGATCGGAATGCTCAACTCATGCGTCATGTTTGTTTCAATCCTCGCCTGGCTCACGAGCCCGGCGCCATTCCTGCCGATATAAGGCGTTACTCGACAAAGGTTTTCCTGGGTGTACCACAACCTTGAGAAACCCTGACCCTAATTGGATGCGTCGAAGACAGCGATCGACACGCCAACGGCCCGGCAAGACGAACCACACTGCCCCGGCCTTGCGTGACCCCGAAATGCCAGTGTACCATGACAGGGGACAGGGTTTAGGTGACAGGGTACAGATATTGGGTGATTGAGCCATCGGGTCATTGAGCGATTGAAGAAGAAAGAACAACCTACCTCTTCTTCGATGGCGCACCGACTCAATCAATTCTCTTTCTTCAATGGCCCACTGACTCAATGGCTCAATGACCCCCAATGCCCCTGTCCCCGGTTCCCTATACCTTGCTCCCTATCATGCTGCGCGCCATCATCTTCGACTTCGACGGCATCCTCGTAGACAGCGAGCCCCTTATCATGCGCATCACGCAACAGATGGCGGCGCGCGAGGGATGGCAGGTGGGCGCCGAGGAGTATTATCGCGACTATCTGGCCTTCGACGACCGCGGCATTGTGGAACACCTCTATGCCAGTCACGGTCGCCCCGTCGACACCGCTCGCCGCGACGAACTTGTCGCGTGGAAAGCCCGCACCTACTGGGATGCGATCCGCGAAGGATTGCCGCCCGAGCCCGGCGCTGTCGACTTCGTCCGAACCGTGTCCGCCAGGTACCCGCTCGCCATTGCCAGCGGCAGCCTCCGGCCGGAGATCGAGTACCTGCTGGGGAAGCTCGGGCTGAGGGACAAATTCCCAGTGTTGATTTCGGCGGAAGACACCGAGCGCGGCAAGCCCGACCCCGAAATCTACCTGAAAGCCTTGGCGGCGCTGCGTCGGTTGGCGCCAAAACCAGGCCCAGTCCCGGGCCCAGTCCCAGGCCCGGACATCGGCCCAGACCCTGACCAGAACCGAGGCGGGGTTGCCGACCTCCAGGCCGGCGAGTGCCTGGTGATCGAGGACGCGCCGGCCGGCATTCAAGCCGCCCACGCCGCCGGGATGAAGTGCCTGGCGCTCGCCAACACTCGACCGCTGGAGGCACTCGGTGCGGCCGAGTGGGCTTGCCGAGGCTTCGCCGAAGTTCGCCTGTCCGACATTGAGGGTGGCTTTCAGGGCTGATTGCCGCTGGCTGACTACGAAAACGTGCCGACACTTCACGGCGAACCTTGGCGTATCTCGTAATTAATCGGAGCGGTTCGAGCTGTAAAGAATACGTGCGCGGCGCCGGATGAGGATTTGGCATTGGCGCGAAAACGTCGGAAGGCGCTACGAATGAATTCATACAACGTCGACTTCGACGGAACCGTGACTGGTCATCAACGAGCAGCCGGCAGCCAAAATTGGTATTATCGATGAGTAGCATTGCAGAGTTGGGTGGCATGAGGAGTTGAGACCAAATGACTGAACCAAGGCGAACGTTCGGACGCGCGATAAGGGAGAGCATGGGCTTTTATATTGGTTTGATTGTGCTGGCGATCGTGGTGTGGCAGCTAACGCATTACATCAATTCCAGGCCCTATTTTGTGGCTGCGGCCGGCGACCAATCGGCGCTGAGCAAGGCCTTGGACAGCTACGCTGGCGTGGGTAACTTGCTTACTACTCTGGCCACCGGACTGCTTGCGGCCATGGGGTGGCTTCTGACCAGCAGACCCAAAAAGAGTTCCCCTGAGCGAGGTCTTTGGCCCGCCACCGCCGGGGCCGTTTGCGCGTGTTTGTCCATATACTTCGGTTATATCTCCTCGCAGAACGCCCAATGGGCGATCGAGAACTCGATCCCGACCCTCGATATTGACAAGATGCAATGGCCCAGGCAGTTACAGTTTCTTGCGCTCCTGTTAGGTGTTTTCTTCTTCGCCGATTTTGTGAGGCGAGATTGGACCAAGGTGGATTAGCATGAAGGCTCAAAGAATGTTTCCCGCGAATGCGATTTTGTTGTGTTGCCTCCTCCTGTTCCCAGCGCCTTTGTCATCGCAGAGGCCCGAGGCGCCAGGCAGGTTGACTGTGACGTCGACGCCGAAGGGCGCCTCAATAACGATCGACGATCAGGACACGAACCAAAAAACAGATTTCACTTTCGTGGTCTCTCCCGGCGACCACTCCGTGAAGCTGACCAGCGCAGATCTGCCTGACTGTAAGAAGCCAAAGAAGGTGACAGTCTCGCCTGGTTCTACAACGTCAGTCAACTGCACTGCGGCCGGGTGGGGCGAACCTACCTCCAAGTAAGGAAGGAACCGCCGTTTCTCGACGGGCGACGCCGGATGATGATTTGGCATGACAGTTGCCGATTTTCACGGAAACACCGATGATTTGCGAGATCCCCATGCCAACGCCGTCTTTAATAGGCCAAGCGGAGTCCTGGGCGGCGAGCGGAAGGGCAGAGAGCAGAGCAGGACGATCATCGGTTTCTACAGGACCGAACCCAGATTTTATTGATAACAATAGAGATCTTGGGTTGGGTTTCTGGACCGAACCCAATTAAGCCACTATGTTGTTGAAAAAACAAGATTTATTATAAGTAAAGCCACCATGTGATTGAAAAATATGATGGTTAACAGCGTTTGACGATTTTGATTGACGAAATGTCGACGATTGCGGGGTTCCCATGCCAACGGCTCCTTCAATAGCAATTGGTAAGCAACCGACCCGGTTCGTGCTGAGGGCTGAAGCTTGACGGCTGAAGGCTGTGGACCGAGAGCTGAAAACTGAAAACTAAGAAGGGTTGACGGAGATGCCAGCGGCGACGGAAGTTCGCACGAAATACGAGCCGGTGATTGGGCTGGAAGTCCACGTCCAGCTTCTCACCCGGTCGAAGATCTTCTGCGCCTGCTCGACGCGTTTCGGCGACCCACCTAACTCCAACACTTGTCCGGTGTGCCTCGGCCTGCCCGGCGCTCTGCCGGTTCTCAACCGCGAGGCCGTCACTATGGCCATGAAGGCGGCGCTGGCGCTCAACTGTGCCATCAACCCCCGCTCGCGTTTCGCGCGCAAGAACTATTTCTATCCCGACCTGCCCAAGGGCTACCAGATTTCGCAGTACGACGAGCCGCTGGCCGAGTTCGGCTGGGTGGACATCGAGGTGGAGGGCAAGCGGAAGCGCATTGGCATTACGCGCGTCCACTTGGAGGAAGACGCGGGCAAGAGCTTGCACGAGGGCTTCCCGGATTCGGACCGCATGTCGTACATCGACCTCAACCGGTCCGGCGTGCCGCTGATCGAGATTGTGAGCGAGCCGGACCTGCGCTCGCCCGAGGAGGCGTACGACTACCTGACGAAGCTGAAGTTGCTGATGCTCTACCTCGAAGTCTCCGACTGCAACATGGAGGAAGGAAGCTTGCGTTGCGACGCCAACGTCAGCGTGCGGCGGGTGGGCACGGAGGCGTTCGGCACCAAGACGGAGGTGAAGAATCTCAACTCCTTCAAGTTTCTTCAGCGCGCCTTGGACTATGAAATCGACCGCCAGATTGGCATTGTGGAGGGCGGCGGGACGGTGGCGCAGGAGACCCGTCTCTGGGACAGCCGCGAGCAGCGCACTTACGGAATGCGCTCCAAGGAAATGGCGCACGATTACCGCTATTTCCCGGAGCCCGACCTGCTGCCGCTGGTGATCAGCGAAGAGTGGAAAGCGGAGGTGCGCCGCTCGCTGCCGGAGCTGCCCGAGGCGCGCCAGCAGCGGCTGATCCGCGAGTACGCGCTGCCGGAGGCCGACGCCGCGCAAATTGTGGCGTCCAAGGCCCTCGCTGACTACTACGAGGAAGCGGCCAAGGCGTCGGGCGAGCCCAAGGCAACCGCCAACTGGGTGCTGACCGAATTGCTCCACTTGCTGAATGAGGCAGGGAAGGAGGTGGCGCAGTCGCCGGTGACCGCATGGAATTTTGGGGAACTGGTGGCGCTAGTCAGCAAGGGCTCCATCTCGGGAAAAATGGGAAAAGAGGTGCTGGCGGAGATGGCTTCCACCGGCAAGCGCGCGAGTGAGATCGTCGCGGAGAAGGGTCTGGTGCAAGTGAGCGATCCGGAAACGATCCGCGCCGCGGTGCGCGAAGCGATTGCCGCCAACGCCAAACAAGCGGAGCAGTACCGCGCCGGCAAGGCGGCTACGCTCGGCTGGTTCGTAGGGCAGGTGATGAAGGCAACGCGCGGCCAAGCCAATCCGCAAATGGTGCAGGACATTCTTAGGAGGGAACTGGGGCTAGAAAAATCAGAAATCAGAAACTAGAAATCAGAAGTCAGAAAGAGGACTTAAACCGATGGAATCTGACTCTAAAGTCCGGGGAGGGGCCGATGATACTCTCGCTCGCATGAACCAGCGCGAAGCAGTTGTTGAAGCAATGCGAGCTAACGGCGGATATGCGACGCTCGGCCAGCTTTACAGGGAAGCTCTCAAAATCCCCGGCGTTAGCTGGAAAACAAAGACGCCCTTCAAGTCCATCAACCGAATCGTTCAAAACCCGAAGTATTTTTTTCGAATTCGTCCAGGCTTGTGGGGTTTGTTAGACGCGAAAGACAAGCTCCCCCCTGACCTCGGGCAGAAACCGAAGCCCGAAAGCGATCACACTTATTATCAGGGGCTGCTGGTGGAGCTCGGCAATTTCAGGAAGCAGCAAACGTTTGTACCAAGGCAGGACCGGGGGAAATCGTTCTTAGGTAAGCCGCTAGGCTCCCTGGCCACGGTCCATGAGGTCTACCCTTTTAGCTACCCCGAGATTGTTGGCCGCGCTGCCACTGTCGATGTGATCTGGTTCAACCAACGGAAGTTCCCGTCGGAGTTCATCGAGGTGGAGAACACAACCGACATGCATGGCGCACTCCTGAAATTTGTGACGTTCGACGTGTTCTGGTCCACATTTAGGGTGGTAGCGCCTGCGCCACGGAAGAGGGAGTTCGAGTCGAAGCTGGCCCACCCCGCATTCCAGTCTGTGGCGAAGCGAACGAAATTCACCAGCTACGAGGTTGTCACGGAGATGCATACCAAGGCCAGCGAGACTGCCGCGTTGGAGGAGGCGTGGGCTGCCTCGTAAGCGGCCTCGACATCAGAAGGGGAGAAAGCGCTCGATCGGTCGAATGCGTCAGGTTCGCACTCACCGATTCATCCTACTGGCGATTGGGAGGTTGATATAAGTGATGGTTGGCGCAATACTCGCGCGCGTCATCAGACGGGAAATCGTCCCCGGCTTCGATGTTGTCGAAATCGATGATCTCCGTGACGAAGCCGGCACGCACAGTATCTTCCATGGCCTCAGCAACTCCTCCCGATACCGTGATGAATATCTCTTTCATTGGCCGAATCCTTTCCGAGGATAGCGGACGTCCTCAGGGCAGGCCGTCCGGAGGAGGAAGTGTATCACAGCGTTTTCAGCCTGGAGCTGGGAGCTTACAAACCCCTGGCCTTGTGATTTCTTAGAGTTCGTGGAGGCTGCCTATGCAAAAGCTAACAAAATGGGGATTGGGAGCCGCCACATTTATTGCGGCGACCGCGTTGTGGGGCACGGCCCCGGCCTCCCTGGGACGCTCCCGGCCCCTGGAAGCGTGGAGGCCGCAAGAGCCGCAAGAGGAGATGGAGCACACCCACACCGCCGGCGTTCCCGCGTACCACAAGAGTCCCCCCAAGGGCGCTCTTCCGGACACGCAGGACCCCAGGCAGTTCCCGGATGCCGTGAACCAGAACGTGTACGCGCTGGCGGCCAGGATCAAGAAGGTCCTTTATCAGCAGCCGTGCTACTGCATGTGCGACCACGAATACGGTCACCAGAGCCTCCTTGATTGCTACGTCAGCACCCACGCCGCAGTCTGCTCCACCTGCCGGATGGAAGCGGTCTATGCCTACGAGCAGTCCCAGAAGGGCAAGAGCGCGGCGGAGATCCGCAAGGGAATCATCAACGGGGACTGGAAGAAAGTAAGTATGGCTCCCTACAATTTGCCTGCGAGTTCGCGGTGATGACGGTGCGTAACGCGGAGGGTAGGGGCGGACGGCGTTCGGCCCGAGGGGGCGGTAGCAATCCGTAGCAATCAAGGCGAGCACAGAAACTGTGCCCGCTTAGGCCAAAAGCTATAGTTGACTTTCATGGAAACCCATGGTACCGTCGAGTCGTGTCAGGTAACTGTCGGGCCTGCCCTAATTGATTTCGCAAATTGGGACAGTGCCTATTGTCCGTGTGCGTTAGTGTCGTATATTTTTTACTTATCGAGTATAATACTATGAGTAACTATGCCAAATGAACCGTCATCCTGGGAATGAGGAACGAAACCACCATTGGGGGGCCACGAAAGGAGTGCGCTGAAAGCAGAGGTCGATGGGGCGGCAGAGGAACACTGGTCGCCGAAGGATGATGGTTGAAAGCAGAGATTTTTAAAAACGAAGCCACCGATTTGCTTGATAACAAAGGATCGGCCTCCGCTGAAACCAGGAACGAAGCCACCGTTTAGGAGTTTTCAGTCATCAGTTATCAGTTCTCAGCAAAGAGACCGGCGAAGCTTGCCGCTGGAAGTAAGGGAGTGAGAGCGGAAGGGTACTTTAAAGACTGCGAACTGAAAACTGACGACTGGGAACTGAGGATTTTTCAAAAAACGAAGCCACCGATTTGCTTGATAACAAAGGAATGCTCCTAACCAAAATCAGGAACGAAGCCACCGTTGGGACTGAAAAACGGTTGGCAGTGGGTGGAATGATGGTCCGACATGACCTGAGCGTGAGGAGACCCCGGGAGCACGGGGTTTTAACGCGATCCCATCTGACTCTCGCCCGCTTCATTGTCAAGCTATAATTGGAAGACCTGTCAGGTTTTTTCTGGGTTGGGTGTTTAGTAGTCAAGACTAGAATGTCTCCTGCCGATTCAAAGTCGGCGGGGTCCGCCGGCTAAAAACAGTCCCTCAGGGTATGCCACAACTCTTGTGTCGTTCCATCATGGGACGACGGGGCCCGACCCTATCGGCGGGGTGCCACGATGATACTTCTGGCTGAGGGTCGGGCAGAGGTTTGCTGACCCGTTCGTACGGTCATGTTCCGGGGGAGGAGCGAATATGCTGAATGTAGGCGACAAGGCGCCGGATTTTTCACTGCCGTCCGATTCCGGTGGCCAGGTGAGCTTGAAGGATTTGCTCGGCCGGACCCTCGTTCTTTATTTCTATCCCCGCGCCGATACGCCGGGCTGCACGAGTGAGGCCAACCAGTTTCGCGACGCCAAGAAAGAACTGGAGAGGCTCGGGGCGCGGGTGGTCGGCATCAGTGGCGACAGCGTCGAGGCGCTGGCCAAGTTTCGCGACAAATACAAGCTGAACTTCCCGCTGCTCGGCGACACCGAACACCTCACGCTGGAAGGCTACGGCGTCTGGCAGGAAAAGAACATGTACGGAAAGAAGGTGAAGGGGATTGTGCGCACCACGTATATCGTAAGTGCCGACGGCAAGGTGAAGAAGGTTTTCCCTCGGGTGAAGGTAGACGGGCACATCCAGGAGGTTCTTAAGGCCCTCGCGTAGGTTCACCCTTCTCGCCAGGAGAAGAAGAAACCAATCCACAGATTGCACTGATTTGACAAGATTCACGGACCAAAGGAATTCTCGTGAAAGTGTTCCAGGCCTCTTCGTTCTTTAATCTCTGAAATCTGTGTAATCTCTGGATCAGCCCTCGCTTTTGCCCACCAAAAATGGAACTCGCCAGCCCCAAGTCGGAAACACTAAGGGTGCGCAGTAAAGACTGAAAAACTGAAGACTGAGAACTGAGAACTCCGTCCAAGGCAACCCGAAGGGCAGTGGGACAATCTCAACCCCAGACCTGGAGGCGAAGGTCGGGGACTTTGAACACTACACTTTGTGGCAGCGAGGGGCTGGAGCTTGAGGTGAGGGCAAGGTCGGGCGCTGGCTTAGTTCACTCGTCGCCTTCGAAGCGGAGGCTCTTTGCCCTTCACTTATCCTGCATCGGGTACCGCCTTCCGATTGATTCTTTCCGGCTTCGTTGCAAGGGGGAACAGAAATTAGAAAGTAGAAATCAGAAAGGAAAGACAGTCTACTTTCTGATTTCTACTTTCCAGGTTCTGAGTTCCTTGCCGGGCGATGGCTGAAATGCACCAGCGGCGGTGAATTTCAACCAAAACCGATGGGGCCAGATCGGCATTCGATACTGTGTAAGCCGCTGCTTGACGGGTGGATCAGAGGTGATACAAGAGTTGGCAGCAAAGATGCTCCGCACGTACGATTACACCGTTGTTGGCGCGAAAACGGGAATTCTGTTCTCTTTGTAACCGTTACGTTGCAGGGGCGGACCCTTGGTGATCGTCCACCGCTTAAGTTCGCGCATTTACTGAAACGAACTGCTAAGAGCCAGGAGGCAACATGAGATTCTCGCGTCGGTCGGCTGCCCAGAGCGCCCTGACATCAGTTTTCATCCTCGCCGCGTCTTTCAGCGCGAGCGCGCAATCCGGACGGGTTCCGGCGCGCATCACCCAGGCGGTGGACCCGCAGAAGTTGGTCACTCTGCGCGGCAACGTCCATCCGTTGGCTCGCCCCCGGAACGACCAGGGCTTGGCCCCCGACAGTCTCTCCATGCCGCGGATGCTGCTGGTGTTGCAGCGGTCGCCGGACCAGGAATCAGCCCTGCAGCAGCTCCTTGTCGACCAGCAGGTGAAGTCGCGGGCCAACTTCCACCAGTGGCTCACGCCCCAACAGTTTGGCCAGCAGTTCGGTCCCGCCGACGCGGACATCCAGGCCGTGACGGACTGGCTGACCTCGCAAGGCTTTCAGGTGAATCGTGTTTCCAACGGCCGCACGATGATCGAGTTTTCCGGCACGGCGGGGCTGGTGCGCCAAGCCTTTCACACCGAGATCCACCAGTACGTGGTTAATGGCGAGTCGCACTGGGCCAACGCCAGCAACCCCCAGATTCCCGCCACCCTCGCGCCGGTGGTAGCGGGCATCAACTCGTTGAATAACCTTCCCCGGAAGCCTCAGTCTCTCCGCCTCGGTACCTTCGAGCGGACCAAGGCCACCGGTGAGGTGAAACCGCTCTTTACCTTCACCTGTCCGTCCGGCGCCACCGGCTGTGGGTCTGGCACCTTTTACGCTGTCGGACCGTCCGACTTTGCCACCATTTACAATGTGACCCCGCTTTGGAACCAAGGCACCAACGGTACCGGACAGACGATTGCCATCGTGGCCCAATCGAACATCAATTGTCAGGACTTGGCCAGTTTTTACACGCTGTTTGGTTTGCCCTACACCGCTACCAGCACCACCAACCCGTGCCCTAATAACTTCAACGTCGTCCTCGATGGTCCAGACCCCGGGATCGTCGGTCCCAGCACCTTTACCGATGATGAGGGCGAGGCCATTCTCGACGCCGAGTGGACTAGCGCGGTAGCGCCGGGCGCGACTATTGACTTGGTGGTGTCGGAGACTCCGGCCGAGAGCACTTCGTTCTTCGAAGGCGTCGATCTCTCCGCCGTCTACATCGTCGATAACAACCTCGCCCCCATTCTGAGCGATAGCTACGGAGCCTGCGAGGCCTTTCTGGGAGCCGGTGGCAACCTGTTCTACTCCTTGCTTTGGGAACAGGCCGCCGCCGAAGGCATTACCGTGGTGGTAGCGACCGGCGATACCGGCTCCGCTGGATGTGACGGTTACCCGGAGATCGCGGCCGGGACGGACCCCCAAGACTTTGGGGACCTCGGCCTCTCTGTCGGGGGTTTCGCCTCCACCCCCTATAACGTCGCCGTGGGCGGGACCGATTTTAACAACGGCAACGTGCCGTCTCCCTACTGGAACACCGGCAACGCTTCAACCACGCAGGCCTCGGCAATGTCTTATATTCCTGAAACCACATGGAGTGACTCCGCGTGCGCGCACAACCTGGACTACGGCGTCAGCAGCAGCACGGTCTGCAACCCGGATACCGAGGGATCTGATCTGGTAGGCGGCGGCGGTGGTGAGAGCAACTGCGTCGACGCCCAATGTTCCCAAGGGTATGCCAAACCCAGTTGGCAAACGGGGAATGGAGTGCCTGCCGACGGCCTGCGCGACATCCCCGACGTTTCCTTGTTTGGAGGCAACGGCCAGAATGGCAGCTTCTATATCGTTTGCCAGGCAGATGCCAACGCGGGCGGCAACACCACCTCCTGCGACCTTAACTCTCCTTACCTGGACTTTCAAGGGGTGGGGGGAACGTCGGCCTCGGCGCAGGCATTCGCCGGCGTCATGGCCCTGGTGGTGCAAGCCACGGGCCAGCGACAGGGCAACGCGAATTTCGTTCTCTACCCGCTGGCCAAATACGCCGCGAACAACAACAACGCCTACTGCACTTCCAACTCGTCCAACGTGACGAACACGTCCTGCATTTTCTATGATGTAACCACCGGTAATAACTCGGTAGCGTGTGCGCCGGGCTCGACCAACTGTAGCACCGGCCTTCTCAGCAGTAACTACGGCATCCTGGTGAATCCCTATCTCACAACACTCTCGCCCGCCTGGCTCGCCGGCACCGGCTATGACATCGCCACGGGTCTCGGCACCGTGAATGTCGCCAACCTCGTGAACAATTGGGGTAACGTCAGCTTCACACCCACGTCGACCTCATTGACCCTGTCGTCGACGACCCCCACCCACGGCCAAAATGTTACTGCCACCGTCAAGGTGATCCCCCAAAACGGCGTCGGCGCCTCGTCGATTTCGGGAGACGTTTCCCTGATCGGTTGTCAGGTATCAACGGTCCCGTGCCCGCAGACCTCCCTGTTGTCACCCGGGTCAGGGATCGACTTTAACACCCTAAGCAGCGGGACCGCATCCTGGTCCACCGATTTGCTTCCCGGCGGGACCTACTACGTTTCAGCGCATTACGCCGGTGATGGCGTCCATGGATCGAGCGACTCGAACCCGGCGACAAAGGTCACGGTGGGTAAAGAGAGCAGTCAGACGTTTGTGACGGTGACCGACGTTAATGGGGATTCGTTAACCGGCGCCACTTATGGTAGTTTCTATGCGTTGCGGCTGGACGTGACCAACGCCAGCGGTAATCCATGTTCCACGTCGAGCACGGCGATCCCCTGCCCGACCGGACAGGTGAAGGTTACCGATAAAGGACAGCCGCTCGCGGCTTCGGATGATTTGAGCGCGCCGCCAACCAACACGCCGGGCACCTACAATCTGAACAGTGTGGGTTTCACGGAGGATCAATTCATCCAGTTCCCGGGGGGTTCGCATTCCGTGGTCGCCAGCTATCAGGGAGACAACGGCTACAACACCAGTTCGTCAACCCCCGCCTACGGGTTCACGGTCGCGCAAGCCGCCACCAGTACCAACCTGACGGACACAGCGGGGGGGGGCGATAACTTTACTTTGACCGCGACCGTCAGCACCACGAGCTACGGGTTGGCTCCCACCGGCACGGTACAGTTCTCGAATGGAACCACGCCGATCAGCGGCACTGTGAACTACTCCGGAACTGCGGGCAATGCCCTTAACGGTACCTACGCTTCGTTAACGGCGACGCTCACCGCCAGTTTCAGCGCCGCGGCCACGGTTACGGCCCAGTACATGGCTGATACGAATTACAGCGCCAGTCCGGTTTCCAACCAAGTGCAGATCAGCGGGAGCGCCGACTTCACTTTCGGAACGCCGAGTCCCACCTCCAGCACCATCTCGGCGGGCGGTTCGTCCACGTTCACGATCTCTGCCAGCGGCTCGTTTGGCTTCAACAGTTCGATCGGCTTAACCTGCGCCGTCGCGCCGGTGGTCCAATTGGGACCCACTTGCTCCCTGAACCCGGCCTCCGTCAACCCCGGCACCAGTTCCACTTTGACCGTCAGCACCACGGCGCCGTCGCTAGCCGCGCCGAAGTTGGTCGGTCGCCGACCGCCGGCTCCTTCCACGCCGGTGGTCGTCGCTCTGGCGCTACTCTTAGCTGCGTGGATTTGCTACCTGTGGACCGGGCGTCGACGAGCGCTGGCCGCCGTTACGCTGGCGGCAATGGTTCTGTTGTTGGTGGTGGGTCTCGCAAGCTGCAACGGTGGTGGCGGCGGTGGTGGCGGTGGCTCTCCGGGGACGCCCTCCGGCGCTTACACCGTGACCGTCACCGGCACCTCCGGCAGCCTCTCGCACACCGCCTCGGTAACCGTGAATGTGCAGTAAGGACTGGAATGGTGAAGGGTAAGGCGTGAATTAAGAGTGGCTCTCGGTCAAGATTCTTGCAACCAGAGGGGTGGAAAGCGAGACTCGACAGCGCATCACAACCACAGCCTGCGGCCGCCCTCAAGGACGATGTGGCCGAGGAGAAGCCGAGTGATCAAGACCGTCAGGCTGGCAGCTTTTTTTCTAACATCAACCATGGTGGTGTCGCTCGTTTTCGCGCCCTGCGTGCGGGGCCAGCAAACGCTGGGTGGAATCACCGGCACCGTCACCGATAGCTCCGGCGCGGTAGTGCCGAACGAGACGGTGACCCTGGTCGGCGACGAGACCTAACTTACCCGCACGCAGACGCACTCCTCGGAATCATGGCATCCCGATCTTGCATGTGTCGCGCCCGCTCCTCACGGGAGCGGCAGGCGCCCTAAAGGACGGTGTGGCGGTCAAAATGAGAAGTCATCGGGTTTTCGTGTCTGCGATGTGCGTTGGAGCGTTTGCCGTGGTACTGGCCGGCGTAAATCTGCGAGCCTCTGCGGCATCGTCGCCAAACGGACCAGCGCCTTGTCAGGCTACTCACACCATCGGTGCGCGCGACTCCCTGGGCGCCTTGGCTGATTTCTATTTCGGCGACAGCCGGTACGGTCCGGCGATCTTGCTAGCCACCAATGCCAGGTCCGGCCACGACCACTTCAAGTTCATCGGCGACGCCAACCGGCTTCTGCCCGGAGCCGAGGTCTGCGTCCCCACCTTTGCGGAAGCCGAGAGGCTTCGGCTCAGATACGAAACGTATCGCAGGGCCGTCGCCGCGATGGTCCAGGCCGAGCCTTGGGAGATCTCAGACTCGCTGGTAGCGATCGATTCTGCCAAGCCGGTTCGGGTCGTCACCTGGATTCGGGAGGACCAGATCGCGGGGCTAAAGAAGAAAGCGGCCGCCGGCGAGAATCAGACCGAGGAGACCTGGATCACCCAGGCACCCTCCGATATGTGGGTGACTGTGGTTCCGAAGTTGAAGTCCTTTTGTCAGGTCTACTTCAAGGACCACAACGGCGGTGTGGAACAACTCACTTTGAGACTCGAGCAGAGACTGGGCTTGCCGCCGGGCGCAGGCAAAACAACGTTTGTCGAGATCGTGGTGAAAGACCCATCGACCGCCACCAGTCTCTTTCGCCCTTGCGTGGTGCCGCTGGTGAGCACGACAAGCTGCCCGCTCGGCCCGCCGCCGGATAATGTACCCATCTCATACCGGAACTGGGTTTTCGCCCAATATTATTGGTCCTACGCGGTAGCCCAGCCCTACTCCTACCCATGGACCTCGCTCGGGTATACCTTCGACTGGGCCAGACCGGAAAAGGGCAACGAGCCATTCGTGAGGTTCGGAGAAAGCGAATTCGTCATTCCGAAGGGCGGCGCCCTCGAAATCCAGTCTGTGGCGGGCACGGCAAAGTACTGCTCGGAATGATGGGTCTGGCAAATTAAATCATCAAAAAAAGAACTTTATATTACAAAGCACGCGTGGGATACTGATTCTGCCATGAGAGTCAGAATGATTCTTCCCGCGCTCACCGAAGCCACCAGCCCGCTCTTCCGTCCCATCAAGTACTCGCTTTTTCCGCCCCTGGGCCTGGCTACCCTGGCG
>Ga0335081_10010926_pt1 | contig 14687 bp, 11 predicted proteins | sample Lox_Sample_35_FD_206713 | JGI IMG/M metagenome (GOLD analysis project Ga0335081, IMG submission 206713) | Soil microbial communities from Loxahatchee National Wildlife Refuge, Florida, United States - Lox_Sample_3.5 | ecosystem: Environmental > Terrestrial > Soil > Wetlands | place: USA... | reverse complement strand
CAACTGCTTTCGAGACAAGTTGAGCGTGGGTCATGGGACTCTCCCTTGTAGCGCAGCCTGCGTCCGGCGGCTAGTGCCTCGGCACATTCCATGGCCCATCGGTTCACGATGTAGAATAAAAACATGCCGCATCCAGCCAGGGACGCCGGCCCTTGTGTGCTCACCATGCCGCCTATCGTGCTGACAGTCGGGCATTCCACCCGTTCCATCGAGGATTTCGTCCGCTTGCTGGATGCCCACGGAGTGAAGCGGCTGGTGGATGTCCGCACGGTGCCGCGCTCCCGCCACAATCCCCAATTCAACAAAGACTCGCTGCCCCGCCAGCTCGAGCACCATGGGATCTCCTACCTTCACCTGCCAGCTCTGGGAGGACTTCGCCACCCCCGCAAAGATTCTCTCAACCTGGGATGGCGGAATACCGGCTTCCGCGGCTTCGCCGATTACATGCAGACGCCGGAATTCGAGCGTGCCCTGAGAACCCTGATCACGCTGGCGGAGAAAGAGAGGGTGGCCATCATGTGCGCCGAGGCGTTACCGTGGCGCTGCCACCGCTCGCTGATCGCCGATGCCCTGCTGGCGCACGGCGTGCGGGTAGAGGATATCCTTAGTCTGACGAGCACCCAGCCCCACAAGCTGACGCCGTTCGCGCACGTGTTTGGGAACGAAGTCACTTATCCGGGGCTGCCGTTTGCCGAGCCTGAGAGCGAGGAGAAATCAAGCTAGAACGGTCTTCAAGTTTCATGTTTCAGGTGCAAGGACCAGACTTGCTTGAAACGTGAAACATCACTTCCGGCCGGCAGCTTCTACGCTCTGGGTGGGATCGGCGCCGGTCCAGGTAACGTCGGCGGTCGGACCGTAAGTCGAAGGCACAGGCCGTTCCATCATGCGCAGGTACCCCGTCAGCTGGGTACGGTGATGGCAGGTGTGCAACACTCGCCGCCAGAAAATCCAGATACGCTGGCGGATCACATCGAAGAAAGATACCTGCTCAAGCCACCACGCCTCGTTCTGCCTGGCGATGAAACTCAGCCGCGGCACCGCCAGTTCGCGCATGCGATTGCAATAGTCCTCAGGCGCTTCGGAGCTGGGAAGCATTTCCGCCGGAGGTGGCTCGGGCGCTCCCAGAAACTCTCCGAAGAAGCGGCGTTCGGAGAGCAACTGGTGCTTGAAGATCTCCAGAATCGGGCGTGACCGCGGCTGTGGCTTGTAGTTCATGTCGGCGGCAGAAAAGCAGCGCCATACGGAAATCACTTTGTTGGTTTCGCTGGCATAAGTATCGAGTAGATGCTGAAAGATGGGCGCCGAGGCGCGTGGAATCTGTGCCTCAGGGATGGCGATGTACGGGTAATTCATCGGCATAGGCGGGGCTCCCCGAACGGGGAAAAATTCTACACCTCACCCACATGCCCGTGCCCCAGCCTACAATATTAGGGATGAACCCTGGCCTTATTTTCTGGGATGTGGACACCCAGGCCGACTTCATGCTGCCGGACGGCAGGCTGTACGTCCCCGGGGCCGAGACGATCATCCCCATTTTGGCCAGGCTCACCAATTGGGCGGCGCAACAACAGGTGCTGGTAATCGCCTCCACCGATGCGCACCAGCCCAATGACGAAGAATTCAGCCTCTACCCTCCGCACTGCCTTGCCGGTACGCTGGGTCAAAGGAAGATTCCGGAAACCACGCTCACTCCGCAGTTCACGATTCCCAACCACCGGCAGGCGAGGCTTCCCGAAGCTGGTCAATACCGGCAGGTCGTCATTGAGAAACAGCAGTTCGATGTGTTCACCAATGCGAACACCGAGGCATTCCTGGCGCGGCTCGGCAAGCCGGAGATCGTGCTCTACGGCGTGGTGACGGAGATCTGCGTTGCCGCCGCCACCCGGGGCTTGCTCGACCGCGGCTACCGTGTGACAGTAGTGGAAGACGCCATCCGGAACCTGGATGCCAAGAAAGGACGCGCCTTTCTGGATGAAGTCCGCCAGCGTGGGAGCCGCGTCATTACCGCCGATGACTGGTTGCTCGCGGCGGCGTGACCGCTGGCCAACTTTTCGAGGAATCTGTATCCTCACGCCGTTCGCTGCATCCTATAAGGCGGCCTGCGTCCGTCCACCTTCGACCTCGTTCTCCTAACCGCAGCTCAAGCTGCTTGACAGGTGCATCCGCATGAGTTCCAAAACTGATTCGCTCTCCATCGTTTCTGAAGCACCGTCGATTGATCGGCCGCAATTGGTTCGCGACCAAGGCCCTCAGAAGCCATCTCCCGCACCCGAACTCGACCAGCTATGTATCAACACGATCAGGTTCCTCTCGGTAGACGCGGTTGAGCAGGCGCATTCCGGGCATCCGGGCCTGCCGCTGGGCGCGGCGCCCATGGGCTATGTGTTGTGGGACCGCTTTCTGCGGCACAATCCTCATAATCCGCACTGGTTCAATCGCGACCGCTTTGTGCTGTCCGGCGGGCACGGCTCCATGCTGCTCTACTCGCTGCTCCACCTCACCGGTTATGACCTGCCGCTCAGCGAGATCCAGCACTTCCGCCAGTGGGGAAGCAAGACTCCGGGGCATCCGGAAGCCGGTCACACACCGGGAGTAGAGGTCACAACGGGTCCGCTGGGCCAGGGCTTTGGGATGGGCGTAGGCATGGCGGTAGCTGAGGCGCATCTGGCAAGCACCTTCAATCGGCCCGGTTTCCCTATCGTAGACCACCACACCTACGCGATTGTGACCGATGGTGACCTGATGGAAGGGGTTGCCTCGGAAGCTGCCTCGCTCGCAAACACGCTGAAGCTCGGCAAACTGATCTATCTGTACGACAACAATCACGTGACGCTCGAGGGCCCTACGAAAGCTGCGTTCACCGAGGATGTACGCCGCAGGTTCCGCAGCTACGGCTGGCAGGTGCTGAACGTTGGGGATGGAAACAATCTGGAGGCATTGGACGCCGCCATCCGGCTGGCGCAAGCGGATAAAGAACACCCATCGCTGATCGTGGTGCGTACCCACATCGGCTACGGCAGCCCGAAGCAGGATAGCTTCGAGGCGCACGGGGAGCCGCTCGGACCCGAAGCCACACGCAAGACCAAGAAAAAGCTGCACTGGCCACTGGAGCCAGCCTTCCTCGTTCCCGACCAGGCGCGAGCGCATCTTGGAGAAGCCGTCGAGCGCGGAGCGCAACTGGAGTCGCAGTGGAAGGATCTGCAGGAACGCTACCGCTCGCAGTTTCCCGATGAGGCCGCGCAGCTCGATCGAATGATCCGCGGCGATCTGCCGCAGGACTGGACGGCTGACTTGCCGTGGTTCAAACCGGATGCGGCGGGCGTGGCGACGCGCGTTGCTTCTTCCAAGGTGATGAACGCCGTCGCTAAGCGGCTGCCGGAGTTGATGGGCGGCTCGGCCGACCTGAATCCCTCTACGAAAACCTACCTCGCAGGCTATGGCGATTTCGCTATCAGCGATGATGCAGGCCGTAACGTGCATTTTGGCGTGCGCGAGCATGCGATGGGCGCGATCGTCAACGGCATGGCGATGCACGGCGGCCTGATTCCGTACGGCGCCACGTTCTTCGTTTTCACCGACTACATGCGGCCGGCGCTGCGTCTGGCGGCGCTCATGGGCAGCCATTCCATCTTCGTGTTCACGCATGACAGCGTCGGGCTCGGCGAAGACGGGCCTACCCACGAACCCGTCGAACACCTGATGAGCTTGCGCGCGATGCCTGGCATGACGCTTCTACGCCCGGCCGACGCCAACGAAACGACCGTTGCCTGGCGCCTCGCTCTCGAGCGGCGCCGGCCGGTGTGCCTGGTGCTGACGCGGCAGAACCTGCCCATTATGGATGCAGACAAGTATCCGATACGCGAGGGTGTCCCCCGCGGCGCTTACGTGCTGGCGGGCGCGCAGGACCATGCCGACTTAATTCTCATCGCCACCGGATCGGAGGTGCAGCTCGCACTGGCAGCGCGGGACAAGCTGGCCGAACAGAAGATCGCGGCGCGCCTAGTGTCGATGCCGAGCTGGGAGCTGTTCGAGGAGCAAACGGCTGAGTACCGCGAGCAGGTCCTTCCCAGGGATGTTCCCAAGCTTGCGGTCGAAGCCGGCGCGACGCTGGGCTGGTACAAGTACGTTGGCGAAAAGGGCATGGTGATCGGCATCGACCGCTTCGGTGCGTCGGCGCCGGGAAAAGTTGTAATGGAAAAACTCGGTCTCAACGTGGACAACGTGGTGCAAAACGCGCTGCGCCTTGTCGGGAGGTGATGCATGCGGCTCGCCCTCGCCGCCAATCACGCCGATTTCCCGCTCCCGCGGCACGTCCGCCTCGTGGGAAAGATGCGCGCCATCGAAGAACGATTTGCGACCATTCCCGCCACCCCGGCAAAGGAAAGGAAACCAGCATGAGCGCAACCACTTTGGAAAAACCGCTGACTGACTCGGTGCGCATGGAGCGCACACCGGACCCCTGCGTCATGGTGATCTTCGGCGCCTCCGGCGATCTGACCAAGCGCAAACTGTTTCCCGCCGTCTACACTCTCTTCAAAGAACGCTTAGTCCCGCCCAACTTCTCGGTCGTGGGATTCTCGCGCAGCGCCATGAGCGACGATGAGTTCCGCTCGAAGATGAAAGACGGGGTGGACGAATTCGGCGGCGGCGTGGATACCGCGACCTGGCAGAAATTCGCCTCCGGGCTGCACTACATCTCAGCCCACCCTCACCATCCCGAGGAATACACCAAGCTCAAGGACATGCTCTCGGACTTGGACCGCGAGCGTGGAACTGGTGGGAATCGCATCTATTACCTGGCGGTGCCTCCCAGTTCCTTTGGCCCAATTGTGAGAAACCTGCAATCGGCGGGACTGGCGGAGTCCGACAAGGGATGGGCGCGCCTGATCATCGAAAAGCCTTTCGGCCACGATCTGGAAAGCGCGAAGGCTCTCAACCGCGAACTGGGCAGCGTGTTTCAAGAAGAACAGGTCTACCGTATCGACCACTACCTCGGAAAAGAGACGGTGCAGAACCTGCTGGTATTTCGCTTCGCCAACGGCATCTTCGAGCCCATCTGGAGCCGGCGCTACGTGGACCATGTCCAGATCACCGCGGCCGAGACGCTTGGGGTCGAAAACCGCGCCTCGTATTACGAGGAAGCTGGAGCTCTGCGCGACATGGTGCAAAACCACATGCTGCAACTGTTGTCCATGACGGCCATGGAGCCCCCCGTCTCGTTCGAGGCGGATGCGGTACGCGCCGAGAAGGTGAAAGTGTTGCGGGCGATCCGTCCGCTGTGCAGCGAGGATGCGGCACATTGCGCGGTGCGCGGGCAGTACGGACCCGGACGGATAGGCAGCGAGAAGGTTGTCGGATATCGGCAGGAACCGGACGTGAATCCCAACTCGAGTACGGAGACTTTCGCGGCGGTAAAGCTGCACATTGAGAACTGGCGCTGGGCTGGCGTGCCCTTTTACTTGCGGGCGGGCAAGCGCCTGGCGCGCCAGGCCACCGAAATCGCCGTGCAATTCAAGCAACCACCTCTGCGCCTGTTCGATGGCGCGCGCTCTCTTCCGCCCAATCTGATCGCTCTCCGTATTCAACCGGATGAAGGCATCGCTTTGCGCTTTTCCGCCAAACAACCGGGCCCGGCCACGCACGTTCGCGACGTGACCATGGAGTTTGGCTATGCCAGTGCTTTCGGCATGGCCTCCGCCAACGCCTACGAGAGGCTGCTGTTGGATTGCATGCTCGGCGACCCCACTCTGTTCTCCAGCAGCACGTTCGTGGAGCTGGGATGGTCATTGGTCACCCCCGTCCTGGAAGCATGGAAACAGTCTGCACGTGACTTCCCCAACTATGCCGCGGGAACCTGGGGTCCGGCGGCAGCGGACCAACTCATGGAGCCCGGTCAGGCTTGGAGAGAGCCCGGGCATCCTGAAGCCAGCGCGGGCACGCGCTCGAAGTGAGCCATCGCGCCGGTGTGCCGGGGGCTCCTGCGTTACACGTCGCCAGCCACGGAAGGTTGGGGCTGCGGTCCGAGGACGTCGCGGACCTTCCGCCCCAGGTCGGGGGGGCCGAAGGGTTTCTGCAGAAATGGAGCTCCCGGGTCGAGCACGCCCTTGCGGTACACGGCGGTTTCAGCATAGCCTGACATGTAGAGCACCTTCATGGCGGGGCGGAGGGTGGCCATACGCTCGGCAAGTTCGCGGCCGTTCATGCCGGGCATGATGACATCGGTAATCATCAGCGAGATCTCGCCGGAATGCCTGCCGGCAATGCGCAAGGCTTCTTCGCCGTGCGCGGCTTCCAGCACCGTGTAACCTCTCAACCGCAGGTAATCACGGACGAGCAGGCGCACCCCTGCTTCATCCTCCACTACCAGCAATGTTTCTGAACCGCAGCAGTTCGGCGTAGTGGCGGCTACCGGCTGCACGCGTTCGGGTTGGGCGTCCACGCGCGGCAGGTACAGCTTGAAGGTGGCGCCCAGGTCAGGTTCGCTGTACACCCAAATGTATCCGCCACTCTGCTTGACGATGCCATACACGGTCGCCAGCCCCAGGCCCGTGCCCTTGCCCTTCTCCTTGGTGGTAAAGAAGGGTTCGAAGATGTGGGAGCGGGTCTCGGGAGACATGCCGCTGCCCGTGTCGCTCACCGACAAGACAACGTAGGAACCCGGCGGCATGTCGGCGTGCTGCGCCGAGTACGCCTCATCGATCACCACGTTGGCCGTCTCAATGATGAAGCGACCGCCCTGCGGCATGGCGTCGCGGGAATTGGCGGCGAGATTCATCAGTACCTGGCCGATCTGCCCGGGATCGGCGCGCACTCGGCCCAGGTCTTCGGCCGGTATGACCACCAGTTCTACATCCTCGCCCAGCATGCGTAACAGCAATTCCCTCATCTCCGCGATGATCTCGTGCAGGTCGAGGACTTTCAGTTCCAGCACTTGCTGGCGGCTGAACGCCAGCAACTGGCGCGTGAGACCGGCGGCCCGATCCGCCGCTTTGTGGATTTCGCGCGCTCCCCGCTCCAGGAAGTCTCCCGCATCGCGGCGCTCCAGCATCAGCTCGCTATAGCCGATGATCACGTTCAGCAGGTTATTGAAATCATGCGCCACGCCGCCCGCCAGCCGGCCCACGGCTTCCATCTTGGCCGCTTGCTGGAGCTGCACCTGCAGCCGCCGCCGCTCGCTGATGTCGCGCACAATGGCCACGATGCAAAGCACCTGCCCGGCATCGCCCGTGATGGGGAACGCGGAAACCTCGACCTCTTTTTCGCGGCCGGACTTGGTCCGAATGCGCATCTCGCGTTCCATGCTGGCGCCGGCCACCATCTGCTGCCACTGCTCCTGGAATGGACCTTCCCCCACGACCAGCTCGGGCGTGTAGCCCCGCAGTTCTTCGAGGGAATACTCGGTCAGCGCCTGGTGAGCGGCATTGTGCTCGGAAAAGTATCCCTCAGGCGTGAGGATGGCAATGGCTTCGGTGGAGGACTCCACGATGCGACCGAAGAGGTGGAGCCTCTCTTCCGCCCGTTTACGTTCCGCACGCATCTGTTTTTCACGCAGGGCGCGCTCGATCGCCAGCGGCAAGCGCGTGAGTCTCTGCTTAAGTACGAAATCCACCGCGCCCAGCTTGATCATCTCCACCGCTGTCTCCTCCCCCAGCGTCCCCGTCACCAGCACTACCGGAAGTTCGCGGCCGGAGTCACGCACCATCGCAAGTACTTCCCTGCCATTCCATCCCCGCAGGCGGTAATCGCAAAGGATCAGGTCGTAATCGCCCGAATTGAGAGCCTGCGCAAATTGTTCCGGTGTTTCAGCCAGGCGGGGCTGGATTTCATAGCCCGCCTTCTCAAGAACGCGGATAGAGAGCCGGACGTCGTCGCTGCAGTCATCGACAAACAGCACGCGAAGGGGACACGATACCGAAGAGGAAGTGGTCTCCTCAGACATTGGCGAAAATTGGTGCAAGTGATATGCCAGCCCGGGCGCGGCTTCGAATTCGTAAGTTGTTGCTGTACCGAATCCAGGAACGTCCTCGAAAGTGGAAATGCTTAACTCTCCGTCCTCAAACAGAACCGTTTCCCGAAACAAAACCTGTGCCGTCCATCACATCCGATCTGCGCTGCGAGACGGTACACTGTGTGTCTGGTTGGTGGTGCACTCATGAGTATGGGAATTAAGAAAGAGCTGTCGGCAAGCAAGCCAGGCGGCGCGGTCACCCACCCAGCGCACGATGTGCTGCGTTCGGAGCAGAAGCCTCTGGACGCATTGTTTGCGCCGCGGACCGTGGCCGTGATCGGAGCCACGGAGAAGGTGGGCAGCGTAGGCCGCAACATCTTGCGCAACCTGATCACCAGCCCCTTCGGCGGGACTGTGTTTCCTATTCATCCCAGCCGTCCCAGCGTGCAGGGCATCAAGTCGTATCCCAGCATCTCGGCGGTGCCGGAAGCAGTGGAGCTGGCTGTGATCGCCACGCCCGCAGCCACGGTACCGGGGATCATGAAGGAGTGCGCCGAAGCCGGAGTGCGAGGCGCCATCATCATCTCCGCCGGCTTCCGCGAGACCGGGCCGGAGGGCGTAGAACTCGAGCGTCAGGTGCTGGCGGAGGCGCGGCGCGCCCGCATGCGCATCATCGGCCCCAATTGCTTCGGGGTGATGATGCCGCTGAGCGGCATGAACGCCACCTTCTCCACCGCAACCGCAAGGCCGGGCAGCGTCGGGTTCGTCAGCCAAAGCGGCGCCCTTTGCGCCGCGGTGCTGGACTGGAGCCTGCGCGAGACGGTGGGCTTCAGCGCGTTCGTCTCCGTGGGTTCGATGCTCGATGTGGGCTGGGGTGACCTGATCTACTACCTGGGCGATGACCCCAGGACCTCCTGCATCATGATGTACATGGAATCGATCGGAGACGCACGCTCCTTCCTCTCGGCAGCGCGCGAGGTGGCCATGACCAAGCCGATCATCGTGATCAAAGCCGGGCGGACGGAAGCGGCGGCCCGCGCCGCCGCCTCGCATACCGGATCGCTGACCGGAAGCGACGAGGTGCTGCATGCAGCTTTCCGGCGCTGCGGCGTGCTGCGGGTCAACACCATCTCCGACCTCTTTCACATGGCGGAAGTCCTGGCCAAGCAACCCCGCCCCCGCGGACCGCGGCTGGCCATCGTGACCAATGCCGGCGGACCCGGGGTGCTGGCCTCGGACTTCCTCATGGCGGAAGGCGGCGAACTGGCCGAGCTTTCCGCCGAAACTATCGCGGCGCTGGACCAGTTTCTGTCGCCCCATTGGAGCCATGCCAACCCGGTGGACACCATCGGCGACGCCGATGCCGCACGCTACGTGAAGGCGGTGGAGACCGTAGGCAAAGATCCGAATTGCGATGCGGTGTTGGCGATCCTTGTGCCGCAGGGTATGGCAGATCCCGGAGAGGCGGCCGAGAAACTGAAGTCCCCCACCAACGGGCGTACCAAGCCCCTGCTCGCCAGTTGGATGGGTGGCGCCAGCGCAGCCTTGGGCGAGAGCATCCTGAGCCACGCTAACGTTCCGTGCTTCCCTTTTCCCGAGACCGCGATCCGCATGTTCAACTACATGTGGCGTTACAGCTATAACCTGCGCGGGCTGTACGAAACGCCGGTTCTCTCGGCCGGTGTGGAAGGTGCGCCCGTCCGGGCCGCCGCGGAGAAGATCATTCAAACCGCACGCCACCGGCGCCGGACGCTGCTCACCGAAGCCGAGTCCAAACAGTTGCTGGCCGCCTACGGCATCGCCACCATCGAAACGCAAATCGCGGCCGACGAAGATTCCGCGGTGGGCCTGGCAAAAAAGATCGGCTATCCGGTCGTTCTGAAGCTCCACTCGGAAACCATCACTCACAAGACGGAGGTGGGCGGCGTGCAGTTGAACCTTCGGGACGATGCTGAAGTTCGCCGCGCCTGGCATGCCATCCAGACCTCGGTCAGCGAGCAGGCCGACCCGGAACATTTCCTGGGAGTGACGGTGCAGCCGATGGTCAAGCTGGAAGGCTATGAGCTCATCCTCGGCAGCTCCATCGATCCGCAGTTCGGTCCGGTGCTGCTTTTTGGCGCCGGCGGGCAACTGGTCGAGGTGTTCGAAGACCGCTCGCTGGCCCTGCCTCCGCTCAACACCACGCTCGCCCGCCGCATGATGGAGCAGACCCGCATCTTCAAAGCTCTCAAGGGTGTGCGTGGCCGCCAACCCGTTAACCTTGCCGCTCTGGAGGAGCTGCTGGTGCGGTTCAGCCAACTGGTGGTGGAGCAGCGCTGGATCAAGGAGATCGACGTCAACCCACTGCTGGCTTCGCCGGAACGTCTGCTGGCACTGGACGCGCGCGTGGTTCTGCATGGGCCGCAGATGAGCGAAGAGCTGCTGCCGCGTTCCGCTGTGCGCCCCTATCCGGCACAATATGTCCAGGACTGGGCCCTGAGGAGCGGACAGCAGGTAACCATCCGTCCGATTCGGCCCGAGGACGAGCCGCTGATGGCGCGTTTTCACCAGACGCTTTCGGAGCGCAGCGTCTACCTCCGGTATTTCAACGCCCTGAAGCTAAGCCAGCGGATCGCGCACGACCGGCTGGTGCGCATCTGCTTTATTGACTATGACCGTGAGATGGCGCTGGTGGCCGTGCACAGTGATCCGGCGACCGGAACGCAGGAGATCATCGCTGTAGGACGGCTGAGCCGCCTGCACGGCATCAACGAAGCCGAATTCGCGGTACTGGTCGGTGATCAGTGGCAGCACCAGGGACTAGGCACGGAACTGCTGCGCAGAATGCTGGAGATTGCTCGCCAGGAAAAGATGGGGCGCGTCGCGGGAAGCTTTCTGGAGGAGAACTACGAAATGCAGAGCGTCTCCAAGAAGCTGGGAATGAAGCTGGTGCGCTCCATGGAAGAACCGCTTGTGAGGGCGTTTGTTGATTTGTGATTGATTCGCTCTTGGCGGTTAGCTCTTGCCTGTTCCCGCCGCGACCCTGAAGCCAATGGCCAAGAGCTTATAGCCAAACGGCCCTCTTTACTTCTTCGCCGTGGGCGGCAGATGGCCGGCAAGCCGCAAGTAGCCTGATTGCTGCGAGTAATGGTCGCCCCAACTGGCGGCCAGAATCAGAATGGCATTGGCGCGTGTGGCCTTCCGCTCGCCGAACAGAGTCAGGGTTTCTCCCAGGTTAGAATCGTCGAGCTTGGCCAGCGCCGTGGTGCAAAAGTCGAAGGAAGACTTCATGCGTTCCACCAGCTTGTCCTTGGGATCGGTGTCGCTGATTTTGGGAAGTTCCGGCACGGGGACGCCGCCGATTCTCGAACAGAGCAAGAAGTTCGCTTCCACGATGTGAAGCGTGAGATGGCCGAAGGTCATCTGGTCCGGCGTGGCTTTAAAACCATACTTATCCGCCGGCATCTCTTCGGCGGCCGCGACCATGTTCTTGCTGCGTCCCGGCAGGGTTTCGCGGATCGCCGCCGCGACCGGATTCTTTTCCTGAGCGAGAATCGCAGGACAGCATAGGCTCGCCAACACCAGAAACCAACCAAGTTTTTTCATGCGCCCTCCGGGAGCGAGTGTTATAGACCGGCGGAGGACGGATTGCAAGTTGAGTCGCTCTGCGGGCGCGAGAGCAAGGCCTGGGCGATTCCTCCCGGCGAGCGCGCATTGCCCGTGACTTTTGTCACCGCAAAAGGTGATGGGCATCACAGCGTGGTTTGCAGCAAGAAGCCGACACTAGCCTCGAGCACAGGTGGTCAGGTCTCGGCTCTTTGTGGGCTGCGCCTGAAAGCCTTGACGGTGGCTCCTTGTTGCAGTTCTTTGAGACCCCACACTCTGAGGGATTGGGCAAGGAGCCACTGAATGAATCTCGAAGCCGGGTGTAGCCGGTGGAGCAGGAGTGGCCCCTCGATGGAGGAACTAGCCATGACGCCAACCAGTAAAGCCTCCTCGGCCGTCTCCAATTCAGCAGCGCCGTACGGATTGAAGGTGGTAGAGAACTGTGTCGATTGCGGCGCCCGCCAGAAGACGCTGTTCTGCCGCATGTCGGCGGACACCATGCGGGAAATGAACCTGATCCGGCAGACTGCCCTTTATCCCCAGGGGGCGTTGCTGTTCGTGGAAGGCGAAATGCCGCGCGGCCTCTTCATCCTCTGCAGCGGCGAAGCCAAGCTGACTGCCGGTTCCCGGCAGGGGGAAAGCATTATCCTCCGTCTCGCGGAGTCAGGAGAGTTGCTGGGCCTCAGCAGCCTGATCGCCGGTGCTTCCTATGCCGCTACCGCGGAAACCCTAACTCCGGCCCAGGTTGCTTTCATCCCGGCGCGCAAGTTCCAGCGTTTTCTGCGCTCTCATCCCGACGTCGCCCTGCGCGTGGCCGAGCACCTGAGCATGGAGCTGCACAAGTCGTGGGAACAGGCCCGCCTGCTGGCCCTGGCTCCCAGCACCCGTTCCAAGCTGGCGCAACTGCTGCTGGAGTGGGCAAGCCAGCACGGCACGGTTGACGCAGAAGGCGTTTGCGTGCCCTTTCACATGACGCACGAGGAGATTGGGCGCATCATCGGCGCCTCGCGTGAGACGGTGAGCCGTCTTCTTTCGGACTTCAAGCGGCGCCACCTGATCCGCGTCAAGGGCGCATCGCTGTACATGGTGCCCGAGGAACTGCGGGCCGCCTCCATCTGACCAAACACGATAAGATAGCCTGTTCCAGCCACGGGCTTCTCCGCCCTGATGCGGGTGCGCCCGGCCGCTGCGAGCCGCCTGCTGCAAGGAGCGTGCATTCAGCCGATGCCATCGCTAACCTCTGCCAAGACCTGGAGCAGTCGAGAAGCCTATCTGCTGGCAATGGTGTGCCTGTTTGTCGGATTGATATCGGGCTGGCTGCTGCGGGGATCATCTTCTCCGGAGGTGAGCGCGCCGGCTCCGCCGCCCGCTCCGAGCGCGGCGCCGGACCAATCGATGCAATCGGTGGCCTCGCTCAATCAGGAGGCACAGCCCCTGCTGGACGCGCTGCGGGCGAATCCCAAAGATGTGCCCACACTGGTCAAGCTGGGCAATGTCTATTACGACCATAAATTCTGGTCCGAGGCGATCCGCTATTACCAGCAGGCGCTGGACATTCGTCCCGGCGATCCCGACGTGCGCACCGATATGGGCACCGCCTATTTCTACTCCGGGTTTCCCGATAAGGCCATCGAGCAGTTCAACCAGGTGCTGAAGAAGTCCCCGAACTATCCCAACACGCTGTTCAACCTGGGAATCGTGCGGCGTGATGCGTACAAAGACAACGCCGGCGCCCTGGCTGCCTGGGACAAGCTGCTGAAGAACAACCCCAACCTGCCGCCCGACGAGGTGCAGAAAGTGCAGAGCGCAATCGCCGAGGCCAAAGGCGGCAAGAGTTGAGAGCGAAGTCGAGGGGTTTTGCTGACTGCTGAGGGCTATCCCACCAGCTGCCTGAGCACGTATTGCAGAATCCCGCCGTGCTGGTAGTAGAGCACCTCCTGCGGGGTGTCGATGCGCACGGTCGCGGGAAACTCGATCACGTTGCCGTCGGCGCGTTTGGCCCGTACCGTCAACTGGCGTCCGCTGGCGAAATTGCTGTCCAGCATCTTCTTCAGGCCGGAGATCTCGTAAGTCTCTTCCCCCGACAGCCCAAGCGAATCGGCGTTATCGCCCTCCTTGAACTGCAGCGGGACGATGCCCATGCCGACGAGGTTCGAGCGATGGATGCGTTCATAGCTTTCCGCGACCACGGCGCGGACCCCGAGCAGGCACGGCCCCTTGGCCGCCCAGTCGCGCGACGACCCTGAGCCGTACTCCTTGCCCGCCAGCACCAGCAGAGGTACGCCTTCTTTCTTGTACTTCTCCGAGGCTTCGAAGACGCTCATGCCTTCGCCGTCGGGCAGGTGGCGCGTCCATCCGCCTTCGGTGCCGGGCGCGATCTGGTTGCGCAGCCGTACGTTGGCAAACGTCCCTCGCACCATCACCTCGTGATTGCCGCGGCGCGAGCCGTAGGAGTTGAAATCTTTCACATCGACGCCGTGCCCGATCAGGTATTTCCCCGCCGGGCTGTCGGTCTTGATCGAGCCCGCCGGCGAGATGTGGTCGGTGGTAATCGAGTGCCCCAGCTTCAACAGCACGCGCGCGTTCTTGATGTCCTGCACCGCCGGCGGCTTCGCCGGCATGTCTTCGAAGTACGGCGGGTGCTTGACGTAGGTGGATTTCTCGTCCCAGGCGAAAGTCTCGCCCTTGGGCACTTTGAGCGAGCGCCAGCGTTCGTCGCCATCGAACACGCCCGCGTAGCTCTTCTGGAACATGCTGGAGTGGATGGAGCGCTGGATGGTCTCGACCACTTCGCGCTGCGTCGGCCAGATGTCGCGCAGGTAGACGGGCTTGCCGTCTTTGCCCGCGCCCAGCGCATCTTTGTTCAGGTCGATGTCAATGCGGCCGGCCAGCGCGAATGCCACCACCAGCGGCGGCGACATCAGGTAATTCGCCCGTACCTCGGGGTTGATTCGCCCCTCAAAATTGCGATTGCCGGAGAGCACCGACACCGCGACCAGGTCTTTATCCTGAATTTCGCGCGAGATTTCAGACGGCAGCGGGCCGGAGTTGCCGATGCACGTGGTGCAGCCGTAGCCCACCAGGTTGAACTTCAACTTTTCGAGAAATGGCATTAAGCCGGCTTCGGTCAGATACTCGGTGACGACTTTCGAAC
>Ga0335081_10010921_pt1 | contig 14689 bp, 12 predicted proteins | sample Lox_Sample_35_FD_206713 | JGI IMG/M metagenome (GOLD analysis project Ga0335081, IMG submission 206713) | Soil microbial communities from Loxahatchee National Wildlife Refuge, Florida, United States - Lox_Sample_3.5 | ecosystem: Environmental > Terrestrial > Soil > Wetlands | place: USA... | reverse complement strand
GCGCATCACCTTCGGCGGCCTGCTCGACGTGCCGGACGCGCGCGGCCAGACGCGCGCGCAGGCGCCGGTCGCCGGCCTCGGCGTGGACCTGCTCTCGCCGGGAAGCCCGGAGCCGGGGATGCTGCGTCTCGCCGCCGCGCTCGTGCGCGGGCGTTTGCCGGCGCGGCGCGGCGAGGCGCTGATCTCCGACGAGCTGGCGTCCCGCCTCGGCATCCGGCCCGGCCAGACCGCGACGCTCATCGGCTCGACCATGAACGGCGCGATGGCCCTCGCGAACTTCACCGTCGTGGGCACGGTGCGGTTCGGGATCGGGCCGATGGACCACGGCGCGCTGGTCGCCGACCTCGCCGACGTGCGTGCGGCGCTCGACATGGCAAACGGCGCGTCGGCCATCCTCGGCTTCTTCCGCGACGACCTCTATCACGAGCGCCAGGCCGATTCGGTGGCCGCGCGCTTCGACGCGGCGTCGCGCTCGACGGATCGCTACCGGCCCGTCATGGAGACCCTGCGACAGGCGAGCGGTCTCTCGGACCTGCTCGACTACATGTCCGTGATCCTGGACGCCGTCATCGCCTTCTTCGTGTTCGCGATGTCCATCGTGCTGTGGAACGCCGGCCTGATGGGGAGCCTGCGGCGCTACGGCGAGATCGGCGTGCGCCTGGCGGTCGGCGAGGACAAGGGCCACGTCTATCGCGCGATGCTCGCCGAGGCGGTGGCGATCGGGCTCGTCGGCTCGCTCGCGGGGAGCGCCGTGGGGCTCGCCGCGTCGTACGCCATGCAGGTCCACGGCCTCGACATACGCGCGCTCCTCAAGGACAACACGATGATGATGGAGGACGTGCTGAGGGCTCGCGTGACCCTCGGGGCCGCGTTCGTCGGGTTCGTCCCGGGCCTGCTGGCGACGGTGCTGGGCGCCGGCATCTCGGGCTTCGGGATCTACCGGCGCCAGACCTCCCAGCTGTTCAAGGAGCTCGAGGCATGAAACGCGTGTGGTGGCTGGTCCTCTGCCTGCGCGCCGCCGCGGCGGCGGCGCAGGCGCCCTCGGGCGACGAGATCGTGCGGCGCGTGGACGCGAACATGTTCGCCGAGAGCCGGATCATGACGTCGCAGATGGTCGTGCACGGCGAGCGCGAGACGCGGACGATCGAGTCGAAGACCTGGCAGCGCGGCACGTCCGATGCGTACACCGAGTACCTCGCGCCGGCGCGGGAGCGCGGCACGAAGATGCTGAAGCTCGGCGACGAGCTGTGGACCTACGACCCGGGCACCGACCGCACGATCATGATCTCGGGCAGCATGCTGCGGCAGTCCGTCATGGGCTCCGACCTGTCGTACGAGGACATGATGGAGGACCCGCGGCTCGAGCGCTCGTACGCGGCGGCGGTCGCGGGCACGGAGGACGTGGACGGCCGGCGCTGCTGGGTCGTGCAGCTCACGGCGAAGGTCGAGGGCCTGGCCTACCAGAGCCGGCGGGCGTGGGTGGACGCCGAGCGCTGGGTGCCGCTGCGGGAGGAGTTGTACGCCAAGAGCGGGCGGCTCCTCAAGACGATGCAGCTGAGCGACGTGCGGGAGGTCGAGGGTCGCTGGGTCCCGATGCACGCGGCGTACCGCGACGTGATGAAGACGGGGGGCGGCACGGAGTTCGTCATCCGGACGATCACGTTCGGCGCGCCGCTCCCGGGCTATCTGTTCTCCAAGGCGTCGCTCCGGAAGTAGTGGCGGCGCGCGGCCGCGGTCACCGCGCGCCGGCCTCGCGGACCCGGCGAGTGCTACGCGCCGCCCTCGCCGCCCTGGACCAGCGGCTCCGGCGCCGCGCCGCCCGTCTTGCGCACGGGGCCGAACGACGACCACAGGGCGAGCGCCGCCACGATCACGTTGGCCACGATGACGGGCAGGGCGTGGATCAGCGCGCCGTAGACCATCCACAGGCATGCGGCGAGCGCCTGCGTGCGCCGCATCGGGACCGGGTGACGGAAGAAGTACGACAGGCCGAACAGCGCGGTGGCCGCCCACCCGATGGCGTCGATCATCCGACCACCGCCGCCTGCCGGATCGTGAGCGTGTCGGTGCGCACCTTGTCCCACTCCTGCAGCACGAAGCCGTGCGATTCGTAGAGCGCGCGGATGCCGGCGGGGTCGAGTCCGACGATCTCCTCGAGCACCGGCACGGCAACGCCGAGCGCGTCGTCGCCCAGCACCGTGCGCCGCGCGATCGGCGCGAGGTACTCGTTCCGTGAGACGGCCACTGTGAGCCCGCCGAGCCGGTTGACGTGCAGCATCACGTGCACGTCGGAGCCGCCGTCGCCCACGTACACGATGCGGTCGGCGCTCACCGGCAGCTGCGCCCGCAGCTCCTCGAGCGCCGCGACCTTGCCGTAGCCGGCGGGCACCCGGGCGATGGACTCGATCTCGCCGCTGCCCTCGGCGTAGCGGAACCGCGTCCCGATGATGTGGGACTCGGGCACGATGCCCTCGAGCGCCGACTGGATGACCTCCTCGGGCGCGGCGGAGATGACGTAGACGTCGAAGTGGAAGCCGTCGAGCTGCTCCAGCATCCGCAGCAGCGGGCGGATGTTCTGCTTGAGGCGCACGCGCCGGCCGACCTCGACGAGATCGGCGCGGCGGACCCGCCGGTACTCGGGATCGTGGAGCAGCAGGTACGACAGCTCGGCGCCCTGCTGCACGAGGTGCGTGTCGGCGAGGCCGCCGACCTTGTCACGGAACCCCGACAGGCCGAGCAGCTCGCTCAGGATGATGCCCGAGTCGTTGAAGCTCAGGGTCTGGTCGAAGTCGCTCGCCAGCAGGTAGTGCTTCGTGAGCAACGAGCTTCGTGCATACATGTCTTCATCTCTCCACAGCAAGGGACGAACGGCACGGCGCACCGGCGCCGGACAAGCCAGCGCCCCCGTCGGAGTCCGCTCCGCGGGGGCGCTGGTCCATCGCCTGCCACCCAGTCGGTCGGCTCCTCAGCGCACTCCCCCGGGGCAGTGATTGGCTCCCCGGCGCCCCGGCATCGACGCGCCGCGATTCGCCCGCGGGCAACACGCGCCGGCGGGGCGGATCGGTGCATGCGAACAGAGGACCGGCATGGGCATCGGCGCCATGGACTCCGTCGTGAAGGCCGTTGTTCCGGGTTCCGACGAATCGGTAAGGGGGGTGCACCGGTGTGTCAAGGCGCGGCGCGCGCGTCGGGTCGCCGCCGGCGCGGCGAACATGCGGCGCCGCCGCAGGTTATGTTCCTTCGACCATCTCCCGAGTGACTCATGAACACCGCCGATCGCGCTCCCCTGATCGCCATCGCCATGCTCGCCGCCCGCGCCGACGGCCGGACCGACAGTGCGGAGCAGGCCGCCGTCCAGGCCGTGGTGGCGAAGATGGGCTCGCCGGACGTGAGCAAGCTCTCCGCGCAGGTGGCCGCCGGCGGGCTGCGCGTCTCCGACCTCGCGGCCCGCCTCTCCGACGACGAAGCGCGGCGGACCGCGTACGACGGCGCGCTCGCCATCTGCAACGCGGACGGCCCGGCGAACCCCGCCGAGCTGGCGTTCCTCGAAGAGCTGCGGGAGGCGCTGGGCCTCGAGCCCGTCGTCGCCGAAGTGCACACCGGCTCGCCGCCTCCCGGCGCGCTCGACGACGTGATCCTCCAGCAGGCGATCCTCACTGGCGCGCTGGAGATCCTGCCGGACCGCCTGGCCAACATCGCCATCCTCCCGCTGCAGCTCCGGATGGTCTACCAGATCGGCCAGCACCACGGGCAGCGGCTCGACGTGAACCAGGTGAAGGACCTGGCCGCGACGCTCGGCCTCGGCGTCGCGGCGCAGGGCGTCGAGGGGCTGGTGATGGACCTCGTGGGCGGCGTCGCGCGGGGCCTGCTGGGCGGGCTCGCCGCCGGCGCCACGCGCGTCGCGAGCGGGGCCGCCATCACGTTCGCCGCGACCTACGCGCTCGGCCACGTGGCCGACGAGTACTACGCGCAGGGGCGGCGCCTGAGCCGCGAGGACCTCGCCCGGCTGTTCGCCCAATTCAAGGAAGACGCGAGGACGATCTACCCGAAGGTGCGCAGCCAGATCGAGGACCGCTCCGGCTCCCTCAACCTCCAGAGCCTGCTCGCGGGACTTCGCCTCTAGCGTGACGCGCGCGCCGGAGTTCGTCTCGCCCGTGAGCCGCCAGCTGGCGGTCGCCGACGTGGGGCGGAGCGCGGCCTTCTATCGGGACGTGCTCGGCTTCGAGGTCGGGGGCGAAGGCGATCTCGCGAGCGGGCCGGCGCGGATCCAGCTCCAGGCGGGGGCCGGCGCGCCCGACAGCACGGGGCAGCTGCGGCCCGCCGGCGCGGCGATCCTGTTCTTCGAGGTCGCCGACGTCGCCGCGGCCCGCGAGGCGGTGCTCGCTCGCGGCGGCCGGCCGAGCGACCTCGAAAAGGCGAACTGGATCAAGATGCGGGTGTTCCAGCTGCGCGATCCGGACGGGCACACCTTGTGGTTCGCGCAGTCGTATCAGCAACCCGACGCGCCGCGCGAGCCCGCGAGCCAGCTGGAGCGGGCCCTGCCGTACCTGCCGCTCGGCGACGTCGCCGCGGGTGTCGCGCACTACCGCGACGTGCTCGGATTCCGGATCAACTACCAGCAGGCAGATCTCGGCGTGATGGACCGCGACGACATCACGCTCCTGCTGGTGCCGCGCCGCGGGCCCGACGCAGGCCGCTGCGGTTTCTACGTCCGCGACGCCGACGCGCTGCACGCCGAGCTAACGGCACGGGGCGCAAACGTCCAGGGCCAGCCCGTAAGCTGGCCCTGGGGACTGCGGTCCTTCGCCGTCCTGGATCTCGAAGGCAACGAGCTGACGTTCTCGCAGCCGTTCGAATAGCCGCGTCGAGCGGCCCCGGCGGCGCCGCCTAGCGGCGGCCGCCCACCAGCCCGCGCGACTCGAGCAGCGGCTCCACCGTCGCGTCCCGGCCCCGGAAGAGGCGGTACAGGATCGCCATGTCGCCCGTTGCGCCGCGCGAGAGCAGCATCTCGCGCAACCGCTGGCCGTTGGCCCGCGTCATCCCGCCGTGCTCCGTGAACCAGGCGTACGCGTCGTCCTCCAGCACCTCGGCCCACAGGTAGGCGTAGTAGTTCGCGTCGTAGCCGCCGTCCCAGATGTGCGCGAAGTACGTGCTGTGGTAGCGCGGCGGCACCTCCGGCATCAGGACCTTGAACCGCGCCAGCGAGGTGGAGTCGAACGCGTCCACGTTCGCGACCGCGGGCCCGGGCGGCAGCGTGTGCCACGCCATGTCGAGCAGGCCGGCCTCCAGGTACTCGAGGGTCGCGAAGCCCTGATCGAAGGTGCGGGCGCGCTTGATCTTCTCCACCAGGGCCTGCGGCATCGGCGCGCCCGTCCCGTAGTGCTTGGCGTAGTGCGCGAACACCGACGGATAGAGCGCCCAGTGCTCGTTGAACTGCGACGGGAACTCGGCGAAGTCCGTGGGCACGTTGAAGCTCGTCAGGCGCGGATACGGCGTGTCGTTCAGCAGGTAGTGCAGCGCGTGGCCGAACTCGTGGAACATCGTCGTCACGTCGTCGAACGTGAGCAGCGCCGGCTGGCCCGGCGCGGGCTTGGTGAAGTTGGCGACGTTGAAGGCCACGGGCTTCGTGCCGAGCAGGCTGGTGCCGTCCACGAACCCGTCGGCCCACGCGCCGCCCTGCTTGTTGTCGCGCTTGAAGTAGTCGCAGTACCACAGGCCGATCGAAGCGCCGTTGGCGTCGAACACCTCGAAGACGCGCACGTCGGGCTGGTAGACGGGCAGGTCCTTCCGCTCCTTGAACGTGAGGCCGTAGAGCTGGTTGGCCGCGTAGAAGACGCCGTCCACGAGCACCGTGTCGAGCACGAAGTACGGCTTGATCTGCGACTCGTCGAGGTCGTACTGCGCCTTGCGCACCCGCTCGGCGTAGTACTGCCAGTCCCACGGCGCGAGCGTGAAGCCGCCGTGCTGCGCGTCGATCAGCCGCTGCATCGCGGCCGCCTCGCCGCGGGCTTTCGCCAGGGCGGCAGGGGCGAGGTCGGTCATCAGCTTGATCGCGGCGTCGGGCGTGTGGGCCATCTGGTCGTCGAGCACGTAGGCGGCGAGCGACGGGAAGCCGAGGAGCCGCGCGCGCTCGGCCCTGAGCTCGGCCAGGCGCGTGATGATCTTCCGCGTGTCGTTGCTGTCGCCGCGCTCCGCGCGCCCGGTCGACGCCTCGAACAGGCGCTGGCGTACCGCCCGGTTGGTGAGCTCGGCCTGGGCCGGCTGCTGGGTCGTGTTCTGGAGCGGCAGCACCCAGGCGTGCCCGAGCTTGCGGCCGGCGGCCGCCTGCGCGGCGGCGGCGATCTCGCCGGCCGTGAGGCCGTCGAGCTGCGTCGAATCCGTCACCACGAGCGCGCCGGCCTTCGTGGCCGCCAGCAGGCGCTGCTGGAACTCGGTGCTGAGCGACGCCTCCTCCTTGTTGAAGGCGCGGAGCCTGGCCTTGTCGGAATCGCCCAGCAGCGCGCCCGCCCGCACGAAGTCCTTGTAATAGCGCCGGATCAGGAACTGCTGCCCCGAGTCGAGGCCCATGGCCTGGCGCCGGTCGTAGACGCTCTTGACGCGCCGGAAAAGCGTGTCGTTCAGGTAGATCGCGTCGTTGTGGGCGGCGAGGCGCGGCGCCTCGTCATCCTGGACCTTCTGGAGCGTGTCGTCGGTGTTGGCCGAGGTGATCGCGTTGAACACCTTCGACACTCGGCGGAGCAGGGCGCCCGAGCGCTCCATCGCCAGGATGGTGTTGTCGAACGTGGGCGCGGCCGTGTCGGCGGCGATCGCCGCGATCTCGCCCAGCTGGCGCCGCATGCCCTCCTCGAGCGCGGGCTGGTAGTCGGCGTCGTGGATCCGGTCGAACGGCGGCGCCTGGTCGAACAGCGGGCTCGCCGCGGCGAAGGGATTCTGGTCCGTGAAGCGGGCCGTACGGGCGTGGCCGCAGCCCAGCAGCAGGACGCTGACGGCGATCGGGAGACGACGCAGCTGCATCATGGAAGTTCTCTCTGAGGGTCTGGAGGTGTGCGCGTTCGACTTCATACTGAACGGAGCTCGGACTCCGGCGCCAGGGCCGTCGGTCGCGGGCGGCGGCGGGTCACGATGCACAATTCGCGCCGGGCCGCCCGCGCCGCCGGCCGGGCTTGTCCTACCGCGGCCGCCCGACGGGCATGATGCCGACCGGCCGCTGGCCCTGCGGCAGGCCGACGACCGCCACCAGTGCGCTGTCTTGCGCCGAGCCCACGTACGTGGTGCCGAGCCCGAGCTCCGCGGCTTCGAGATAGACGTCCTGCGTGGCGGCCCCCGCCTCGATGCCGATGAAGCTCTCCGTGTGCGCGCCGAACCGGCCCTCGACCCGATCGTACGCGGCGGCGAAGACCACGACGGCGGCCGCGTCGCCGATCCACGAGGCGTGGGCCGCGCGACTCACGAGGTCGGGCAGCTTGTCGCCTGCCGCGACGGCCTCGAGATCGTGCGAGGCGGGCCGGTAGTGGTAGACGCCTGGCGGCAGGCCGCGCACGCGCGACGCCACCAGGTACACCTCGAGGGGATACATGGCCATCGCGGACGGCGTCGTGCGGTGTCCGCCGGAGCGGTTCACGCCCTGCGCGGCCCACAGGAGCTGCCCCACGTCGGCGGGCGTGAGGGAGTCGTGGCTCAGCGCGCGCGTCGAGTGGCGCGCCCATAGCGCGGCCTCGAGCGACATCGCGCCCTCGTGGCGGGGCTCCGGGAGCTTGATGGTGGAGCTGGGACTCTGCTGCGCGCAGGCGTTCGCCGCGGCGAGGAGGACGGCGGCGCTCGCCGCTGCCAGGATCGTGCTGATGGGCCTCATGGTTTCCTTCCGGCAATCGGACGCGCCATAGTGCGCTCGGCGGCTGCGGAGCGCAAACCGAATCGGGACCTGTCCTGTTGCCGAGGATGGTCCTGGGACCGCGCCCCGAGCCCGCCCGGCGGTCGAGGTTGGCGCCGCTGCAGAAACGGGACCCGGCGAGTGGCACGCGTCGCCTGGTCATGACATACTCCCTTCATCCGACGACAACCGCTTCCGCTCGTGCCTCACCTCCTCACGCGAGGTGCCTTCCCGTGCGAATCGCGATCGTTTCCCTTGGCATCGCCACAGCGTGTCTCGCAGGCCACGCGCCGCGCGCCGCGGGCCAGTCGCTCGACCCGGCCGCGGCGATGCACTGGCGCTCGATCGGTCCCACCCGCGCCGGCCGCGCCCGCGCGCTGGACGGCGTGCCCGGGCACCCGGCGCTGTTCTACGTCGGGTTCGACAACGGCGGCGTATGGCGCTCGAGCGACTACGGGAACAACTGGGAGCCGATCTTCGACGCCGAGCCCACCGGCTCGATCGGCGCGATCGCGGTGGCGCCCTCGGCGCCGAACGTGATCTACGTCGGCACGGGAGCGGGCATCATCCGCCCCGACCTCGCTACCGGCGACGGGATGTACAAGTCCACCGACGCGGGCCGCACGTGGACGCACCTCGGCCTGGACTCGACCGAGATGATCGCGAACGTGGACGTGGATCGCACGAACCCGGACCGGCTGTTCGTCGCCGCGCTGGGCCACCCGTACGGGCCCAACGCCGAGCGCGGGATCTTCCGCTCGACCGACGGCGGCCGGACGTTCGAGAAGGTGCTCTACCGGGACGAGTACACCAGCGGCAACGACGTGCGCATCGACCCCGCCGACCCCAACACGGTCTACGCCGCGCTGTGGCAGCAGCAGGAGGCGTTCTGGGAGGGCGGGGCGTTCGGCGGCGGCTCGGGCGGCATCTTCAAGTCCACCGACGGCGGCACGACCTGGGCGCAGCTCACCGACGGGCTGCCGCCGGTGCTCGAGGCCAACCTTGCGATCGCGCCAGGCAACTCGAAGGTGGTCTACGCGATGGTCGCCGCGGTCAATCCGCGCGGCGGCTCGGGGCCGATCGGCTTCTACCGCTCGGCCGACGGCGGAGCGCACTGGACGCTGCGAACCCGCACGCCCGGCGCGCCCGGTGACACCACGGCGACGGCGGACGCGCGCCCGCTGGCGCGCATCGGCGGCGGCGACCTGCCGACCATCGCGGTGGACCCGAAGGACGAGAACGTCGTCTACAGCGCGTCGGTGGTGATGTGGCGCACCGAGGACGGCGGCGCGACGTGGTCGGCGGTGCGCGGCTCCCCCGGCGGCGACGACTACCAGAAGGTCTGGGTGTCGCCGGTGGATCCCAATCTGCTGCTCGTCGTCTCCGACCAGGGCGCCATCGTGTCGGCGAATCGGGGCGTCTCGTGGAGCAGCTGGTACACGCAGCCGACGGCGGCCGTCTACCACGTCACGGCCGACGACGCGTTTCCCTACCGCGTGTGCAGCGGGCAACAGGACTCCGGCTCGATCTGCGTGGATTCCCGCTCCGACGACGGTGAGATCACGTTCCACGACTGGCACCCGGTCAACATCCAGGAATACGGCATCGCCGCGCCCGACCCGCGCGATCCGGACGTGGTCTTCGGCAGCGGGCGCACGGGCGTCTCGCGCTACGACCGCCGCACGGGCCAGACCACCGGCGTGGGGCCCGACGCGGCGGCGCGCGGCGAGCTGTACGGCCGCAACGTGCGCACCATGCCGATCCTCTGGTCGCCGGTGCGGCCCGACGTGCTCTACTACACCTCCGACGCGGTCTGGCGGTCGGTCGACCACGCGCGCACCTGGACGCGGATCAGCCCCGATCTCGCGCGCCAGACCTGGGCCGTGCCGGCCAGCGCCGGGAAGTACGCGAGCACGGTGACCCCGGGCCCGCGGGGCGCGATCACGGCCCTGTCGGCCTCGCCCCGGAGCGAAGCGGTGCTCTGGGCGGGGACGGACGACGGCGTGATCCAGGTGACGATGAACGGCGGCGCGACCTGGACGAACGTCACCCCGCCGGGGATCAAGCCGTGGACCAGGATCTTCAACATCGAGGCGGGCCACTTCGGCACGCAGACCGCGTACGCCGCCGCGAACACGATGCGGATCGACGATCCCAATCCGCACTTCTGGCGCACGCACGACGGGGGCCGCACCTGGACGGAGATCGACGGCGGCATCGCGCCGGGCGCGGTGGCGAACGCGATCCGCGAGGACCCGCGGCAGCCGGGGCTCCTCTACGGTTCGACGGACACGCAGGTGTGGGTCTCGTTCGACGACGGCGACCACTGGCAGTCGCTGCGGCTCGACATGCCGGCGATCTCGGTGCGCGACATCGAGGTCAAGGACGACAGCGGCTGCCGGTGCGCGGACCTGATCGCGGGGACGCACGGCCGCGGCTTCTGGATCCTCGACGACCTGACGCCGCTCCGGCAGGCCGCGGCCCTGCGCGCGGCGCAGGCCGACGGCGCGCCTTACCTCGTGAAGCCCGAGACGGCGGTCCGGGTCCGCTTCGGCACCAACGACCCCACGCCGTGGCAGCCCGAGACGCCGGCGGGAGAGAACCCGCCGCGCGGCGCCATCCTGGACTACTACCTGCCGGCCGATGCCGCGGGTCCGGTGACGCTCGACGTCCTGGACGCCGTGGGCAAGGTGGTGCGCTCCTACTCGAGCGCCGACCCCGTGCTCTCGCCCGATCCGGCGCTGGAGCCGGCCGCGTACGACAGCGTGTGCCGCCGCAAGCCGGGGGCCACCGACTGCGGGCTGCCGCTCTACTGGCCGGGGCCGGAGCCGAGGCTCGGGACGAGCGCGGGGATGCATCGGTTCGCGTGGGACCTGCGCTACCAGCCGATCGGTGCGCCGGACGTGAACGAGGAGGGTGACGTGGACGCGACCGGGGCGGTGCCGCATCGCAGCGTGCACGGGGCGGCCGCCCCGTGGGCTCCGCCGGGCCGCTACACGGTCCGCCTGACGGTCGGCGGGCGGTCGGTCACGCAGCCCCTGACGTTGCGGCTCGATCCGCGCGTCAGGACGCCGGCGGCCGGGCTCGCGGAACTGGCCCGGCTGACACGCGAGACGTACGACGCGGCGGCGGCCGCGCACGCGGCGTACGCTCGGGCTCGCGCGCTCGTCGCGTCGCTGGACTCGCTCCCGGGCGTCGAAGCAGCGGCCTTGAAGGCGCAGGTCGAGTCGCTGGCTCCCGCGCCCCGGCCGCGCGCGCGGCGGTTCTTCCGTGGGGGCCCGGCACAGGTCCCGACGCTGGAGAGCGCGAGCAACGCGCTGCTCGGCGCGGCGATGGCGATGCAGGGCGCCGATGTGGCGCCCACCGCCGCCGAGATCGCCGGCTGCGAGCGGGCGCGGAAGCAATCCGCCGAGGTCATGGCGCGCTGGAACCGGCTCAGGGCCTCCGGCCCGCCGGCGCTGAAGGCGCTCCTGGAGCGGTAGCCGCGGGTCGGGACTGGCGCCCGTCCGGCGCTCCTAGGGAAGTTGCAGCGCACATCGCGCGGGGAAGGGAGCCGGGCATGCAGGCGGTGCGGGTGGAAGGCCTCACCAGGGACTTTGACGGCCTGCGGGCCGTGGACGGGATCTCCTTCGGCATCGGGGGTGGCCGCATCTTCGGCCTGCTCGGGCCCAACGGCGCCGGCAAGAGCACCACCCTCGCCATGCTCTCGACCGTGCTCAAGCCCACGGCCGGCAGTGCCTGGGTGAACGGCTTCGACATCCGCACCCAGCCCCGGGACGTGCGCCGCTCCATCGGCATCGTCTTCCAGGATCAGAGCCTGGACGAGGAGCTGACGGCGTACGAGAACATGGACATGCACGGGCGGCTCTACCACGTGCCGCGCCAGCACCGGCACGAGAAGATCGGCGAGCTGATGGAGCTGGTGGGGCTGGCGGACCGCGCCGGCGACCTGGTGAAGACCTATTCCGGGGGGATGCGCCGGCGGCTGGAGATCGCCCGGGGCCTGCTGCACGAGCCCGCGGTGCTATTCCTGGACGAGCCCACGCTGGGCCTCGATCCGCAGACGCGCAACCACCTGTGGACCTACATCGCGGCGCTGAACCGCGACAAGCAGATCACCATCATCGTGACGACGCACTACATGGACGAGGCGGACCGGCTCTGCCACGAGGTGGCCATCATCGACCACGGTCGCATCGTCGCCTCCGACACGCCGGCCGCGCTCAAGCGGCAGATCGGCGGCGACGTGGTGACGATCGCCACGTCCGACAACGAGCGCGCGCTGGCGCGGCTCCGCGCGCTGCCCGTCGTGAAGCAGGCCGAGCTGCGCGACGGCGCCGTCGCCGTCACGGTGGACCAGGCCGAACGGCACGTCGCCGAGCTGGTGACGACGAGCGCGGGGGACGGGATCGCCGTGACGTCGCTGTCGGTGCACAAGCCCACGCTGGAGGACGTGTTCCTGCACTTCACCGGGCGCACCATCCGCGAGGAAGAAGCCAGCGGGAAGGACCGCATGCGGATGGCCGTCCGGATGTGGCGGAGGCGCTAGCGATGGGCGCGATCTACACGATCTGGCTGCGCAACCTGAAGCGCTACCTGCGGTCGCGGAGCCGCATCGTCGGCAGCCTCGGGATGCCGCTGTTCTTCCTGCTGATCCTGGGCTTCGGCCTCAACTCGGTGGTAACCGGGCCGCACATGGGCCGGGGCTACGTGGCGTTCATCGTCCCGGGCATCGTGTCCATGACGGTGTTGTTCACGTCCATGTTCGCCGGCATCCAGATCATCTGGGACAAGCAGTTCGGGTTCCTCAAGGAGACGCTGGTGGCGCCCGTGTCGCGGCTCGAGATCATGCTCGGGCAGACGCTGGGCGGCGCGACCACCGCGCTGCTGCAGGGCTTCATCATCCTGCTGCTGTCGCTGTTCCTCGGGGTGCGGCCGACGGGCGCGGCCGGCGTCGCGACGGCGCTGGCCTTCATGGTCCTCATCGGCGTGGGCTTCACGGCGCTGGGCATCGCCATCGCCTCCCGCCTGAACGACATGCACGGCTTCCAGCTCATCATGAACTTCGTGATCTTCCCGATCTTCGGTCTGTCGGGCGCGCTGTTCCCGATCGGGTCGCTGCCGGGGTGGGTGCGCGGGCTCACCCTGCTCGATCCGCTGACCTACGGCGTCGAGGGCATCCGCTACGGCCTGTCGGGCGCGGCGCAGGTGAGCCCCCTGGTCAGCGCGTCGGCACTGGGCGCGTTCACCGTGGTGATGGTGATGGTGGGAGCCTGGCTGTTCCGCGGCGTGCAGATCTGAGCCGCGCCGCCGCTCGCGGGGCTAGGACGGCCCTTGTAGAAGTGCAAGGGGAGTGACCCGGGCGGGCCGAGGTGTAGCTTTCCCCGATGCCCATCGTGCTGGCCGTGCTGCTGAGCGGCGCGCTGTGGTTCGCCTCGGGCGGCATCTACCACGCGTGGCCGCTCGCCTGGGTCGCGCCCGTGCCGCTCCTGGTCGTCCTCCCGGGGCTCAGGCCCGCCCGCGCCGCCGTGGCCGCGTTCGCCGCCGCCGCGCTGGGCGACCTGGCGTACGTGGTGGCGTACCGGGCCGCGCTCGCCCCGGAAGAGCTGGTCGCACTCGTGCTGATCACGCCGCTGCCGTACGTGGCGGTGGCGCTCGTGTGGCGTACCATCGCGCGCCGCCGGGACCTCCTCGTGGCGTCGCTGGCGTACGCCGCCCTGGCCGCCGGGATGGAGTACCTCGTCTCGCTCGTCTCGCCCAACGGCACCTTCGGCAGCGTGGCGTACTCCCAGGCCGATCTGCTCGCCATCGTGCAGCTGGCGTCGGCGACGGGCCCGTGGGGCATCACGTTCCTCGTTTCGCTGGTCGCCGCCGCGCTGGCCGGCGCGTGGCGCGGCCGCGAGCGGCGCGCGATCCGCGACGCGGGGCTCGTGATCGCCGCCGTGCCCCTCGGCCTCGTACTCGTGTGGGGCGACCTGCGCCTGGTGACGGCGCCCGCGGCGTCGCCCTCGGTGCGGGTGGGGCTCGCGGCGAGCGACACCGCCAACCGCCCGTTCGCGCGCACGGCGGAGGAGGCCGTCGCGGCGGCGCGCGGCTACGCCGCGCGGGCGGCCGCGCTGGCGGAGCGGGACGTGCAGTTCATCGTCCTCCCGGAGAAGTTCACGGCCGTCGGGCCGGAGTCGCGGTACGGCGTCGAAGCGGCGCTGGCGAACGTGGCGCGCCGCGACCGCGTGACGATCGTGGCCGGCCTCAACGCCGTGGGCGAGGGCGCGCCGCGCAACGAGGCGGTCGTCTTCGGGCCCGACGGGCGCGTCGTGCTCAGGTACGACAAGGTCCACCTCGTGCCCGGGCTCGAAGCCGGCTACGTCGCGGGTCACGCGCTCGGCATGGTGCCGGACAGCGCCGTGGCGGCGGGCGTGGCCATCTGCAAGGACCTCGACTTCGTGCCCCTCGGGCGCGCGTACGCGCAGGCCGGCACGGCGCTGCTCCTGGTGCCGGCCTGGGACTTCGGTCTCGACGGCTGGCTGCACAGCCGGATGGCGATCCTGCGCAGCGTCGAGGGCGGGTTCGCTCTGGCGCGCGTCGCGTCGGACGGACGCCTCACGGTGAGCGATCCGCGCGGCCGCGTCGTCGCCGAGCGCGCGTCGGACGCCGCACCCGAGGTCCTGCTCGCCGCCGCCGTGCCCGTGGGCGGCGCGGGCACCTTCTACAGCCGGACGGGCGACTGGTTCGCGTGGCTGTGCCTGGCCGTCGCGGTCGCGTGCGCGATCGCCGCCGGCGGGCGCCGCGCGCGGCAGGAAGAGGAGTGAACGAGATGCG
>Ga0335081_10010920_pt1 | contig 14690 bp, 16 predicted proteins | sample Lox_Sample_35_FD_206713 | JGI IMG/M metagenome (GOLD analysis project Ga0335081, IMG submission 206713) | Soil microbial communities from Loxahatchee National Wildlife Refuge, Florida, United States - Lox_Sample_3.5 | ecosystem: Environmental > Terrestrial > Soil > Wetlands | place: USA... | reverse complement strand
AGGACCACGCCGTCGATGCCCTCCAGCCTGACCTGGTTGGAATGGCGGCGTCTGACCACCTGGACCACCTCGTCCTCGGTCCCGGTGACCGCCATCTCTTGACCGTTAAGGAAGACAATCCGCATCGCCATGGTGCACTCGGCCTTCGTCGATGGGGGAGTGCGCTCGCTCTGTGTGGCTAGGACGGGGGCGCCCTGAGTCAAGACCAGTGCGCGTCCATCCCCCGGGTCGCTTGACCCGGCGAGCGGCTGGCCTGCAGATCGCCTGAAGAGCTTCTTTGCCCAGGCCGGCGTCCAGGCCCCAGGACGTCAAGGATGTCTCGCCGATCCCTCCGGAGCTGTCGCTGTTTGCCCGCATCGAGGGCCGTGCCGTCGAGGAGGCGGCCGTCTTGGCCGTGGCGGTGCACGAGCGCAGCCCCGAGCAGCGCAAGCGTCCCGACGCAGGGCGACCAAGGTGGGCGGCCCAGTCAAGGCGTCTAACGGCAACGCGCCGGTCCGGGGCGCGCTGGTGGAGGACGCGGGTCACGCCGGTCGCATGACCCGCGCAGCAACATGGCTGGTGAATGTCCCATCCCGAAGCTGATCCCAGATCGCCTCTCCGGCCCCCTGCGGGAGCGCGCGCGATGCCGGCGACCGGCTGGAGCGAGGCGCCCGTCGGCTTGCCCGTCGCGGGCTCAAGCGAGGCGCGGCGGATCCCGACGGCCACAGGCGATGAGCAGCAGCACGGCCGAGTCGTCCGGGAGCGACACAGCGCTCCAGGCCACTCAAGAGGAGACCGTGCCTTACGCCGGGCTGATCACACGCCTGATCTCCTGAGCGGTGGATTTGCTGATCATCAACCTCGCGGCGATCATCACGGGGCTTGGCGCCCAGTTGATCGCCTCGATCTTCCCGATCACGAAGAATCTGAAGCCATTCTTCCTAGCGATCGCCGGCGCCGTCTACGTTCTCTAGGCGGCCGCCTACTTCGTTTCATTTGGTCGGCAACGGGCCAGACGCCCGGTTCTCGCCAGTGGCAGGTTTGGAGCACACCCGGATCGCCACCGCGCCGACGACTCCCCTCGTATCCGCGCAAGGCAGGTGCACCAACCTCGGCACCCAGGTGCCCGTGGTGAAATTAAGGTAGGTCTGGCTCTGTATGAGCCGCGGCTAAGGCGAGACGGTCGCAGTAGGCGTCTGGCCGGCGGGTCCCGCCCCGGTCCGGCTTAGCTCACTTCTGGATGATCAGGAGCTGGCGCATCGCGTCATCCCCATAGCTCGAGCGGCAGAGCCCGGTGTTAAGGTCGGGGCCTCGCGACCCGCCCTGGTTGGTGACCGGCCCGTACGTCTGTCCGTTGAAGTGGTAGATGACCGAGACCTGGAGCTGTTGGTCGGCCAGCAGGTCCTGGGGGACGCTGGCGAAGAACAGGCCCTTGACGGAGCTGGTGGCGGTGAAGGAGTCGGAGCCGGGTTTCTGGAACTGCGGGAACGCCGCGGTCAGCGCAACGGTCGGCTCGACGTTCGGGCGGAGCGCGTTATTGGAGTCGGGGCCGAAGGTGCGGTAGAACAGCGAGTAGACGCCGTTGGGGACCAGCCCGCTCATCGTGATCAGGAACTGCGTGTGGGTGGTTCCGTTGTGGGTGACGGTCCAGGCGTAGGACTTCGCCGTCGCTGAGCTCCACTGCCCCCAGGTGAGGTTGAGCGCGTCGCCTGCCAGGTTGTACAGGGGGGCCGAAAGGGGAGAGGCGAGGAGCACCGGGATCAGGGTGCCGTTGGCGCTCGGCGTGAACACGTCGCCCGCGAACGGGATGATCCCGACGTTCGCCGTCGGCGGCGTGAAGGTGGTCGCTGCGCTGGCGGCCGGCGCCGGCTTGGCCAGGCCGATGACCGCCAGGCTGGTCGCGATCGTGACGAGGAGTGCGCGGTGTGAGCGGCGCCCAGGTGAGCTGGTGCTCTCCCGGGTTGGTTGTCGTTGGGTGACGTGAGGTGACCTCCGGGGTGGGTGTGCTGTCGGCCCGTCTATGGCCTTTGTTGGTGGGCTCGCCGGGGCGACCCTCCCGGCCGCGCCGACGTCCCGTGTTGTCGAATGTGCGGGCGACTGGGCTAGCTCGTCGCGAGCACCCGGCGGCGAACTGGCCGCTGGCTAGCGCGACCGTTGGCGGTCGTCCCCTCGGTCGCTGACCGTCGCGCGGACGTGCGTTCGCCCGCTCCAGTTGAGCTGGCGTGACTGCTGGCTGAGAGCGCAGCGAGCATGCGCGCCCGCAGCGACGGAGTTGCCGCGTAGGCGCGCGGCGCGCCGGCCGGTATACGCAGGCAGGCCAGGAGATGGTCCGTGTGACGCTGTGGATCGGCGACGACCCGACCGTCAGCAAGCGAGATTGCCGCGGCCGGCTCGACGTCGATGTACCCGATCAGCGCGGAGCGCTGAAGCGGGCGAGTTGCGTCGCGCTCGGCGAGGCGGCGCAGGCGAGCGTCGTCCCGCTCTGTCGCGAGGCGGATGTCGTATGTGGTTGCAGCGAACATGGTGCGTGCTCTGAGACTGCTATCCGGGCGTCCCGGCGGCGAGCGCCTTGACGTCCTCGGTGTGCAGCGGCTTGCCGCCGATGCCCCAGTCGCCGCTGCGGACGTCCTCCACGACGACCCAGGTGACGCCGCGCATGTTCTCTCCCTCGATCGAGACCAGCGCGTCGGTGAGTCGCTCGACGATCTGTCCCTTCTGCTCGGACGTGAACACGTCCTCGATCAGCTTGACGTTGATGAGCGGCATAGCGCTCCTCCTTCTGGTATGTGTTTGGTGTCGTGTGACGGTTAGGCAGTCGCGGCGCGGTGGACGCGGCGTCCATGCAGTCGCGGGACCGCCAGCCGCACACGGCGCGCGGCCCGGAGCTCGGCCCCCAGACGGTGACGGTCAGCGTCGCGGTGCAGGTCGTTGATGCGCTGGCGAGCGATGAGATATGTGATGGTGCTGGCGGTCATGGCTTCCTCTCACCTCGTTGGAATGACGTGCCGCCAAGTTATGTGTAAGACCCCCTCACGCACATCGGGAAGAGGCCTAATCCTGGGTGTTAGGTCTTCGGCGGGATCTGTAAGCGGCTAATCCACACTGACCTGCCGTGCGAGCCCCATCCGGTGAGCCGCGGCCGCAGCCTCGGCGCGGTTCGTGACGCCGAGCTTCATGAGGATCCGGGATACGTGGACGCTCGCGGTTTTCGGCGTGATGAACAGCTCCCCGCCGATCTGACCGTTGGTGCGCCCGTCGGCGAGCAGCCGCAGCACCTCGAGCTCGCGGTCGGTCAGTCCCAGGTCGGCGACCGCTCCGGGCTCGGGTTCGCCCTCGCGCTCGCCCAGCGGGACGCCTGCCCGGCGCGCCAGCCCGACGACCTCCTCCAGAAACGGCGGCGAGCCGATCTCGAGCGCGGCAGCGTGCGCACGTTTCAGCGGCACGGCGATTTGTGCTGGACGCCCGCCGGAGAACGCCAGCGCCTCCGCGGCGCGCAGCTCTGCATAAGCGGGCGGATAGATCGTCCCTACATTTCGGAAACGCTCCGCCGCGACCTGCCAGGGCTCCACGGTGCGCTCGCCGCGCAGGCGAGCCAACTCGGCCTCGGCCAGGGCGTGGAAGGCAAGCGACTCCGGAAGCGCACCCTCACCCGGAACCTTGCCGATCGTCCTGGTGAAGGTGTCCAGCACAGCGGCCGCGTTCCTTTCACATTCCTCAAGCGCGTCGTCGTCTCGCAACGTACGCGCTCGTTCGGCGAGCTCCGCCTCGACCCGCACCGCGAGCCAGTACAGCTCGGCGTTGTAGATCAGCTCGCCTTCGGCCCTTACCGGGCGCTCAACGGCCTCCCGAGCCAGCTCGCGTGACCGCTCCAGCTCACCTCGCCTGAGCTCCAAGAGCACGCGGGCCGCCATCGCCGGCCCCAACAGCTGGGATCCGCCCGAGCGCTGCATCAACGCCCATCCGGATTCAAGTAACTGCTCGGCACGAGCGAGCCCGCCCCGCTCGACAGCAACCCGACCCGCGAAGCCCCGCACGCCGGCGAGGATGAACTGGCTCGTGCCGTTCTCGAGCACCGTCTGAAGGATGCGCTCCGCGTCTGCAAGCCTGCCGATTCGCTGAAGCCGCCACCCCGCTTGTCCGCGCAGCTGGTCGCCTGGCCCGCGGCTCAGGCCGAGCCGATCGACAAGCGGGATCCCTACCAGGCCCAGCGCCAGCGCCTCTGTCAGTCCTCCGGCATCGTCGATCGCTTGGCTGCCGTTGACGTAGGCGCGCCCAATTTCCTCCGGCGAACCGGACTCCTCGGCCAGGCGGATGGCCTTGCGACCGGCTGCGATGGCTCGCTCGAACTGGCCCAGATTTGCGTAAACGAGCGCCAACGCGCCCAGCGAGGCGGCCAGCAGCGTCTTCGCACCGAGCCGCTCGGCCAGCGGGATCGCTTCCTCCAACCGCTCGCGTGCCTCCGTCCTCAGGCCGAGGACCATCATCATGCGACCCTCGGACGACAGCGCCTCCAAGTAATCGAGCGAAGGCGGGTCTTCCGGCACGAGCAGGCGCGCCGCCGCCAGATGCTCCAACGCGTCCGCAGCACGCGCGCCGTACATCATTGCGCGCGCGACCCTCATTTCCGCCGTCGCCGCCCGCAGCGGCTCGACCGCTTCGTCGAGTTCACCGCGCGCCTCCTCAGCGAGGGCCAGCGCGTCCTTGTCATGGCCGGCGTAGTCGGCGAGATGGGAGGCGTGCAGCAGCAAATCAGCTCGGTCGAAACCAAGCTCGCCCCGCGGCAGCTTCAACTGGTCCCACAGCTCGATTGCCCGCCTGACGTGGCCGAAGCCCTCGTCGTAGGCATGCATGGCGTCGGCCTCGGTCGCAGCCTCCACCGACGCGACGAGCGCGGGCAGCGCCTCGCCCGCCGCCAACCAGTGGTAGGCCAGCTCGGCGGCCGCGCCCGTCCCGGCGTATTCGCGATGTTGATCCAACGTCTCGGCGATACCCCGATGGAGACGCAGCCGCTCTCCGACCAGCGTGTCGTCGTAGATCGCTTCGCGCAGCAGCGCATGGCGGAACATGTACGCCCGCCCGTCCGCGCTGGATACCAGTATGTGGTGGTCCGTCGTCTCGCGAAGCGCGGCCAACAACTCCGACTCGGCTGCCCCGATCACCTCGACAAGAAGACGATGGTCCACCGAACGCCCGACAACTGCCGCCGCGCGCAACATCTCGCGCGTTGCTGCCGACAGCCGTTCCACCCGCAGCAGCAACGCTTCCCGCAGCGATCCCGGCAGCTCGCCACCACCGGCACCGGCTCCCGCGAGCAGTTCCTCCGCGAAGAAAGGGTTGCCTTCGCACCGGACGAAGATCCGTCGACCACGCTGGCGCCTGGCGCACGACCCACGATCGCCTCCAGCTGCTCCGCCACCTCCGAGCGTTCCAGTGGTTCGAGCTCCACCCGCTCGGCGCGCCCCGACCGCTCCAGCTCCGCAATGAACGGGCGTAGCGGATGTCCGCGATGCAGCTCATCGGGCCGATAGGTGGCAACCATCGCGATCCTGTCGTGCCGCGCGTTACGGACCAACAACGTCAGCAGATCACGAGAGGACGGATCGATCCAGTGCACATCCTCGACGATCAGCAACACCACATGCTCCTGCGCCAGCCTGGCGAGCACCCGATACACCGCCTCGAACAGCTGCTCCCTGCCAGTGTCGACACCCACATCCGCACCGGCGACTGGCCAGAGCGCCCCCAGCGCCGAGCGCATCGGCCCCTCGATCCCCTCCAGCGCCCCGCCGTCCTCGATCACGCCACGCAGTGCCGAGATGATCGGCGCAAACGCCAGCTCGCCCTCTGCCAGCTCGACACACTCACCGATCAGAACAAGCGCCTCTCGCGCTCGAGCCCACACCTCTATCTCCGAAACGAGCCGACTCTTGCCGATCCCCGCCTCACCGGCGACCAGAACCGCCGTACCCGTCCCGGACGAAGCACGCGCCAGCGCCCGCTGCAGAACATCAAGCTCGGCCACCCGCCCGACGAACCGAGGCGATGAGATCCGCCCGACCATCAGCCGCACTCGAGCGGCCGACCGACGATGAACCGCCGCCCCATGACGCGATTATCCCGCGACACCGCCTCCCATCGGAAATACATCAGCCACGCACCACGACGGGCGGACACCATCCCTGGAGCGCCCGCAGCCCCAGCTCCTGCCGCCGGGAGGCGTGCGGAACCGGGCCATGAGCTTGCGCGGGGGGATCGGTCCGACGTGCAATCCTGCTGCAGCAGATTGACGCGGGTCGAACAGGAGGACCGGCATGCCACGGCCGATCATCACGACCGAGACCGCGCCCAGTTCGCCGCTCTACAGCCAGGGGATCAAGGCCCGGCCGCTCGTGGTCATCTCGGGCATGGTCGGGATCGACCCGAGCACCGACAAGCTCGCAGAAGACACCATCCAAGATCAGACCCGACAGGCGCTGACGAACTGCATGGCAATCCTCGAGGCTGGCGGTGCCGACCTCGACGACATCATCGAGGTCGGCGTCCTGCTAACCGACCCCGCCGACTTTGCGGGTCTTAACGAGGAATACGCGCACTGGTTCCCGTCCGAGCCACCGACACGCTCTGTTGCCAAGCTCGGAGTTGATCTGCCCGGATTGCTCGTCTCGATCCGAATGACCGCCTACGTCGCCTGAACGCTCCGGCCCTCGACACCAGCGCGTCGCGACGGCCTGGCTTCCGGGCCACCACGCACGTCTCCCAGAACCCGGATGAACCCAGGCCGCGATCAGCGCCCGAGCCGACACGGTCGTCCAGTGCTGGCATCGGCGCGACTACCGCGCCAACACCGGAGCAGGGAAATCCTCGCAGTGGGGCACGACACACAACTCGCCAGATCCGCGCATCCCGTGCTAGCCGATGCCGCTGGCCCTCCAGCAAACCGGCGCGAATCGCGACCGGCGCGCCCCGTCGGCTCCCGATGGAGGGCTAGCGTGGCGCCGCGGTCTCGTGACCGCGTTCATGCAGATTCAGTCACGCCGGCGCCATCTGTCGCGGGCGATCTCGCGACTCCTACCGGACAAACGGGACCACGCTGAGGCCTATGGGCGAAAGCTGTTTGGATCGAATCTGAGTAGCCGGCCCCCGAGCCGCACACCGGCTTGACGTTCGAGGCGGCCACCGGGGGCCCGTGCGCGAAGCACCGAAGCTGCTCCGGGGTCCCACTACGCTTCACATGGCCAACTTCAATGAGCGGCAATACGTGTTGTTGCCGCCCAGGGAGAGTTCCATCTGAAGCGTAGTGGGACCCCGTGGTTGTCGCCCGTAATGCCGGATGCAGCTGTCCGCCGTGCCGCCGTTTGTTCCACCACGACGGCGGTCGAACCGGCCGAGCACGTGCGCGTTGCTCCAAGGGGCACTTGGCGGATCGCCGGGCCCGATGCTCCATCCGTGCGTGCGGGCAACCCCGAGGCACCTACGTGGTGAAGAAGTCCCCTCGGTGAGCGAAGCTAGCGGTGCAGTGGTTCGCCACGGCAAGGTTGACTGGTCGGCGCGCGGCAGCGAGACTAGGGCGGTTGGATGGTTTGGACGGGAGCGAAGCGAGCTGGCTATGAGCACGATCGGGCCAGCCGATCCGTCGTTTGAGCGTGGTGCGGGAGGGATGACAACGCGGCCCACCCAGGCGGATCGCGCGGCAGCGGCGACGCTGCTGCGGATGATTTGGGGGATTCACATCTCGCGGTGTGTTTACGCGGTAGCCGAGCTCGGGATCGCGGATCTCCTTGCTGAGGGTCCTGTGAGCTCGAGTGAGTTGGCGCGAGCCACGGGCTCTCACGAGCCGTCGGTGTACCGCGTGCTTCGCATGCTCGCAGCGCTGGGGGTGTTTGAGGAGCACGACTCGCGCACGTTTGGCTTGACGGCAGTCGGGGAGCGCCTGCGCCGCGACGCCCCGATGAGCATGCGCTCGTGGGCCACCTTCCGCGAGGCGCTCGGCGGCGTGCGCTCGTTCGAGCACATCGTAGAGACGGTTCAAACGGGCAAACCCGGATTCGACATCGAATTCGGGCAGGGCGTCTTCGAGTTCGTCTCGCAGGACCCGCAGGCTGCCGCGGTCCACGATGCGGCGATGTCTGAGCGTACCGCGGCGTTCGCTCCCAGCGTTGCTGATGGCTACGACTTCTCAGACGTTCGCACGCTCGTCGATGTTGGTGGCCGCGAGGGCACGCTGTTGGCCGAGATGCTCCGAAGGCACCCGCAACTGCACGGAGTACTGCTCGAGATCCCGGTGGTCGCAGCGCGTGCCGGGGCGGTGCTCGGCGCGATCGACGCGGATCGCTGGGAAGTTGTTGCTGGTGATTTCTTCGAGCGCGTGCCCGTGGGGGCTGACTGCTACGTGATGGCGAATGTGCTGCACGACTAGGACGATTTGCGGTCGATCGAGATTCTCTCCAACTGCCGCCGATCGATGGCAACCGGCGGCAGGGTGCTGATCGTCGAGCGCCTGATCCCCGAGGACGGCGGCGACCCAGTCCCCACGCTCCTCAGCGACATCAACATGCTCGTGATTACCGGCGGTCAGGAACGCACCAAGGCCGAATACGGCAGGCTTCTAGAAGCCGCCGATCTGAGGCTCGGCAAGATCGAGCCCGTGACCTTCCCGTATGGCGTGATCGAGGGCTTCGCGGCCTGAGCGTCTGTACCGACCCGCGTGGGCCGCGCTGGCGGTGAGGACCCATCACCGCTGTTGAGACGACCGTCGGCTCTGCTGTCGTCGTACGACGCGCGTCTCGGCCGCAACGGTTGATGAGCGCCGTGTGACGAAGGCGGGCGATTGGAGCGCGAGAGCGGGTTCCGGTTCCTGGCTTCTGCGAGGATGGCGCGGTGGCGGATCCGTTGGTTGAGCGCGATCAGTTGGTCGCGGCGGTTGCGTTTGCCGCGCAGGCCGCTGGGTCCTATCTTGAGCGGCTTGCGGTCGATGATGTGGTGCTGGCCGGGAGCGAGGCCGCGATTGGGCGTTGGCGTGACCCGATGCCCGAGGATGGCGCGGGCACACTCGCGGCTTTGAGCGAGCTCGTGGAGCGGGCGCGCGAGTCGGCGACGCGGTCGAGCGGACCGCGGTTCTTTCATTTCGTCATGGGCGGGGGCACGCCGGCGGCGCTCGCGGCCGACTGGCTGACGTCGACCTACGACCAAGTCGCGTTCGCGTGGGCGTCCTCCCCGTTTGCCGCGCGCTTGGAACAGGTCGCGGTCGACTGGTTGCGGCAGCTGTTTGAGCTTCCGGCTGAGTTCGGCGGGGTGCTGACGACGGGAGCGACGATGGCTAACTTCGTCTCGCTGGCGGCGGCTCGGAACTGGTGGGGTGAGCGGCAGGGGGTGGACGTGGAGGCGGACGGGCTCGCGAGTCTCCCGCCGCCGCGGATCTTCTCGAGCGGGTATCTGCATCCGAGTGCGGTGCAGGCGATCGGGATGCTCGGTCTGGGGCGGGGGAACATCCGGAGGTTGGCCACAGACGCGGTCGGGCGCTTCGATCTCGACGCGCTGGCGCAGGAGTTGAGTACGGCGGGCCCGGCGATCGTGATCGCGAACGCCGGCGAGGTCAACGCTGGGGACTTCGATCCGATCGCGGACGTAGCCGAGTTGTGCGAACGGCATGACGCGTGGCTGCACGTTGACGCGGCGTTCGGGCTGTTCGCACGGGTCTCTGCGAAGACTCGGTCGCTGACCGAGGGGGTCGAGCGGGCCGACTCGGTCATCTCGGACGGGCACAAGTGGCTCAATGTCCCGTACGACTGCGGGTTCGCGTTTGTTCGAGAGGCCGAGCGGTTGCCGCGAGCGCTGAATGTGGGTGCGTCGTACCTGCCGGCGGCGGACGATCCGCACCCGAACTTCGGCTTCCTCTCACCGGAGAATTCGCGCAGAGCCCGCTCGCTCGCGGTGTGGGCAACGCTGCGCGCCTACGGTCGTAGTGGCTACAGGCAGATGGTCGAGCGCCATCTGTCGCTGGCACGCCACCTTGCCCAGCTGATAGACGGCGCGCCCGAGCTGGAGCGGCTCGCGGACGTACCGCTGAACATTGTTTGCTTCAGAGCGCGCCCGCATGGGATGGCGGAGCCGGAACTCGACACTCTCAACTCGCGGCTGGGGGAAGCCGTGCGCGCCGACGGCCGTGTCTTCGTCGGCTCCACAACCTACGCGGGCAGGACCGCGTTACGGCCGGCGATCGTCAACTGGCAAACGCAGCGCAGCGACATCGAGCAGCTCGTGAACGTCACGCGAGAGCTCATCCAGACCGTACTCGCCGACGGTATGTGAGCGACGGGACACGACGATCGGAATCGAAAAGGTCTCGCCTATCCCGCGCCTGTCCAAATTGACTGGCGTGTTGCGACCTAGGTGTAGTGGCCGCGTGTCGTGCGGCCGTACCGATTGGAGGCGACCGTGCCGGAGTACATGTTGTTGCTTTATGGGTCTGAGTCTGCTGATGAGACTGAGCGGGCTGAGCGGTGGGCGGAGATGCCGCTGTGGGACGAGGTGAACGCGAGCCTGCAGGAGGCGGGGGCGCTCGTCAAGCACGGGCCGCTGCACTCAGTTGCGACCGCGACGACGGTCCGGGTCCGTGGGGATGAGACCGAGTTGACGGATGGTCCGTTCGCAGTGACCAAGGAGGTGCTGGCCGGCTACTACGTGTTGGATTGCGCCGATCTGGACGAGGCGATCAGACACGCCGCGAGGCTGCCATGGGCGCGCTATGGGTCGGTCGAGGTACGACCGATCGTGGCCGACGACGAGCTCCCGCGGCCGGATCGGAGCACCAGCGCGTCTTGAGCTCTGCGGAGCCGCCACGCCGCGCGAGCCCGGATCCGGTCGACGCCGCGATCGCGGCGGCGTTCCGCGGGGAGCGCGCGGCGGTGCTGGCGACATTGATCCGACATGTGGGCGACTTTCAGCTGGCGGAGGATGCCGTGCAGGACGCATTCGCCGACGCGGTCAGCGGGTGGCGGCGCGATGGAGTTCCTGCCCGGCCGGGTGCGTGGCTCATGGTCGCCGCGCGGCGACGGGCGATCGATCGGATGCGCCGCAACCGGTCGGTGGGGGACAGAGCGGATCGGCTGGCAGAGCTGATGCGGCTCGATCGCCAGGAGCACCCCGACGAGGACGAGGAGAGCGCGATCGTTGATGACCGCCTGCGGTTGATCTTCACCTGCTGCCATCCGGCGCTCGACCTGGCGGCGCGGGTGGGGTTGACCCTGCGCGCCCTGGGCGGCCTCACGACCGGCGAGATCGCGCGCGCGTTCCTAGTGGCGGAGCCGACGATGGGCAAGCGGATCGTCCGCGCCAAGCGCAAGATCGCCGACGCGCGGATCCCGTACCGGGTGCCCGACGACGAGGAGTTGCCTGACCGGCTGCGCGGCGTTCTCCGGGTGCTGTATCTGATCTTTAACGAGGGCTACTCGGCGACCGAGGGCGAGCGGCTCGTGCGGGGCGAGTTGTGCGGCGAGGCGATTCGCCTGTCGCGGCTGTTGTGCGAGCTGATGCCCGACGAGGCGGAGGTTTGGGGGCTACTGGCGCTGATGCTGCTGCACGACGCTCGTCGCGATGCGCGCGTGGCGGCCGACGGTCGCTACCTTGCGCTCGAGGAGCAGGACCGCTCGCGGTGGGATCGCGAGCGGCTCGGCGACGGGCTCGCGGTCCTCGACCGGGCGATGCGGTTCCGGTGCCCGGGCCAGTACCAGCTGCAAGCCGCGATCACCGCCCTGCACGTCCGCGGGGCGGACACGGGCACGACCGACTGGGAGCAGATCGCGGAGCTGTACCGCGCGCTCGGCGAGATCGCGCCCTCGCCGGTCGTCGAGCTGAACCGCGCGGCAGCGGTCGGGTTTGCCGTCGGACCGCAGGCCGGGCTCGATCTGCTCGCGCCGCTGCTGGCCGAACCGGCGCTTGAGCGCTACCAGCCGCTGCACGCAGCACACGCCGACCTGCTCCGGCGAGCCGGCGACCCCGTGGCCGCCGCGCGCGCGTACGAGCGGGCGATCAAACTGAGCGCCAACGCGGTCGAGCGGGCCGAGCTGCAGCGGCGCCTGTCGACGCTCGACGCCGCCTGACGGCAGCCGCTCGCGAACGGATCCTTCCCAGTTTCTCGCCGCGGATGTCCAAATCGGGGGGCGGTGCTGCGACGTCCTCTGTGAGGCCGCCAAAACGGGCGGCGAAACCACTGGAGGTCTAATGATGTCGCAGTCATCCCACATCAATCGCTGGCGGGCGTTCGCGCTGCTGGCGGTGTCGTTCTTCATGGCGGTCATCGATCTGACGATCGTCAACGTGTCGCTGCCCACGATCGGCCGCGACCTGCACTTCTCGCAGACCAACCTGCAATGGGTAGTCACCGCGTATGCGCTGACCTACGGCGGGATGCTGCTGCTCGGCGGGCGCGCGGCTGACCTGCTCGGGCGCCGGCGTGTGCTGATGGCGGGCCTCGCCATCTTCAGCATGGCTTCGCTCTTGTGCGGCCTGGCCGAGAGCGACACGTTCTTGATCGTGACCCGCGCGATCCAGGGTCTCGGCGCAGCGGTGATGCTGCCCTCTGCGCTCTCGACGGTGATGAACATGTTCGAGGAGGGCGCGGAGCGCAACAAGGCGCTCGGGATCTGGGGCGGCCTCGGCGCTGGTGGCGCCACAGTCGGCGTAATCCTCGGCGGGCTTCTAACCCGCTACGCCGGGTGGCAGTACATCTTCTTCCTCAACGTCCCGATCGGTCTTGCGGCGCTCGTGCTCGCTCCGAGGATCGTGCCCGAGAGCCGTCTGGCATCGGTCGGCCGGCGCTTTGACGTGAGCGGGGGGATCACCGGGACGGCCGGGCTCATGCTGCTCGTCGATGCGATCTCGCAGGCGCCGCAGTACGGCTGGAGCGCGCCACGCACGATCGGAGTCCTCGCGGCCTCGATCGCCCTGCTCGCCGCTTTCGTCCTGATCGAGGGTCGCGTCAAGGACCCGCTGCTACCGCTCGGGATCTTCAGACTGCGCACGCTCGCCGGAGCGAACGCGGCCGGGCTGCTGTTGGGCGGCAGCTTCTTCGCGTTCATTTTCGTCGGCACTCTGTACATGCAGCAGGTGCTGCATTACAGCGCGTTGCAGTGCGGACTCGCCTGGCTGGCCGCATCGCTGACCTCGATTGCGCTCGCCGGCCTCTCCCAGGCACTGGTGACCCGCGTCGGGACCAAGCTCGTGATAGCCGCCGGGATGAGCATGATCGGTGGCGGCGCGATCTGGGCCACCCAGGTGCCCGTCCATGGACACTTTCTCGCCAACCTCGCCGGCCCGATGGTCGTCGCCGGCGCAGGAACCGCGTTCGCGTTCATCCCGATCTCAATCGCCGCGCTCGCCGGCGTCAAAGAGCACCAGGCCGGGCTCGCGTCCGGACTGCTGAACACCAGCCAGCAGCTCGGCGGCGCGATCGGGATCGCGATCGCGTCAAGCGTCGCGGCCAGTCACACCCAAACGCTGCTCCACGCCGGTCACGCCGCGTCCGCGGCGCTCACCGGCGGTTTTCAACAGGCGCTCTGGATGCTCGGTGCGATCGGTCTGCTCGCCGTTCCGGCGATCTTCACGCTCGTCCGCCACGAAGCTGTTCCGACCGCCGCGGCCAAGACCAGCGTCCGCGACCCGCAGCCTGCCCTCGCCGCGTCGAGCTGACCCACCTTCCCCCAAAACGACGCAAAGGAGAAACGACGACCAGCGAACTGTCAGACAAGACCACGATCGTGGTCGGCGCGTCCCGCGGCCTCGGCCGCGTGACCGCCACCGCGAGACGCCGAACGATGCACGACAACCATTACCCAGCAACGAACCAGGAGCCAACAATGCGCCATACGATCGTCACCTACACCGTCAAGCCCGGACGCGAGGAGGAGAACGCGGCGCTCGTGCGCGCCGTCTTCGAGGAGCTCGCACAGACACGACCGGAAGGATTGCGGTACGCGGTCTTCTATCTCCCGGACGCGCGCCAATTCATACACCTGTACACCGACGAGGGCAGCACAGCGGGCGTACAAGGACTGGCCTCCTTCCAAGCCTTCATCGCCGGCGCGAAGGAAATCCACGAACAGCCGGCCACCTTCACCCAGCCCGAGCTAATCGGGGACTACCGCACCTTCGAACAGTGACCGCCCAGCATCCGCCGGCGGACCTGCACGCCCAGCGTCCGCCGGCGGACCTGCGCCAGCCGCGCGGCAGACACTTGCCGTAGCCCATACGACACAGGAGGACAGAAGTCATGCGCAAGCTAATCGAATCCACACTCGTCTCCCTCGACGGTGTCATCGGTTCCCCGGACGGCTGGTCTCCGTTCGACGAGGAATCCAGGCAGCTGGCCAACGAGGAACTGGAAAAGTTCGATGCCCTGGTCCTGGGCCGGGTCACCTATGAGTTCTTCCGGGCGAACTGGGGAGCCCCCACCGGCGACCCCTACATCGACCAGATCAACGCCATCCCCAAATACGTCGCCTCCCGGACGCTCAACGAGGCGACATGGAACGCAACGATCCTCGGACCCGACATCGTCGGCGCGATCGAGCAGTTGAAGGCGCAGCCCGGGAAGGACCTGTTCAAGATGGGCACCGGCCGAGTTGACGACACGCTCCTGCGCGCGCGCCTCGTCGACGAACTCCGCCTCTGGGTCATGCCCGTCGTGGTCGGCACCGGCCAGCGACTGTTCGAAG
>Ga0335081_10010919_pt1 | contig 14690 bp, 8 predicted proteins | sample Lox_Sample_35_FD_206713 | JGI IMG/M metagenome (GOLD analysis project Ga0335081, IMG submission 206713) | Soil microbial communities from Loxahatchee National Wildlife Refuge, Florida, United States - Lox_Sample_3.5 | ecosystem: Environmental > Terrestrial > Soil > Wetlands | place: USA: Florida... | reverse complement strand
CGTCACCGGTAAGGCGGCGAAACTCTGGCATGCCGAGACCGGCAATTCGGAGCCCGCGTCTTACCAGATCGCCGCTGGCCGCACGACGGTGCCGTTGCGTTTGGAACCGTGGGGCACCGTGTTCGTGGTATTCCGCAAAGCAACGAAGACAACATCGCTCACTTTGCCGAAGCGGGTGGAGACTCAACTGGCGACGGTGAATGGCGCGTGGAATGTCAGCTTCCAACCGGATCGCGGAGCGCCGCCGTCGATCACTCTTGCCAAGCTGTCGTCGTGGAGCGACAGCACGGACACCGGCGTGAAGTACTTTTCCGGAACCGGCACCTATACGAAGACCATTCAGGCTCCGGCGGACTGGTTCAAGAAGGGTGCGACACTGTCGATCGACCTGGGTGACGTGAAGAATCTCGCTGACGTGACGGTGAACGGCAAGTCGCTGGGCATTGTTTGGCATGCTCCCTATCGGGTGGATGTCACCACCGCGTTGAAACCGGGTGCGAACGAAGTGACGATCAAGGTGACCAATGCGTGGGTCAACCGGCTGATCGGCGACGAACAACCCGGCGCCACGAAATACACATTCGCGGATGTGAAGCCGTACAAGGCGAACTCGCCGCTGCTGCCTTCGGGACTTCTGGGGCCAGTGCGGCTTTATTCCACTGCCGCCCCATAAGGAGCGGGGTCTGCGTGTCTTCAAGAAGCGGGCCGGAAACGCCACGGGAGCGGGGCCCTGCCCGAGACTCTCACGGGCTGGAGCAGAGCAAGCTCTGCGGCCTCGTGAGCGGACTCGGATCGAATTAGCGACTTCATCTCCAACAGCGATAAGAAACTCAAGACGTGGATTCTGGAGCCCGACCATAAAGTGCGAGGCCGCCTGACGGAAGGTGGTCAATTATCCCCGAGGCCCGTACGGATGGAGTCGGGAGGTCTACCAATCACGAAATATTTTTCTTGACAATCTAACGTTTGGTACCGCATAATTCTTCAGGCTCGTTTACGACCGGTAAGACCGGGGTTGGAGATTCGCGAAGATAAGCGGGCTCGGGTCTTAAGGGGTTCGTGGGTTCGGGATTCGTGGCGTGTGACCATAATTCTTCTGACGCCAACCTGTTGATTCGACGATGGTTGTTAGCCAAACAGCTCAGCCGAAGGAGCCACGGCATGATGAATTAAAAGGACTTATGGAGCTTACTGGCCACGCCTTGAGCGAGCGGTGGACCACGGATTTTGCCGGGATGGCGAAACTCGACGACGCCGATCTGTTGATTCAACAAGGGTTGCTAGCCGGGTTGCGGTAGAGAGGGGGAGAGCGCTTGCTCAATCTAAAGGACTTGCTAGCCGTGCTTCAATCGAGCCTTGACCGCGTATCTGAGAACGGCCCCATTTTGACGCCGCTCTTTTTTGTGCAGAATCGTTCCAAATTCCGCCATTTTCTGCCAAAACGTGGCAGGATATGGCACAAAGTCGACGTTTTTCGACGACCGATTCTATTTAGGCCGCGCCAAGCCTTGTGAGCGTAAGGTGCTTCCGATCCAGAGACACGGAGGCACAACGGCCGCAACCAAAACAAGACACCAGGCTCGCTGGTTAGTTACCGATATGGTTAAACTGAGAAAATTAATGTGGGGTTTAATTAGTTATTTTCGCCCACCCTAGTGACACGATTCCGTGCGAGCGCGCATTGGAAACAAAAGGGTTATTCAGAATGACTGTCCGTTTTCGGACGTTTTGGGGGCTGCCAAATCGTGCCAAATTTTACCAATTCTTGGCAAAAACGTGCAGAAAACGGGCTCGGACCGGCAGAAAAGGGGCGGATAACGGGGGTTTTCACGAGCGATTTTATTAAAACGTGTTAGGTCCGGTGGCTCGTGTCAAGACCTGAACGGCGAAAAGTGCGGTCGTCCGAAAAGCTGTCGGAAGTCGGCGGAAGAAGGAGCAGGAAGCTTGTGAGTCGCACCAGCCAATCCGAGGATGCCTTATTGACGCGGGTCGGTCTCCCGCATCGCCGGGCAACGTTTCTTCTTCTGTTGGCGTGTCTCGTCGGCTGGCGGACGGCATTCGGCGCGACTCAGGCTGCTCCAACGGTGGAGAAGGTCGATCCGCCGAGTTGGTGGATCGGAAGCACGATCAACCCCCTGCGCCTGTTGATCAAGGGTCACAACCTCACCGGGGCACGCGCCGAAGCCCGAGGCGGTGGACTCCAGGTCGCGATTTCCTCTAGGGGCCATACCAGCCCTGCGGGCTCCACGGGCTCTACGGGCTCTATGGGCCACACGGGGCTTATGGGTTTACGCACGAGCGCCAATGGCGACTACCTCTTCGTGGACGTGACCATCGACCCGCACGCCGCGCCCGGACCACGCTCGATCCGCATCGCCACGCCGGCTGGGGTCACCGACGCTCAGTTCACTGTTGTGGCGCCGCTAGCTCGTAGCGGGCGCTTCCAGGGCTTCTCCCCGGATGACTTCATCTACGAGCTGATGCCGGACCGCTTCTCCGACGGCGACCCTTTGAACGACGATCCTCCTCAGTCGCCCGGGATGTTCGATCGGTCGAAGCCGCGCTATTACCACGGCGGCGACTTTCAGGGCATCATCAACCACCTGCCGTATTTGAAAGACCTGGGCGCTACGGCGCTCTGGATGACTCCGATTTACGACAACGTGAACCACTTGAACCAGCGCGAACGTTACGACGGCCAGGCAATCACCGACTATCACGGCTACGGCGCCGTGGATTTCTACGGCGTGGAGGAGCACTTCGGCGATCTGGCTAAGTTGCAGGAGTTGGTGGACGACGCCCATCGGCTCGGCCTCAAGGTGATCCAGGACGAGGTGGCCAACCACACCGGGCCTTATCACCCTTGGGTCCAGGATCCGCCTACGGCCACGTGGTACCACGGCAGTGAGGCGGTCCACCCCGAGGAAACATGGCAGACCTGGACGTTGATCGATCCCCACGCGCCTCCCCAGTTGCGAAGCGCCACCCTCGATGGCTGGTTCATTAACATCCTGCCCGACCTTAACCAGGACGATCCCGAAGTGGAGCGTTACCTCATCCAAAACACGCTGTGGTGGGTCGGGATCGTTGGCTTCGACGCCGTCCGTGAGGATACCCTTCCCTATGTGCCCTGCCGTTTCTGGCACGACTGGATGGTTGCCATCAAGCGCGAGTTTCCTCGCGTGGACGTGGTGGGGGAAGTCTATGACGGGGACCCTGCCATGACCTCGTTCTTCCAAGGCGGCACGCCGCGATTCGATGGTGCCGATTCCGGCGTTGACACCGTCTTTGACTTTCCGTTGCTCTACCCGATCCGGCGCGCTTTCGCCGAGGGCCAGCCTCTCCGCGAGGCGGCAACAATGCTGGCCCACGATTATCTGTATCCTGACCCCGGCTTGCTAGTGACCTTTATCGGCAATCACGATGTGCCGCGGTTCATGAACGAGCCGGGCGCGACTCTCGCCGGACTGAAGCTGGCGCTGACGTTGATCATGACCACGCGCGGCGTTCCCATGCTCTACTCCGGCGATGAGATCGCGATGCCCGGCGCCGGTGATCCCGACAATCGCCGGGACTTTCCCGGGGGCTGGCCGGGCGATCCGCACAACGCTTTCGAAGCCGCCGGCCGGGCGCCGGACCAGGAGTCGGTGTTCGAGCACCTGCGCCAACTCGCCCACCTGCGCGGAGAAATCGAGCCGCTGCGGCGCGGCAAGCTGGTGGACCTCGCCGTGGGCGATCAGACGTACGCCTACGCGCGCCTCACCGCCGGCGCGACGGTGGTCGTCCTCATCAACAACTCGACTACTAATGTAGCCATTACCTTTGACGCCGAGCCGGCCCACCTGGCCGAAGGGAGCACTCTCACCGACCGTCTGGGGTCGGCGGCGCCGCTCGAAGTGCGCGACGGCAAGGGCCGAACCACGCTGCCCGGGCGTTCGGCGGGAATCTACGCGAAGGATTGACGATTGCAGATTGGTCCTGAGCGAAGCGAAGGATTGACGATTTAAAGAGAAAAGTAGGGCAAGTCGCATGGCCGGTACGCAGGCCGTGCGCAATTGTCAATGAGCGCCTCTTCCAATCGTCAATCGACAATCTGCAATCGTCAATTCTGGTAAGGGAGCCAGGGTATTGTCAGGGCGCCTGTCATAAAATGGGGTATTACAGCACACTACGGTTTGGCCAGCTTACGGGCCAACATCAACGCGCCTTCCACGGCGGGACGCCGCAGCAGCGTGAACGCGGCCCGGGGCGCGCGTTCGTTGACGTGACGTTCGAAGCCGAGGCGTACTCGCCGGCTGGCTTGAAACACGCCTCCGGCCAGCACCACCGGCACGCGCCGCTGCCGCCAGCGAAAACGTCGGATCAGGGCCAGCGCCAGTTCGGCCAAGTCTCGTCCCGCGTCATCGAGAAGACGGCGCGCCACGGCGTCGCGCTGTCGCGCCGCTACCAGCACCAACGGAAAGAGCGCGGCGATCTGGTGGGGAGCGAGCGGCTTGAGCACGATCCAAGTGATGTCTTTCAGGCGCAGCGCGCGGCAGATCTCGGAGCCGAGCCGAGTGGTAGGGCCGCGGCCGTCATACGCCTGAAGGGCCGCGACAATGGCCTTGCGTCCGATGTCGTAACCCGAGCCGGCGTCGTCAAACAAGGAACCCCACCCGCCGGACCGCGCCGCCCGGTCGTGCGCATCGCGCCCATAGCCGATGGATCCGGTTCCCGAGATCACCATGATGCCCGGCCCGTCGCCGATCGCCGCCTGGAGAGCGATCGCCGCGTCCGAGGTCAGCAGATGAGCGCGCGCCGGGATCGCCCGGCGGAGCCAGCGGGACATGCGCCGATGGACCACGGGACGGTCGACACCGGCCAGTCCGACGCACACCGCTTGGAGCGGCTCGTCAACCAGCCGCGCGTCACGCGAGGCTCGCCGCGCGGCCAGGAGCAACTCGCGCTCGGCCGCCTCGAATCCCACTTTCAGCGGATTGGACGGGCCGGAAACGGACCGCGCCAGAACGCGGCCGTGAGGGTCCGCCAACCACGCCGTGGTTCGAGTGCCGCCGCCATCGATGCCGAGAATCGAGGAGCGCGAGTCATGGCCCATGGTTTTGATCGTACCTGGGAGCGTAGAATTGCCGATTACCGATGGGAAAGAGAGGTTCGAGAATCGAAATTCGAAATTCGCCCTGTGCTGTGCCGGAAGGTGGTGCCATTGCCAGTTTTAGATTCCCGATTTCTAGTTTCGAACCTCTGCCGTCGACCATCACCAGTAAGGCTTCCGTCCTGTCTTCCTCGCCTTTGCCTTAGAGTGGTTAACCGTTTTAGCTGGGTCTTGACAAAAGCGGTTCGCGCCGATATACATGCTGGGGGCGGTCGCGTCCTCCCGACCCCAGCGGAACTCGATCAGAAAGATAGCCTGAGCCCGTCCGGTGGCCGCCAGCCGGGCATTCTCATTCCTTCGTCTGATCCGGTCGAAATCCGCAATGAAGAAGGACGATTCGCATCGGCATGGCAAGCAAGGGACAAGGTCGCGGGGACTGGTCTTTGCCTGCCGGATAGACAACCCGAGTTCAGCCGGATCGTGCGGCGGCGAGGCGCCGAAGAGACAACGGAGACATCATGGAACTGAGAAGAGATCCTATCACGCAGAGCTGGGTGGTCCAGGAAAACGGGGATCCCGGCTGGCCGTCGGACGGCCCGTGCCCGCTTTGCCCCGGCAACGAAGCCCTGACGCCGCAAACCCTTTACGAGTACCCTTACGGAGGCAAAGACTGGCAGGTGCGCGTGGTGCCGCATTTTCGTCCCATTTACCGTATTGAGGGGGATGCGCAGCGCCGGGCCGAGGGCCTCTACGACCGGATGCGAAACCTGGGCGCCCACGAGATCGTGATCGACCACCCCGATCACCACGTCGCCATGCGCAACCTGGCCGACGAGCAGACCGCTCAGGTGCTGCGGGCCTACGTCACGCGTACCGCTGACCTGAAGAAAGACCGCCGCTTCCGCTACGTCACGGTGTTCCGCAATCAGGGCGAGCTGGCCGGCCAGGACATCGTCCACCCTCATTCCGAGATCACCGCTACGCCCTTTATCCCGAGGCGGGTGGGTTACGAGTTGCGGGCCGCGCAACGCTATTTCCTGCTCAAGGAGCGTTGCCTCTTCTGCGACATCCTGAAGCAGGAACTGGCCCAGCAGGTGCGGACGGTGGAGTGGGACGACCACTTCCTGGCTTTCTGTCCCTTTGCCTCGCGCATTCCTTACGAGACGTGGGTGATCCCCACCGAGCACCATTGCGCATTCGAGGAACACCTCACCTCCTGGGACCGCCAGCTTCAGCTCGGGCGCTTCCTCAAGTCGGTGCTGCGGCGACTGACCACCGTAACCTCGAGCTATCACCTGGTGCTGCATACCTCGCCCAACGTCGGCGCCAAGTACGAGCGCAGCGGCAACTTCCAGACCCTGGCCGACGACTACCACTGGCACCTCGAGATTCTGCCGGTCATCCCCGCCAAGTCAAAGTCGTACAGTCTGAAGGAGGTCTATTACAACTCCCTGCGTCCGGAGACCGCGGCCCGCGAGCTGCGCGAAGCCGATGTCAGCGCTCCGCTCGCCGTCTAGCCTATCGATTATCAGCCCGAGCCGCTCGACCCGTTCGGCGCCGGCGGGTTGGCGCGCTCGGGCTCTAAGCCTTTTTGCTCCGCCCGGCCGTCGGTCATTTCGGCCGCGGCGCTGTGCCGCCTCCCGTCGCCAGTTCGAGCACCCAGTCCGGATCTCCGTCGTGGTTGTTGCTGGGAGTCGTGAAGTTGTGGGTGCCCGAGTTCGCGAACGGCGACCCCGCGATCGCGGCGTAGGCGCCATTCGAGGGATCGTACCACTGAGCCGTCACCGGGCTCGAGAACTCGGCCAGGTTCACCGTCAGCGTCGACGCATTGGGACAATAGGTGAGCGCCAGGCTTCCGCTGGTGATCCAACTCGTGGTGCAGTAGGTGGCCGTGGTCAGGTTCGAATTGGAGCCGTCATAGGTTCCGTACCCGGCGGTGACAACCAGATGGGTCGCGTCCGGGACGAGCTTCCACCAGGCGACGCTGCCCAAGAGTTGGTTGAGGTACTGAATCTCCAAGGCGCCGGGGCTGTCCAGGAAGGATTGCCAGCCCGCGGTAAAGGTCCACGTATAATGGCTTCCGTAAAGCTGTCCGGCCCCGCCACTGAGTATGGTCCAGTACGCTTCCTCTCTCAGCACATAGGGTCCGGCCGGACCCGGAAGCGCGCCGGTGTTGTTCTCGTATTCGTAGTTCGCCTCCACAAGGTAAGTCGGAACGGTGGGAGAGCTATTGTACGACTGGAGAACGACGTCGTAGGTCTCATAATAGGTGTAAGCGGAATCCAGGGTCAGCAGTGAACCGAGGGCGGAGTCCTGGTTGGAATAGCTACTGTTGTAGTTCAGCTCAATAGTCTGCAAATGATTGGAATCGACGCTGGCGATGCCTGCCATCACTTGCTTGACCAGGTTATTGTCCGTACTGCTGCTAGACCAACTCTGGAAGTCGTTGCCGTGCAACCAGACGATGTTGGCGAAGTTCTTGTATCGATTTCCGATGTAGACCCCGTAATTATAAGCCTTGGTGCTCCCGTTGTTCTCGAGTGTCACCAGCCAGCCACCGGTCTCGATGGGGTCCAGGAACACCACCAGGTTGTAGGTAGCTGCCAGGTTCACCATGCTGTCGACGCGGGAAAAGTAGGCGCTGTTGGGGGTCGCCAAGTCATAGTCCGATGGGCTGGAGCCGCTCGTGAAGGGCGCAACCCCGTCGTAAGTAGTCCCGTTAGAATTGCACGCGGTATAGCTTGCGCAAAGGAGGTTCACCCAAAGGGCGTTAAACCCCAGTCGCTCCCGATCGGCCATGTAGGTATTCATGTCGGTGGCGCTGAGGTTCCCCACCAGGGACTGCGGCGCGTCGCCCATAACCGGAAAGGGCGTCCCCTTCTGGTCGACCAGGTAGCGATTGTTCGAGCTGGCCTTCAAGGGCAACAGGAGCCCGTTGCCTGTCAGGCTGACGGCTTGCGGGCTACCCCCGCCGTCGTCGCTGAACAGCACGGACGCGTTTCGCGTCCCTGAGGCGGTCGGCTTGAAGGTGACGCCGACCGTACACTGCCCGCCCGCGGCCAGGCTGCTACCGCAACTGTTATTCAGCAGATAATCGCCTGGGTCGGCGCCTCCGGGAGCGATTTGCCACAAGTGTACCGTCGCGCCGCCCCGGTTCTTCACCGTGATCGTCTGCGCGGTGCTGCTCGAACCCACGCTCTGGTTGGGGAAACTGAGGCTCGGTGGCGTCAGGCCGACCACAGTACCCACGCCGGTGAGGATCACCGTCTGGACGCCGCTTCCCGCGTTATCATTCACGCTGAGCAAGGCCTTGCTCGGTCCGCCGCCGCTGGGCGTGAAGGTAACATTGATCTGGCAATTCGTACCCGCGGCAACGCTGGAGCCGCAGGTGTTGGTCTGGCCGAAGTCGCCACCGGCAGTGATGCTGTTGATGGTGAGCGCGACTGTGCCTCCGTTGGTGAGCCCGACGGAGAGTGGACTGCTCGCCGCCGCTACGGGCTGAATCCCGAAGCTGAGGCCCGCCGGCGAAAGGGTCGCCTGGGGCGTGCCGGTCACTTGCAAGCTGGTGGCGGCCGACTCGCTGTTGATGCCGCTGGTGCCCGTCACCCACACGGTGTAGGCGCCATTCGGGGTAGCGCCCGTGGTGGAGATGGTCAGCGTCGACGATCCCGACGCAGAGACCGAGGGTGGGTTAAACGCAGCCGTCGCGCCCGCCGGCACCCCGGTGGCGCTCAGCTTCACCGTGCCGCCAAATCCGCCCACGGAACTCAACGTCACCGGCACATGAGCGCTTTGGCCGGCGGCGATGGTGCCGCCCGAGCCCACCGACACGGTGTAGCCGCTGCAGGAATTGAAGGTGAACGAGTTGATCCAGGTACTCCAGTTGAAGCTGCCGCTCGTCTTCAGGTACATATCCGTGTACCAGAAGGTGCAATCGTTGGCGGGGTCGATGGTCATGGCACTGTAATCGCCCCATCGGTGGAGGCTGCCCGTTTGCGAGCCCTCGCCGGTCAGCACCGCGGTCTCCGTCTCCAGCGTCCCTGGCGTATCGCCCGGAAGGCGCCCGGCGTAGGCGATGGAGGGATAGACGCAGCCAGAACCAGGAGGGCACCCCGGGACGCCGGAGTTGGAGACGCTGTAGCCCACCACCAGGTCGCCCGCCTGGTCCATGGCGGCGCTGCCCATCCAGCGCCAGTTGGAATCGGGCGCGTAGGTGCCCTGCTGATACACCGTGGGCGTGCCGTTGGGGTCGCGGATTTCGTACCAGCGGATGCCGGCCGGCGATCCCACCGCGTGGTTGGTCACCAGCGACTCATGATCGGCGTAGTGGCGGTACGCGAGCCGGTACATCAGCCGGTCGGCGAGCGAGTCCACCATGTTAGACGTGCCGGGCTGGGGGATGCAGGTACCGCCGCCACAGGCTGCGCTGAACGAGGCCACCGTAATGCCCGTTGGACCGGAAAAAGTGGAGTTGGCAGGCGTCGCGAAATCCACGTGGAAGCGGAACAGGTTGAGCAACGTCGAGTTGTCCCATTCGAGATAAAAGTCCGGCTCGCCGGCAGGTGGCGGCGTGGAGCCGTCCCAATCGGAAGGCAGAAAGCCGCCGAGAGGCGCGTTTATGGCAAAGCAGATGGAGGACGCCGACTGGCCGGCCAGCATGGCGGTGCGGTCGAAAGCGCAGGCTGTGGACCCGAGGAAGTTGCTGTTGCTGTCAAAATTGTTGAAGGAGAGGTAGTAGGCATCGGGCCAAGTGGCGATCTTGGGGTAGTCATCGAACAGGCTCGACTGCAATTGATATCGATACCACTGGCCGGTAGCGTCAGAGGTGGCCGAGACTGCCACGCATTCGTAGTAAGGCGGCGAGCTCGGCAAGGCAAACTGCCCCATGACCCACCGATGGGCATTTTTGTCGAACTGGGCGATCGGGTCGCCATTGTTATCGTTCTCGCAGGCCCCTCCAAACCCTTGCCACAGAGTGTTGCCGTCCACGGGACCGTAAAGGAGCGCGCCGTTGCTCTTGTTGAAGACGGCGAACGAAAGGTTGATCCATTGCACGTACTGGGTGTCGCCCACCGTGCCTTCTGTGTCAGGCGGCGCGACGTGCACGGAAAAGCCATAATCGCCCTGCCCTAATCCGGCAAAGCTGAGGCCGGCGGTAGTCGGCTGCTTCAAAGGCTTGTGGGCCGAAATCTGCCGGACGGGATCGTTCGTTGCTTGGTAGGGGCGGACCGGATGAACGTGGCCCAGCGTGCGGAGTAAGTGTGGGCCGTGATAGGGTGGGATCGGCTTCATCAAGCGCAAGGGGGGCGACAGATCATGCTTCACCTCCGGCATGAACTCGATCTGGCGCAGCGCCGAGGTGTTAGGAGATTGTGATGCTTGGGCGGCGGTCGACCGCCCGCTAAGCAGCAGGAGGCCAAGGATCACCAGTGACGACAGTCCTGCCGCGGCTTTCAACGCTTTCATGTGGGTACCCTCCCGCTCCTCCCCAGGCCAAGTGGCAGCACCTGCACAAAGCCTAGTGTTTATCTTATCACGGCAGCGGATAACCGTTCCGTGGCCGTCCGTACTGGTACTGTCCTGATTCAAGGACCGTACTTAACCTCTGGCGGCAAAGGTTCGGACTTGCGGGAAGGACCGGCCGGCGACACGTCATCTTTCGCCGTCCCAAGGCCAAATCTGTGTTGGAGGTCGTAGCAAAAGTCACGGCGGAAGGCTTTTCTTCGGCGGCACTCGGGGAGGGTCATGTATAATAAGACCTCCTCCGCGTTAGCGGGCTCGTTTAGAAAAGGGCCAACCAGGCGCGGTCCATTGGCCATGCACATCAGACATCCAGATCCGACCGAGACGAACGCCATGCCGGAAGCCGGGCAGGAACGGAATCTCGTCCTGGCGGTTCAACGGGGCGATTCGGCCGCGGCCCGCGAACTCTATCACCGCTACCGGCAGCAGGTTTACAACCTCGTGGTTTACTCGATCGGCGATTCGCTCCACGCCCAGGACTTGCTGCAGACTGTTTTTCTGAAGGTTTTCCGAGGCCTTCCGAAGTTTCGGTTTCAATCCTCCCTCGCCACCTGGATTTACCGGATCGCCCACAACGAGTGTCAGGACCACCACCGCCGACGAGGCGCCGTTCACGTGCCCTTGGAGGCAATTCTGGGAAGCCCGGACGAAATCGATACCCAGCCCCTCACCGATTACCAGCACGCGCTCCAGGAGCGCGAGGCCATCGTCCGGCAGGCGGTTATGCAACTGCCTTTCAAGATGCGGGAAGTGATCGTGCTCCGATATGTGGAGGGACTTTCCTACGAGGAAATTGGCCGCGTGCTCCGTTGCGCGCTCGGCACAGTGGCGTCGAGGCTCAGCCGCGCCTTGACGGAGTTGGAGGAGCGGCTGCGGCCCTTTGGGCCTCTCTTATAGATTGCAGTGGTTAGTGGCGAGTGGTTAGTCGCTAGAGGGAAGACAGAACGCGGTCTTGCTAGTGTAGTGTCAATGGATGGACATAAATCCCAAAGGCCCGGAGGGCCGACAGAGAGTAGCCCAGGGCGCAAGCCCTCGGGTCGCGTGCCCACAAGAAAACAAAACAATATATTTGTTGGTCTTCTCCCAGGGCTTGCGCCCTGGGCTACTCTCTGTCGGCCCTCCGGGCCTTCTGTCCATCCATTTCTTGGACATTTCTTGGACACCACACTAGTCACTAAACGGTAGCCACTCCCAAAGCCCGTTTCTCGACCGATTCTGCATACGAGTCGAGACCTGATCAGGAGGACTCCATGACCTGCTGGCACTTCGGCCTGCGTAAGAAGCTGCTGCCTTACCTTGAGGGCGGGCTCGAGCCCCGGGACGTGGAGCGCGTGGAGCGGCACCTGCTGGATTGTGAAGGGTGCCGCGGGCTCTTCGTACGACTGCGCGCCGGACGCCGGTGGGCGCAGCAACTGCCTTCGCTTGCCCCCCAGGAGGAATTTGCCACCCTGATGGCAACCATCGAGGGGCGGGCGAACCATCGGCCAGGAGGCCGCCTCTGGCTGGACTGGCTCGACCGCCTGACCACCACGCGAGGGGTCGCGGCACTGGCCGTCGTCGTGGTGCTGCAGCTCGGCCTGCTGGTGGCTTCCAACCGGAGGCTCCTGTTTGGACAACGCGGCGGAGCCTCGGCGGTTACCGGCGCTCTCGACCTGAGCGAGTTTCATCAGCTCGGCATTCGGGACCTTAAGCTCAACACCGAACCCCACGTCGCCACCGAGGGCTATGTGCGCAACGTTCATGCCGACGAGGAAGAGGGCACCATCGCGTTCGAGCTTTTCGAGAGCCGGAGCGGGTCGGGGCCCTTCGTGGTGTGTGAGATCATGAGCCCCATTTCGATGCCGGCCCCGCGCGAGGGCAGTTATGTGCGCGTCTACGGTGTGGCCCGCTACGACGCGCAGACCCAGAGGAACTGGTACGAGGTGAACCCCGTCTTGAGTATTGCTTCTTTGAATAGAGGACTGAAGGAATGATGAACGCTGAATGATGAATGATGAACAGAGGACAAAGACGGACCGGTCTTGCGTTCATCATTCATCGTTCATCATTTCTTCCCTGTGCCAGTGAGACTGTGTAATTGGCGTCGCATGACCGACTCCGCCAAACCGGAAACACACCCCTTGAGCCTTGCTCTCCTCGGCTACGGCAAGATGGGTCGGGCGATTGCCGAGCTTGCCCCGGCGCGAGGGTTCGAGGTCCGCCTTACACTCGACGAGTACTCGAACGCGGACGGCGCCGGCATCAATGCCCCAGCTTTCGAAGGCGTCGACGTCGCCATTGACTTCACCGCTCCCACGGAGGTGGTGGGGAACGTTCGCCGCGTCGCGGCCCTGGGTCGAAACCTGGTCGTCGGCACGACAGGTTGGTTCGACCGGCTGGACGACGTTCGCAGGATCGTGGAGCAGGCGGGAGTGGGAATGGTCTACGCCGCCAATTTCTGCATCGGAGTGCAGTTGTTTTATCGCGCCGCGCGCGCGGCCGCGGAAGCCTTCCGGGGCTTCGCCATGTATTCGCCGTTCATCACCGAGGCGCATCATCAGTTCAAGAAGGATGCCCCGTCGGGCACGGCGCTGGAACTGAAGCGGCAGGTGTCGCCGCTCTACGCGGGCCGTGAGATTCCGGTCGCCAGCATCCGCGCCGGCTACTTTCCGGGCACCCACGAGCTGGGCTTCGACTCCGAGGCCGACACCGTCATCCTGCGGCACACGGCGCGCAGCCGCCAGGGATTTGCCGAAGGTGCGCTCTACGCCGCCCGCTGGGTGACCGGGAAGAAAGGCTTCTTCTCCTTTACCGACATCCTCTCTGAAGAAATGACGAATCATGAACGATGAATGATGAACGGAAGAGAGTAGACGGTAGATGGCATACGGCATCCGGGAAGACAGCGACTGTGGCAGCGCTTCCCCGTCTACTGTATGCCATCTACCGTCTACCCTCTTCCGTTCATTACTCATCATTCAGAGTTCGTCATTCGATCCCCGCCAGTCTGGCGGTTTCCGCCCATAGGCGTTGAGCCGCGGCGTCGTCCTGCGCCTCCCGCGAGGGCGTTGCCGGGCGGCATTGGCAGAAGTAGTTTCCCGTCACGTTAGCCACATCGGGCGACGATGCCAGATACACCAGCGTTTCCGCTCCCTGCTGCGGCGAGAGCGCGAATTGCTTGGCGATGCGAATCCCGAAGGAGATCAGACCTCCGCTCTGGTCCCCGAAACGAGTGGCGACAAATCCCGGATGCAGGCAATTGGCGGTGACTCCCGTGCCTGCCAGCCGGCGGGCCAGCTCGCGAGTGAAGAGAATGTTTGCGAGCTTCGACCGGCCGTAGACCTTGAAGCCCGGCCCTCCGTAACGCAGCCACTCGACGAGGCTTCCGTGATAGGCCCGCACGGACTGCAAGTCGTCGAAGTCAAGCCTGGCGCCCTGGTGCGCATCGGAGGCCGTACTCACGACCCGGACGGGCGCCGCGGCGGCGACCGCCGAAGCCACCAGGCGTTCCCGCAGCCCCTGGGTGAAGACGAAATAGGCCACGTGGTTCAAGGCGAAGGTGCGTTCCAGGCCGTCCTCGGTCACCTGGCGGGACCCGAACATGGCGCCGGCGTTGTTAATGAGCACGTCGATGCGCGGTTCGGTCGCCGCGATCTCCTGCGCCACCCGCTTCATCTCGCCGAGCCGCGAAAGATCGGCGTAGTGGAGGGTGTGGGCGACGCTGGGCGCGCACTCGCGGAGCCGCTTCCAGGCTGCCTCGCCACGCCCCCGATCGCGCGCCACCTGGACGATGCGCGCCCCCATCCGGGCGAGGCTCTCCGCCGCCACCTGCCCGATTCCCGACGTCGCGCCGGTGATGACGACGACCTTATCCTTCATAGCTTCCTGCATAAGTTCCGAGACGGAAGAGAGGAGCCAGGAGTCAGAAGCCAGAAGCCAGAAGTCAGAATGAAGACCCCGACACATCCTGGTGTAGTGTCCGAGAAATGGATGGACATAAATCCCAAAGGCCCGGAGGGCCGACAGAGAGTAGCCCAGGGCGCAAGCCCTGGGGTCGCGTGCCCACAAGAAAACAAAACAATATTTTCGGTCTTCT
>Ga0335081_10010917_pt1 | contig 14692 bp, 13 predicted proteins | sample Lox_Sample_35_FD_206713 | JGI IMG/M metagenome (GOLD analysis project Ga0335081, IMG submission 206713) | Soil microbial communities from Loxahatchee National Wildlife Refuge, Florida, United States - Lox_Sample_3.5 | ecosystem: Environmental > Terrestrial > Soil > Wetlands | place: USA... | reverse complement strand
AGCCTAAGGAGGCAGACATGAGCACCACCATTCCGCACTGGCCCGGGCTGTTCTCCACCGAGGTCCAGCGCGCCGAGTTCAGTGTCCCCGGACGTGAGGTCATCGTGAATCGCGTCGAGATCGGACCCGAGGCGCGGCCCATCCGGCACAGCCACCCGGGCGAGGAGATCATCTACGTTCTCGACGGGACGATCGAGTACATGATCGACGGCCAAGCGCCGATCACCGTTCAGGCCGGCGAGGGCCTGACCGTCCCGGCCGAGGCCGCCCACGCCACCGGCACCCGCACCGGCACGGTCGTGCTCGGCACCCACGTGGTCGAGAAAAACAAGCCGTTCCTGGTGCTCGCCGACGACTGACGAAGCACCCAGCACGCCCGCCCCAGGAGCCTGCCATTGCGCTGGCGGGTTATCTCCGGGAGCAAGCGTGCTTTCACCGCGATGGTTGTGTGACTCTTCGGTGCGATTTGACGCCGATGCGCACGATCAGCGCAGCGACCTGAACGCCGCTCGCATCTCGCTCGCAAACAGTGCGGGTTGTTCCCAGGCGGCGAAGTGACCGCCCTTCTCAAGCCTGTTGAAGTACACGAGGTTGGGGTAGGCGCGCTCAGCCCAGCTGCGCGGTAGAGGGATTATCTCGCCCGGGAACCTACTCACGGCCGCAGGGATCGAGACTTCGCCGGCCTTGGTCTTGTGGGCGCCGTCCTCCCAGTAAATGCGGGCCGAGGACGCCGCTGTGTTCGTGAGCCAGTAAAGCGTGATGTCGTCGAGCATTTCGTCGTTCGTGAGCGTTGGCTCGGGTTCGCTGTCCGTGCCGGTCCATTCCGCGAACTTCTCGTAAAACCAAGCGGCCAAGCCGACCGGCGAGTCCGCGAGCGCGTAGCCGATCGTTTGCGGGCGCGTGCCCATGATCGCCCTGAAGCCCACGCCGCGCGTGGCAAGATCGTGAGCTCCTTCATACGCGATCCGTTCCTCGGCCGAGAGGCCCGCCGGCGCCGGTTCACCGTTCTTGAGCGCCTTCGCGATCTCCGGAGGTATGGCCGTTTGCGTGTTCGGCGTCGGTGGTCGCTCGATCGCGCCCAGCAACGTCGTGACCTGGATGCCCACGAGACCCGCCGGCGCGTGGCGGCCCATCACGTCGGTGACGACCGCACCCCAGTCGCCACCCTGGGAGACGTAGCGCCCGTAGCCGACTCGTCTCATCAGCTCCTCCCAAGCGCTGGCGATGCGTTCGGGATTCCAGCCTGCTGCCTGCGGCCTGGCTGAGAAGCCAAAACCGGGCATTGAGGGCAGGACGACATCGAACGCGTCCTCCGCGCGAGCCCCATGGGACTCCGGATCGGTTAGCGGCCCGATCACCTCCATGAACTCGAGGAACGAGCCCGGCCAGCCGTGGGTCATGATCAACGGCAGCGCGTTCGCATGCGGCGAGCGGACGTGGATGAAATGGATATCGAGCCCGTCGATCTCCGTGATGAATTGGGGGAGGGCATTCAATCTGGCCTCGAGCTTGCGCCAGTCGTAGTCCGTGGCCCAGTAGTCGACGAGCTCCTGTACCTTCGCCAGCTGCGCGCCCTGGGTGCTATCGCCGACGGTCTCACGGTCGGGCCAGCGGGTCACCGCCACACGGCGGCGGAGCTCTTGGAGCGACTCCTCCGGGATCTCGATCTGAAAGGGCCGGATCGCAGTCAGAGTCGCTGACCTCTCGGTGGTAACAGCCATCTGGGTCCTCCTTAGTGGGGGGTGATCGATGACCTGGCGAAGCCTGACCCTCTCGTCTGAAAGTCGCGCCCGTCGAGACCCTGGGTTTGCCCCCCGGGGTCTTGCTTTTTCGAATACTTCCCCCTGCCTGCGGTTCCCGCCGTAGCGAGAGCTGTTGAACTCCGGCCGGCGGGCGAGGCGACTCGACCGATGACACACGGCCCTGGCGCGGCGCGCGCTAGGCCTCGAGTGACGCGCACTTTCGATCGCTCCTCGCAGCGTGACGACCCAACCCAGGGTCGCGACCCAGGGAGTCCACGGGCGCGAACTCGAACAAAACGCGCGACGCTGCCGCCCACATCAGCGAATGGAGGTCAGGCACAGCACCACCGGCGCCGGGATCGCCAGATCGATCGAGACGGCTGAGCTAGAGCGGGATCGTCACGGGACCCGAGGTCGTGACGTTGCCCCCTCTCCGAGTTATTCGGCTAGCGACTTGACGCAGGCGTCGATCAGAGACCGGGATGACAACGGCGGGCTGCTCCACAAGACCACGACCCGGCTCCCTAGCCGGAAACTTGAGGACCGAGATGGACATTGAGGCTCTTGCAGAGCTCCTTCACGAGACCGACGAGCATCACGGCTCTTTCGAGGCCGTAGCCCCGCCACACGACTGGTGGGATTGGTACGCGGCATACATGAACGCGCGCGAGTGCGGCAACACAACCGACGAGGCCGCAGCGGCCGCCGGGCGCTACATGGCGGAGGTGAAGCGTGTGGTCGTCACACCCGCTTGAGCCGCGCCCCGATCCTCGGACGCCACGGTCTCAGGCCAGCCAGCTCGTCGACCCTTAAATGCCCACGCGAAGCATCAGGAGGTCGTCATGACCACCCTCAACACCAGCTGCTCTACCAACGGCCGCGGTTCGGACGCATGGTCGTCGTCCTGGACGACCCTAAAGGTCGATCGCCGCAGCCGCGGCTACTGCCGGGTGACGTTCGAGCACCCTCCGATCAACACGATCACCGCAACGATGGTCGCGGAGCTCGCCGAGCTTGTCGGCCTGATCGAGCAGGACCCGGACCTCAACGTGGTCGTCTTCGACAGCTCCAACCCGGACTTCTACCTCGCGCACTACGACACTGAGCACGACCCCAGCCGGACCGCCGCGTTGCCACGAGGCCCGACCGGATTGCATGCCTGGCTAGATCTCCTTGTCCGCCTGTCCCGAGCATCGGTCGTTAGCATGGCCTCGATCCGCGGACGCGCCCGCGGCGCCGGGAGCGAGTTTGTGCTCGCGTGTGACCTCCGATTCGCATCGCGCGAGAACACGCTCCTCGGCCAATTCGAGGTCGCGACGGGCCTGGTGCCAGGGGGCGGCCCGATGGCCCGCCTCTCTCGGCTGGCCGGACGGGGCCGCGCGCTCGAGATCCTCCTCGTCGCTGACGACCTCGACGGCCCGCGGGCAGAACAGTACGGCTACGTAAATCGAGTGATCGCCGACAACCAGCTCGACGACGAGGTCGAGGACATCGCCTCACGACTTGCCCGGTTCGACCACGAGGCGCTGGCGCGCACCAAGTCCTACGTCGACCAGGTGACGCTGCCGGCCGACGGCGAGTTTCCGCCCGCCCTGACCGATTTCTTCGACCTGTTCGGACGGCCGGTGCCACAGGCACGCTACGCCCGGCTCGAAGCACTCGGACTCAACGTCGACAGCGATCTCGAACGATCGCTCGGGCGGCGCGTGATGGAGGCGCTTACCGACACTTGAGCCCTCACTGAACCGGCGCGGGGCGTCACGCTCTTGACGCGCGCCGCGCTGAGCTTCGACCAAAGCCGCCGATCGGCCGGTGTCGGCGGCGGACGTCACCGCGATCGCCGTCCACCTCACGATCAACACCGCCGTCACCGGCGCGACCAACGACATCGACGGCCGCCAACCGTTCAACGCATGAGCGCGCCTTGGCCGCCGGAAGGAGCAACCCGTGACCACGTCCTCATCGGACCAGACACCCTCAGCCCTAGCGCCCGAACCCATGAATAGCACGATGCAAGCATCACGCCGGCGAGCATCCACTCGAGCGAAGGCACGTCTATCTCGGCAATCGGGTTTCTGGGCCGTGGCCTTTTCGTTCCTGGTGGTGTCGGCGTTCTCAACCGCCCCGAGCGCGCTTTACGGCCTGTATGCCCACCGCGACCATCTCTCGTCGCTCACGATCACGATCGTCTACGCGGTCTACGCCGGCGGAATCGTGGTCGCCCTCGTGCTTGCCGGCCACGTATCCGACTGGTACGGCCGCCGCGTGGTGCTGCTCCCCGCGCTCGGCGTTGCCGTCCTCGCGGCCGTGGTGTTCCTGGTCTGGCGCTCGCTGCCCGGACTGCTGGTCGCCCGCGTCCTGACCGGTTTCGCGCTCGGCGTGAGCGTGGCCACCGCCACCGCATTCATCACCGACCTGGACGCGGGCCCAGGAGGAGTCGCGACAAATCGGGCCAGCATCGTGGCCACGGTCGCCAACGTCGGCGGCCTCGGCCTCGGCGCTCTGATCGCCGGCGTGCTTGCTCGCTACGAGCCAGACGCGCTCACGGTTCCGTTCATCGTGCTCATAGCCGGGCTTCTGGCTGCCGTCGTCCTCGTCACCGTGTCGCCCGAAGGCCACCCGGCCATGGATCCCCGGCCGAGGTATCGCCCACAGCGCCTCGCCCCACCCGCCGGCGGACGCCAGCGGTTCCTCGCAGCCATCACCGGGGCCTTCGCTGCTTTCGCCGTCGGCGGACTGTTCGCCGGTCTGACGGGAACATTTCTGACCGTGCTCGTGCATCACTCCTCGCCCGCGCTGATCGGGTTGACGATCTTCCTGAGCTATGGCGCCGGCGTTGTGGTGCAGACGACCACCACGAGTTGGCCGGCTCATCGCCTGCTCGCCGCCGGAATCCCACCGGCCATCCTCGGCCTGGCGCTTCTTGTCGCCTCGGCTTGGACGACACCGCCGAGCCTCGGCCTGTTCCTGATCAGCAGTGCCGTAGCCGGCGCGGGCATCGGCGCGATGATCCGCGGGTGCGTGACGATCGTCATCTCGACCGCCAACCCTGGCGACCGGGCCGGCGCCGTGGCGATCCTTTTCACCGCCGGCTACGCCGGCGTGTCAATCCCCGTGATCGGCGCAGGCATAGTCCTGCAGCACCTGAGCCCTCGAGGGACTCTGCTGATCTTCGCCCTGGCCGTAGGACTCGGGATCCTCGCCGCCGCACGCACCCTCGTCCGCCCACCGGAAGAGCAGGCGCAACCGTCCATACCAGACACACACCCGATGACCACGCTTTGTCGATGCTTCGGCGCTGACATCGAAGGCTCTCCAGTCGAGCCAGTTCACGAGTCTCCTGTGGACCGAGCTAGCCTCACGACAACCGTGCGCGCGACGGTGAGCATTCCGGGCCATCGATCTGATCGCGTCCTCCCGGTTCTGAGTGCCTCCGAACTCTCAGATCAGAGATCGCCGCGTTTGGCAGAGACGAACCGACGCGAGTCGGACAGTTCCTGTTTGAGGCCGGCGATGCATCCGACGACCTCTTTGTCGTCCTCGAAGGGGAAGCCCAGGCGATACTGGCCGATGACCCCGATGCACCCATAATCGCCATGTATGGTCCGGGGGGCTTTGTCGGTGAGCTGAGTCTCTTGACAGGTCAACGTCGCTCGGTGAGCTGCCGTGTGACGGTTGAGGGGCGTGTCCTGGTGATTGCGCAGGCCGACTTTCGTCGACTCATGAGCGTTCGCCCTGCCCTAGCCGGGATCATCGTCAAGGCGCTCGTTAGGCGGCGTGAGCTACTGCGCTCGGGGGACGGAGCGTACGCAATTCGCATTATCGGCTAGCGTTACTCGCCTGAGGCGATGAGCCTGCGGACATTCGCTGACCACGCGCACCTCACCTATGCCTGGATCGATATCGAGGACGCTGATGAAGTAGAGGCGCTCCTTACGAGCCTCGGTCTAAGTACCCAGGACCTGCCTGCCGTGATCACGGCCACCAGTATTTTGCGCCGTCCTTCGACGGCGGCGTTCGCGGAGCACCTCGGGCTCCGTTACCATCCAATACCGGGGCATATGTTCGATCTTGTCGTGGTGGGCAGCGGCCCGGCCGGGCTCGCCGCGTCGGTCTACGGAGCGTCGGAGGGACTCCGCACGGTCTGCCTCGATGCCGTGACGCTCGGCGGCCAGGCTGGCACGAGCTCGCGCATCGAGAACTACGCGGGATTTCCAAACGGTATCTCCGGTGAGGACCTCACCGGGAGAGTGGCCGTGCAGGCAATGCGACTCGGTGCTCGCCTCAACGCTCCTTGTGAAGTAACGAGCGTGCGTGCTGAGCACGGCTTCCACGTCGTCGTGCTGAGCGACGGCAGCGAGATCCCAACCCGAGCGGTCATCGTCGCTTCTGGCGCCCACTATCGGCGGTTGGCCGTGGAGGACCTGGAGCGCTTTGAGGGCGCAGGCGTCTACTACGCGGCAACCGACCTCGAGGCACGCATCTGCGCGAGGGCTGACGTACTGGTGGTCGGGGGCGGAAACTCGGCGGGTCAGTCCGCGATCTATCTCGCCGAGAATGACTGCCGCGTCACGATCGCGATCCGGCGCGGGGAGCTCGTCCAGACCATGTCACGGTATCTGATCGAGAGGATCGAGGCGAACCCCAGGATAGGCCTCATCACCGGTGTCGAAGTCGAGCGGCTTGGCGGCGAGACGCGTCTCGAGCGGGTAACGCTGAAGCACATCGCTTCGGGCCAGCGGCGCGAGCTCCCATGCGCAGGACTGTTCTGCTTCATCGGTGCCCGTCCCGAGACCGCTTGGCTTGGAGACAACGTGATGTTGGACTAAGACGGCTTCGTCCTCACAGATCGCCATCTCCCCGAGGCTCTGGATCGGCTTCGAGATGGTGCTCTGCCATTCGAGACGTCCGTCCGCGGCGTATTCGCCGCCGGAGATGTTCGCCATGGGTCGATCAAGCGCGTCGCCGCGGCTGTCGGTGAGGGGTCGAGCGCGGTGCGGTCAGTCCATGAGCGACTTTTGAGCCAGACACAAACGAGTGGGCTGGCGCTGGCGGGGTGACCCTGAACCCCTACGCGGGTGATCAACTAATCGCGAGAGGAGTACAGAGATGACTGCAGTCGAGAAGGCAATCCTCGCCGGCGGGTGTTTCTGGGGTGTTCAGGATCTGATCCGCAAGCTGAATGGCGTGACCGCCACGCGGGTTGGCTATACCGGCGGCGACACACCCAACGCGACCTACCGCAACCACGGCTCGCATGCGGAGGCGATCGAGATCCTGTTCGACCCGGAGCGCATCTCCTACCGCGACCTGCTGGAGTTCTTCTTTCAGATTCACGACCCCACGACGAAGAACCGTCAGGGCAACGACATCGGCACGAGCTACCGCTCGGCGATCTACTACGTCGACGAGGAGCAGCGCCGCGTCGCGGAGGACACGATCGCCGACGTCGACGCCTCCAGCTTGTGGCCGGGCAAGGTCGTCACCGAGGTGGCGCCCGCGGGACCGTTCTGGGAGGCAGAGCCCGAGCACCAGGACTACCTCGAGCGCTACCCCGACGGGTACACCTGCCACTTCGTTCGCCCGGGCTGGAAATTGCCGCGCCGCGCGAAGGAAGTTGCGCGCTGAGCGGGCCGCGACGGACGGGGCGGGCGAGGGCCTGAGTTCAGGCCTGGACTGGGCCTGGCGTCACCACGCGAAGCCGCCGAGTACGTAGGTCTCTCATGTGGACAGAGACTGTGTCTAGTCGGTAGCAGTCCTCGAGTTCGACCATCTCGCCCGCCGCGTTCGCAACCGCGCCTGCGATGCGATACAAGAACACTTCGTCTGTCAGATAAACGTTGGCGCCACAGGCGCTCGGTGGATCGGCATCCGTGGACGCGAGACCGTCCACGCTCGGAGAAGCAGTACGCTCACGCGCGCAACTCTCAGGCCGGCTGCGGTGAGCGTGCTCATAAACCACCTTCGCGCCTACCCGGTTCACGTCCAACCGGAAACCGCCGCGCATTAGACGTCGATAACTACGGACGCTCGACGGCGGCCGGGTTCACGAGTGATCGCCAGCCCGCCAACCGCTCGCCCAGGAGCCGTTGCTGGTCTCCGCCGTGGATGACCCCCGCGGTAACGCCCCCGGGGTTACCGAGGCGCGGAACTGCACCAAGTGCGAAATCTTGGACGCACCGAACGCACAGCTCGCCACTTACATGGTTGAGAAAGACAACCCCTTTTTTGTGGCCGTCGACCGACAAGCGCACGCGCCGCGCACCGCAGTCCGCTCGACCCAGGTGCTGCGCGGAACTCGAGCGCCTTCCCGACGCCGACCGTCATGCATTGATGTTCGGAACGACGGATTGCCGAGGTCTACGTCCCGACGGGATGATCACAGGCCGAATCAGGAGCACCACTCGTCAGTTCCGCGATGATCTCCGGGCCGCCAACCAACCGCCCGGCACGATCATGTCCTAGACCCCGAGCTCACCCCGCTGTCCGAGGTAGGTAATGCGTCGGCCAGCTCTCGCCGGGACCGGATGTCGAGCTTGTTGAAGACGTTGCGCAGGTGCCACTCAACGGTCCGAGGACTCAGGAACAACCGCGCGCCGATCTCCGGATTCGAAAGACCATCCCGAGCGAGCCCCGCGATCTGCCACTCCTGCGCGGTCAGATCATCGCGCGTCTCGACGCTCCGCTTGCGCACCGTCTGGCCGGACGCCTCCAGCTCATTGCGAGCGCGCGCCGCGAACGCCTCCATCCCGATCGCCGCGAACATTTCCTGCGCCGTTCGTAACTGCTCGCGCGCGTCGACCCGGCGACTCTCACGGCGCAACCACTCGCCGTAGACCAGGTGGGCGCGGGCGAGCTCAGGCCGAAGCCGGGTGCGGCTCAACCGCTCGATCGCCTCGCGATAGAGGTCGTCGGCGGCCGGCCCCTCGCTCACCAGCGCGCGGCAGCGCGCCTCAATGCCGAGCGCAAAATCGGTGCCGCACGGCTGTGTCGTCGCCGCGAGACGCACGAGTGCCTCACGCGCCAACTCGGCGTCGCTTCCACGCGCAGCCGCCTCCACCAGCTCGGGGAGTGCGAACGTGGACACCCACGGCTCGAAGGTATTCGATGTGGCTCGCCGAGCTGCCGATGCCGCCTGGTCATAACGGGCGAGGCCGTTGTAGAGGACCGCGGCGGCCCAGTGGGCGTTCGTCGCAGCGATCCCGCGACCTCCGAAGCTCGCGTGCTCGATCGTTTCCGAGATCAGCGCGGAGGCCTCGGCCTCCCGCCCCTGCAGAGCCCGGAGTCTCATCAGGGTGAAGGGCGCGAAGGCGGTTCCGGTCGCGGTCGCAACGCTCTCGGCTTCGGCGATTAGCGAGGCGACTCCCGCCAAGTCGCCTGTCCACGAAGTTGATAAGGCCAAGGAGGCCAGGTGCAGTGGCAGTTGCGCGAGCACGCCGGCGTCGCGAACGAGCCGGACCTGTCTGGCCGAGATCGCGCGCATGCCCTCGTCGTCCCACACCGCGGTGCTAGCCCCGATAGCCGCCCAACCCCAGCGCAGCGCGTCCTCCACGGGCATTTCAAGGAGCGCTTCGGCTGCTCGCTGCAACGTCGGCGCGGCGGCGGCGTGTCCCTCGGTGGTCAGCTGAGCCATGCCCTCAAGCAGCAGATCGAGGGGACGCGGGTCACCGGATGTTCGAGGAAGCGCCCGGACGGCGCGCCAGATTTCCAGGATGACGTCTCCTTGCCCCGCCATGCCCGCTGCGCCCCAGGCGTTCAGGTACGTCTCGCGCGCGAGCTCCAGGTCGAATGGCTCAAGTCGTCTGGCGGCCTTGAGCAGCAGCGGGGAGGCGTCGCTGGCGACGCCCGAGGCGAAGGCAACGTGGCCGCGGAGTAGGTCCGCCCGGGCGCATTGGACGTCGTCGAGCGGCGCGGTTTCCGCGGTGGCCATGAGCCCGAGAGCCGCGTCGAATGCGCCGGCCTGCAGGCTGACTTGCGCCGCGGCCAGAGCGCGGTCCGCGCGCCGCGCCGGATCCGCGGTCAGCGCGACGGCGCGCTGCAAGAAGGCTGCCGCGGCGGCGGCTCCACCCCGCGTCTGCGCCCTACGCGCGGAGGCCTCGAGCTCCGAGGCGACCTCCTCATCGGGTCCCGCGGCGGCCGTGGACAGATGCCATGCTCGGCGATCAGGGTCGACCTCCCGATCAGTCGCCTCCGCCAGCGCTAGGTGGACCGCCCGCCGATCTTGCACCGTTGCTGATCGGTATACCGCGGAGCGCACCAGCGGGTGTCGAAAGGTCACGCGCCGGCCCAGGGCCATCAACCCGTCGGTTTCCGCAACCGCCGAGACAGCGATGCCGAGCCGGCCCGCCGCGCGCCAGAGCAGGAGCGGATCGCCGACTGGCTCGGCCGCCGCAAGCAGCAGCAGAAGGCGCGCGTCGTGGGCAAGAGGCTCGAGTCGTCGCAGGAAGCCCTCTTGGATCCGGCTCGTCAACGCTTGCGCCTCCGGCAGGGCGAAGCCGCCGGCCAACTGCGTCGCGGTCAGCCCGCGAGGCAACTCGAGCAACGCCAGCGGATTGCCGCGCATCTCCTCGATGATCCGGTCCCGAATCCGCTCGTCCAGCCTGAACCGCATGGCCGAGCTCAGCAGCGCGCGGGCGTCATCGTCATCCAGGCCATGCACCTCCAGCTCGGGAATATGCTGAAGCTCCTGCCCCGGTTCGCGCGCTGCGAACACGAGCCCGACCCGCTCGGCCAGCAGGCGATGGGCGACGAACGCCAGCGTCTGCGCGGAGGCCTGATCAAGCCACTGCGCGTCATCGATGACACACAGCAGAGCACGCTCAGCCGCCAGTGCGGAGAAGAGGCTCAGCACGGCCAGCCCAACCAGGAACCGATCCGGCGGAGGGCCGGCGCCGAGGCTGAACACAATCTCTAGCGCCTGCCGCTGCGGTGCGGGCAGCCGATCGAGGCGGTCGAGCAACGGCACGCACAGCTGATGCAGACTGGCGTAAGCCAGCTCGATGTCCGACTCCACCCCCGCTGTCCGCACGACAGTCAGATCCGACGCCGAGGCGATCAAATACTCGAGCAGCTCTGTCTTCCCGATCCCGGCCTCGCCCCGCACCACCAAGGCACGACTCTGACCTGCGCGAACGTCCCTGAGGACCCCGTCCAGCGCTGCGCATTCGCCGGCCCGCCCGCGCATGCTCGTGTGCCGTCCCGCTCCGGGACCATGGCTCCCCATCAGCGCGTCGAGCCGTAGACGACCCGGAGCCTCGCTAAGGCGATCGGGGCGGTCACGGAGGCGTGGTAGCCCACACCTGAGCGAACCGAGTTGTCTCCATCCCGAGGGGCACGTAGTCCAAGCGCTTCCACACGCCTGAGCTCATGCCAAAACGGGCTCGGAGGTGGAGGCGGGCAGCGCTCCGGCCAGCTCCCGGCGGGAGCGAATGTCGAGCTTGTTGAAGACGTTGCGCAGGTGCCACTCGACGGTCCGAGGGCTGAGGAACAGCCGCGCGCCGATCTCCGGATTCGACAGGCCATCACAGGCGAGGCGCGCGATCTGCCACTCCTGTGCGGTCAGATCATCGCGAGTCTCCACCGCCCGCTTACGCACCTTCTCTCCGGTCGCCAGAAGCTCCCCGCGAGCGCGTTCGGCGAATGCTTCCATGCCAATCGTTGCGCACAACTCGTACGCCGCGTGCAGCTGCTCTCGGGCGTCGGCGCGGCGGTTCTCGCGGCGCAGCCACTCGCCGTACACCAGATGCGCCCGGGCGAGTTGGACGCGGATCTGGGTGCGGGCGAGGCGTTCGATCGCGTCCAGGTACAGCCGCTCGGCCACCTCGCCCTCGCTCAGCAGCGCCCGGGAGCGTGCCTCGATCCCGAGCGCCCACTCGGTGCCGCTCGCGCTGGTTCGTTGCGCGAGCCGATCCAGGGCGCCGGACGCGACATCGCGGCTGTCGCTCCGGACCGCCGCCTCCACAGCTCTGAGAGAGCCCAGCCGAACAGACCGAAATCTTCGCCGTCACACGCGCGTTGTGCGGCGGCGAGGGCTTCCCGATAGCGGCCGAGGCCGTTGAACAACACGGCGGTCATGCAGTTCGTGAAGCGCAGCGTTCGTTGGTGGCCCCGTGCGGTCGCGTCTTGGATCCCGGCCTCGATTGCACTGAAGGCTGCAGCCTCTTGACCGCGCCAGGCGGCGAGCATGAACGACGGGTACTTGAGGGGGGTATTTCCAGTTGCCTCACAGATTTCATAAGCCTCTTCCATCAGAGCCGACGCGGCGGCGAACTCTCCGGCAAGCACCTGCATGGTGGCGAGGGCCGTGAGCGCGTTAGGAAGCACGGCGAGCGAGCCGGCATCGCGAGCGAGCCTGACCGCCTGAGTCGCCAGCTCGTGCCAGCGCTCGTCGTCCCACACCTCGGGGGCGAGGGGCTCGGGTGTGACGGGGCAGGCAAACCAGAGCCAGCGGACTTCGTCGTCAGCGCGCCCATCCGGTCCGGCTAAAGCGTCAAGAGCTCGCCTGAGTGATGGCAGGGCCGCTTCATAGGGCTCGATGAATCGTGAGGTCAGACCATCCAGCAGAAGGTCAATGAGGCTCGGCGGCTGCACTCCGGGTGGCGCGGCGCGGGCGGCCTCAGCCGCCTGCCTGGCTCCACAGCTGCTGTGTTTAGGGTCCCACATCGATGCTGTCAGCGCCTCCACAAAGGTTTCACGCGCAAGCTCAGCGTCGAGCGGCTCCAGCCGCTTGGCGGCCTCCACCAGCAGGCCAGTAGCTTCGGGTGCGATCGTGAGCCCGGGAAGTTCTTTGGTGCCGCTGGTCCTGACCAACGCGATCTGAGCCCGCAGCCGCTCCAGTCGCGCACGCTGAAGCTCGTCGAGCGGACCCATCTCCGCGGTCGCGAGCAGCTCGAATGCCGCATCAGGCGCGGCAGCTTCGAACTTAGCCCGCGCTGCGGCTAGGGCCCGCTGCGTTCTCAACGCCGGATCGAGCGTCAAGTCGGCCGCCCGCTCGAGGAAGGCGGCTCCCGCAGCAAGTCCCCCACGTGTCTGCGCCCGGGCTGCCGAGCGCTCAAGCTCGATGGCTACCTCCTCGCTCGGTCCCGCCGTGGCCGCAGCCAGATGCCACGCGCGACGGTCCGGATCGATTTCCCGATCGGTTGCCTCCGCCAACGCCAAGTGGACGTCACGGCGATCCGCCGCCTCTGCTGCCTTATACACCGCCGAGCGCACCAGCGGATGCCGGAAGGTCACGCGATGGCCGATTGCCAGCAACCCCTCGAGAATTGCGGCGTCCGCAGCCTCAGGCGGAATCGACAGCCGCTCGCACGCCCGCCACAGCAGCATCGGATCGCCGACCGGCTCCGCCGCGGCGACCAGCAGCAGGCGCCGACTTTCGTCAGAGAGCGGATCAAGTCGCCGAACGAAGCTTTCTTCGATCCGTCCTGTCAGGGCCTCTGCGCTCAGCAGGCCAAACCCGCCGGCCAACTGGGCGGCGGTCAAGCCACGTGGCAACTCGAGCAAAGCCAGCGGATTGCCCCGCGTCTCTGCGACGATCCGGTCCCGGACTCGCTCATCCATCTTGAACGGCACCACCATGCTAAGCAGCGCGCGAGCGTCGCCGTCGTCCACGCCGTCGATCTCCAGAACCGGCACGTCTCGAAGCGCGACGCTCGGCTCCCGAGCGGCCAACACGATCCCGACCGGCTCGGCCAACAGGCGACGGGCCACGAACGCAACCGTTAGCGCCGACGTCTCATCCAACCACTGCACATCGTCGAAGACACACAGCAGCGGACGCTGCTCAGCGGCCGCGGCAAACAGACTCAACACCGCCAACCCGAGGAGAAAACGATCCGGGGGTTCACCGGCACTGAAGCCGAACACGACCTCGATGGCCTGCCGCTGCGGCGCCGGGATTATCTCAAGTCGGTCGAGCAGCGGACCGCACAGCTGCTGGAGCCCGGCGTAGCCCATCTCTATCTCCAGCTCCACCGCCTCGGCCCGGACGACGGTCAGATCGGATGCCGACGCGACCAGATGTTCGAGCAGCGCCGTTTTCCCAACCCCCGCCTCGCCCCGCAGCAGCAGCGACCGGCTCTCGCTATGACGGATCGCCGCAACCAAGTCATCCAACAACGCGCACTCACGTGTCCGCCCGCGCAAACCACCGGGCGGGCCCGGCGCATGGAGACCGCTCTCCATCAGCAGCAACCGATCGTCGCGTACACATCGCCGGACGACGCTTCGTGCGGGTACATCGTGCGAGCGGCCCTGACGACGATCGCCCCCGCGCCACTACTAAGCGCTTCCGTCTCGGATGTACGCACGGGTGACCGGTCCACGTGAGCTATGGCGCCGCCGCCCGGCAAGACTACTCGCTTTCAGGACCGGAAGGTGCGTAATTGTGTGGCGGTTGCTTTCGAACGCTGGCTAAAAGCGACCTCGAGGGCGCCCGCCCTGACTAGCAGCCTCGCGATCGTCCAGAATGGCTTCCGGATTGACGGCGCCTTGCCGGCGAGGTGCCGCTCTCCCGGCATAGCGAGCGGCCGCCGACCGAGCCCCCGCCGGCTCGTCACTCCGCAGCTAACTGCACCCCGTTAGCTGCGCACTCGGGCCGCAGGTCTCTCAACGGACAGCGTCTGCCGAAGCCATGACGTGCACAAGCTGCGCCGGCCGTCGACACCGCCATCGCAAATCCGGAAGCACCATCCGGACGGGAAAACAGGGCCCATCACCGGATCTGGTTCGGGACCCCGTCTTCGCCCAAGGGCAGGTCGCGGGAGCTGCTTTGCTTTCACGAAGGGCCAGAAGACGCGCGAGCCGATCTGACTCCTACGGCGGACGAGCCGCAGCAGCCGTCACGTTCGACACTCGTGCTGAGACTGCATACCGACGGTCATTCCTTAGTGTCGTCCCCCGGCTCGCCTCTACCGCACGTGCTGGATCGACTGTCGGGCCAAAAAAGAGAC
>Ga0335081_10010916_pt1 | contig 14693 bp, 15 predicted proteins | sample Lox_Sample_35_FD_206713 | JGI IMG/M metagenome (GOLD analysis project Ga0335081, IMG submission 206713) | Soil microbial communities from Loxahatchee National Wildlife Refuge, Florida, United States - Lox_Sample_3.5 | ecosystem: Environmental > Terrestrial > Soil > Wetlands | place: USA... | reverse complement strand
GGCCACTCAGTGATCCGGCAGCGTGTGGCTCAGGCCGGCGAGCCGGTCGTCCGACTTGGGCCGGCCAGTGACCGCCTTGCCGTCGGGGTGGACGTAGACCACCGCCGGCCGGTTCGAGCCGTGGACGACGATCGACTGCTCGAACACGCACACGACCTTGCGATCGAGCCCGCGGCCCACGACCTTGCGCTTGCACGCGGCGGCCGGCTTGGCGTCGCTCCTGGCGGCCGGCTTCGGCGGATCGGCGGCGGCCGTGAGCGACAGCGCGAGGCATGCGAGACCGGCGAGCAGGCGCATGCCGGGTAGCGTAGCAGCAGTCAGTTCGCCGCGCCGCCCTCGCCGCTCGGCTCGCAGCGGATGTCGATCGCGCCATCGATCACATCGACCAGCGCGGTGCCGCCCGCGGTGAGCTTGCCGAACAGGATCTCGTTGGCGAGCGGCGCCTTGAGCGTGGATTGCACCAGCCGGGCCATCGGCCGCGCGCCCATCGCCTTGTCATAGCCGTGCTCGACGAACCACTCGATCGCGGCGGGCGTCACGTCGAGCTCCACCTTCTTCTCGGCGAGCTGGCCGTCGAGCTCGTCGAGGAACTTGCGCGCGACCTTGCGGATGACCTCGACCGGCAGCGCGCCGAACATCACGGTGGCGTCGAGCCGGTTACGGAACTCGGGCGTGAACGCGCGCTCGAGCGCCTTCTTGCCGGCCGCGGGGTCGCCGACCGTGCCGCCGAAGCCGATCGAGCCGAGCGCCATCTCGCGCGAGCCGGCGTTGCTCGACATGATCAGGATCACGTTGCGGAAGTCGCTCTTGCGGCCGTTGTTATCGGTCAAGGTCGCGTGGTCCATCACCTGGAGCAGGATGTTGAACAGATCGGGGTGCGCCTTCTCGATCTCGTCGAGCAGCACGACCGAGTACGGGTGCTTGTTGATCGCGTCGGTGAGCTGACCGCCCTGGTCGAAGCCGACATAGCCGGGCGGCGCGCCGATCAGCCGCGACACGGTGTGCTTCTCCATGTACTCCGACATGTCGAACCGGATGAACTCGACCCCGAGCACGCTGGCGAGCTGCTTGGCGAGCTCGGTCTTGCCGACGCCGGTCGGGCCGGCGAACAGGAAGCAGCCGGTCGGCTTGTCGGGGTGACCGAGCCCGGCGCGCGACAGCTTGATCACGGTCGCGAGCTGCTCGATCGCCGGGTCCTGGCCGAAGATCTTGGCCTTGAGCTCGCTCTCGAGGTTGGCCAGCTTGGTCTTGTCCTGGGTCGACACCGAGCGCGGCGGGATGCGCGCGATCTTGGCGACCACCTCCTCGATCAGCGACGGCCGGATCTCGTCGGGGCGCGCCTCGGCCTTCATCAGGCGGACCTTCGCGCCGGCCTCGTCGATCACGTCGATCGCCTTGTCGGGCAGGTGCGCGCCGCTGATGTGGCGCGCCGACAGCTCGACCGCCGCCTCGATCGCGGCGTCGGTGTACTTGACCGCGTGATGCTCCTCGTAGCGCGAGCGCAGGCCCTTCAGGATCTCGATCGCCTCCGGCACGGTGGGCTCGCCGACGTCGATCCGCTGGAACCGGCGCGACAGCGCGCGATCGCGCTCGAACGCCTGGCGGTAGTCCTTGAACGTGGTCGAGCCGATGCACTTGAGCTCGCCGTTGGACAGCGGCGGCTTGAGGATGTTCGCGGCATCCATCGTGCCGCCCGAGGTCGCGCCCGCGCCGATGATGTTGTGGATCTCGTCGATGAACAGGATCGCCTTGGGATCGCCGATCAGCACCTTCATCACGGCCTTGAGCCGTTCCTCGAAGTCGCCGCGGTAGCGCGTGCCGGCGAGCACGGCGGTCATGTCGAGCGAGTAGACCCGCGCCTCGAGCAGCGGCTCGGGCACCTTGCCCTCGGTGATGCGCAGCGCGAGGCCCTCGGCCAGCGCGGTCTTGCCGACGCCAGCCTCGCCGATCAGGAGCGGGTTGTTCTTGCGCCGGCGCGACAGCACCTGGACCATGCGCTCGAGCTCGTCGACCCGGCCGATCAGCGGATCGATCTTGCCTTCCTTGGCGCGCGCGGTGAGGTCGACGCAGAAGCTCTCGAGCGGGTTCGAGATCCGCGAGTCCTCCTGGCCGTCGTCCTCGACGCCGCGCGAGCGCGGCACGACCGGCCCGCCGGCGTCGACCTTCGACACGCCGTGCGAGATGTAGTTGATCACGTCGAACCGGGTGATCCCCTGGTTCTCGAGCAGGTAGACCGCGTGCGAGTCGCGCTCGCGGAACATCGACGCCAGCACGTTGCCGGTGGTCAGCTGAGTCCGGCCGGCGGCCTGGACGTGGGTCGCGGCGCGCTGCAAGACGCGCTGGAACGCGAGCGTCTGGTCGGGTCCGGACTCCTCGCCCTCGGGCAATTCCTCGATCTGCTCGTCGAGGAAGCGCTCGAGGTCGCCGCGCAGCTTCTCGATATCGCCGCCGCACTTGGTGACGATGTCGACGCCGCTGGGGTCGTCGCAGATCGCCAGCAGCAGGTGCTCGAGCGTCAGGTACTCGTGGCGCCGGCCGCGGACGTCGTCGACCGCGCGCTGCAGCGTGGCTTGGAGCTCGGGAGACAGCACGACTCTATTGTACGGGACGCGGACCCGCCGTGTAGCCCGCGGAGATCCCGCGATTTCGGGCAGGTCAGTCGGTCGGCTCGATCGACAGCTGGAGCGGGAACTGCTGCGCCTTGGCGAGCGCCATCGTCTTGGTCACCTTGGTCTCGGCGACCTCGAACGTGTAGACGCCGGCGACGCCGACGCCGTTGTTGTGCACGTGGCTCATGATCGCGACCGCGTCGGTCTCGTTCTTGTGAAAGACGGTCTGCAGCACCCAGACCACGAACTCGCGGGTCGTGTAGTCGTCGTTGTGCAAGAGGACCTTGTACATCGGCGGCTTCTTGGTGCGCGTGCGCTCGTCGAGCACCAGGCCGGTCTGCCGCTCGCCTTCCCGCTTCGGCGGGGGCGGCTTCTTGTCATCCGACAAGCGAACCATGCCTCCACTATGACGAATCACGCCCCCCGTGTGTAGCACGAGCGTGCCGCGCGTTCGGGCAGGGCTATGGTTACTGTCCGCTCATCAGCTCGGCGAGGTGGGTGCACGACTTCGCGAAGCCGGCGTCGCACGCCTTCTTGAACATCGCGGCGGCGCGATCCTTGTTCGGCGGCTCCTTGGCGGTGATGCCGTGGGCGTAGAGCTGGCCGAGGTTGTCGCACGCCGCGTTGCCGTCGGCCTGGTCGCAGATCGTCGTGAACAGCACCTCGGCGCGATGCATGTTGTCGTCGCCGCCCTCCTCGATCAGGATCCCGCCGAGCGTGTTGCACGCCGACGGCATGCCCTGCTTGCACGCGCTGTCGGCGAGCTCGGCGGCGTGCTTGACGTCGCGCGGCATCCCGATCCCGAGGTAGGCCTGCATCGCGAGGTTCGCGCACGCCATCGCGTTGTTCTTCTTGCACAGGTCGTCGAACAGCCGTCCGGCCTTCACCGGATCGGCGGCCGTGCCGATGCCCTGCAGGTACATCAGGCCCACGCCGTTGCACGCCGCGGGATCGCCGGCGGAGCAGCCCTTGTCGGCGTACTTGAACGCGACCGACGGATCGAGCTTGGCCTGCGGGTACGCGACCATCATCGCGACGTTGTTGCACGACTGGATGTAGCCGTAGTCGCAGCCCTGCTCGCTCAGCACGGTCGACTTCGCGTAGTCCTGCGCGACGCCCTTGCCGCACAGGTAGCGCCCCGCGAGCTCCGAGCAGCCCTGGCCGTCGTGGGCGTCGCACGCCTTCTGGAACAGCGCGACGGTCTCCGGCGTGCCGGTCATCTGCCCGCAGCCGGTGTTGACGAACATGCCGTTGAGCTGCGCGTTGGTCGCCAGGCCCTGGGTCGGCGCGCTCGGCGGCGGTGGTGGCGGCTTGGCCTGCGCCCGCGCTGCGGACGGCGGCGGTTGCTGGCTACCGCCGCACGCTGAGAGCACGACCGCGAACCAGATCCGGCGAGCTGTCATGACTCGGCATCTACGCACGAAACCTCCCCGGCGATTTCACGCCTGCCGTTAGGTTCGCATGAACTGGGTGTAGAGTCCGCGGCATGCCCGTCACCGACGCAACTTCCCAGTGGGCTGACCAGCTGTTCCAGACCTCGATCGTCCCGACCCTGGTCGACTACATCAAGATCCCGAACAAGTCGCCGAGCTTCGACCCCGAGTGGCGGGCGCACGGCCACATGGACCGCGCGGTCGAGCTGCTCGCCGGCTGGGCACGCCGCCAGCTCCCGGACGGCGCCACGCTCGAGGTGATCCGCCTGGGCGAGCGCACCCCGCTCATCTTCATGGACATCCCGGCGACCGGCGGGCGGAGCGGCGACACCGTGCTGCTGTACGGCCACCTCGACAAGCAGCCGGAGATGACCGGCTGGCGCGACGGGCTCGGGCCGTGGACGCCGGTGCTCGAGGGCGACAAGCTGTACGGGCGCGGCGGCGCCGACGACGGCTATGCGATCTTCGCGTCGCTCACCGCGATCAACGCGCTCCGCCGCGACAAGCTCCCGCACGCGCGCTGCGTCGTCGTGATCGAGGCGTGCGAGGAGTCGGGCTCGGGCGACCTGCCGGCGTACATCGAGCACCTGATGCCGCGGATCGGCGCGCTATCGCTCGTGGTCTGCCTCGACTCGGGCTGCGCGAGCTACGACCAGCTATGGTCGACCACCTCGCTGCGCGGCCTGGTGATCGGCAACCTCGAGGTCTCGCTGCTCGGCGAGGGCGTGCACTCGGGCGACGGCACCGGCGTGGTCGCGGCGAGCGAGCGCGTGATCCGCATCCTGCTCGATCGACTCGAGGACAGCCACACCGGGCAGATCAAGCTCGCCGAGCTCGCGACCCAGATCCCGCGCCAGCGCGTGCTCCAGGCCGAGCGCACCGCGCAGGTGATCGGCGACGACGTGTGGGCGAAGTTCCCGCTGCAGCCCGGCGTCGAGCCGGTCACGCGCAACAACGTCGAGCTGATCCTCAACCGGACGTGGCGGCCCGGGCTCGCGATCACCGGCGCCGACGGCTGGCCGCCGATCGGCAACGCGGGCAACGTGCTGCGGCCGATGACCCGGCTCAAGCTGTCGATCCGGATCCCGCCGCGCGTCGAGCCCACGGCCGCGGCCGCCGCGGTCAAGGCGCTGCTCGAGAAGGATCCGCCGTACGGCGCGAAGGTCACGTTCTCCGGCTCGGACGCGAGCGCCGGCTGGGACGCGCCCGAGCTCGCGCCGTGGCTCGACAAGGCGCTCGACACCGCGAGCCAGCGCCACTTCGGCAAGCCTGCGATGTACATGGGCGAGGGCGGCACGATCCCGTTCATGTACATGCTCGGCGAGAAGTTCCCCAAGGCGCAGTTCTGCATCACCGGCGTGCTCGGGCCGGGCTCGAACGCGCACGGGCCCAACGAGTTCCTGCACGTGCCCACCGCGCGCAAGCTGTCGCTGTGCGTGGCCGACGTGCTGGCGACCCACGCGCAGCAGTGATCATCCGCGCGCGATCAGGTCGTCACTTCCAGCACGCGTAATCGAACACCTCGTGGAGCGGAGCCTGGCCCGGCGTCGTGTAGGTGCGATCCGCGACGTTGCCGCCGCGATCGTAGCGCCAGGTCGTGTCCGACTGCGCGAGCCCGTCGCTGGTGATCTGGTGCTCGACCAGCAGATCGCCGTCGAACGTGTACTCGTCGGTCTGGTCCGCCGCCGAGACCGTGACGATCCTGCCGAGCGCATCGAGCGTGTACGTCACGACCGAGCCGTCCGAGCCGGTGCGCACGAGCGTGGTCGTGCCCTGCCCGCTCCACGTGTAGGTGGTCGCGAGATCCTGGAGCAGGCCGAGCTGCGCGGTCGGCCGTGCGAGATCGCTGCCGACCAGAGGGAGCAGCGCGAAGGTGGCGCGATCGTAGACCCGGACCGGATCGTTCTGATCGATCACGTCGTCCGAGACCACGACCTGCGTCGGATCGAACGCCCAGCGCTCGTCGAGCGCGTCGATCCCCGCGACCATGTGATCGATCGAGCCCACCGCGCTCCCGGACCACGTCCAGTCCGCGGTGTCGCCGCCGCCGTCGTCGTCGGTCTCGTAGTCGCACTCCGCCGTCGCGATCTGGCCGCTCGCGTAGGTGAACGTGCAAGTGTCGCGCTCCCAGAACGAGTCCGAGGTGTCGCCCTGCGCGCCGGCCGAGCGGCACGGCCCGGCAAACGCTTGCTCGTTGCCGAGCGCGGGGCACAGCCCCGACACGCAGTCGTCGGTGCAACCGGTCGCGGCGATCGCGAGCGCGAGCGCGAGCGCGAGGCCGAGCCGCATCCACGAGATCCTCTGCACGCGACGTGCCCTCGCCGCCGATCGCGCAAGCCGCGATGGCGCGCGGCGAGCCCCTCAGAAAGCTGAGCGGGTTGTGGCGCCCATGCCGTTGCGGGCCACTACCCCTTTCCCTATAGTCCGCCGCGACATGGCCACGCACCTGCCTGTACTCGGAGGGCACGCAGAAGGGTTCACGGCGACCGCGCGCACCGACGCCTGGTGGCAAGGCCCGCTGATCACGTTCGTCGTGTTTTCGACATTTGTCGTGTACACGACATGGGCGGCGCTCCAGGGCGATCACTACTACGCCAATCCGTACCTGAGCCCGTTCTACTCGCCGGTGCTGTTCGCCGAGCCCAACGCGCTGCTGCACGGCGGCGCGGCTCCCCACATGGCCTGGTTCGGCGACTGGCCGAGCTGGATGCCGCACTTCCTGCCGCTGTCGCCCGCGGTGCTGATCCTGATCTTCCCGGGAGCGTTCCGCTTCACCTGTTACTACTACCGCAAGGCGTACTACCGGTCGTTCGCCGGCTCGCCGCCGGGCTGCGCGGTCGGTCCGCTCGCCGGCCGCCGCAAGTATCGCGGCGAGACCGCGCTGCTGCTGTTCCAGAACCTGCACCGCTACGCGATGTACTTCGCGCTGCTGTTCGTGTTCATCCTGATGCGCGACGCGTTCGAGGGGTTCTTCCGGTTCGGACGGCCGGGCATCGGCGTCGGCTCGATCGTGCTCACCGTCAACGTCGTACTGATCGCCTGCTACACGTTCGGCTGTCACTCGTTCCGCCACCTGATCGGCGGCCGCAAGGACTGCATGTCCGACTGCGGCAAGAACACGGTCGCGCTCGGCTCGTTCCGTCAGGCGACCTGGTTCAACGCGCGCCACATGCTGTTCGCGTGGCTCAGCCTGTTCTCGGTGATGCTCACCGACCTCTACGTCCGGCTGGTCTCGATGGGCGTGATCCACGACTTCAACACCTGGGGCAAGTGATGGCGCTCGACGCATCCCAGATCCAGCAGATCGAGCACGACGTCCTGGTGGTCGGCGCGGGCGGCGCCGGGCTGCGCGCCGCGATCGAGTGCAGCGCGCAGAAGCTGTCGACCGGCGTGATCTCGAAGTCGCTGCTCGGCAAGGCGCACACCGTGATGGCCGAGGGCGGGATGGCCGCGGCGATGGGCAACGTCGACGCGCGCGACAACTGGAAGATCCACTTCCGCGACACCATGCGCGGCGGCAAGTTCCTGAACGTGTGGCGGATGGCCGAGCTTCACGCCAAGCAGGCGCCCGAGCGCGTGCGCGAGCTCGAGGAGTGGGGCGCGGTGTTCGACCGCACCAAGGACGGGCTGATCTCGCAGCGTAATTTCGGCGGCCACCGCTATCCGCGGCTCGCCCACGTCGGCGATCGCACCGGGCTCGAGCTGATCCGCTCGCTGCAGGACCACGGCATCCACCAGGGCATCGACTTCCACATGGAGTGCACCGCGCTCCAGCTGCTCAAGGACGGCGAGCGGATCGCCGGCGTGCTCGCGTACTGGCGCGACACCGGGCGGTTCGTGGTGTTCCGCTGCAAGGCGGTGATCCTCGCGACCGGCGGCGGCGGCAAGGCGTGGAAGATCACGTCGAACTCGTGGGAGTACACCGGCGATGGCCTCGCGATGGCGTACGAGGCCGGCGCCGAGCTGATGGACATGGAGTTCACCCAGTTCCATCCCACCGGGATGGTGTGGCCGCCGAGCGTGCGCGGCACGCTGGTCACCGAGGGCGTGCGCGGCGACGGCGGGATCCTGAAGAACAGCAAGGGCGAGCGCTTCATGTTCAACTACATCCCCGAGAAGTTCGCGGCCGAGACCGCGAGCACGATCGAGGAGGCCCAGAAGTGGCTCGACGGCGACAAGAACGCGCGCCGCCCGCCCGAGCTGCTCACCCGCGACGAGGTCGCGCGCTCGATCACCGCCGAGATCAAGGCCGGCCGCGGCTCGCCGCACGGCGGCGTGTTCCTCGACATCGCGTCGCGCCGGCCCGCCGAGTTCATCAAGCGCAAGCTGCCGTCGATGTATCACCAGTTCATCGAGCTCGCCGAGGTCGACATCACGGCCGAGCCGATGGAGGTCGGGCCGACGCTCCACTACTTCATGGGCGGCGTGCGGGTCGATGCCGACTCGCAGATGTCGACCGTCCCCGGGCTGTTCGCCGCCGGCGAGTGCGGCGCGGGCCTGCACGGCGCGAACCGGCTCGGCGGCAACTCGCTGTCCGACCTGATCGTGTTCGGCAAGCTCGCCGGCACCGGCGCGGCCGACTACATCCGCGGCCTCACCGCCACGCCCACCGCGGACGACGATCAGATCGTCGCGGGCGTGCGCCACGCGACCGAGATCCTGAAGCGCGACTCCGGCGCCAACCCGTACGTCCTGCACGACAAGCTGCAGGACACCATGCAGGCCAACGTCGGGATCGTGCGGGTCAAGGACGAGCTCGAGAAGGCGCTGGCCGATCTCGAGGCGCTCAAGCACGAGGCCGAGACGATGAAGGCGCCCGGCACCAGCCAGTACAACCCCGGCTGGCACGAGGCGCTGTCGATGCGCTCGCTGCTCGTCACCTCGGAGATCGTCACGCGCGCCGCGCTGATGCGCGAGGAGAGCCGCGGCGCACACACGCGCAACGACTTCCCCGGCGAGCACGAGGAGTGGCTGCAGTACAACGTGATCGTCAAGAAGGGCGCGGGCGGGATGGAGGTCGAGAAGCGCAAGCGGCCGGATCCGCCGCCCAGGCTCAAGGAGATCGCGCACGCCAAGATCGAGGATCTGGAGTCCGGCAAGGTCGGAGCAGACGTCGAATGAGCAAGCGGCAGTTCAAGGTCTGGCGCGGCGATGCCAAGGGCGGCGAGTTCAAGGCGTTCTCGGTCGAGGTCGACCCCGGCATGGTCGTGCTCGACGTGCTGCACCGCATCCAGGCGACCGAGGCCAACGACCTCGCGCTGCGCTGGAACTGCAAGGCCGGCAAGTGCGGCAGCTGCTCGATGGAGATCAACGGCCGGCCCAAGCTGTCGTGCATGACCCGGATGAACAGCTTCGGCCCCGACGAGACCATCCAGGTGCAGCCGCTCAAGACGTTCCCGGTGATCAAGGACCTGGTCACCGACGTGTCGTGGAACTACGAGCAGAACAAGCGCATCCCGAAGTTCAAGCCGCGCCCGAAGGAGGCCGACGGCACGCATCGCATGTACCAGGAGGACGTCGATCGCGTGCAGGAGTTCCGCAAGTGCATCGAGTGCTACCTGTGCCAGGACACCTGCCACGTGATCCGCGATCGCGAGCGCACGGACGCGTTCGTCGGGCCGCGCTTCATGATCCGGCTGGCCTCGCTCGAGATGCACCCGCTCGACGCCGACGACCGCATCCCGGAGATCCGCAAGGAGTTCGGCTCCGGCATGTGCAACATCACGAGGTGCTGCACCGAGGTCTGCCCCGAGCACATCAACATCACGGACAACGGCATCATCCCGCTCAAGGAGCGGGTGGTCGATCGCTACTTCGACCCGATCGCGATCCTCGGACGCAAGCTGTTCGGCATCCGGCGCCGCACCAAGTCGCGTTCCGAGGAGGCGAAATGACCGGGCTCGAGCTCAAGAAGATCGACGCGGCCGGCATCCCGCACGCGCTCGAGAAGGCCGAGCGCTACCGCCTGCTCAACGATCCGGCGCAGGCCGAGAGCATCTGCCGCGACGTGCTCGCGGTCGATCCCGGGAACCAGCAGGCGCTGCGCGCCCTGATCCTGTCGCTGACCGACCAGTTCGGCGCGAGCGGCGCGGCCGGCGCGGCGCGCGAGGCGCGCGGCCTGGTCGGCGATCTGACCGACGAGTACGAGCGCACGTACTACACCGGCATCGTCTACGAGCGCGAGACCCGCGCCTACCTCGAGCGCAAGAACGTCGTGCGCTCCGCCGCGTACGACGGGTTTCGCCACGCGATGAGCCACTACGAGCGCGCCGGGCAGCTCCGCCCGCACGACACCGACGCCGTGCTGCGCTGGAACAGCTGCGTGCGCGCGATCGAGCGCGAGCGCCTCGAGCCGGGGAGCGACGAGCCCGAGCTGCCGCTCGAATAGGGGTGGCGCGCGGGTGGGCTCGCGTGTCGATCCGGTATGCGCGCCCTGGTGCTTGCCCTCGCCGCCTGCTCGACCACGCCCGCCGCGCTGACCGGCAGCGGCACGCGGCTCGCGGGCGAGGACGCGCTGTTCCACCAGCAACCGCGCTGGCTCGGCGGCGACGCGGCCTACACGATCGATCTCGGCGACGGCCGCGTGCTGTGGCTGTTCGGCGATTCGTTCATCGCGACGTCGCCGGCGCTCGTGCGCAGCGAGTCGACGATGGTGCACAACTCGGTCGCGGTGATGACCGGCGACGATCCGGCGAGCGCGACCATGCAGTTCGCGTGGCGCGACGGCGCACCGCCCGACGCGTTCTTCGCCGAGGACGGCGACGACTGGTTCTGGCCGAACGGCGGCGTGCGCGTGCCGGGCGGGCCGCTGGTCGTGTTCGTCTCGGAGGTCCGCGCCACGCCCGGTCAAGGCCTCGGCTTCGCGTCCGCCGGCTACCGCGCGGTGATGGTCGCCGATCCGTCGGGCCCGCCGGATGCGTGGCAGCTCGCCGCCGCACCGGTCGCGCCGGCGCCGTACGATCCGACCGCGACGGTCGCGTGCGCGGCGAGCGACGGCGATCACCTGGTCGCGCTCCTGGTCGACGGCCAGGGCGGCGCCGGCCGGCTCGCGCGCTGGGCGATGACCGACGTCGCGGCCGGCGATCTGTCCACGCCGGGGTGGTGGACCGGCAGGGCATGGTCCACCACGGCGACCACCGCCGCGGTCGTGCTGCCCGACGCGTCGACCGAGTGCTCGCTCGAACGCTTCGCCGATCAGTGGCTGCTCGTCGCATCGCACGGGTTCGGCGCGAGCACGATCGCGATCTACACGGCACCCGCGGTGACCGGACCCTGGTCGGATCCGCGCGACGTGTTCACCCCGCCCGAGAGCGAGGTGCCCGACGCGTTCGTCTACGCCGGCAAGGGCCACCCCGCGCTGGTCACCCACACGGCCGGCGCGTCGCTGGTCGTGACCTACGCCGACAACAGCTTCACGTTCTCGGACCTGCTCGACCCCGCCAACGCCGACACGCTGTACTGGCCGCACGTCGCGGAGCTGAGCCTGCGCTGACCTTCACGCCGTCTTCACGCAATCCCGGCGGCGCGCCGCGTTGATCCGGGATGCGCTGGCCGTTGATCGCGCTGCTGCTGGTCCCCGCGATCGCACGCGGAACGCCGATGCACCACTACGTGGAGGTCTCCGACGACGCCTACCCCGACGAGGCCGCCGAGGCGCACGGCTGGCGCGCCGAGCTCGGTTTCGGCTCGGACATCGGGAGCCTCGACGGCCTGGCGGTCGGCGCGCACGGCGAGGTCGCGATCCATCATGGACGCGGCGCGCTCGCGGTCGCCCTCACCGGGCTCGACAGCGTCCGCACGGCGGTGCGCGAGGCCATGTACGCGCGCTACAGCGTGAGCTCGCACACGGTCGAGACGCGCGCCTGGGACAGCCACGCGCTGATCGACGTGTCGCGCCGCGAGTACTTCGTCGAGGCCGGGGTCGCGCGCGAGCAGCTCGGGGAGGACGTGCGCCGCGGCGTCTCGCTCGGCGCCGGGGTCGCCACGTTCGCGCACGACTCGAGCCTGCGGCCGTCCGCCGCGCTGCGGGTGCTACGCGCGACCGACGCCGCGGGCGCGCACTACGAGGTGACGTTCGCGATCACGATCGCGTTCGGAACCTAGCGCGTGCGGACGATGCGCGTGATGTCGGTGCCGGTCGGCGTCGCGACGCCGTCCGGAGCGAGCATCGCCTCGACGTGGAGCGCGTCGAGCGCGAGATCGAGCTCGCCCGCGCGGAACGTCGTGCCGACGATCACCAGCCGCCCGGTCGCGGCGGCCGACCGGTCGAGCCCGGCCAGCACGGTGATCGCGAGCGGGACCACGGTGACGTCCTTGCACGCGCCCGCCTCGCGCACCAGCGATCGGCTGCCGCACGCCGCGGCGGGCGCGATCCAGCCGCGCGACGCGTGCTCGGGCGCGTCCGCCTCCTCGATCGCGAGCGTGATCGTGTGGCCGTCCGTGGTCGACAGCTGCCAGGTGCCGACGATCGCGGCGCGGACCTCGGCGTTGCCGAACGCGTAGTCCTCGTGCCACGGCGCCACCGGAGTGAGCACGAGAGTCGCGACGCCGGCGATCAGCAGCAACGAGGTTCGCAGCATCGATCAATTGTACGAGGCGCGCGTGGTAGTTTCCCGTGCGATGTCGAAGTCCTCGTACGACCTTGTTGTTCTGCCGGGCGACGGGATCGGTGTCGAGGTCATCGCCGAAGCGCGCGCGCTGCTCGAGCTGATCGCGCCGGCGATCGGCGTCGGCTTCGCGATCGACGAGATCCCGTGCGGCGGGAAGTACTTCCTCGATCACGGCCGCGACTGGCCCGAGGGCGCCGAGGAGCGCTGCCGCGCCGCCGACGCGATCCTGCTCGGCGCGGTCGGCTGGTCCGGCCCCGACGGCGCGCCGGTGACCATGCCCGACGGCAAGATGGCCGGATGGTCGCCGGTGATCGGCAACCGGATGAAGCTCGACCTCTACGCGAACATCCGGCCGGTGCGCTGCCTGCCCGGGATCCGGCACGGCATCTCGGGCAAGTTCCAGCCGGTGTGGTCGCCCGAGACGGTCGACATGGTGGTCGTCCGCGAGAACACCGAGGGGCTGTACTCCGGGATCGGCGAGCGCACCGCCGAGCGCGCGACCGACCTGCGCGTGATCACGCGCGCGGCGAGCGAGCGGGTGATCCGCAAGGCGTTCCAGCTGTCGCGCGAGCGCGGCAAGGGCGCGCCCGGCGACGGCAAGCTGCGCGTGACCTGCATCGTCAAGCACAACGTGCTCAACGGCTGCCGGCTGTTCCTCGACGTGTTCCGCGCGGTCGGCAAGGAGTTCCCCGGGATCGAGCAGGACGTCGCGATCGTCGACGCGTTCGCGATGTTCGTCTTGACTCAGCCCGAGCGCTACGACGTGTGCGTCACGACCAACATGTTCGGTGACATCGTGACCGACCTCGCGTCGGTGCTGCAGGGCGGGATGGGCATGGCGGTCGGCTGCAACGTCGGCGACGACCACGCGATGTTCGAGCCGATCCACGGCTCGGCGCCGCCGCTCGCCGGCCGCGATCGCGCCAACCCGATGGCGATGCTGCTCGCGACCGGCGAGGCGCTCGGCTGGCTGGCGCGCCGCCACCGCGACGACAAGCTCGCGCGCGCGCACCGCGCGATCGACGCCGCGGTCGCGGCGGTGGTCGGCCGCGGCGACCCGCTGCCGCACGACCTCGGCGGTCACGCGCCGCGCAGCGTGGTCGCCGCCGCGATCCGCGACGACGTCCGCGCCCGGCTCAGTAGCTGAGCAGGACCGGCGCGCCCGGCCGTCCGCGCATCACCGCGACCTGACCACCGTCGCGATGAAACGCGAGCTCGGGGATGGTCTCGATCGCGACCGCCCCGATCGCCGAGACCGGCGCGGCGTCGCGCAACGACGCGATCTCGAGCGCGCCGCGGATCGCGAGATCGCGCGGCACGCCGAGCTCGGCCAGGCGCGGGTCGCCCTTGCGGACCTCGCTCGTCGCGCTCGCGTCCCCGACGCGCCGGGTCGCGCCGATCACCAGCACCGGCTCGCCCTCGAGGCGCTCGAGCCAAAACGCCGCGCCCGTGGTCCGGCGCAGCAGCAGCGCGCCGCGCCGGTTGCGGATCGCGACGTGCTCGGCGAGCACCTCCCCGCCGTCGCCGAGCGAGCGCACGGTGGCGCGAAACCGCCGCGCGCGTCCCATCATGTGCAGTGCGCCCTCCGGCAGCCCGGGCGGCGCGAGCTCGATGCCGACGATCGCGCGGCGGCGCCGGAACGTGCGCAGCTTGTGGATGCCGAGCCCGGCCATGCTCGCGAGCGCGACCGGCGTCAGCACCGGGAACGCGATCGACGTGCCGGCGACCAGCGCCGTGATGAGCCCCCAGTCGCGCCCCGACGACATCCGCATGTCGCGATAGAACAGCAGCTCGCGCACCAGCTCGACCGGCGCGGTCATCGGCGCGCCACAATCGACGCACGCCGAGGTCGGCGGCTGGAGCAACCGGCACTGCGCGCAGCAGAACGTGTCGGGTGCCACGACGAACAGCGTAGCGCGCCAGCCGACGCCGGCGCACAGCGATGGCCAGGCGCGCAGCGTCCGACGCCGGCGCGCCGCGACGTCCGGCGCGCAGCGCCTGCTCCGTGCCGGAGGTCGGACTCGCTACCCCGGGGCAAGCGG
>Ga0335081_10010915_pt1 | contig 14693 bp, 13 predicted proteins | sample Lox_Sample_35_FD_206713 | JGI IMG/M metagenome (GOLD analysis project Ga0335081, IMG submission 206713) | Soil microbial communities from Loxahatchee National Wildlife Refuge, Florida, United States - Lox_Sample_3.5 | ecosystem: Environmental > Terrestrial > Soil > Wetlands | place: USA... | reverse complement strand
AGCAATAATCCCGGACGCTGCCGCTGGTAGGTCGCATTGAAATTGAACGTAGTCCCATCGAGCAGCGTGTGCGACGCCACCACAACCTGCGCGGTGACTTTGTCGGTCAGACTGCCCAGATCCAATGCATGTATTCGGTACGTAGGGCCACTCGTGTCCTGCGTGTAAATGACCACATACATCGTATTGCTGCTCAGATCGATTACAGGTGTCGAATTGATCCCCACATTCGGTCCATTATTGCCGCAACCGAGCGGACGATGAACCGCTGTGCCAAAGTTCGGATTGAGCAGCACTGTGCCACTCTCGGCGTCAATGGCATAAATCGTGTTTGATTCCGCCGCGATATACACCACGTCATGCTGGCCCTGATGCGATCCCGCGGTGATATTCACGCCCGGAACGAACAACGGCTGCCCATCGACCTGGTCGTTCAAGGCGACGCTTTTCAGGAGTTGAAATGAGGAACTGCCGACATTGCTGGGTGTGAGTACTGTCTCGTGCGAATTCCATCCGGTGCGATTGTTGTCGACGTGATAGGTTGTAACCGCTTGCCCATGGGCAAACGAACTACTGGCTGCAAACAGCAAGCATGCGAAAGTCGCGCGCAAACTGACGCGCTGAAGACGAAGTGACATGGCACTGATTCCTTTCCTTCGAAGTTAGGAAGGCCCTGCCTGGCTGCTTTTGGGGGGACGCAACGCGAAGCGCGTTGAGCTTACGACATCACTCGCGAAGCTGTAAATGAGAAGATAGTCTCCCGGCAGATGTGTGAAGTCGCTGGATTGCGTAGAATCATGCAGGTTTTTGCAACATGGGGATACCTCTGAAGGAAGAGATTGCCGCCACAACCCGCGTGCCTGAACAGAGCGGCCCCACACTGATTCGCGGCCTCAACGTCTGGCACGCGATTTCCATCGTCGCCGGTACGATCATCGGCAGCGGCATCTTTCTCGTTCCCGCCGAAATGATGCAGGACGTCGGCTCTACGCGCCTGGTTTATCTCGCCTGGATCGTCGGTGGCCTGCTCTCCTTTTTTGGTGCACTCACCTATGCCGAACTCGGCGCCGTCCGTCCCTTTGCCGGGGGAGAATACGTCTACGTCCGCGACGCCTACGGACCTCTGCCCGGCTTTCTTTATGGATGGACATGGTTCCTCATCGCCAAGCCCGCCTCGATCGCCAGCGTCACCGCCGGTCTCGTCCGCGTGCTCGGGACATTTTCGGCTCTCAGCTTTCTGCCTCAAACTCTCGTCGCACTGCACCTGACATCGAGCCGCATCCTGGTCATCAACTACGGACACGTCGTCGCAATTGCCGCGACCGTGCTGATTACAGCCCTGAACTACATCGGCGTTCGCAAGGCCGGCGATTTTCAATTCGCGTTCACCATCCTGAAAGTCGCGATGATCATCGGTATCGCCTTCATCGCGCTCACCGCTTCTTCCGGATCGTGGAGCAATTTCGCAACGACCTTCACCGGAGCCAAAGGCGGCATGGCCGGATTCATGGCCGCGCTGGTTGCCGCGCTCTGGGCTTACGACGGATGGAATGACCTCAACATGGTCAGCGAAGAAATTCAGCGTCCGGAGCGCACAATCCCAATCGCTCTGATCGCGGGCGTGGCGCTCGTCGCCGTCCTCTATATCGGGATGAATGCCGGCATTCAGAGGGCGCTTCCGGCCTCGGTCATCGCGCACTCGGCAGTTCCCGCCGCTGCAGCCAGCGAGGCCGCTCTCGGCCATCTGGGAATCTCGCTGGTCTCGATCGGCATGGTCATCTCTATGCTGGCGGGACTGAATGGGACGGTCATGAGCGGCGGACGAGTCCCCTTCGCCGTCGCTCGAGATGGATATTTATTCAAGATCTTGGGAGAAGTCCACCCGAAATTTCACACGCCCTCGGTCGCGCTTGTGATTCAGGGAGCTGTGGCTATCGTTCTTGTCGTAATCGGCGGCGCCTTCCAGGAACTCTTCTCGCTCGCGATCTTCGCAGAGTGGCTCTTCTACATGGTGGCCGCGAGCACGATCTTTGTATTTCGCAACCGGGAACCGAATGTCCACCGTCCCTACCGCACCGCGGGATATCCAGTAGTTCCGGCTCTTTTCATCGGAACCGCGGCAGTTCTTCTTTACTACACGTTTAAAAACAATCTCAGCGATTCGATAGGGGGACTCATCGTGATTCTGCTAGGCATCCCCGTATTCTTCGCCTTCGCGGCCCGAAAGAAGAAAATGAGGTGAAGACAACGCAGTAAACTTCCCACCACGGAGGCACCGAGACACGGAGTGCGGCATGGACTTCCAATTTTGTCCTCCGTGACTCCGCGTCTCCGTGGTGAAAGTCCGCTCACATTCAGGCTACCGTTTTTTCCTTGAACCGCAGTCCCTTCCGGTACAGCCCGTCGCTCCCGACATCGAAGACACGGTTGAATCGCGCCCGAAAGTTCTCCTGCGCGGCGCTAGCCGCAAGTTCGATCAGTTGCTCCTCGGAAAAATACCGCCGCAATTCGCCGTAAAGCTCATCGCTCACATTCGACGGCGTCTCAGCCATCGCATCTGCCATCTTCAACAAAGCAGTCTCGGGCGCCGCAAAGCCATCGATGCTCCCCGCGCGGATGACCGCGATCTCATCATCGCTCAACCCCGAGATTCTGCCTCCGGCAGAATTTGCGTCGATTCAAAACGGACACCCGACCCGCGACGCCGTCCTCAACAGAATCAGGGATCGCAACCGCGCCGGAACTTTCCCCTTTTGCCCCAGCAGCCACTCGGGAACTATTTCTGTCCAGAAAACCCGTGGCACACGCGCTGTGATTTTCATCGGCGTCAGATCGCGCCCCAACATCTTGCGAATTTTTCGAAAAACGTACCGCATCAGAAACGAGGTCTGCTTCGGATCAATGCCTTCGACTCTAGCCATAAGCTTCTCCTTGATTCCGGGTGCGCGATCCCGTTGGAGCCAAACTCCAAAAGAGAATTAACTTCAGTCCCCAAGCTCGCTTACTACTTCCGATGACTCGTATCCGCGAACGGTCGCAATTCCTCGCACCGCCGTTCGCGTCCAAATGATGTAGTCGGTCTCCTGCGCTCCGAATTCCATCGGCCACCGCAACGATGCCAACCGCATCCAAAAAGGCGAGCGCATCAAATAGCTCAGGCAAAAATAGGGAGTTACATCATGAATGAGCGCAGATTTTCAATTCCAGAACTCGTACTCTTTGGAGCAACTCGCGTCGCTCTCGGCATGGGCATCGGATTTCTTGTCTCCCGAGCCATGAATAACGATGAGCGCAAAGAGGCCGGAATCGCGCTGACCGTCGTCGGTGGCGCCACCACTATTCCTTTAGTCATCGGCATGGTTCGTCGCATGAAGGGTTCCGAGCCGAAGATGATGCCGTCCGCTGCGGCCTAAGCGACGATGGAAGAAGGGGAAGTTTGCCGGGAGAATTCCGCCAAGAATGTTGGTGGACCTGGTCGGGATCGAACCGACGACCTCTTCCATGCCATGGAAGCGCGCTCCCAGCTGCGCCACAGGCCCACTTGTGAGGACACTACGGTTGCAGGTCTGCAACCTTCATTATTTTCGCCGACGTGCGCCTGATAGTCAACGCACCCGGCCTGAATCGACCAGGCGAACTCACGCCAACGCAAAATTTTCCACCCCGAAACAATTTCGCCCGTTTCTTCCACAGGACTTTTCTGCCATAATTGATCGTGCACGCCACCTGCACAATTTTCCAAAAACAATTTAAAGCGAGGAAGAGATGCCAGCGAAGTACATCTTTGTGACCGGCGGAGTTGTGTCTTCACTCGGCAAGGGCCTGGCCGCGGCTTCGATCGGATGCCTGCTCGAAAGCCGCGGGATCAAAGTCAACATCATGAAGTTCGACCCCTACCTCAACGTCGATCCCGGCACCATGTCGCCGTTCCAGCACGGAGAGGTCTTCGTCACCGACGACGGCGCCGAAACCGACCTCGACCTCGGCCACTACGAGCGCTTTACCCACGCCAAACTCTCTCGCGACAATAATTGGACCACCGGCCGCCTCTACGAACAGATCATCGCCAAAGAACGCCGCGGAGACTACCTCGGCAAAACCGTCCAGGTCATCCCTCACGTCACTAACGAAATCAAGGCCGCGATGAAAAAAGTCGCGCAAGACGTCGACGTCGCCATTGTCGAAATCGGCGGCACCGTCGGCGATATCGAATCGCTGCCGTTCATGGAAGCCATCCGCCAGATGCGCCAGGAACTGGGCCGCGACCACACTCTGTTCGTTCACGTCACGCTTGTCCCATTTATCGCCGCAGCGCAAGAGCTCAAGACCAAGCCCACGCAGCACTCGGTCAAAGAACTCCTCAGCATCGGAATTCAGCCTGACATCCTGCTCTGCCGGACAGATCGTTTCCTGGCGAAGGAAATGAAGTCGAAGATCGCATTGTTCTGCAACGTGCCGGAAGAAGCCGTCATTACCGCAAAAGATGTAGCGTCCGTCTACGAAGTTCCTCTCGTGTTCGCGAACGAAAATGTCGACACGCTCGTGCTGAAATCCCTGCACATGGAGGCGAAAGATCGCGACCTCGCGAAGTGGGAAGACATCGTCCACCGCGTTTACAACCCGAAAGATACGGTCACCATCGGCATTGTCGGCAAGTACGTCGAGTACGAGGATTCCTACAAATCCCTGAAAGAAGCGCTCGTCCACGGATCGCTGGCCCACAACCTGAAGCTACAGCTCAACTGGATCGAAGCCGAGGGACTTGAGGGAGCTGATGAAAAAAGCGTTGAATCCCAACTCGAAGGCTACGACGGCATTCTCGTTCCCGGCGGTTTCGGCAAGCGCGGCATCGAAGGCATGCTGATCGCGATCCGCTATGCCCGCGAGAAAAAAGTTCCGTACTTCGGCATTTGCCTCGGCATGCAGACCGCCTGCATTGAATTTGCCCGCAACGTGGTCGGCCTCGAAGAAGCCAACTCCAGCGAATTCGATCCCGCCACGCCGCATCGCGTGATCTACAAACTCCGCGAACTGCGCGGCGTTGAAGAACTCGGCGGCACGATGCGTCTCGGTGCCTGGACCTGCAAGATCGAGCCCAACACGCTCGCCTACAAGATTTACGGCAAGCCGGAGATCAGCGAGCGTCACCGCCATCGCTACGAATTTAATCGCGAGTATGAAGAGCCAATGACTGCCGCGGGCCTGCGCATCTCCGGATCGACTCCCGACGGAACTTACGTCGAAATGGTCGAACTGCCCGATCATCCGCACTTCATCGGATGCCAGTTCCACCCCGAGTTCAAGTCGAAGCCGCTCGAGCCGCATCCTCTCTTCAGCACGTTCATCGGCGCAGCCTATGCCCACGGATTGAAGCGGCGCGCTGAAAAAGAAACGGCGGAGGTGGAAATGTTTCACCGTCCCGAGAAAGTCGGACGCCTGTAGAAAGATCTCACCGCCGAGAACGCGGAGTCCGCGAAGTGAAATGATTTATCCTTGCCTCTGCGTACTCTGCGTACTCGGCGGTTGTCATTTAGAGCCATATGAGCGTTTCTTTCCAGGTCGACGATATTCACATCGGCTCCGGCGATCTCTTCCTCATCGCCGGCCCGTGCGTCATCGAAAGTGAAGACCATGCGATCCGCATGGCCGAGATCATCAAGGGTGTCGTTCGCTCGCTCAACGTTCCATTTATCTTCAAAGCGAGTTACGACAAGGCGAACCGCACATCAGTCCGCAGCTTCCGCGGTCCCGGCCTCAAAGAAGGATTGCGCATTCTCAAGAAGATCAAAGACGAACTCCACTTGCCGATCCTCACCGACGTGCATGAAACCGCCGACGTCGGCAAAGTCGCCGAGGTTGCCGACGTTCTCCAGATACCGGCATTCCTGAGCCGCCAGACCGATCTGGTCGTTGCCGCCGCTCTGAGTGGCCGCGCCGTCAACATCAAGAAAGGACAGTTCGTCGCTCCCTGGGACATGCGTCACGCCGTCGAAAAATGCCGCGACGCAGGCAACACGCGCGTGTTTCTGACCGAGCGCGGAGCCAGCTTCGGCTACAACAATCTCGTCGTCGACATGCGTTCACTTGCGATTATGCGCAAGTTCGCGCCGGTTGTCTTCGACGCGACCCACTCGGTGCAGTTGCCATCCTCGCAGGCGGACGACAGAGGTCCCGCCGTCAGCGGCGGACAGCCCGAATTCATTCCCGTCCTGGCCCGTGCCGCCGTGGCCGCCGGAGTCGACGGCGCGTTCATGGAAGTTCACGACAATCCGAAAGAAGCAAAGTCCGACGGCGCAAACGCATTGGAATCGACGAAGCTGCGCGGAGTGCTGAAAGAATTACTGGCGATAAGAAAGGCCCTGCTGGAAGCGCACGCCACACCGTAGGTGAATTTTCCGAGGGTAGCTCTCGACCTTAAGTTCTCACCTGCCAAAGGCGAAAGAATAACCGATAAAGAAGGTGAGAAGGAACAACATTCCCAGCGCGCCAGGAACAACTAACCACCACTTTGATCCTTTTCCGGCAGCGTACAGACTCAAAAATAGTGCAGCGCAACCACTCAAATTGGTGACATCTCCAAATGTCCCGTGGCGCGCAAAGAACATTCCGGAGAAAGTCACTATTAGGAGAATCACCGCAGCAAATCCAGCGCGAGTGGATCTTGTCACCCGCCCAGTATAACCTCTCGACATTCCTTATCTAACCTTACTCCAGCACAAAAATCTCCTTCTTCGCGCACATCTCCTTCAGAACCTTCGGCCACACGGTCACACTGACCTCGCCCAGATGCGCCTTCCGCAGCAAAAGCATCAGTGTCCTCGACTGCCCAATGCCTCCGCCGACTGATAGCGGCAGTAGATCATTGACGATCCCCTGGTGATACGGGAATTTCAGGTTATCGAGCAGCTTCGACATCTCCAGCTGCTTGCGGAGCGTCTCCGCGTTAACCCGGATTCCCATCGAACTCAGCTCATGCCGCCGCTGTGTCACGTGATTCCAGACCAGGATGTCGCCGTTCAGCCCGTGCGTGTCTTTCTTGGTTTGCGCACTCGTGTCGGTGATCCAGTCGTCGTAATCGGCCGCGCGCATCTCATGCGGATACCCATCCTTCAACGGCCATCCGATCCCGACAATAAAGATCGCCGGATACTTCTGCAGAATCGCTGTCTCGCGCTTCTTTCGCGGAAGATTCGGATACATGTCCAGCAATTCCTCCGCATGAAGAAACGTCAGTTCTTCCGGGAGAGTCGGGTATCGCGGATCCTTTAGCGCCGGGAACATTTCCAGCGCAAACTTCTCCGCTCCAACCAGCACCTCCCAGATTTTTTGGACGATGATCTTCAGGAATTCCACATTGCGTTCCTTCGCCGTGACCACCCGTTCCCAGTCCCATTGATCCACATAGGCAGAGTGATCGTGATCGAGGAAATAGTCCTTCCGCACCGCGCGCATGTCGGTGCAAATCCCTTCGCCTGGCTCGCAGTCAAACTGCTTCAGGGCCACCCGTTTCCACTTCGTCGCCGCCTGCACAACCTGCGCGTCGATTGGATGCTTGTCGCGGTCGTTCGAAATGTGAAACTGAATCGGCGTTCTCGACCCATCGCGGTCGAGCATGTCATTGACGCCGCTCTCGACATCGACAATCAGCGGAACCTGCACCATCTGCAGCCCCAGTTCTTTGCATAGATTGTCTTCGATATACCGCCGCAGATGAAAAATCGCTTTCTGCGTCTCTTTACGAGTGAGCAGCGATTTGTAATCCGAGGGCAGGACTTTTTCCAGTTCGGCATAATCGCCGATCCCGGGGCCGGCCAGGTCGGCCTTCTTGCTTGCCTGGCTTTCGCGATCAAACTTCATGGACTTCGCTTTTACTTCGGTCGGATGATCCAGAGTGCTGCCTTTATGTTTCATGTGAAGACTCCTGTGCTGGGGATTCCTTCAGAAAAAAGCGGCAGGGAAATCGCCGGTTGAGTGACATTCCTCATCTATTGGACTTCCGCCGGAAACACCCAGCCGTGATAACAATCACAAGTCGTTGTGTGTCTGGCGACGTGTGTGCCAGTCGCGCATGAAGCCCATGCAACGCCGCCCGGAGACGCAATCTCAACCGCTTGTGCTAGATTGAAATTCTCGCGATGAAGCACGTTGCCAACTGGGCCTTGAACACCGCTGCCGTCGGTGGCGCCAGCTATGCCGATGTACGCGTGATCGCGCAGCGCAGCCGCGCGCTCAGCACCAAGAACGGAAAGGTCGGCAGCGCCTCCGATGCCGAGTCCGTCGGCATGAACGTCCGCGTGATCGCCGACGGGGCTTGGGGATTCGCCGCCTCCGCCGATCTCGGACGCGCTGCCGTCGAGGCCACCGCAGCGCAGGCCGTCGAGATCGCCCGTGCCTCGGCCCGTGTGAAGCGCGAAGACATTCGCCTCGCCGCCGAAAAACCCGCCGTCGCCGAATGGACTACGCCGCACAAAATCGATCCTTTCAGCGTCTCGGTCGAGCAGAACATCGACCTGCTTCTCAAAATCGACGCCGAACTTCGTGCTGTCGCCGGAATCACACTGGCCGAAACGAACCTGAACTTCAATCGCGAGGAGCAATGGTTCATCTCCTCCGAAGGCACCGACATTCATCAGACCAAGATCACCACCGGAGCGGGATATGCCGCTTACGCATTCGCCAATAATGAAATCCAGAAACGTTCCTATCCCAACTCTTTTGGCGGACAGTGGCAGAACAAAGGATACGAACTCATCGAAGAACTTAAGTTGCTCGAGAATGCGCGCCGCATTGCCGAGGAAGCCGTCGCGCTGCATAAAGCCGACCAATGCCCGGAAGGGAAGTTCGATATCATCCTCGATAGTTCACAACTCGGCCTGCAAATCCACGAGTCCATTGGACATCCCATCGAACTTGACCGCGTGCTTGGAATGGAAGCGAATTTCGCCGGAACATCCTTCCTGACTCTCGACAAGCTGCGAACTCTCCGCTACGGCAGTGATCTCGTCAATGTCGTCGCCGACGCCCGCCCGGAGCACGGTCCCGGCCTCGGCACATTTGCCTACGACGACGAAGGCGTCGCGGCCCAATGCACTCCGGTCATCACCAGTGGAGTCTTTACCGGATATCTGAGCTCGCGCGAAACCGCACACATGGTGGGCCTCGATCGTTCCGGCGGAACATTGCGCGCCGAAAGCTGGAACCGCCTGCCGATGATCCGCATGACCAACATCAGCATTCTGCCCGGCGAGAAGCCGCTCACGCTCGAGCAACTCATCGCGTCTACCGATGACGCGATCCTCATGCAGACGAATCGCTCTTGGTCGATCGACGACAAGCGTTACAACTTCCAGTTCGGAACCGAGATCGGATGGGAAATCAAAAACGGCAAGCGCACGCGCATGCTGAAGAATCCGTCCTATTCCGGCATAACGACAGAATTCTGGAATTCCCTCGACGCGATCTGCTCCCGCGACGAGTGGACACTCTGGGGCACCCCCAACTGCGGCAAAGGCCAACCACAACAAGTCATGGGCACAGGCCACGGCGCCTCTCCGGCAAGATTTCGGGGGATCAAAGTTGGTAGCGCCTTTCGAGGGAACTAGCGACAACAATAACCACTAACCACTGATTCTGAATGCTGACTTTCGACCAATCCGCCGACATCTTCAACCGCATCCGCAAGCTCTCGTCCGCGGACGAAGTCGAAGTCCTGTTCACCGGCGGCCGCTTTGCCCTCACTCGCTTCGCGAACAACGTCATCCACCAGAATGTCGCAGAAGAAAATCATGTTGTCTCTGTGCGCACCGCGTTCGGCACCAAAACGGCTCGCGCGACCACCAACAAGTTTGACGACGAAAGCCTGCGTCAGGTCGTGCAATCATCGGAGAACCTCGCCAAAGTCCAGCATCCCGATCCGGACCTGCTTCCCGTCCCCGATCCCGCCGAAGCCTCAGGTCCGGCAAACGCGCAATCGCCCTCGCGTTTCTTCCGCGAAACTGCAGCCATCACCCCCGAACTCCGCGCTGGAGGTGTCCGCAAGATCGTCGGAGTCGCCGACCGCCACAAGCTCACCACCGCGGGAGTCTTTTCCAGCGGCGAACTCTTTGAAGGGGTCTTCAATTCCCGCGGCCTGAGCAAGTGGCACACGCAAACATCCGCCGAAGTCTCGATAACCATGCTCGCCGCCGATTCTTCCGGATGGCAGAAGGCTAACTCTCCCGACGTCAGCCATCTCGACCCGCTCCGCCTCGCCGAAGTCGCGGCGCAGAAAGCGGTCGACACGGCGCGTCCTCGCGAAATCCCTGCAGGGAAATACATGGTCATCCTCGAACCCGCCGCCGTCCTTGACATTGTCGGATTCATGTTCTGGGACTATTCGGGCATGGCCATCCTCGACCAGCGTTCGTTCCTGACCGGACGCATCGGCACGAAATTATTCGGCGACAACATCACCATCTGGGATGACGTCTCGCACCCGCTCCAAGCCGGTGTTCCCTTCGACGGAGAGGGCGTGCACCGCCAGAGAATTTGCCTCGTCAAAAACGGAGTGGTCGACCGCGTCGTCTATGCCCGCGCCACCGCCGATCGCATGAAGCGTTCCGAATACAAAGACAGGGTCGGCCCGATCGCCGCCACCGGCCACGGATTCTCCCTTCCCAACGAAATGGGAGAGATGCCCGTCAACATTGTCTTCGCTCCGGTGGACAATCCCCAATCCGTCGAGCAGATGATCGCCTCCACCGAACGCGGAGTTCTGGTCACGCGCCTGTGGTACATCCGCGAAGTCGAGCCCTTCGAAAAGATGCTCACCGGAATGACGCGTGACGGAACTTTCCTGATCGAAAACGGCCGCGTGCAGGGCGGAGTCCGTAATTTCCGTTTCAATGAAAGCCTGGTCCACATGCTCTCAAACGTCGAAGCCATGAGCACGCCAGTCCGTTCCTGCGGAGAAGAATCGTTCGACATGGTCGTTCCCGCAATGAAAGTGAAAGACTTCAACTTCACCGAAGTGACAAAGTTCTAAGATTTAGCGTCATAAGTATCGCGGGAAGGGCACGGCTTTAAGCCGTCCCGTAATACGCATAGAACAGATGCGCGCTTCAGTCCCTGGGGCTCGCCACGTTGTTCTTTCATTCGTGAGGTCGCCTCTGAGATGTCATTGAACGCTCTTACTCCGCAAGCCGCCCGCACTTTCGCTGACCGCTGGATCTCCGCCTGGAATCGCAAAGATGTCGAGGCCGTTCTCTCCGACTTTAGCGAAGACGTGATCTTCACTTCGCCTCGCGCCAAGTCCATCGTGGGCTCATCCCGAGTCGTGGAAAAGTCGCAACTGCGTGACTACTGGACGCGAAGCATCGCCCGAATCCAATCCCTCCGCTTCACTCTCGATCATGTCCTCTGCGACGGAGATCGCATAGCCATCGTCTACATCGCCGAGATCGATGGCAAACGCATTCGCGCTGTCGAATTTCTCACGTTCGGCCAAGATGGCTTGATCCACGAAGGCGAAGCCATGCACGGCGTCGAACTCGAATCGGCCTGATTCAGACAGATCAACCCTCAGAGTCAGCGCGCATTTTTCTCTCCGAAACTCTCCGAATTTCTTCCCTGTTTCGGCCGAAATCGTCGGCTTCCGCAAGGTCCCGTCCGGGCCTTTTCTGCTTCCGCCAACCTCTCCTAATCCATTCAAACATAAGCAGTTAACCACGACTGTTCCATGACTTCGGTAACTTTGTTTGTTGGATTCTGGGGTGTACGCTGCCGTTAAGTTCAAAGTCCTCCAGCAAACATCGCTGGACGAAAGGCTGAATCGAGCTTGGCAGCGGAAGGAAAAGCCCTGATGACTGAGGCGCAGATGAATCGAGCGCATTACGAAGACATGCAGAGTGCGCCGCGCTTTCCTTTGCATCTCGCCGCCTCCGTCAAGACGCAGGGCAGCGCGTATTCCGCCGAGACCGAAAACATCTCCGCCAACGGCGTGCTTTTCGCGATGGACAAAGACGTCCCTGTCGGATCAATGGTCGACTTCACAATCATGCTTCCCGGCAAAGTTGTCGGCACCGGCCGCGATGTGCAGGTCGATTGCCGCGGACGTGTTGTGCGCAGCTTTGACGATCGCGGTCGCCGCGGAGTTGGCGTCGTGATCGACGAATATCACTTTGAGCGGTTGTAAGTCGCAAGGAACCGAATGGCTACGAATCCGGTAAGCGTGGAAGAAAATTTCGGAACAGCCGACGAGAAGGGCCAGTTTGTCCGCGTTATCGTAGCGGACACGCAGGCAATCTTCCGCGCCGGACTGCGCAAGATCTTCGCGCTCGAAGATGACATTCGCGTTGTTGGACAGGCCGAAACCCTCGCGCAGACGCAATCCGCACTGGCGAAATTTTCCGCGGATCTCCTGATTTTCGAAGCCGCACTTACGCCGAATCCGGTCGATGCTGTCGTCGAGCTTCTCCGTCAGCACTCGAAATTGCGCGTCGTCGTTGTGACGCCCGGTTCCGACGAAGAGCTCACGCTCGAACTTTTCCGCCGCGGCGCGCACGGCATCGTCTCGCGCGAAGTCGAGCCCGAACTTCTTGTCGATTGCATCCGCAAAGTCGTCGCCGGAGAAACATGGCTCGACACCCAGGGCATCCGTTGGGTGCTGGAAGCCTATCGCAACCAGAACAATCGCGCTCCCGGATCGCGGCCCAAAGTTCAGCTCACGCCCAAAGAGACGCTCATCGTTTCCTGCGTCACTCAGGGCATGAAGAACAAAGAAATTGCCCTTCGCGTTGGAACCACCGAGCAGGTCGTGAAAAATTATCTCCGCAAGGTCTACGACAAACTCGGAGTCGCCGACCGTCTGGAACTCGCGCTCTACTGCCTGAACCATCACGTAGTCGACAATACAAAAGTTCCTCCCCTGCCCGCGAACGCAAACGGCGCGGGAAGCGCGGCCTCTGCCAACGCGGCCGCTGCCGGAGCGGGAACATCCGCCTCGGTCACTCCAGCGGTGCTTCCTCCAGACTCGCCCGAAAAACTCTCGTAAGACTACTGGCCTTACGATCCTTCTTCCTTTGGACGTTCCCCGGTTCTTCGCCTGTGCATTCTCGATCAGCCAGATTGATTTTGTAATTTGGTGATTTTGAAATTTTGTAACTTACGCCTGCACGTGGGCCTGAGCTCTAATTACAAAATTACCCGATTACCAAATTACAAAATGCGCACTTCCTTTCAAGTTGCGGTTCCTCGCCATCCTCCATAGAATTGAAATGTGCGATCGAGCCGCGAGTTGAAAAACGTGCGGCTGAAGAAGTACTTCTCAAGAGTCGTACCTCCATCCGATTGACGCCGGAGAGATGGCCGAGTGGCTGAAGGCGCACGCTTGGAAAGCGTGTTTAGGGGAAACTCTAACGTGGGTTCGAATCCCACTCTCTCCGCCAGAACTATTTCAGAAAACTAGCTTCCGCCGTTCGTGGTTCCCACCCTTGCAAAGTGCGCAAGGATGGGGCACCCTCGTTCGCGGTAATGCCAGCAAAGACCTAAAGGCGGGCCACCAGCCCATTGACCCGCCAGACCCTTGGAGTTCGCCCAGCCCTCCTAGACCTGCCCGTCGCTGCATGGACCTCAGATCAGATCGGATACGCATGGAGTTGGAGCGCTTGCTCCTGGACCTGACGACTGAGACGTCATGCAGGGAACACCGCCTGATAATCGGAAGGGGACGGTTGGCTGAGACTTGTTCAGTGCCGTAGCGAACCAGCCTTGGAACAGTCGGAGATCATGTCGATGACTCCGCTGAGAACGATTAGTGATTGCCGCGTACTTTCCGATTGCTGGCCGGAAAGCGCTCTCCTCTTCTCGGCATACCCTTCCCGGATGCTTCCAATCTTTTGCCGCTCTTCTAACGTAAGCGCTCTGCCGTCTTTGGGTGCCACGGCGTTCACTTGCGCCTCTTCCTCGCGCGAGAGTTCTTGCGATTCCAGCGAATTGCTGTTTCTCTGATTCTCTTGCAGTCGTTTACGCAGAGGCTGTGCCACTGCTTCCAGTTCCCGTTTCATTTCCGGCGAAAACCTACGTGAGCGCTGCACTTCTGGATCCGCGCAGATCTTCAAGTACACAGTACGTAGGTGATCGATTTCCGCCTGCACACCCACATCTCCGCTTGACGCTTCCGTCATCCCCGTTTGCCGCTTGTCGGGTATGTCATCGTCAGTGATGACTCTTCCCGTACCGGCTGATCGCTGTTGGCGTTGTGATGCTCGCGCCGCATCTGCCACGGACTGGTCCGCACTTGTGGGAGACTGTCCCAGGCATACGCTGGCAAGCGAAAGCAAAAACAGTGATAAGCAGGCACGCATAGTGACAGTAGTTTGCACTCCAACCTGGAGCATGGCCAGTTACAAACGTAACCGCCGGTGCCGGCGTGCACGAGGAACCCCGGTTTTCGCTGTACTATTCCGTACTAAAATCAGCGGCGTTTGAAGGTCAGAATGGGTTGATTGAGCTGTAGCGATGCGGCGGATGCGATTGATAAAGATTGATTTCGCCCATAATACTGGCAAAATCGGGATAGCCCTGTGTCGTATCCCACTCTCTCCGCCATGTTATTGAAAATAAACAATTTAACCGAACCACTAAACCCACTCTCCGAACCTCTTTCGTCTTTGGAATGAGTAACATGCAGTTTTGCAGGGGCACGTGCGATCCGT
>Ga0335081_10010914_pt1 | contig 14693 bp, 12 predicted proteins | sample Lox_Sample_35_FD_206713 | JGI IMG/M metagenome (GOLD analysis project Ga0335081, IMG submission 206713) | Soil microbial communities from Loxahatchee National Wildlife Refuge, Florida, United States - Lox_Sample_3.5 | ecosystem: Environmental > Terrestrial > Soil > Wetlands | place: USA... | reverse complement strand
TGATCGACCAGCGCGGTGACCGGCAGATTGGCGCCGTTGCTGCGCGCCTCACCCAGGCAAATCCCCAAATCCTTGCGCATCCACTCGACCGCGAAGCCGAAGTCGAACTTGCCGGCGGTCATGGTCTTGTAGCGGTTCTCCATCTGCCAGGACTGCGCCGCCCCCTTGGAGATGGTGGCGATCACCTTCTCGACGTCGAGGCCGGCGCGCTTGGCGAAATGCAAGCCCTCGGAGAGGCCCTGCACCAGTCCGGCGATGCAGATCTGGTTGACCATCTTGGTGAGCTGGCCGGCGCCGGGGGCGCCGATCAGGTTGCAGGCGCGCGCGTAAGCCGCGATCACCTTCTCGGCGCGCGCGAAGGGCTCCGCCTCGCCGCCGCACATCACCGTGAGCACGCCGTTCTCGGCGCCGGCCTGCCCGCCCGACACCGGCGCGTCGACGAAATCGAAGCCGGCCTTCTTGGCCGCGGCGTGCAGTTCGCGCGCAATCTGCGCGGAGGCGGTGGTGTGGTCGACGAAGACCTTGCCCTTGCCCATGCCGGCGAAGGCGCCAGTCGGGCCGAGCGTGACCTCGCGCAGGTCGTTGTCGTTGCCGACGCAGGCCATCACGAAGTCCTGGCCCTCGGCGGCGGCTTTCGGGGTGGGGGCCGATTTGCCACCATGCTGCTTGACCCATTGCTCCGCTTTGGCGGCGGTGCGGTTGTAGACGGTGACTTCGTGTCCGCCCTTGTTCTTGAGATGCCCGGCCATGGGGTAGCCCATCACGCCCAAGCCCAAAAACGCCACCTTCGCCATCGTCGTTCTCCCCTCGTGAAATTCGGCCGGTGCCTTGGCTGGCCTTGCCCCGCTGCCTATCTGCCATAGGTCACCCGTACCGGCGGGCGCGTCAACCACCCCCAAGGCGCCCGCATTGACCGCGCCGCGTTGGTCCCTATGGTGGCGGCGCGAAGATGCGGCCCCGGCGAAGGATGGACGATATGGCGGTGACGAAGGAACAGGTCTCGGCGGCTTTGGCCAAGGTGGCGGCGCCAGGCGGCGGCCCCTTGACCACAACCAAAGTGCTGTCCGACGTCGTCGTCAGTGACGGCAAAGTGTTTTTCTCGATCACGGTCGATGCCGCGGCGGTAAAAGCTTGGGAGCCGGTGCGCGCGGCGGCGGAAGCGGCGGTGCGCGCCGTGCCCGGCGTGCAATCGGCGCTGGTTGCCCTGACCGCGGAGCGCAAGCCCGGCGGCGCGCGCGCGCCGCAGCCGCAGCCGCAGCCGGGTCACGCGCCGCATCGTGCCGCCCATCCGGGCGACAAGGTGCAGCCGGGGGTGCCGGGCGTCGATGCCTTCATTGCGGTGGCGTCAGGAAAGGGTGGGGTCGGCAAATCGACCACCGCGGTCAATCTGGCGCTCGGCCTGCGCGATCTCGGCATGAAAGTCGGCGTGCTCGATGCCGACATCTACGGGCCCTCGCTGCCCAAGCTGCTCGCCATCAAGGAGCGCCCGCAGACCGTCGGCGGCAACCGGTTGAAGCCGATCGAGCGCTACGGCCTGACCGTGATGTCGATCGGCTTCCTGATCGACGAAGAGACGCCGATGATCTGGCGCGGCCCCATGGTGATGTCGGCAATTACTCAAATGCTGCGCGACGTGGAGTGGGGCAAGTTGGACATCTTGGTGGTCGACATGCCGCCCGGCACCGGCGATGCCCAACTCACCATGGCGCAGCAGGTGCCGCTCAAGGGCGCGGTCATCGTCTCGACGCCGCAGGATCTCGCGCTGATCGACGCGCGCCGCGGCGTCGCCATGTTCAAGCGCGTCAATGTGCCGGTGCTCGGCATCGTCGAGAATATGAGCTACTTCCTGTGCCCGCATTGCGGCACGCGCTCCGATATTTTCGGCCATGGCGGCGCGCACAAGGAAGCCGAGCGGCAGGGCGTGCCCTTCCTCGGCGAGGTTCCGCTGCACATGGCGATTCGCGAGAAGTCGGATGCCGGCCTGCCGGTGGTCGCCACGGAGCCCGATGGGCCGCACGCCAAGATCTATCGCGACATCGCCACCAAGGTGCGCGAGCAGTTGACCGGCGGGGCGGCGGCCGGGCGCGCGGCGCCCAAGATCGTGATCGAAGCCTAAGCCTCTCCCATCCTGCCGTACCGATCGTTTAGTCGGCTTGCGCTTTTAGCGCCGCCGACGCATGGTGCCGCAAATTCGAGGCGGCTCGACCCGCTTCGCAGAGGGGGCGACCTTTGTTTCAAACCAGGAGTATCCGATGAAACGACGTCAATTCCTGAAGGCGGCCGGCCTCGGCGTTGCCGCGAGCGCGGTTGCCGCGCCGGCCGTCGCCCAGTCCATGCCGGAGCTGAAATGGCGCATGACCGCGAGCTGGCCGAAATCGCTCGACACGCTGTTCGGCGCCTGCACCACCATTGCGCAATACGTGTCCGAAGCGACCGACGGCAAGTTTCAGATCCAGACCTTCGCCGGCGGCGAGATCGTGCCGCCCCTGCAGGCGCTCGATGCCGTGCAGAACGGCACCGTCGAGATGGCTCACACCGCCATGTACTACTACATCGGCAAGGACCCGACTTGGGCCCTGTTCTGTGCGACGCCGTTCAATCTCAATGCGCGCCAGCAGAATGCCTGGTTCTACGATGGCGAAGGCCAGAAGCTGATCGACGAGTTCGGCGCTAAGTACAATACGAAATGCCTGCTGGCGGGTAACACGGGCACGCAGATGGGTGGTTGGTTTCGCAAGGAGATCAAATCAGTCGATGATTTGAAAGGACTGAAGATGCGCATCGGCGGTTGGGCCGGCAAGACCATGGCCAAGCTCGGCGTCGTGCCGCAATTAATCGGCGGCGGTGACATCTATCCGGCGCTGGAAAAGGGCGTCATCGATGCCGCCGAGTGGGTCGGCCCCTATGACGACGAGAAGCTCGGCTTCTACAAAGTCGCCAAGTACTACTATTATCCCGGCTGGTGGGAAGGCGGCACCACAAACCACCTGCTGATCAACACGGCCAAGTGGAACGCGCTGCCGAAGTCCTACCAGGCAATCGTCGAAGCGGCCGCCGGCTTCGCCAATGTGCAGGAGCAGGCTCGCTACGACGCGCGCAATCCGCAAGCCTTGAAGCGTCTGCTGGCTAACGGCGTGCAACTGCGCCCGTTCACCGAGCAGATCATGGAAGCTTGCCTCAAGGCCTCGAACGAGGTGAATGACGAAGAATCGGCGAAGAACCCGAATTATAAGAAGGTGCTGGCTTCGATCGCCGCCTTCCGCAAAGACGAAAACCTGTGGTGGCAGGTGGCCGAATATACCTACGAAAACTTCATGATTCGCAGCCGCGTCTAAGCGGCCAATCGCGCATAACCCCGGGCCGGCCCTTACGGGCCGGCCCTGTTCTTTCGGCGCACCGCAATGTGCCGGTCCCACTTACAACTTTGGTCGAACCGGTGCAGACTGGCGCGAACGGCCGGGTTTCGTCATGATTTCGGCCATGCCCCAGGGGTAAGCATCGGCGGGGGAGGGGCTCCCGCCTGCGTCAAAACGAACAACGACCAGAGGGAGAGTAACAGCATGAAACGTCGTCAATTTTTGAAAGCCGCCGGTCTCGGCGTCGCCGCGAGTGCGGTTGCCGCGCCGGCCATTGCCCAATCGATGCCGGAAGTGAAATGGCGCATGACGGCCAGCTGGCCGAAGTCGCTTGACACTTTGTACGGCGGCGTCACTGATCTGTCCGAAGCTGTTGCCGCAGCGACCGACAACAAGTTTCAGATCCAGGGGTTCGCCGCCGGCGAAATCGTGCCGGCGCTGCAGGCATTCGATGCGGCTTCGAACGGCACGGTCGAGCTCGCGCACACCGCGTCCTACTATTATTTCGGCAAGGACCCGACCTTCGCCTACGGCACTTCGGTGGCGTTCGGCCCGAACCAGCGCTTGAATCAAGGTTGGTTCTACGAGGGCGGCGGCAATGAGGTGCTCAACGAGTTCTACAAAAAATACAACGTTATGGCACTGCTTGCCGGCAACACCGGCTGCCAGATGGGCGGCTGGTTCCGCAAGGAGATCAATAGCGTCGACGATCTCAAGGGCTTGAAATTCCGCATCGGTGGATTCCCCGGCCGCGTCATTCAGAAGCTCGGCGGCGTGCCGCAGCTGCTCGGCGCTCCCGACATCTATCCGGCGCTGGAAAAAGGCGTGATCGACGCCGCCGAGTGGGTCGGCCCTTATGATGACGAGAAGCTCGGCTTCTACAAGGTGGCGAAGAACTACTACACGCCGGGTTGGTGGGAAGGCGGTTCGATGCTTTTCGCCTTCGTCAATATCGACAAATGGAACGCGTTGCCGAAGAGCTATCAGGGTATTCTGCGGAACGCCGCGGCCTGGGCCAACGACCGCATGATCGCCAAATACGACAAGCTCAATCCGCCGGCGCTCAGGCGTCTGATCGCCAACGGCACGAAGCTGCATGCGTTTTCGCCGGCGATCATGGAAGCCTGCTGGAAAGCGGCGCAGGAGTTGCATGCCGAGATTGCCAAGACCAACGAGAGCTTCCGGAAGGTCAAGGACTCGATGGAAGCCTTCCAGGGCGCGGCCTATCCCTGGTTCCGCGTGGCCGAGCTCAATTACGACTCGTTCATGATCCGCAAGCTCAGCTGATCGCAGCGCTAGACGCGAAAGCCCCGGAGCTTCGGCCCCGGGGCTATTTTTTTGCCGGTTGATTACTTGAATTCTATCGGCGGCGGCAATTCGACTTGCGGCAGCTCGATCTTGACCTTGTTGGGGTCGATCTTCGATTGCGACCCCTTGTAGTGCATCACCATGGCCGGAAAGAAGATCACCAGCAGCACCATGATCAGCTGAATACCGACGAACGGCACCGCGCCCCAGTAGATCTGGCCGGTGGTTACGCCGTCGGTGCGCTTGCCGGTGACGCGGTCGATGAATGGCTCCTTGGGCGCGACCGAGCGCAGATAGAACAAGGCGAAGCCAAAAGGCGGATGCATGAACGAGGTCTGCATGTTGACGCCGAGGATGACGCCGAACCAGATGAGGTCGATGCCGAGATGCTCGGCTGCCGGCCCGAGCAGCGGAATGACGATGAAGGCGAGCTCGAAGAAGTCGAGGAAGAAGGCGAGCACGAACACGAACGCGTTCACGAAGACCAGGAAACCGACCTGGCCGCCGGGCAACGACGTCAGCATGTTCTCGACCCAGATGTGACCGCTGACGCCGTAGAAGGTGAGCGAAAACACGCGCGCGCCCACCAGGATGAACACCACGAAGGCCGAGAGCTTGGCGGTGGATTCGGTGGCCTGGCGTGTCATATCGAAAGTCAGGCGCCGCTTGACCGCGGCGAGGATCAGCGCGCCGGTCGCGCCCATCGCGCCGCCCTCGGTCGGGGTCGCGACACCGATGAAGATCGTGCCCAGCACCAGGAAGATGAGGGCAAGCGGCGGCACCATGACGAAGATGACCTGCTCGGCGAGTATCGAAATCAAGCGGAAGCCTGTCGTCCGTTCGACTATCCCCGCGACCAGAGCATAGGCGCCTCCGGCGCCAAGGGTGATCGACAGCAGCCCCCAATTTTCGTGGCCATTGGCACTCAAGTAGTACCAACCGACGATCAACAGCGCCGTCAAGGCCGCCGTCACGTAAAGATATTGCTTGCCGAGGTACTTGTTGAGAACGACGCATGCGAAGGCGGCGGATATCGAAACGCCCATGGTCAAGACGACGAAATCCGCGCCGGTCTTTACGTCCGTTTGCCCGATAACGTAGCGGCCGAGGATGCCCGACAGCACGACCAAAATACCGAGCTGCCAGACGCCGCGGCTGCCGCCTTCTTCACGGAAGCCGACCGCGTCGGCCGGCAGGCCGGGCGTGGCCTTCGGGAAAACGAGCGTGATCAAAAAGACGTAGGAGGCGTAAAGTAGGGCGAGCACCAGCCCCGGAATAAACGCACCTTCGTACATGTCGCCGACCGAGCGGCCGAGTTGATCGGCCATGACGATGAGCACCAGCGAGGGCGGGATGATCTGCGCAAGCGTGCCCGACGCCGCGATGACCCCGGTCGCCACCCGCCGGTCGTAACCGTAGCGCAACATGATCGGCAGCGAGATCAGGCCCATGGAAATAACCGAAGCCGCGACGACGCCGGTGGTGGCAGCGAGCAGCGCGCCGACAAAAACAACGGCGTAGGCGAGCCCGCCGCGCACGGTGCCGAACAGCTGTCCGATGGTATCGAGCAAGTCCTCGGCCATGCCGGACCGCTCCAGCACCAATCCCATGAAGGTGAAAAACGGAATGGCGAGCAGCGTATCGTTGCTCATCACGCCGTAGATGCGGTCGGGCAAGGCCTGGAGGAAGTCGGGCGCGAACAGCCCGAGCTCGATGCCGACTAAGCCGTAAACGAGGCCGACCGCACCAAGCGAGAAGGCGGCCGGATAACCGAGCAGCAGACATATAACCAGCGACCCGAACATGATCGGGGCCATGTTGCTGATGAAGAAAGCTTCCATATGCGGCCTCGACCCTCTTCCCCGGACCTAGTGTTTTTCCATGGCGCCGATCAGTTCTTCGGCTTCGGTTTCGAGCGAGCTCTTCTGGCCGACATGCGGGTCCGCGATGAGACCGCGCATGACGGCGATTCGTTTGACGAGCTCGGAAAGGCCCTGCACGAACAGAAGCATGAAGGCGATCATGATAAGGCCCTTCGACGGCCACTGCGGCAGACCTCCGGCATTCAACGATTGCTCGTTCTGGCCGTAGGAGACCAGGAAGAAAGGTACGCCGGTCAGAATCATGACGATGGTGAGCGGCAACAGGAAAAACGCGTGCCCGATAACGTCGATGATGTTGCGCGCCCGCTGCGGCAGCATGTTGTTCACGATGTCGATGCGGATGTGCTCGTTGGCGAGCAGCGTCCAGGGCGAGCACAGCAGAAAAACGACGCTGAACAGCACCCACTGCAATTCGAGCCAGGCGTTCGAGGAAGTATCGAACACCTTGCGCACCGTGGCGTTGACGGCGGACACCAAGATCGCCGCAACAAGAAGCCAGGACAGCCGCTTGCCGATCCAGGTGTTGATGGCGTCGATGATCCGCGTAACTGGCAGAAACGCTTTAAGAATCGCGTCGAGCGCGCCCACTGGTTTTTCCCCTCCGCGCGGCCTGCCGGCATGGCCGGCCAGAATTCTTGTTGTTGTCCCGCGCCCCCTCGGCCTGGCCGCCGGGCCAAGCGCGACACCTTAATCCGATGGCGGCATAAGGCGTCAATGCCGAATTTGGCGGGAGTCCGCCCGGGTCGGCCTGCCATTCCGCCCTCATTGGGCCCATTAGCCGCCAGCCGGGGCCGAAACGCATGGTTAACGCATGCTAAACCGTGGGTTAACCAGCCGAGCGCTACCATAATAACCTGGAATATTAACCGGGCCCGCCCGCCGGCCGCGCCGGCGGCGCCATTTGGCCGTTCAGGCCGGCGTTGCGGGGAGCGAGCATGCGGCAGTGGACGATCACCGAACGGCTGATGGCCGCTGCCATGCTGGCGCTGGTGGTCGTATTCGCGATTCCGTATTTGGCCGGAGTGTTGCGGGCCTCTCTCGGCCAGGCGATGGGCGGCTACGCCGATTTTGCCGTCGGGCTCGCCGTGCTTGCGGGGGCCGGGGCAGGCGCCTTCGCCGTTGCACGCTCGATCACCCGGCCGATCGCGGAGGTTGCCGATACGCTTGACGCTCTGGCCTGTGCGGAGCTGGAGTCCCCGCCGCCCTTGCCCGCAACCCGCAGCGAGCTCCGCCATCTGACCGCCGCTGCCGACCGGCTCGCCGAAGTATTGGGCGAACGCCAGCGCCGCGAACTCGTGCATAGCGATCTTGACCGCACTTGGCAGGCCTCGCGCCGCGTCAGCCTGTCCAATCTGGCGCGCGAGGTCGAGACGACGACCGAATTCGGCATCCAGCCGATCGTCGAAAGCGCCGCGGCCTTGCAGCAGAAGGCCGAGGGCATGACCGCCGCGCTGCAAACGGTCCGTGCGGCCTTCGATGAAACCGCCCGCGCCGCCGCCGGCTCGCACGCCATGACCGAGGCGGCCTGCCAGTTGTCTGACCAGGTGACGGATGCGGTGGTCGAGATTTCCGAGCAGATGCGGCGCGGCAGCGGGCTGGGCCGCGAAGCGGTGCAGCGCGCGAATGCCTCGCGCGCCACCATCGCCGCGCTCACCAAGGCCGCCGAGGAGATCGGCGAAATCGTCACGGTGATCAACGATATCGCTGGGCAGACCAATCTGCTCGCGCTCAACGCGACCATCGAGGCGGCGCGTGCCGGCGAGTCCGGGCGCGGCTTTTCGGTCGTGGCGGCGGAGGTGAAGTCGCTGGCGACCCAGACCGGCAAATCGACCGAGCAGATCGGCGCCAAGGTCGCCGAAATTCAATCGGCCACGCGCGAAGTCGTGGCGTCGCTCGCCAACGTCGCGGAAGCGATCGATCAGCTCTCCGACGTGACCGCGCAGGTTTCCGCCGCGATCGAGCAGCAGCGCGCCGCCAGCGAGAACTTCGCGATTAGCGCGGGCGACACCAGCGCCGCGGTCGCCGATTTCGCCGGCCGCATAACCGGCATTGCCGACATGGTACAGCGCTCGAGCGCAAGTGCGCTCGACGTCGGCGCCATCGCGGCGGCGATGCAAGCGGCCTCGCAGCTGCTATGCCGCGAGGTCCCCGAAATCGTGCGCAAGGCGGTCAAGGCCGATTTGCGCGAATTTCCGCGCTACGCGGTAAGCCTCAGCGCGCGCCTGGATCATGACAGCGGGGCTTTGGCCGTGGCGGTTTGCGATGTCAGCCTCGGCGGCGCCTGCATCGCCGGCGTCAAGGAGCTCAAGGCCGGCGACCAGATCGCGCTAACCTTCGTGGGCATGAAACCCATTGCGGGCAAGATCGTGCGTGACGGCGAAACTTGCGGCGTCTGCTTTACGCCGGCTCGGCTGCGGCCGGAAGAATTGCGCGACCTGGTAACAGCCTCTGGCAAAGCCGCGTAATCAGCCGCCGGTCACGCTCATATGGCGAGAGAGGGCCGGGCGCCGGTGCCGGCGATCGATCACGAAATCGTGGCCCTTGGGCTTGCGGCCGATCGCCTCGTCGATCGCCGCATAGATGAGATCGTCGCTTTCCGATGCGCGCAGGGCGCTGCGCAGGTCGGCTGCGTCGTCTTGGCCGAGACACATATAGAGCGTGCCGGTGCAGGTGATACGCACGCGGTTGCAGGACTCGCAGAAATTATGGGTGAGCGGCGTGATGAAGCCGAGGAGGCCGCCGGTCTCCTTGACGCGCACATAGCGCGCCGGGCCGCCGCTGCGATAGTCGATGTCCTCGAGCGTGTAGCGTTCGGAAAGGCGCGAGCGCACCATCGACAACGGCAGATACTGATCGAGCCGAGCTTCGCCGACATCGCCCAGCGGCATAACCTCGATCACCGTCAACTCCATGCCGCGCCCGTGCGCCCATTCGAGCAGCCCGGCGATTTCGTCCTCGTTGACGCCCTTGAGCGCCACCGCGTTGATCTTCACCCGCAGGCCGGCGGCCTGCGCGGCATCGATGCCCGCGAGCACCTGACCGAGCTCGCCCCAGCGGGTGATGGCGCGGAACTTGTCGGCGTCCAGCGTATCGAGCGAGACGTTGACGCGCTCGACACCGACCGCCTTCAGCTCGCGGGCATATTTGGCCAGTTGCGAGCCATTGGTCGTGAGCGTCAGCTCCTTGAGAGCGCCGCTCGCAAGATGACGTGATAGGGAGGTGAACAGCGTCATGATGCCGCGGCGGACCAGCGGTTCGCCGCCGGTGAGCCGCAGCTTACTGACGCCCTTGGCGACGAAGGCGCTGCACAGCCGGTCAAGTTCCTCCAGTGTCAAGAGATCAGCCTTCGGCAGAAAGGTCATATTTTCCGACATGCAATATACGCAGCGGAAATCGCAACGGTCGGTCACCGAGACACGCAGATAGCTGATGCGACGGTCAAAAGGATCAATCAGCGGCCGCGCCCTAAGCCCGCCGCGCTCGAGTTCCGCCGTGGAAATGCCGTTGCTCGTCATGGTGCATGCCAAGGCTGCGGTTGCCCGCTGCCCGTCATATAGGCATTGTGGCGAATAAAGACCAAGGCGTCCACCGGCGCGCGCGGACGCGCAATCGCACTCGAAACCGGGCTCGGGGAGGTTGATTTAGCGCGATGGCGGCGGCGACGTCGCCGGCCATGGCGAGCCGCCTTGCGCGGGCTGCGTCGTCGTCGTCGGCGGCGCCGGAGCGGCCGCGGCCGGCGCCGGCTTGTGCGCAACCGGCTTGCGTGCGGTGTGCTTGGCGACCGGCTTGCGCGGATGGACCATCTTCTTCTTCGTCGACGGCGGCAGCGGCGTGAGCTCAGCGAGCACCGGGTTCGGGCGCAGTGCCGTCGTGCCGTCGCCCATGGCGAACGGAGCGACGCTTTCGGTGTCGGGCTGGAAGCCGTTGAGCGAGTATGTGACGTTGAAGGACTTGTCGCCCGGCAGCGACAGCGTGCAGGGCGTCCGGCAGGCTTGTCCGGTCGACGTCTTGACGTCGGCGCCCGGCGGCTCGGATTCGAAACGTACGGTTTCGAGCGCGCCTTCCATTTTGAAGGAAGAGCTTTTGAACCAATCGAGGTTCGTCGAGCTCGACTCGCACGCCGCGAGAAGAAGTCCCGCGCCTATGATCGCGAATACTCGGTACATAACGCTGACCCGTCCGTTCAGGCGACAGGTGTCGCCCGCCCGTCGCGCAGGATACGGAGAGCGCCATTACCGTGCAACAGGCGCCGTGCCGTTAAGGTTAACGCCGTTAACCATAGTTTCCGGCATAACTGTCAGTTTGCCACGCAAAGCTCAGCGACCACAGCTGGCAATTGCGCGAAGCTGCTGATAATCCGATCGGGGCCAAGCTCCGAAACCGGACGCTCGGTATAGCCGAAGTCGACGGCGACCACCGGAACTTCGGCCGCACGGGCGGTGCGAATATCCGTCAAAGAATCGCCGATCATGAGCGCGCGTTGCGGCCTGCCGCCCGCGGCCGCAATCGTTCGGCGCAGTATCTCTGGATCCGGCTTTTGCATGCCGAATGTGTCCTGACCGCAGATGGCCGCGAAACGGTGAGCGAGCCCGAGCTCTTTGAGCAGCAGCACCGACAAACCTTCGAGCTTGTTAGTGCAGACTGCGAAGCGATAGCCCTCGGTTGCAAGCGCGTCTAGCGCATCTATGAGGCCCGGAAAGGGTCGCGAGCGGTCGGCGATATGCTCGGAATAATGTGCGACGAAATTCGCGAATAAGGCTTCGAACTTCGCGGCCGGAAGGGCGCGGCCTTTCGCTTCTATGGCGCGCGCTATCATCATCCGTGCGCCGCCCCCGATCAGGTTGCGCGCGGTTTCGTAAGGCACTGCGGGCAAGCCTTCGCGCGCAAACACTGCATTGACGGCGTCGATGAGGTCGGGCGCGGTATCGATCAGGGTGCCGTCGAGATCGAACACGAGAGTGGGGGTGGTCATGGCGCATGGTTAAAGGCCGCATCAGGCGCAGGCAAGGCGGCGCCAGGACGCAGCCATCTTTTCGCCTATCCAGGCTCGGCGATCGAGGCTAGATAGGCCGTGCAAACAGCTCTAGCCAGGCGCCGAGTTAGCCGGTTCACGATGGACGTCGAAGCCCAAAAACGCGCAGCCGCCGCGCGCGCCGTTGAGTTCGTGCGGTCCGGCATGCGGCTGGGGCTAGGCACCGGCTCGACCGCGCGTCATTTCGTCGAACTGCTCGGCGAGCGCGTGCGCGGCGGTCTCGACGTGGTGGCGGTGCCGACGTCGCAGACGACCCATGACGATGCCGCGCGCTGCGGCATCGCCCTGACCAGCCTGGACGAGACGCCCGAGCTCGACCTGACCGTGGACGGCGCCGACGAGATCGCGCCCGACTTGAGCCTGATCAAAGGTGGGGGCGGCGCGCTGCTGCGCGAGAAGATCGTGGCCGCAGCCTCCGCCCGCATGATCGTGATCGCCGACCGCAGCAAATGGGTGGACGCCCTCGGCCGCTATCCGCTGCCGGTCGAAATCGCCCCGTTCGGCGCGGAGGCCACCCGCCGGGAGCTTGAGCGCGCCATTGCGGCGCTGCAGGGCCATGGCCGTCTCGGCCTGCGGCCCGGCCGGGACGGCCATCCTTTCGTCACGGATGGCGGCCACTGGATCATCGACGCCGCCCTTGGCCGGATTGACGACCCACCCGCAATGGCGCAGGCCATTTCCGGCATTCCCGGTGTCATGGAGCACGGGCTGTTCATCGGTCTTGCGCAAATGGCTATCTTGGCAGGGCCGGACGGCATCAAAATCGTCGAACGGCGATGATATCTCGCAAACAACGGAGCTAGAAATGAGCGTTTTCCAGGCCCTTCAGCGCGCCGCCCGGCCGGCGGCGGTCGCCGTCATGCTCGTTGCATTCGGCCCGGCCGCTCATGCGCAGCAGCCGTCCGCCGCGGCATTGGCCACCGCCAAGGAGCTGATCGCCGCCACCAGCGCGACCACCATGTTCAATCCCTTGATTCCCGGCGTGATCGAGCAGGCCAAACTGCTTTACCTGCAACAGAACCCGGCCCTCGGTCCCGACCTCAACGCGGTCGCCGCCAAGCTCCGCAACGACCTGCAACCGCGCTTTGGCGAGATCACCAACGAAGTCGCTCTACTTTACGCCAAGAATTTCAGCGAGCAGGAGCTCAAGGAAATCCTGGCCTTCTACAAGACGCCGACCGGCCAGAAGCTTTTGAAGACGCAGCCGGCCGTCATCGCGTCAAGCATGGACTTCGCGCGCAACTGGGCCAACAAGCTCTCCGAAGAGGTTGTCGTGAAGATGCGTGAAGAGATGAAGAAAAAAGGGCACAATCTCTAATCGCGCGCGCCTGAGGCGCGCTCCCAGCGCGGGGCAGTAGCGGCCGATGGCGGATCAGGAGGTCGATCTTTTCGTTATCGGTGCCGGCTCCGGCGGCGTGCGCGCGGCGCGGGTGGCGGGCGGTTATGGTGCGCGCGTGATGATTGCGGAGGAATTCCGGGTCGGCGGCACCTGCGTGATCCGCGGCTGCGTCCCGAAGAAGCTGTTGGTCTATGCCTCGCGCTTTGCCGAGGAATTCGAGGATGCCGAAGGCTATGGCTGGACCGTCCCGCAACCGACCTTTCACTGGCCGTCGCTGATCGCCAACAAGGATCGCGAGATCGCCCGGCTGGAAGCCGCCTATACCAACACGCTCGAGCGCTACAAGGTCGCGCTGGTCAAGAGCCGCGCCGTCATCGAAGACGACCACACCGTGCGTCTGCTGGCGAGCGGCGAACGCGTCAAAGCCGAAACGATCCTGATCGCGACCGGCGCTTGGCCGCATTACGGGCCGAAAATCCCCGGCCTCGAGCACGTCATCTCCTCGAACGAAGCGTTCCATCTGCCCGACCTGCCCAGGCGCATCGTCATCCAGGGCGGCGGCTATATCGCGGTGGAATTCGCCTGCATCTTCGCCGGCCTCGGCAGCGAGGTGACGCTGGTCTATCGCGGCGAAAACATCCTGCGCGGCTTCGACGACGATGTGCGCGAGCATTTGCGCAACGAGATGCGCAACCGCGGCATCGCCGTGACCTGCGGCCATACCGTCACGGGGATCGATAAATCCGGCGACGAATTCGTCACGCACCTCTCCGACCGCAGCACAATCGCCGCCGACAAGGTGATGTTCGCGATCGGCCGCCGCCCCAACGTCATGAGCTGCGGCCTTGAGAAGCTGCACGTCAAGCTCCACGAGCACGGCGGCATCGACGTGGACGAATACTCCCGCTCCTCGGTGCCGAGCATCTATGCCGTCGGCGACGTGACGAACCGCGTGAATTTGACGCCGGTGGCGATCCGCGAGGGCCATTCCTTCGCCGACACGCTCTATGGCGGCAAGCCGACGCCGGTCGACCACACCAACGTGCCGACCGCCGTGTTCTCGGAGCCCGAGGTCGGCGTCATCGGTCTGACCGAGCGCCAGGCGCGCGAGCGGCTGGCCGTGGTCGACATCTACAAGACGACCTTCCGGCCGATGAAGGCGACGCTCTCCGGCCGCGATACGCGGTCCTTCATGAAATTGGTGGTGGACGGCACGACCGACCGCGTGGTCGGCTGCCACATCGTCGGCCCCGATGCCGGCGAGCTGATCCAGGTGATCGGCATCGCGGTGAAGATGGGCGCCACCAAGGCCGATTTCGACGCCACCATGGCGGTGCATCCGACTGCGGCCGAGGAGCTGGTGACGCTGCGGGAAAAGGCCATGAGCTACGGCCGCGCCGCGGCGGAATAGGCCTGACTAACCGAATTTACCGAAAAACTGGCCCGCGGCCGGCGGATTCGTGTATAAGCTCCGCGACTTATCGGAGTATTGCGTAATGCCCGAACGTTGGACGCCCGACAGCTGGCGCGCGAAGCCGATCCTGCAGGTGCCGGACTATCCGGACCGGCAGGCCCTGGCCGACGTCGAGAAGCAGCTTGCCAGCTTCCCGCCGCTGGTGTTTGCGGGCGAGGCGCGCAGCCTGAAAAAGGCGCTGGCGCGCGTGGCCAACCGCCAGGCTTTCCTGCTGCAAGGCGGCGACTGTGCGGAAAGCTTCGCCGAGCATGGACCGAACAACATCCGCGACTTCTTCCGCATGTTCCTGCAGATGGCGGTG
>Ga0335081_10010913_pt1 | contig 14694 bp, 12 predicted proteins | sample Lox_Sample_35_FD_206713 | JGI IMG/M metagenome (GOLD analysis project Ga0335081, IMG submission 206713) | Soil microbial communities from Loxahatchee National Wildlife Refuge, Florida, United States - Lox_Sample_3.5 | ecosystem: Environmental > Terrestrial > Soil > Wetlands | place: USA... | reverse complement strand
CGGCTGCCAGACGTTTGGACCCGTCCAGGGCGTGTGATACGAGTCACACGGTGGCGTCCTCAGCGCTGTTAACCCTCACCTCACCCGGTCGTCGCGCCCAAAGGGCGGAAGACATGGAGGTGGGCAGAGCTTCGAATGCCACTCAAACTGCCACTCTCAGCCGTCGATGTACTCAGTTCTATGTTCGAAAGAAATCCATAACCTTGAGCCCCCTTACGGAATCGAACCGTAGACCTTCTCCTTACCATCTCGTCCCGCACGGTTCCGACACCGCACGTCAGCGACCCGACCAGCCAGAACGCCAGCGCAGACGAGCAGCCGCAGGCGCCAGACAGGCACTCGCGAGCACTGATTGCCACTCGGACTGCCACTCGGAATGATCTTGCCGGAAACGACGGCCGTCTCCACCGGAAAGAGACGCTCCTACGCCGACGACGGACCTCACGATGGCACAGTGTAACCGGCGGGCAGGCGCTGCGGCCCCGGCTCGAACCCACCCGCCCGCAGCAGACTGTCGGCCGACCGCACGCTGGCAGCGCCCCCCAGCCATCACCCAGCAGCCCCGGTGGTGTATCGAATATGCCAGCCTGGACACCAGGACGCCGCACACTGCGGCGGCTTCACGACTGCCGGGACTGTTGTAGACCGTCCACGTTGTGCCGTTGTACGGGTCGCCTAGGGCGTCGATCATGGCCACGCACACCTCGGTGCCGGACGGCCTGATGACGGACTCTGACCAGGGGCCGCCATCCAGCGTCTGCGCGTACAACGTGGTGGTGCTGACCTCAGCGCAGACGCTGTTGGCGACGATCTCCAGACCTGACGCCGATCTGGCCGTACACGACGGCTCCTGGTGATGGGCTGGATGGGCGGCGTGCCCGTCTGCGTGACTCGCCGCACAACCGCTGACACCTGCCAGCGCCAAGAGAGAGCAGCCAATCCACGGCAAGAACTTCACCGGCATACCCTTTCTCGACTTCCGCCACTTCAACGGCCAACTCCGTCGGCTCATGGGCGCTAGGGTCTGTCTGGTCCGAAAGTCTCTTGCCAGCCACGGCCTTGGCGCGCATCATCGCAGGTGACTCGTTGCATCGGGTGTGGAGCCCAGCCCTCTCTGCGCCTAGGCCGATCTTAAAAGGGCCGCTGGCGCCTGCCCACTTTCACACCGCTGCGGCACCGTCCCGGCAGGATGACTCATAACCTGTGGACGGGTCGCTGAGCCAAAATCAATGCCCGCGAGCTCGCGCTGCCGCCTCACAGGGCCGCGTCATCCTTCGCCTAGCCCTGTACGCCACACTATGGCGATGTTCTGGTCCCTCGATCGCCGCGCCGGGTCGGGGCCGGGCGGTCCTGACAGTCCCAGGGACCGTGCCGGTGAAAGTGAGGCTCGCCGACAGACGGAGGTCAGGAGGAGGCCTGCGTGCTCGATGCTCCGGACGACTACGGCGACGTGATCATGACTGTCGCGCATCCCTGGGGGCGGATGTCGAGCCGACGCTGCTGCTGCAGTGGATCCAGGTCGGTGCCGGGCAGCGTCGGCCGTCCGGATCACTGCGGCGCGCTACCGGGACAGCCGGCCCGCGCCGCTGGACGATCTTCCGCCGGACCCCGAGTCAGACCTTCACATCAGTTCACTCCCTTAGGCAGCCAGCCGCCGGGGCCATCGTTCCAGACCCAGTGCCAGCCGGTGTACGTGACGCCTCCGCTGAGGCTCACCCGGCCGAAGTAGCGGTGACCGTGACCTGACTGCGGATGGCTGAGCGTGATCGTCACGCGGCCCTCGCGCCAGACTTTCGCGTCGGCGCCGTATCCCTGGCCCGTGCCCCTGGCCGAATGGTCGTTCCACTGCGACCAGTGAATGCCCTGCACCCACTCGCTCGGGCCGACCAGCAGGTTGAACCGGCCCGGCCGCCGCTGTGCCATCACGCGGTCCGGGTTGCGGTACCGGAGCATCATGACCACCGGAGTACGGCTGGCCGGGACTGCTGTCCCCGCGCTCGCTGCCGCGGGCGTGATCACTGCTGCTGCGGCTGCCGTGGCGGCCAGCACTGTCGTGATCTTGTTCACTATCGTTCCCCCCTTTGTCGTCTCACACCCAGTCGTGCCCGTTCCAGCGGAGGATGCCGCTGACGGACCTGTGCATCCGCGCGAAGTGCCGGACGCCGCGCGAGGTCCGGACGTCGCAGAGGCGCAGCGTCACCTTGCGGGTTCCCATGTGGATGACGCGGCCATGGCCTGCGGCCGGGTTCCGGTTCCATGACGACCAGTGCAGCCTGGACGCGGGCTGCTCGGCCTTCCCGCCGAGAACAGCCGGACGGACGGAGCCGCAGGGATGCGCTGACCAGGTCGCGTTCGTCCCGTCAGCGTTGCCGTGCCAGAAGCCGCAAGCCACCGGCACCGAGCTGGCGAGTGCAGCCTGCGCTGGTGCGGCTGCCACGGCCACGCCTCCGGCCAGAGTGCGGCGGCCAGGACCATGGCTGCTGCCATCCACCGCGCCCCGCGTCCAGGCCCGGTGACCTTCATCGGCCCCTCTGGAACTGGCGAACGACCCTGAGCCGGGACGTAGCAGCGGGGTCACGCTCCCGGACAGCGCGCCATCCGCGACAGCGGCAGTGATGACTCCCCGCATCTGAATCTCCCCCTCCCTTCAGGCGATCACCGGAGCAGCTTCCAGGACAGGGCCGAAGGTCACTGCCGGGTTGGCCTTGCGGTAGCGCACATCTGGCCCTGGCCACCGACGTGACCGGGCATGGCCATCGACTTGGCAGTGCCCGCCAGTGATCACGGCCGCAGGCTCGTGAGCAGGGCGAATGACCTATCCAGGGGTGAGGATGCTGGTCAGCATGAGAACCTAAGCCTCGCCGCAGACGCTGACCAGCCGCGGCACCAGCCTGAGTTACAGGCGCGACACGCAGACGCCTTAACCGGCAGGCAGGCGGCGCTCGAGTTCTGCCGGGGGTTTTGCCCGCATCGGCCGCAGCCGGGCGAGCCGACATGCTTGTCAGGTGGACGTCGGCCCTAGCGATGCCTGCTCAGCCTGTCAGGTGGACGTCGGCGGCGACGATCTTGCCGTTGACCACGGTGTCTGTGCCCGCGTAATGCTGGACTGCGCCCGTGCAGTTATCGGTCGCGGCCAGATGGAAGCTCACCTGGTCGCCGCACTCGCCGACCTCGGTGAGCTGCTGGCTGCCGGTGCAGGCGAACCCGGACACGAACTGCTGGTAGGTCTGGCCGGTCACGGCACCCGAGCTGAGCAGCGCCCTGCCTGCGGGTAGTCTCCGGACTCGATGTCGCCGTAGTAAGCAGACACCACGGCCCAGGGGTCGGTGACGTTCGGAGCCGGCGGCGGGACCTGCGCCGAGACGGGCACCGTCTGCCGCCTGATCTGTGTCCTGGTGACCGTCGGCGCGGCCCCCGCGGAACTCGCAGGCGCAGATCGCGGGCTTGAGCGCGCCGGCGAGGCGGCCGGGCTTATCACGGTGGTGCTGCACGCCGCGAGCCCCAGAACTGCTACAGATCCCATAGCGGTGATGACCAGCTTCATCGCACCACCCCACCCTTGACAGGACGCCGTCAGCCCTGTTCGCCGGTGTACCTTGGCTGCTGGCCCTCACTCCGCGGCCCGCCTGCCAGGAAGGCGAGCGTCAGCCTCTGGACGCGCGGTCGGCCTGGACTGCAGGCACCGTGTTGCTTCCGGGTCCGGCGTCTGATGGCATGAGGTGGCTGCGTGCTAGCTCGGCGCAAATCCTTCCACTACATTTCGCTATCAACTTATCGCACACTGTGATCGTCGGAGCGCCTGGGGTCTGGCTCACGCAGCGGATCTGGACGGTGGCAGACCGCCGCACCAGGGTCAGTACCCGTCGCGCGGCAGCGACCCGGATCATGCCCTCAGCAGACATGGACGGCACAGTAAGGCGGCGCGGGCCGCCGCCATCGCCAGGCTGGCACGTTCCTGGCGTACCTGAGCCAATGGCGTACGAGCGGATCACGATCGACCCGGCCCGGATGCGCGGCCTGCACTGCATCCGCGACACCCGGGTCACCGTCAGCGCGGTCCTAGGCCAGCTCGCCGCCGGGCAGACGGCCGAACAGGTCCTGGCCGACTACCCGTACCTGGAACGGGCCGACATCCTGGCCGCCCTAGGATTCGCCGCCGGCGCGCTGCAGGAACACGAACTCCCCCTCGCCCGCCCGGCGTGAGCCGTGCGGCTGCCTGCCGCACGGCAGCCCTCTCCCCCAAGGCCGCCCGCCCGGCTCCGCGCAGCGGGGCACGACGCGGTGGACGTGGCCGGCATCGGCATGCTCGCCGCGCCGGACGATGCCATCCCGGCTCACGCCGCCGGCTCGGGACAGGTGATCATCTCCGCGGACACTGACTTCGGCGAGCTGCTGGCAGTGTCAGGCGCGACGAGGCCGCCGGTCGTCCTGCTGCGCTCCGCTGACCACCTGACTCCCGGCCGGCAGGCCACCCTGCTGATCGCGAACCTCCCCGCTGTCGCCGCCGAACTCGACTCCGGCGCCGCCGTGTCCCATCGCCCGCGGCCGACTCCGGGTCCGGCCGCTCCCCGTCCGCCCGCAGCCGACCCCGCCAGACCACAAGGCCACCCGCCCGGCAACCTAGCCAGCGCCCGCCAGCCAAGCCAGACCCGCCACCGCCCAGATGCCATGCTCGCCACCCGCGCCCGCCGCCATCCCGTCACCGGGCGTCAGCACTGACCGGGCCGCGAGCGCAGATACCCGTCGGCTGCCATGCTCCTTAAGCCAGATCCTGGCCCGCTGCTGATCCTGGCGGCCCAGTTCACCGACGACAGACGGCGTGCCAGCCACCCTACGGTGAGCGTACCGAGTACCGGCGGGTTGGCCCAGTAGCGGTCCAACTCGAAAGGTCGACCTGCGTCAGTCCTTTGGTTCGCTGACCGAATCCATCAATCGGCGTGCCTCGTTGCGCTGCTCGGACGAGAGAGCAGGGCCGGTAGCCGCCTCGGCCTTACGGAGCAGCGCGGTGGCGCGCTCGGGAGCGCCAGTTGCACTCGCAACCATGGCCGCCCGCAGGTAGATGAGTCCGTTATCGGGAGCGGACGCCATGGCGGCGTTCGCCTCCTGCATGGCAGATTCGGGCCGCCCTGATCGCGCGAGGGCCAGGGCATACGCAGACCTGACCTCAGGCTGATCACCCATACTCGGCCGGAGCCGGCGCAGTGCCTGCAGATCATCGAGTGCCGATGCCGCGTTGCCGTGCTCGGCACGGACTTGCCCTCGGCCGGCCAGTGCCTCGGCGTAGTCCGGTTCCACAGTTAGGACCGAACCAAACACTGCTGAGGCGGCTTGCGGCTGACCCACGTGCCAGAGGACCTTCGCCAGCTCAGTCTGGAGAGTGATTTCTCCCGGCAGGCGGGTGACAGCGGCCTGCAGATCCTCGAGCGCCGCGTTGTATCTCCCCTGCTTGGCGTGGATCCGGCCGATTGCGCCAAGTAGCCGCCCCACGGCCGCGTGGTCCTGGCGGAGCTCGCTGAGCTGAGCTGCCAGTAGATATTGCTGCTCAGCTAGTTCGAACTGCCCGCGCTCGAACGCGATATTGCCGAGCAGCGAGCGGGAGTCGGCTTGCAGCCGGAGGTTGCCGCGGTCGGTCGCCCGGAGCGCGTGCCATGCGTGCCGCTGGGCGAGCTTGAGCTCCCCGTCAGCGAGGACGGCTACGGCCAGCCGGAGGTACTCGGCGGCATCGATCTCCGCGCCGTCGTCCGGCAAGGTGCGTCGGCCGATCATGGCGATGGCCGGGAGCAGACGGTCGCTGGCAAGGGCGTACCTGCGCCCGCTGGAGTCCACCGCGGTGAGCAAGTGCCCGGCGAGCAGGCCGCGGACGATCGAGTTCGGCATCCCGGCGGTGGCTGGATGCGCCTCGGGTACGAATGCGCGCGTACCGTCCGCGCTAACGAATGCGATCTGCACCCAGCGCGTAAGCGCGGCAAGGCTCAGTTCGTGCCTGATGGCGGTCTCAGCCAGTACGTCAGCGCAGAACTCGGCTAGCGCCTTGTCAGCGAGCCCGTGCACGTCCACGAAGTCACTGGTGATGACCACCTGCGGCTGCAGCGCCCGGTACAGGTGGCGGCAGGCGGCCTGGAGCTGCGCAGGCTCGATCTCGCCGGTCTCTTCGCCCGGACCGCGTGCCGTGCCGATCGGGTCCGAGAGGTCGTCGACAAGCTCCGCTGCCAGGTCATCAGCCAGCCAGACCCCGGCGCGCTTCATCGGGCCCTGGACGGCTTCGATCGCTGCGCCCCTCCGCAGTCCGCCGATCCCCATGTCGCAGCGCGGTACGTCAATGACATGCTGGTACTGCTCGAGGCTGCGGAGGGCGTCTGTCCTGACGGCGAGGATTACCCTCAAGCGCGGCACGGTCCTGACGGCGGACGCAATGTCGGCGAAGAAGTCGTCACGGAACTGAGGCTGCGCTGGCCCGGAGAAGATCTCCTCAAGCTGGTCGACTACTGCCACGATCATCGGAGCGCGGCTGGGGCGCTCGCTGGCGTGCGCCCGCTCACGCAGGAACTCGGTCAGCGACATCTGGGCCAGGCTGGACGGGGGGTCCTCGGGCGACCACGAGCGGAGCAGGGCGAGGGTCAACGGATTATGGTCGGGCAGTGCCGCTTGCGGGTAGGCGGACCGGCCAGACACGCGTCCGGTTGCCAGCACATCGGTGTCGCTGCCCAGCTCCGGGCACAGACCCGCCCTGAGCAACGAGCTCTTGCCGCAGCCTGCCCGCCCATGCAAGACGACGATCCGATGGCTGCGCAGCATGGACCGCAGTTCTTTGCACTCGCCGCCCCGGCCGTAGAAGAGGTCATGGTCATCGGCATCAAGGACACGCGGCCCGACAAAGGGCTCGCGTCTCACACTACCGATCATGCTCATCATTGGAAGCACTCTTCAAGATCACTTCAGGTTCTCGTCAGGATCACGTCAGCCTCTCGGGCAACAGCTCCGCTGCAGTCATCGCGATCAGGGCAGTCAGAATACGCGAACTGCGAGCTCATTTTTGTCGGTCGGAGCAACGCGTCCGTCCGCCCACACCAGTCACGGGAATGGCTGTGACTTGGCTGGAAATCCCCCCATAGCGCCGCAGGCGCGGGCGCGGATCCTAGTAGTTGCCGCGTGCGACCGACTCGCGCCAGAGGACAGCCCAACGGCGCCGACCTGACCATAGGAGCCATCAGATGTGACTGTCGTGCGCTGCGATCGTATCGGCGGAGTCAGGATCCTGGCCGCCACGGCTGAGGGCCAGCGCTCGCCCAACGGCGTGGCCGAGCGCGGAGTCGCCGAGAAGTGCCAGGTCAGCGCCGGACAACGCACTGACGTCGAGTGGGCTGCCGCATGCATGATCGTCCATCGCCCTGCCTCCCTCGCCCAGCAATCCGCCAGTTTCACCCTAGCAGTCGCATAATAAGGCATTATGGCACTATTCATCAACCTGGCCGTACGGCGTGCTAGGACTGCCTGCTGAACCAATCGTGACGCAAGGTCAGTCAGGATTCCAGAGGCTATTGGGCAGAATTTGTCACGATACTCCGGCACCCGGCCTCCTGGGCGTCTTTTCCAGCACGCGCCATTGTGCAGGTCAGCGGCGTGGCGTGTGTCAGCTGGCTGAGCGGCTGGCAGCGCCAGCGCACGATGATCTTGAAAGGGTCGCGCTGTGCGCTCTTCGCGCCCCTGGCGCGGGTAGTGTAGAAGCAGTTTTGTGAACGGCCGCACTATGGAGCGAACACCGATCTGCTCGTACCATTGTGACTTTACGCGTGATGTGATTCCGTCGATGATCTCGTGGCGCCGGAAGGAGCGAGGTGACCTCTGGAGGTCCTGGCTCGGGCCAGGCCGAGCAGCCGGCCGTCTGGGGTAATGTGCCGCAGCGCAACCGCAATTTCACCGGACGCGTGCAGATCCTGGATGAGATGCGGCACCGGGTGGCGTCGAAGCAGACAGCGCTCGTGCCGACGGCCCTGCATGGCCTCGGCGGTGTCGGCAAGACCCAGCTCGCGATCGAGTACGCGTATCGCTTCGCTGATCAGTATCAGGTGGTCTGGTGGATTCCTGCCGACCAGCCGGCCCTGGTCAGGTCAGCCATCGCGGCGCTGGCATCCCGGCTGGGCATCTCCGAGCTTGCCGAGGGCCGCACCGAGGACGCTGTCAGCCGGGTCCTGGAGGCACTGCGGCGCGGTGAGCCGTACAAACGCTGGCTACTGGTGTTCGACAACGCGGACAGGCCCGAGGACCTGAGGAACCTGATACCGACCGGCAGCGGCGATGTCATCATCACATCGCGGAACCGGGGCTGGGCGCAGGTCGTCGATGCGATCGAGGTCGATGTGTTCACCCGCGAGGAAAGCAAGCAGTTCCTCGGCAAGCGGGTCAGCGGGATTGTGAACTCTTATGCCGACCAACTGGCCGAGGCGTTCGGCGACCTGCCGCTTGGCCTGGAGCAGGCAGCAGCCTGGCTGGTGGAGACGGCAATGCGGGTCGATGTCTACATCGCCCTCGTCCAGGAGGAAGGCAGCAAGATACTGGAAGAGGGCCCGGCGCCCTCTGACTACCCGCTTCCGGTGGCAGCCGCTTGGAGCCTGTCAGTAACACGGCTTCGGACGCAGACTCCCGAGGCGATGGAGTTGCTGCAGTGCTGTGCGTTCTTTGGCCCGGCGCCGATCCCGATGACGCTGCTGGAGCGCGGGCGGTATGTACTGGATTCACCGCTCAGGGTCACTCTGGGGGACCCGATCCTGTTCGGGAAGGCTGTCCGCGCTCTCGGTCGGTATGCCCTGGCCAAGATTGACAACTTCAACCACGCGCTCGAGGTTCAAAGAATAATCCAGCGGGTAATCCGCGATGACCTCGATCGTGAATCCCATTTCAAACTAAGGCATGAGGTACACATGCTTCTCTCTGCCACCGATCCGGGCGCGCCGGACGATATCGAGAGCTGGCCACAGTATGCCGGGCTGCTCGCACATGTCGGCCCGTCAGAGGTAACGACGTGCCGCACGCCCAGCGTTCGCCGGCTGGCCCAGAACATCGTCAGGTACCTGCTGAACACCGGGAACTACGCGGATGCCATGTCGTATGCGGACCGGGCGCTGGAGACGTGGGAGCACGATTCCGGTCAAGACGACCCGTACGTGCTGGTAATGACCAGGCTGAAGATCCAGGTCCTGCAGGCGCTTGCCAGGTACGAGGAGGCCTACGAACTCGACACGGTGAACCTCAAGCGGATGCGCCGGGTGCTAGGCGAGGACCACGAGGAGACGCTGATCCTGCTGAACTGCCGCTGCATCGACTTGTGGGCAAGGGGGGAGTTCGAGAAGTCTGTCGAGCTGACGTCGTCGTCGCTGCAGCACCACAGGGCCGTTTTCGGCGAAGACCATCCGCGCACCTTCGCGGCGATCAACAACTACGCCGAGGCCCTCGAGCTGTGCGGCAGCTACGCCGAGGCCAGAAAGCTGCAGGACGATCTCTACCAGGAGAAGCTCGTCTTCTACGGACGGGACGACCACCCTCGGGTGCTGTTCACTCTCGGCGCGCTCGGCCGCGTGACGCTGGCCCTCGGTGAGTTCGGCAAGGCGCTGGAGATAGCCGAGCGTGCCTACGAGGGGTTCCGCCGCCAGGTGCGGGAAGGCGTCGTGCCGGAGAGCAGCCCGTGGGTGCTCGCCCAGGCTGTCGATCTGTCCGTGGCCAGGCGGGCGGCCGGCCAGGTAGCCGAGTCGCTCGCGATCGCGGAGGAGGCCTTCGGCACGTACCAACGGGCATACCTCAACCCGAACCACCCGAGGACTCTGGCGGCGGCGGCCAGCCTCGGCAACTCGCAGCGCCTGGCTGGCGACCTTGAGTCCGCGGCCAAGCTCCTTGAGGAGACACAGCGGCAGTACTGCGAGGTCTTCGGCGCCGACCACCCCTACGCGATCAGCTGCAACGTGAACCTGGCGGTCACCCAACGTCGGCTCGGGCAGCTGGCGCCCTCAAGGGACCTCCTGGAGAACGCGGCCCGCGATCTGCGGAACAAGCTCGGTCGGCACCACCATTCCCTGGCCTGCGTGGCGGACCTCGCCTCGACCCTGGCCGAGCTCGGTGACCCTGAGCAGGCGGTGCGGCTGGGTGAGCAGACGCTTCCCGAGCTCGCCGAGATCCTCGGACCTGACCACCCGGACACCCTTGCCACCGCGGCCAACCTGGCCATCGACCTCAAGGCCACTGGGCAGGCGCAGCGTGGCGCCGAGCTGGCCGAGGACACCGCGCAGCGGATCCGCGGCGTCCTCGGCGAGCGTCATCCCGAGACGCAGGACGCCATAGCAGGGCGCCGCCTGGACCTGGGCATCGAGCTGGTAGCGACGTTCTGATCAGGACGCCAGGCGGGGTCCGAGGTCGGCGGCCAGCCTGGCGGCGATGTGCGTGATCAGGGCGTACAAGTCTTCGCAGTACACCGACCGGTTCAGGAAGCCAGAGCCTGCCCGGTAGCGGTGCGCGTACAGCCCGGCGCCGCAGATCCGGTGCACAGGGCAAGCGCTGCACTCCGCGCTGAGAGCGGAGGCGCCCAGCTGCATGGCCATGACCTGGGGAAGCGTCAGCGCAGCGTCGAACGGGTCGCTGGCGATATGCAAACCGGTCGCGGCGGCACCCTGATAGGCGGACTTCAGGGTATCCGAGAGCTCGATGCTGCCGTCGGCCTCGATGACCACCAGGCTGCTCGGCGTGAGGCCAACCGACTCGGTCGCCGACTTGCCGCCGAGAAGCAGATGAATGATCTCATCGAAGAGCCTTACCGCCGTCTCTCTGCTGGCCGCGCGGTACCAACGCTCGAAGACCGATATGAGCCAGTCAGCGTAGGGCGCGGCCGCCGTCCCGGGCCGACCAGGCGGCCGGGTGGACCAATTCCCGTGCGGCAGCAAGAAATCGATGGCGGGCGGCTCAAACTCCAGCAGTGCCTCATACGTGCCGACAGGATCGGCGCCGAGGTCGACCACGCACAGCAGCCCGCTGTAGATACTCGGCCGCCGCGCGAGCTCGCGAAGTGCGCGGACAACAGCTTCGTGACTCCCCCGGCCGCCAGGGTGCCGCCGGTTCCGGTCGTGCGTTACCCGATCACCGTCGATGCTGACGCCGACCCGGATGCCGGCCCGCCCGAGAGCATCCAGGGCTGGCACGTCGAGCAACGTGCCGTTGGTCTGGACCCAGAAGTCCACCGCGACCCGGGCGTCGACAGCGGCCCGGATCTTACGGGCTGCGTCAACCAGGGGACCGGCGCCTGCCAGTAATGGCTCGCCGCCGTGGAAGATGATCCGGACGCTGGCCAGCCTGTGCGACCGGGCATGCTCGGCGATGCGGCCAGCGGCGACCGAGATCAAGGCACTCGACATGGCATGTGGCTGCGTCCGCCACGTCTGGTCCGCTAGCTCGTACATGTAGCAGTAGGAGCAGGCGAGGTTGCAGCGACTGTGCAGCTTGAAAATGAACTGCCGGAACGGCGTTGGCCGCCATCCGGCGGCAATCAGGCGCTCGACATTCAGCCCAACAGGCCACTCTGTCCGTCCAGTGCCTGCAGTATCCAGAGCTGGCACCTTTTTGTCACATCCGTTACGGCAAGTAATCCATCTGCGCGCCATAGTAGCCCGTGCGCGGCGAACGAGGACAAGCTCAAGGAATGACCCATGTGCGTGCCGCGCTCACTGAGCCTGACTCGGCAGCGGGCCCCGGTATTGCTGCAGGGTCGTCCCGAACGCCGACACCAGCATGCTGCGGGCCACGCTGGCGTCCTTGGAGGCCATCACGAGTATGCCGATGTCGGACTGCTGCGACCGCTCGGCCCGCCGGGAGTCGAGCAGTCTTGCCCCCACCGCCAGGCGAACCAGCAGGCGCCGCCAGGATTCCTGGTGACTAGCCCACCTTTCGTCATGACCCCATTGCGGTTCCCAGAACCGTTCAAAAACCTTATAGGCCAGGTTGACGAAACGTTCGACAGAGCCGAAATCGGCACGCGGAAGCGCCATCCAGGCCTGATATTTCAGGTCGTCCTCCTTGGACTTGTCGATCTGGACGGTCCTGATCACCTCGTTGAGCAGCGCGACCGACTCGGCCCCGAGCAGCGGCACGACCGCGCTCTCGTAGAGCTTGCTGCCACGACAGGGCCCGTGGGTCACGGCGAAATCGGCCATGCGGATGAATTCCCTGCGGTTCCCACCAGACAGCACGCACAGCACGGCCGCGAGCGAGGCGGAGTTGGCGAGCCCTCTGGACGCGAGCAACCTAGCGGCCTCGGCAGGCTCCATCGGGTCGACGGTCAGCACGGCGTAGAACGAGCTGTCGAACTCGTCCCGGCCGCCGAGGCGGAGAGGCCCGAGTTGAAGCGCCGTGGCCGCCTCCTCGCTGACCGAGACGATGAAGTGCACGCCCTCAATCTCGAAGATGCCCTTGATGTCCCTAAGCAGCTGGCGCACCGCCTTCGTGCTGGCAATCTTGTCGAGTTCGTCTATTCCGATCACCACCGGGCGCCGACCCGCCTTGGCCAGCTGGCTGGCAAGATCACGGAAGCCGACGACCAGCGAGGCGACGGTTGCCGGGCGCTCGCTGAGCGACCTGCCTCGCGATCTCCTCAGCGCACCGGCCAGCGCACCGCCGCGGCCGCTGATGCCGATTTCCGTCCCCGTCGTTTCTGTGGCGATGTAGCGAACTCGCTCGCGCATGACCCTAGCCGCTTGCTCCAACTTTCCGTCCGCCTTGTTCCGCCGGATCAGGCGGCCTACGTAGATAGCGCCGAGCAGGACGAGAGCGGCAGCGATCAGCGCCTGTAGCCAGCCCGGCAATGTCGCGGCGACTACCTGTTCCGCTGACAGGCGGGAGTGATCCGTGACGTGCTGCGCGAGGTTGACCAGACACAGCACCACCGGAATGGCGAGAAGGGACAAAATGATCGCGGGCCCGCGCCTGAGCACCCAGGCAAGCGGCTTATTCCGTATATGTCGTCGCTCGATTTCGCTCGCCAGCATGTCCGATAGGGTGAGCAGGAATGCACTCGCGGAGTATCTGCGCGGGCACGGGTAAAGGAGGCCGAGGCCACCGCTATCATTCGCGTGCCAGACAGCCATCTTCATCAGCCAGGACTTGCCCGACCCCCGAGCGCCGTAGATGCCGAAGCAGCCGCCGTTGCCTCGGAGAATGAGCTTGAGACGGTCCCAAGCTGCGGTCTCGTCAAAGTTTCTGGCCGAGAACTCACGGAACAAGGGCTCGGAGAGCCCGCCGACGGCCCGGCCGGGTGCCCGCTCACGGGGCCTGGCAGCCGACGTGCGCTGAGAGGGCAGGTCGGGAACCTGCCCGTCCGGCGACGGCATCTGGTCAGGAACGAAGGCCATTGCGATGACTCACTGAAGTGGAGCAAGGATAAGCTTCGTGGCCAAGAGTATCCTGTAGCAGAAGAGATTGGCGCGGAGTGCCATAATTGGCGGGCGACGCCAATAAGCACTATTTCGGCGTGAATACATTCAGAGCGGACTTCGCCCGACAAGTATCGTCTGCCAACGGCGCGGCGCGACCTTGAGGAGTTGTCTGCGACGAGCAAGGCACCAGCTGGTTGCCAGTGATTGGACCGCCTGCTGTGTTGAGCCCCTGCAGAGCTTGATCCTGCACTGTAACGGTACGGCGTGGAAGCAGGTGCCCACCGAACCCGGACAGGGCAGCGGTCTCCGCGCGGAAGCAGTTGTCGAGGTCGGCCAGCTCATGTAGACGTCCGATCAACCAGGTGTGCAGCCGGCTACGGCGATCGGGTCGGCTGCGACGGCATTCCGGGCTTGACAGCAAGATCGTCGGTGGCGTTGGCCAGAACACGGTGCGCCACAACGGCTACGGACCATGTGCCAGGGCGCGAGCGCTCGCGTGCGCGCATGCCATGTTGATTCGGGATCTGTCAGCACCGGATCCGCGTAGTCGCCGGGACCTCGCTGTCGTCGCGGCTCTGCGGCGGAGTGTCGAGGTGGACGGCGAGCACGAGGCCGACGGTGAGTACCTGGTGGCGGATGGCCTCCCATGCGTCGCGGACCTCGCGTGCCGACCGGGGCCGGCCGGCGCCCATCGCGCTCTGAGTGCTGGCGGGGTTGATGAGGCCGGGCAGCCGGATCGGCGGCCGGGCGAACCGCGGGTACCGGCCATCAGCAGGCAGGGCAGGGACAAAGCTGTAGACCCCGTCGGCCGGGTCGTCGAAGGTGGCTCCCTGGTACAGCGTCAGCCGGGTGCCGGCGTAGCTGCCGTCGCCGGAGGCCAGCGAGTCGGCGGTGCAGGCACGGATTGCCTCCCCGGCCCGCCGTCCGATCGCGGCGTCGGCGGGCGTCCACGGCTCCGCCGAGGCGATGACCAGGATCGTGTCCGCGCAGTATTCCCCGCCGAGGGCCGAACCGAAGCAGATCACCGAGCCACGGGTCAGCCGCTGCAGCGCGGTCGGCCGGCTGCCGGGGCGGATGGTCTGCTTGCAGTTGCTGTACAGCATCCGCTCACCGAACACCCACGGGTCGGTGTTCTGCCGCCACCCGCTCCCCGGCGGCCGCTGCCAGTGCGGGCGGTGCAGCACCCGCGGGAGCCGCCCGCTCGCCGGCCAGCGGGCGAGGACCTGGGACGGCGGTTCCCATTCGCCCCAGAACACCAGCTCGCCTTCCCGGACCTCGTCATCTTCAT
>Ga0335081_10010912_pt1 | contig 14695 bp, 13 predicted proteins | sample Lox_Sample_35_FD_206713 | JGI IMG/M metagenome (GOLD analysis project Ga0335081, IMG submission 206713) | Soil microbial communities from Loxahatchee National Wildlife Refuge, Florida, United States - Lox_Sample_3.5 | ecosystem: Environmental > Terrestrial > Soil > Wetlands | place: USA... | reverse complement strand
GACCATTTGCGCGCCGAGATCGTAGGGACCCTGTGTCCATCTTCGCCCGCGTCGCCGTTCTGATGATCCGCGGCTACCAGGTGACGTTCTCGCCGCTCCTGCCCTCGGCGTGCCGCTACCAGCCGAGTTGCTCCGCCTACACACTCGAGGCCGTCGAGCGCTATGGCGCGTTGCGCGGCGGATGGATGGGAATGCGGCGCATCCTGCGCTGCCACCCGTTCGCCCGCGGCGGCTACGACCCGGTGCCGTGAACATGGAACGCCGACTCGTCGTCGCCATCCTCCTGATGATCGTGGTTGCGGTGCTGCCGTCGCTGTTCCTCAAGTCCACGCGGCGGCCCGCTCCCGGCTCGGCAGACACGACCCACGTCTCCGTGCCGGCCGCCGAATCGGCGCGGGCGCCTGCCACGCCGGCACCGCGCGCCGTAGCCCCCGCGCCACCGCACACGGCGAAGCCGGCCGCCGCGGCGGCAGCCGAGACGACGACGATCGTCACGGCGGGTGCGCGGTACACGCTCACCAGCCTCGGCGCCGCCATTTCCGGCGCGGAGTTCAGCCGGTACCGCTCCTATGCCCCCCCGACCAAGGGCAAGCCGGTGGAGCTGCTGCGCCCGGGCGACCGGATGCTTGCGCCGCAACTCGTCGTCGGCCGCGACACGGTCGCGCTCGACTCCGTGCAGTTCTCGTTGGAGCGCACCGCCGAGGGGGCGACGTTCCGCGGCCGCAGCGGGGGCGTCGGCCTCCAGATCTCCGTCGCCGCCCGCGCCGGGGCCGACTATCTGATCGACGTGAACGGCGAAGTGGAGGGGCTGGGCGGCCAGGGGGCGCTGCTCCTCGTGGGCCTGGGCTCCGGCTTCGCCAACGTCGAGGCCGACAGCCTCGGCAACTACCGCGGTTACGCCGTGGTCGGCCATCGCACCGAGCCGGTGAGCCTGGGGTTCTCCAAGCTGAAGCCCGGTCAGACGATGGCGCTCGACGGCCCCTTCGACTGGGTGGCCGTGAAGTCGAAGTATTTCATCGGCGCCGTGATGTCCGCCGACAGTGCCCAGCTCTTCGGCGGCGCGGTGGCGACCGGCGGGCCGATGAGTGGCCGCTACCAGACGACCGCGGCGACGTGGGCCACGCTGCCCGTGGGACCCGACGGCAAGTTCCGCTACTCGCTCTACCTGGGGCCGCAGGAGTACCGGCAGCTGCGGCGCCTGGGGCGCGACCTCGACAAGGCCTCGCCGTACGGCTGGATCTTCAAACCCATCGTGATGCCGGTCGCGATCTGGATCACCCAGCTGCTGCTGTGGATGCACCAGACCTTGTCGCTCGCGTACGGGTGGGTGCTGATCCTGTTCGGACTCGCGATCCGGCTGGCGCTGTGGCCGCTGAACCAGAAGGCGATGATGAGCTCGGTGGCGATGCAGGCCATCCAGCCGCTGATGAAGGACATTCAGACGAAGCACAAGGAGGATCCGCAGCGGCTGCAGCAGGAGATGATGAAGCTGTATCGCGAGCACAAGGTGAATCCGTTCGGCAGCTGCCTGCCCATGCTGCTGCCGTTCCCGATCCTGCTCGCGCTGTTCTTCGTGTTCGCCAACACCATCGCGTTCCGGGGCGCGTCGTTCCTGTGGCTGCCGGACCTGTCGCTGCGGGATCCGACCTACATCATCCCGGTGGTGATGGGCGGCTCGATGTACGCGCTATCGAAGCTCGGCCAGATGGGGATGCCGCCCAACCCGCAGGCCAAGATGATGACCACCGTCATGCCGATCATGATGACGGTGCTGTTCCTCAACTTCGCGTCGGGGCTGAACCTGTATTACGCGGTATCGAACCTGGTGAGCCTGCCGCAGCAGTACCTGATCAATCGGGCGCGCCTGAAGGAGATGGCGCGCCGCAAGGGGCTGACGACCTAGCGCCCTTCCTGCGTCTCCGTGGCGGCGCGCCAGACCTCGTCGGCCAGCCACTCCAGACGCTCTTCGGCGTACTCCAGGTCCTGCTTGCTCATCGTCTGGACGTTCCGGGCCACGTAGCGCACGTGCTCGACCAGCTCGTCCAGCACTTCGCGCAACTCACGGTTGACGCGCCGCTCGACTCCCGGGTTGCTCACGCCCCCACCGCCCGGTCCGCGGCCTGCCGGCCGGCCGCCGCCGTGAACTCCGCGGCGGCTGAACGCGCGGCGGACGCCACGCCCCGCTCGGCCACGAGCGCCTCGGTCATGCGGGCGCCGACGTAGTACCCGGACCGCTCCGGCAACACGCGGCCGGCCACCAGGCGCGCGGCCGGGCTCATCCCGCCGCTGAGGTACCTCAGCCGCAAGCCGAGGCCGGTACGGTCGAGGTCCGGCTCGGCCGCGCGGAACAGGAACGATTCCAGTTCGCGCATCCGCCGGTACTGCCGGCGCGTGAAGCCGAAGTACTCCTCGTCGCCGAAGTCCGGCGCCGCGGCGCGGGCGGCGTGGACCGCCACGCCCTCGTTCAGAAGCAGCTCGCGCAGCGTCGCGCGGCTGCCCGTGTCCCAGTAGTCGTACGTGCCACCGGCCTCGGTCACCAGGCGCCGGAGATCCGACCGGCTGGTGGGCGACGTGTACCGCACGGTGTGCGCCACCTCGTGCGCGATCCACAGCGGCATCAACTGCGGCGAGAGCCCCAGACCGTAGGTGTCGGGGTTCGGCTGGCCGGTGAAGTGCTCGACGCACACGATCACGACCCCGCGGCCGCCGACGACGAGTTCCGCGGCGTTGGCCGCGCCCACGCCGACGGTCAGGTAGACGTCCACTTCCTCGTCCAGCTCGAGCACGGTCGCGGCCCGGTCGAGAGCATCCGCGGCCAGGCGCTCCACGTCCATCGACGCGAGCAGGTTCCGCAGGTCGCTGCGGTCGGCGGCCAGCGCCCGCGCTACGACCTCCGCGGCGTGCGGCGAATCCGGGTCCAGGACGTAGTTGTGCCAGTAGGCCGCCAGCACGGGCCGGTGGCGATCGAGGTAGGACTGATAGGCGGCCTCACGCCCGGAGGACGCGTGTACGGCGAGGAACTCGGGGATGAGGTTGATGATCATCGTATCGGCCGCCCCAATTTGACGCGAGCGGGCGCGGCGGACAAGAGCGCTAGTGCAGGTCGAACTCCAGCGTCGCGCTCGCGGCGCGCGCGCCGAGCACCGCGTCGTGCACTTCGAGCGTCAGACGGTAGTGCCCGTGCGGCAGACGCCCGGGATCGACGACCAGCGTCTCGACCGCCGGATCGGCCGCGTTCTGGACGCGGCGGAAGGTGATGCTGGTCACGCGCGTGGGCGAGAGGAACCGCAGTAGTCCCGTGCGCACGCGCTCGAAGCGATACACGGCGTCGTAGCGCGTCGTGCCCGAATCCCGGCCCAGCCCGTACACCTCGGCGTAGACGCGCAGCGCGCGGCCGGCCGGCAGTCGCAGCCGGTCCGGCGCGGCGGCCTCGAGGTGCGCGCGGTCGGGCGCGACGTCGCCGCCCGCGACCAGAAGGCTGGAGACGGCGAGCGAGTCCATGGTGAAGCGCGTCAGCGGGATCGAGCCGCGGAACCTGCCCAACTTGCCGTCGCGCTCGGCGTCGAGCGCGAGCACGTAGCGGCCGGGGGGCGCCGCGAGATGGAGCGGACGGCCGGTGGCGGAATCGCGGGCCGCCTCCCGGCCGTCGGCGCCGTACAGCACCACGGTCGCACTGGCGCTGTCCGGGAAGAGCACGACCTCGGTGGTGCGCCCGATGCCGCGGCGGAACTCGGCGGGCCAGAAGGCGATCTCGAGGTCGGCCGGCAGGCCCGACTGGTCCGTCCTGAGGAGGTACGCCGCCTTCTCCGGCCACCACCGGCGTGATGATCTCGTCGCCCCCACCCTCGGACGTGCGGCGCACGAAGGTGACCTCGAACGAGCCCTGCGGCAGGTCGTAGCGCCAGGTCTCGGCGTCGGTGCTCCAGACGAACCGCTGCGTGGGCGCGCCGTAGCGGACGAAGATGCGGCCGCGATCGTCGAGACCCTCCCGGAAGTTCTCGGTCGTCTGCGCGGAGTCGGCCACTTGCGGGACGAAGCCCGCGATCACCGCCGGGTCGTTGACGCGCGGCTGGCGCACCGAGGCGATCTCGGTGCGCACCGTGCGGAGCTGCGCGTCGTTCGCCGGCACGCCCTCGCCGCCCTGCAGGGTCCGATAGAGGCGCGAGTGGTGCCAGCGGGCCATCGGGTGCAGCAGCGCGAACATCCGGTGCGCCAGGGCGAGGCGGCGGAAGTGCTCGCCGATGCGGGCGTTGACCGAGTCGCTGAGCTCGGGGTTGCGGCTCGCCCAGAACAGGCGCAGGAACGCCTCGCGCTCGGATGGATCCAGCCTGGCATACGCGTCCCGTTCGTCCGGCGTGGCGATGCCGCGGATCTGCAGCCAGAGCAGGTTGCCGGTGTCGGCGGCGGCGCGGGCGAGCGCCTCGTCGTAGGCCGCCTCGCCTTCGCGGTCGTAGCCCTGCTCGTACCACGCCTGCGCGAGGAGCGCGCGCGGGACGGGATCCCCGCGCGACATGGCGCTCAACGAATCTAGGAGGGGCATGACCGCCGCGTAGCGGCGAAGCTCCAGCAGGAGCTCGGCCCGGCGCACGTCCACCGAGTAGGTCCCGGCGTGCCGCTCCAGGGCGCCCACCATGTCCGATCGCTCGCCGTTGTTCCGGTAGAGCGTCGTCCACAGCGCCCAGGCGTCGCGGTAATCGGGGTTCAGCGCGACGGCGCGCACCAGCCCGTTGCGCGCGATGCCCTCGCCGTCGTCGCCCCCCAGCGCCAGCCCGACCTGGCCGAGGTAGTAGAACGGCTCGGGATCGTCGGGCGTGAGGGTGCCGGCCCGGGCCAGGAGGGACTCCGCGCGGTAGCGACCGAAGATGGGCCACTCGAGCCAGATGCGGCCGAGCAGGATCAACGGCGCGGGATCGTCAGGGCTGGAGAACGCGAGCTGTTCGGCGAGGTCGCGCGCGGGCGGGAGCGCGCCGGCGTCGAACAGCGACTCCGCCCGCGCCAACTGGGGCGCGCGTTCCAGGGGGACCTGCTGCAGCGCCAGCAGGGCCGCGGTCAGGAGGAGCGTTGGAGCACCTCCTCGATGACCGCCGCGTCCTCGGCCGTGTACCCGTACAGGACGACGTCGATCGCAGCCGGGCCCGCGTCCGGCCCGCGCACGGCGTCGACCATGATCTCCACCGCGCGGCGGAACGGGAATCCGCCGACGCCCGTGCCCAGCACGGGAAACGCGACGTCGTGGATGCCGTGGGTCGCCGCCAGCCGCAGGCTGGCCAGGGTCGCGTCGCGAATCGAGCGCTCGCTCGCGGGCTCGTCGCCCATCGCAGCCGCGTGAATGACACGGCGGCACGGTAAGGACCCGGCGCCGGTGATGGCGGCCTCGCCCACCCGGATGGGGCCGTGGCGGTCGCACTCGGCCTGGATGGCAGGGCCGCCGCGCCGGCGGATGGCGCCGGCCACGCCCGCGCCGAGGATCAGGTGATTGTTGGCCGCGTTGACGATGGCGCCGCCGGCATAGGTGGTGATGTCACCCCGTGCCGCGCGGATCACGTCAGTGCTCCTGCTTGAACCGCTTGCTCATCTCGTCGAGGAAACGCCGCTCCTCGGCCGTCAGGCTCGACAGCCCGCCGGCCGAGATCTTGTCCAGCACGCGATTGACCTCGTCGAGCGCCTTGGCGTCGGCGCCGCGGCGCCGCCCGCCGAACGGACCGGCGCGGCGCGCCGTCTGGAAGGCGGAAGGGTGCACGAGCACGGCCGCGCTCGAAGCGGCCGCCGTGCGGCCGCGAGCTCCCGCGAGCAGCGTCCCGCCCCGCAGGTAGAGGAACGCGGCGGCGAAGCCGCCGAGGTGCGCGAGGTGGGCGACGCCGTCGTGGACCTGCAGGACGAGCGGGAGGATGTTCACGGCGGCGAAGAACATCACCAGCCACTTGGCCTTGACCGGCACCGGCAGCGGGAACACGTAGATCGGCGCGTCCGGCCATTCGAAGACGAAAGCGAGCATCACCCCGAAGATCGCGCCCGAGGCGCCGATGATCACGGAATCGCCCGTGAGCGGCAGCAACGCCAGGCTCAACGCGGCGCCGCCCAAGGCCGAGATCGCGTACAGCCGCACGAACCGCGTGCCCCCCAGCCGGTCCTCCACCAGCGGACCGAACATGAAAAGCGCGATCATGTTGAAGAGGATGTGCAGGAAATCGCCGTGCAGGAACGCGTACGTCATCAGGCTCCAGGGGTGTCGAAGCACCGCCGCCGGCCTGAATCCGAACGTCTCCACGAGCCACGGGCTCGTGAACACGGTGAGCTGGAGCAGATAGACGATGCCGTTCGCGATCAGGAGCCGCCGCACCCAGCGGGTCAGGAAGAACGGCGAGCCGTCGTAGCGCATATCCTGAACGGTATCCCTCGGCCTAGCGCTTTGTTCCGCGGCGCGCGAGGGCCAGCCGGCACACCGTTTCGGTGAACGCCGGAAAGCCCAGGCCCGCCACCCGCGCGGCCTTGGGGATCAGGCTGTTGGCGGTCATGCCGGGCAGGGTGTTGGCCTCGAGGAAGTACAGGGAACCGTCCGCGCCGACGCGGAAGTCTATCCGGCTGTAGCCGGCGAGCTTGAGGGCGCGATGCGCCCGGCGGGCCGCGTCCTGCGCGCGGGCGGCCAGCGCCGGCTCGATCGGGGCCGGACAGAGCTCCTCCGCCATGCCCGGCTGGTACTTGCACTCGTAGTCGAACATCTCGTGCCTCGGCCGGATCTCGATCACCGGCAGGGCCTCCTCGCCGAGGATGCCCACCGTGAGCTCCGGGCCGGCCACGAACTGCTCGATCATCACCTCGTCGTCGAAGCGCGCGGCCAACGCGACGGCGGCCGCGAGGTCCGCCGGGCGCTTCACCAGGGTGAGTCCCACAGACGAACCCTGCTTGGAGGGCTTCACGACGGCGGGATACCCCACCTCGCGCGCGATCGCGTCCGCCGGCGCGGGCGCCATCAGCCAGGCGGGGACCGCGAGGCCGCAGTCGCGCACGATGCGCTTGGAGAGGTCCTTGTCCATGGCGAGCGCCGAGGCGAGGTGCCCGCTGCCGGTGTACGGCACGCCGATGACGTCGAGCACCGCCTGGAGTGTGCCGTCCTCGCCCTGGCCGCCGTGCAGCGCGATGAAGACGACGTCGGCGTCGCGGATGGCGGGCAGCTCGCCCAGGCCGGCCGACAGCATGCCGCGCTCCAGCTCGCGGAGCCGCTCCAGCGGCGGCGGCTCGCGGCCCACGCCCTCGGGCAGGAGCGCGGCCTCGTGCTCGGGCGGCACGAAGCCCGAGGCGAGATCCACGACGTGGACGGTGTGCTGCAGGGAGCGCAGCGCCGCGGCGATCTGGAGGCCGGAGGCGAGCGCGACGTCGCGCTCGGCGGACGTGCCGCCCGTGAGCACGGCGACCTTCATCGGATCCCCGCCACCTGGCGCAGCACGTCGTAGCGCGTCACCAGCCCGACGAGCCGGCCGTCCTTGCGCACCAGCGCCGCCTGCGTCTCGTGCGACAGCAACGTGTTGAGCCGCTCGAAGGGCAGGGCCGCGTCGACGACCGGAAACGGCGGCTGCATGACCTCGCCCACGGAGCGCTCGAGGAGCTTCGCGTCGCCCAGGGCCCGTGCGATGACGGGACCCTCCGTGACCGAGCCGACGCAGTCGTCTCCGGAGATCACCGGCACCTGGGAGATGCCGTACGTGCTCATCAGGTTCAGCGCCTGCCGCACGCTGGCCGAGGGCCCCACCGACACCAGGGGCGGGATCTCGCCGGGGCGCTGCGCCATCAGCGCCTCGACCGTGACGGCCTCGGAGTCGAGCAGCTGGTTCTCCCGCATCCACGCGTCGTCGTAGAGCTTCGACAGGTAGCGCTCGCCCGTATCGGACAGCACGGTCACCACGAGCGCGCGCGGATCATCCAGCCGGCGGGCCAAGTCGACCGCGGCGTGCACGTTCATGCCGGTCGAGCCGCCGACGAACAGGCCTTCCTCCCTCGTGAGACGCCGCGCCATGCGGAACGCCTCGCGGTCGCTGACCGTGACCCACTCGTCCACGACGTCGAAGTGCAGCGACGTCGGGATCTTGTCGCCGCCCACGCCCTCGACCTTGTACGGGAACCCCTCGCCCTTCGTGTGGCTCGCGGCGTACTCCTTGTAGATCGAGCCGACGGGGTCCGGCGCGATGACCCGGACCTCGGGATTCCGCTCCTTCAGGTAGCGGCCGACGCCCGATACCGTGCCGCCCGTGCCGGGCGAGCAGACGAAGTGGGTGACCTTCCCGGCGGTCTGCTCCCAGATCTCCGGTCCCGTCGTGCGGTAGTGCGCTTCCGGATTGACCGGATTGAAGTGCTGGTCCGCGAGCACGGCGCCGGGGGTCGAGGCGACGATCGCCTTCGCTTTCTGGATGTAGTACTCCGGGTGGTCCGGGGGCACGGCCGTGGGCACGACCACGACCTCGGCGCCGAAGGCTCTCAGCAGGTGGACCTTCTCCTGCGACATCTTGTCGGGGATCGTGAAGATGCAGCGGTAGCCCTTGATCGCCGCGGCGATCGCGAGGCCGACGCCGGTGTTGCCGCTCGTGCCCTCGACGATGACGCCGCCGGGCTTCAGGGCGCCGCTCTTCTCCGCGGCCTCGATGATGGCGAGCCCGATGCGGTCCTTGACGGACCCGCCGGGGTTGAACTGCTCCGCCTTGGCGAGCACCGGGGTCTTGAGACCGCGCGCCACGCGGCCCAGGCGGATCATCGGCGTCCGCCCGATCGCCTCCAGCACGCTGTTCAGGGGAGCGGAGACGGTCATGGGGCCGGCTGCCCGGCGGGCTCCGCGCCGCGGCGAAAGACGACCGGCTGGTAGAAGGCCATCGCGATCGGATGGCCGTTGCGATGGGCCGGCGCGAACTGCAGGAGCGCGGCGCCCCGCACCGCGGCGGAATCCAGTCCCGGGGTCCCGGACGAGGACGCGACACGCGTGGACTCGGGCTGCACGCGGCCCGCCGAATCGACGTACAGGCGGAGGCGCACCTCGCCCTCCACGCCCTGGTCGTAGAGATCGGTCGGGTATTGGAACGGCGAGCCGCTGTTGATGGCCACCGGGACGTCGTTCTCCGTCGTGTCCGCCGCCGCGGGGGCGGGCTCGCGGCCGCGGCACGAAGCAATCAACAGCAGGGCACCGAGGCACAGGGGCACAGGGGCACGGTCAAGCAGGTGCCGCCGGCGTCGTGTGCCCCAGTGCCCCCGTGCCCCTGTGCCGGCCACCGCTCCCGTCTCCGTCATGACCCCTTCCTCGCCCGTCGTTGCAGGTCCGCCAACCTGTCGAGCGCATCCCGCGGCGTCAGCCCGTCCACGTCCAGGTCGCGCAGCTCCGCCAGGAGCGGGTCCTCGGCGGGGGCGAACAGCGCCAGTTGATCGGCCGGCCTGGACGCGCTGGCCACACGATGACCGGCCTCGAGGGAGCGCAGCACCGCCCCCGCGCGCTCGATCACCTCGGCCGGAAGCCCGGCCAGCCGCCCGACGTGGATGCCGTACGAGCGGTCGGCGCCGCCGGGACGAAGCCGGTGCAGGAAGATCACCTGGTCGCCGGACTCGTGCACCGCCACGTTGAAATTCACGACGCGCGCGAACCGGTCGGAAAGCTGGGTCAGCTCGTGGTAGTGGGTCGCGAAGATCGCCTTGCAGCCTACACGCTCGTGCAGGTACTCGGCCACGGCCCACGCGATCGCCACGCCGTCGTAGGTCGAGGTCCCCCGGCCGATCTCGTCGAGCAGCACGAGACTCCTGCGCGAGGCGTTGTGGAGAATGGACGCGGTCTCGCTCATCTCCACGAGGAACGTGCTCTGGCCGCGCGCGAGGTCGTCGCTGGCGCCGACGCGCGTGAACAGGCGGTCCACCACGCCGACACGCGCCCGCCTGGCGGGCACGAACGACCCCGCCTGGGCCAGGAGCACGAGCAGCGCCACCTGGCGCAACACCGTGGACTTGCCGGCCATGTTGGGGCCGGTGACGATTATGATCTGGTGCTCGGTGTCGAGCCGCACGTCGTTGGGAATGAAGGCCTCGCGCGGCATCACGCACTCGACCACGGGGTGACGGCCCGCCTCGACGTCGAGCACGAAGTCGTCGGCCACGTCGGGCCGCACGTAACCCCGGCGCGCCGCGGCCTCCGCCAGCGACGCCAGCACGTCTGCGGCTGCGACGCGGGCCGCCACGTCCTGGATGCGGCGGATCCGCGCGCCGACGGCGTCGCGCAGCTCGCCGAACAGCCGCTCCTCGAGGCGCGCGATCTCGTCCTCGGCGCCGAGCACCTTGGCCTCGTAGGCCTTGAGCTCCGGCGTCACGTACCGCTCCGCCCCCGTGAGCGTCTGGCGGCGCTCGTAGTCGGAAGGGACCGCGTCCCTGTTGGCGTGAGTGATCTCGATGTAGTAGCCGAATACCTTGTTGTAGCCGACCTTGAGCGAGGCGATGCCGGTGCGCGCGCGCTCGCGCGACTGCAGCCCCGCGATGTACGAGCGGCCGCCGTCGCGCAGCCCCCGCAGCTCGTCCAGGGCGGGCGAGTGGCCCGGGCGGACGACGTCGCCGTCGCCGAGCGCGGCCGGCGGGCGGTCCACCAGGGCTTCACCGAGGATCTCCGCCAGGTCGCGCAGCGTGTCGAAGCCGTCGTCGAGACCGTAGAGGCTGCCCAGGGTCGCGAGCACCTGCGGCAGCCGGTCGACGGAGTCCCGCACACCTCCCAGATCGCGCGGCGTCGCGCGCCGCGCGGCGGCCTTGGCGCCGAGCCGCTCGAGATCGCGCACGCCGTCCAGCGCCTCCCGCAGCGCCGCGCGCCGCGGCTCGTCCGCGACGAGCGCACCCACGGCATCGTGCCGCGCGGCGATGGCCGCGGGATCGGTCAGCGGAGCCAGCAGCCAGTCGCGCAGCAGGCGGGCGCCCATCGGCGTGCGGGTGTGGTCCAGGACCGCGAGCAGCGTCGTGTCCTCGCCGCCCGGCCGGAGCGGCTCCACCAGCTCGAGGTTGCGACGCGTCATCGCGTCGAGGTACAACCGCCCCGACGCGCGACGCGCCACGGGACGCCTGAGCTGCGGGAGTCCGCCCGGTTGCAGGTCGGAGAGGTAACGGAGCAGGGCGCCGGCCGCGCCGACGGCGAGCGCATCGTCGGGGCCGATGCCCAGGCCGTCGAGCGAGGCCAGGTTGAAGCGGCGCGCGATGTCCTCGGCAGCGAGGGCCGGATCGAACTCCCACGGCTCGCGCCGCGTGACCAGGACGCCGGCGGGCGCGAGCGCGGCTGCGCCCTCGGGCACCACGACCTCGGAGGGGCCGTAGCGCTGGAGCGCGGCCTCCAGTGCCGCGGGCGGTACGTTCTCGAGGACGAACTCGCCGGTCGAGAGATCGGCCGCCGCGAAGCCGGCGCGGGCGGCGTCCGTCGCGAGGGCGACGAGGAAGGTGTTGCGGCGCTCCTCCAGCAGGTCGTCGGCCATCGCGGCGCCGGGCGTCACGACCTCCGTCACCTCGCGGCGCACGATACCCTTGGCGAGCTTCGGGTCCTCGACCTGATCGCAGATGGCGACGCGGAAGCCGCGCTCGACGAGCCGTTTCACGTAGGCCGCCACCGCCTTGGCGGGAACGCCCGCGAGCGGGGTCTCCGCCGCCGCGCCGTTGTTGCGCGAGGTCAGCGTGAGGCCGAGCGTGCGCGCGCCGACCTCCGCGTCCTCCTCGAACATCTCGTAGAAGTCGCCCATCCGGAACAACAGGATCGCGTCGCGGTGCCGCGCCTTGATCTCGCGGTACTGCTGCATCAGGGGCGTCGAGACGTCGAGACCGGGAAAGGTCACGAGGCCGGTACGACGAAGGGGTGGCCCCCAAGGGCCTTCTTGAGCTTCGATGCCGCGGCCGTCGCCGCCCGCTCGGTGGCGTACGGCCCGGCGCGCACGCGATAGAAGCCGTCCGCGCCCTTCAGGACGCGCGCGTGCTCGCCGGCGCGGGTGACGCGCGCCAGGACCGCTTGCGCCGCCCGGCTCGTGCGCGTGGCCTCGACCTGGACGTCGAACTGCGCCGCCGGATGCGAAACCGGAGCGCGGGCCGTATCCGGCGTGCTCGGCTTCGCGGCCGGGGCGCCGGTCGCAGCGTGCGACGAGTCGACGGGCGGCTTCGCCGCCTGCGCCGCAGGCGCCTGGGAGGGATGCGTCGTGTCGGCGGTCGCGGGCGGAGGCAGCGCGGCGCAGCGGCCGTGGTAGTACGCGACCTGGTTGAGGAACTCGACGTCGCCCGCCGACTCCGCGCTCGCTGAGTCGAGCATGGCGCAGGCGGTCGCCGGGTCGCCGAGATCGAACGCGGCCCGGCCGGCCCAGAGCGCCGCCCTGCCGCGCAGCAGGCTCGTCGGGTAATCGCTGCGCAAGCGCTCGGCCAGCTGCAGGGCGCCGGCGCCGTTCCCGGCCGCCATGGCGAGTTGCGCGAGCTGCAACAGGGCCTGGTCGGCCCAGCGGGACGTCGAGTACTCGATGGCCACGCGCCGGAGGTCCCGTTCGGCGCTGTCGCCCGACGTGGCGAGCCGGCCGCGCCAGTACAGGGCCTCGATGTACGCCGGATCGCCGGGCTTGGCCTTGGCCAGCTCGGCCGCGACGATGCGACGCGCCGAGTCGCCGAGCCCCTCGGCCGCCAGGGCCACGGCGTTGCGCAGCGCCGGATTGTCCTGGGCGAAGAGCGCGGGCACGGGGGCACAGGCGCACAGAGGCACGGCGAACAGCACCGCCGCCCGTATCCGTGCCCCGGTGCCCCCGTGCCCCCGTGTCCTCGTGCTCACGCCGCCGACCTTTCCACGGCACCGAGTGACAACACCGCCTCCGCGACGATCTCACCCTCCCCCGATACGGCCGTGCTCTTGAGCCGCGTGTCGGCCCTGAGCAGAGCGGCCAGCCCGTCGTCCAATTCGGCCGAACTCCAACCCGCTGCGTCCTGCACCCAGCGCGCGGCCTCGTCTCCCCAGTTCCTCAGGCCCGGCGGCCGCACCGCCTGGATCGTTCGGAGCACCCGCTCGCGCGCGGCCGCACGCGAATCGCCGTCGTCGAGGTGGGCTCGCGCGAGCGCGACGCCGACCAGGGCCGTGCCGAGCGCCGTGATCAGCCGCACTCCTGAAGTGCCGGGCCCAGCGAGAAGGCGCGGTACCATCGCCGCCGCGGCCGCGAAGTGCCGGCCCGTCACGGCGTCCACGAAGTCCCCCGGCGTCTCCCCGTGTCGCACGCCCACCATGTCGGCCACGTCGGCGGCCGACACGGACCTGCCCTGCACCGCGGCTGCGAGCTTCACGATCTCGGCCGCGAGCTGCGGCAGGTCGTCGCCCACCGCCTCCTGCAGCAGGCGCGCCGCGTCATCGTCGAGCTTCAGGCCCGTCTCACCCGCCCGATGGTGGATCCACTTGAAGACCCGCGCGGGCTCCAGGATCTCGAAGTCCACCGCCGTGGCGCTGCGCTCGAGTCCCGGATCGGCCCGCTCGCCCGCCGACTGCACCAGCACGAGGACCGTCTCCGGCGACGCGTGCGCGAGGTACTCGGTCACCGCCGAGCGCAACTGCTGCTGCCGGGGCCGCTTCTGCTGCAGGCATTCCACTTCGGTGAGCACGACGCAGCGCCGCGCCGACAGCATCGGCGGGGTCTCCACCAGCGAACGAAACTGGTCGGCCGACACCTCGGGCGCGCGCCGGCGGTCCAGGTTGAAGTCCCGCGCGGCGGCATCCACCGCGAGCGCCTGGATGCGGCGCACCGCGTCGTCCTTGAGCAGTTCCTCGTCACCGTAGAGGTAGTAGACGGGCTGAATCTCGCCCTTGGCGAGGGCGCGCTGCAATGCATCGAACGACCGGCCCGGCATCGGGCGCAACTTAGCCCGAAAGCAGGTGTTGCAACAGCCTGTCGGGCGCTACGGCCCTCCCCATACGGCGGGCAGGTCGAGGCGCGGCGGGCCGCCCATGGCGAGGGGCGGGGACTGCTCGACGACCAGGATGGAATTCATGGGGTGGAAGGGCTCGAAACGGGCGCGGATGACGGGGGCTTGCGAAGCGCGATAGACGGGGAGCGGCGCCGGGTCCGGCGTGGCATTCCACGCGGCGGCCGACCGCGCCGTCTGCGCGCGGCGCATCTCGCGGCTCTCGCGCAGGTCCCACCTGATGTAACCCACCGTCGCGACCAGGAGCAGCGTGCCCACGGCACTCGACCAGCGCGCGACGACCGGGACTCGCACCGCAAACTCCCCGCGCAGGCGGTGGCGCAGCCGTGCGCCGAAGCTGTGGGACACCCCGAGGCTCGGCAGCGCCCGCAGCGCATCGAGCCCGGCGTGCAGCGCGGCGTCGAACCTCCGGCAGGCGGCGCAGGATGCCAGATGGCCCCTGGCCTCGGAGTGCTCACCCGAGGTCAGCAGCCCATCCGTGAAATCGGAGTATTTCTCTCGGAACTCGCAGCAGTTCATGCGGGCCCTGACAAGGACCCTACTTGTACCGCGGCGGCCGGCGGCTGTTCCGCAGCCGGCCGGAGAGCCGTCAGTCGAGGTGGGGGGCGATGATCGCGGCGAAGTTGTTCCGGGCGCGGTTCAGCCGGCTCTTCACCGTGCCGAGATTGCAGCCCGTGATCTCGGCGATCTCCTCGTACGTCTTGCCTTCGAGCTCGCGCAGGACGAAGACGACGCGATGGTGCTCCGGCAGCTGCGACACGGACTGCTC
>Ga0335081_10010911_pt1 | contig 14696 bp, 15 predicted proteins | sample Lox_Sample_35_FD_206713 | JGI IMG/M metagenome (GOLD analysis project Ga0335081, IMG submission 206713) | Soil microbial communities from Loxahatchee National Wildlife Refuge, Florida, United States - Lox_Sample_3.5 | ecosystem: Environmental > Terrestrial > Soil > Wetlands | place: USA... | reverse complement strand
GTATTCCGGGAATGATTTGTGAAAGACCGCGAATATTGATCTGGACACTGCATAATGATATGCTTGAACCGCGAAGACCCAAAAGCGCAAAGGTTTAAGATTTCGGGAATGGGTCCCGTTATTTTCGCCGTATCCATCGACTGTGCTGCGAAATTGTTTTCGTTTTGACATAGGTAGCATCCGGGAGCATTATGATACGAATCCTCAAACAGATATTCCGAACCGGCATCGTCACTGAGCCGCTCCCTCCCATTACCGACCCGGAGATCGAGAAGATCGGCGTGCAGTTGGAGGAGGTTATCAGGCGTCGTTTCAAGAGGAGCCTCGCTATCCGGCAGGTTGATGCGGGCTCGTGCAATGCATGCGAGCTCGAGATCCACGCGATCAATAACCCCATCTACAACTGCGAGCGCTTCGGAATACATTTCACTGCCTCGCCGCGCTTTGCGGACATGCTGCTGGTAACGGGTCCGGTCTCGCATAATATGGAGATCGCTCTCAGGAGGACCTATAACGTCACGCCGTCGCCGAAGCTGGTCGTTGCCGTGGGAGACTGCGGATGCACGGGCGGCATATTCGGCGAGAGCTACGCATCCCTGGGCAGCGTCGACAAGGTCATCCCCGTGGACGCGCGCATTCCCGGGTGCCCTCCAACGCCCACGGCCCTACTCCAGGGCATCCTCAAGGCTATCGGGGGTTAGTGCATCTTTGATTATGACAGGAGGGCAATAGTATGGGAATACTTGGCTCACTCTGGGGGCTGGCAGGGGTCATGCTTCTGCTCTCGAGCGCTGTTTACCGGCTGACCCCCCTGGCTGTGGACGCTTTTTCGCATGAGATGCTCTGGTATCATTGGGTATTCTTTGTGTTCGTCCTCTTCTTCATGGCCTACGCCGAGGGTTATCGTGCATTCCAGCAGGGATTTTCTCCGCGGGTCGCGGCGCGCGCTCGGTATCTGCGCACTCACCGTAATATGCTCCACACGCTCCTCGCACCCCTGTTCTGTATGGGCTATTTCCATGCGCCGAAGAGGAGGCGGGTGACGTCCATTTCCGTGACATTGGGCATCATCGTCCTGATAATCCTCGTACGGCTGCTGTCCCAGCCCTGGCGGGGGATCGTGGACGCGGGAGTGGTGGTGGGCCTGGCATGGGGCCTCGTATCGCTCCTGGTCTTCGCAATCCAGGCATTTACCATGAAGGAGTTCAAGTATTCGCCGGAAGTACCGGAAGAGACATTGGGCCAGGCCTCCGAGCTGCCCTGAGACAGAAGAGAGACACGGCATGAGACGGACATCCATGATAATGGTACCAGAAAGAAGGTGAGTGCCATGGAGCCGGAAATAAAAATGATCCTCGGTAAGCTCGTCGTGTTCCTCTTCGGCGAGACCGGCATGAACCTCGAGACCTCCGCGGTGGTGGAGATCAAGACCATCAAAAGCGCTCCGAGCTACCCGGACGTCATCCCGAAGCAGAAGGTCATCAAAGTCGAAAAACGCATGACTGACGGCGTCGAGGTCGGTTTCGTCGTCAAGGCGTATTTGCCGGACGTAGTAGTCGTCGAAGCATCGCTGGTTATGGACGACATCCTGTCCGACACCACTCTGGAGTTTAAGCGCTCGCTCATCAACGAATGCAGGAAGATACTGGGAGAGTTCGGCTGTGACCCGCAGTTCGACGAAGAGTACAGCGTGTATTGCATATCAGGTTACAGCGGCGACCCGGAGGTATACCTGACCCTCTACGGGGACAAGATCGCGGCATTCCTCAAGAACGAACGGATCTCTCTCGACGAGGAAGAGGTGAAGGCCACGCTGTCGTCATACCTGAAATATGGCAAGGACGACATCACGATCGTGGATTGGGACGGCGCATTCATCTTTGATTCTGCCGGCGACTTTGAGAGCAATATTGAGCTGTTCGAGATCGCCAACCTCCAGCTCCTGAAATCACGGATCCTCGATTACGATCTCGATGAACGCCTTGAAAAAACCTTGCTGCTTATGGGAGTCTCGAAGCGGCTCCCCATCATCAGGTCTGGAGAGGTCAGGAAGGTTGTAAAGGAGATCATCGAAATACGGACACAGTCCATTTTAGAATCAGAGGCTGTGGAGCGGAACATCAAACTGATCGGCGACTGGTATTCTGCAAAACTGTATTCTCTCATATCAAGGAAATTTCACCTTGACAGCTGGAAGTCCGAGATCAAGGAAAAACTCGATACGCTCGAGGATGTCTATACCATGGCGACGGAGAACTTCAGCGTGTCATACCGGGCGACGCTCGAATTCATCATCCTCGGCGGTTGGTTCGTGCTGCTCATCCTGTACGTGGTTGAGTTCCTGTTCACGAAGTAACGCAACGGGGCCTTTGTGAAATCTTTATGTTAATATGTGCATCAGGTCACTCTCTTTCAACTGGGCGAAACAAAAGGTTCGCATTTACCCACGAGATTACGCGCCTGGTCTTTTGCTTCGTTTTGGATAAAAACAGGATGCACAATAAAGGTGCATCCCGTTTAAATCACGAGTAATTTGATAAATATTAGCTTTTTAAACTTTTTCTTTAAAAGTCCGAGCCCCGCGTTCGTAAGCTCGATAAAACTACAGAATATGTAAAACACGACATGAAGTCTGCATACTGCGTTCAATTATTTTATTACGAGGTCCTTCCTGTATCTCACGAGTTTCCAATTTATGCATTAATCAATACTTCATTCTGTATTTGTTAGTAAGATCTAATAAGAAAACCGGAGTTAATTCCGAAAACGGTTGGAGCGATATATACCGGGATGGGCATAGTACTAACTATAAATCAGACTTTTTTACTACGGCGCTTCTGGCTTAAGCACTTCAGGGAATCCCACCTGGAAGTCTGGACATTTCTTTCTTATGCCATCAGTCTTGTCATGCTTGCTGTGCCGTCAATTTATTTTTTTTCAGCCGGGATTCTGATAAACATATTCAGCTTGGGCGTAATGGCTTCTGTGATACAATTTAATAAAGGTTGCTCGCACATTTCAAAATCGGACATGACCTGATCCCGCGGGAGATGATCCACACCAAAGATGTGCCTGATGCAAAAAAGGAGGTATTACCATGTCAATTCAACTCTCACCGGTTATCATTCCAAAAGCACCCGGGCACGGCCCTGCTGGTCGGCCCCAGGGTGCGGGATTGAATATTCCTCCACATGTGCGCGCAAACCTCGGCGTCCTTTCCGTGCGGATCCTCGACTTTCACGAGCAGGTCGAGCTGGCTTCCCCTGTTGTTTTCCTCTTCCATAGCCGACAGCGCGGTGGGGATTTCGCGCCACACCCGCACGCAGGCTGCTCCGCGGTTTCCTACGTCTTCGAGGACTCGCAGACAGGCCTTCGAACCCGTGACTCGCTTGGGAACGACTTTGTGATCGACCCGGGCGGTATTGCCTGGTCGCAGGCCGCCAACGGTGTCATTCATGAGGAGCTGCCGGCACAGGCTGATCGGGAGCTGCACGGAGTCCAGATATTCGTCAACCTGAGTTCGAAGAATAAGCTCGTGTCGCCGCAAGTGTTTCACTTTTCAGCAAGCGAGGTACCGGAGTGGCGGTCAGATGCCGGTGACGGCGTGCGTGTCGTCGTCGGCTCGTTTGAAGGCGTCTCATCGCCGCTCGTCCCTGCCGAGCCGTTCACCCTCCTCGATGTGGCATTGCGGCGTGAGATTGCCTTCCATCTCCCGACCGCGCACAACGCGCTTGTCTATCTTCTCATCGGAACTGTCCTAATTCGAGCAGAAGGTCATGAGCAAGAGGTGGCAGGCGGTCAGGCGCTGGCGCTCCATGGTATTGACAATGGCGGACGCGTGACCGTTGCGGCTGTTCAGCCAGCGCACTTCCTTATCCTATCGGGCGCCGAGATTCGCGAGCCAGTCCTCATGAACGGGAATTTCATGATGACCGAACAGGCGCAGATCGAGGCCGCCATCGCGCGCTACCGCGCGGGAGAAATGGGGCACCTTGCACCGCTTTCGGACCTGGAGCATGAAGAACAAAGCCACAACAGGGGCACCTAGAGGAAAACGAGCCCATTATTAGAAGCTACCGATGCCGCACATCCTGAGCGGATGGCACTTTCCTGACTCGGTAAGTGTCCCGATGAGATGCCGTTTCTTTTGAAGCTGAAGAGATTGCGGAAGCCCGAAGGGGCTTGCGCTGCGCTTCTGTTTTTAAGGTTTATGGATTCAGCAGGCACCCCTTTTTAACATATTCTATTCGAAATATTCATTCCGGCCGATACATTTCTTGTGCGAATTTCGGGGAGAATCTTGGCCTCAAAAGGAAGCTATGTGTATTCCGAATAAGAAGGGGCACCTCGCACCAGATCTAAGCCAATATTAACGTTTCTTTCCGAATGAAATCTTGCTGTGATAGCTGACTTCTCATCATATGTTGCTTCTGCAGCCGGCGAGGGACGAAGCCGGCTGTCCCAGTTATGATGCATCTCGGTAACGTCAAGTCAAAGTAGGCCGTATGACCAATATCGTGAGGAAAGTGAATAATTCAGTTTGGATTTTGGATATCATGGCATAGTTTTTCTAGCAACAGAAACTTCCTGAAACAGTTGAAGTTGCTATTTTCTATAAACCATAAAGTTTCAACACGTAATCGTTATTATTGTCGGCTGTAGGAGTATCTTCCTCTATCCGTTGTTAGACAAACCGTTGCAATATAGTGCAATATTCACGAAAGTCTAATAATACTAAATCCTGCTTGAGGACCTCACTTTGACACACAGAAAGACCTATGCTATATTTAATTAAAAGAAGATAATAATAGTCTTCAATCATGACTCAATTTCATCGTGGAAAGTACACAAGAAAGGAGACTTCAAATGAAAACAAAGAATATCGTTCTCGTCCATGGTGGCTTCGTGGACGGCTCTGGGTGGGAAGGTGTCTATAAGATCCTGAGGAAGGACGGCTACATGGTCAGCATCGTTCAGAATCCGACGATATCTCTGGCCGACGATGTCGCCGCAACCAAGCGCCTTATCGCCCTACATGATGGTCCAGTGGTTCTCGTCGGCCACTCCTACGGTGGAGTAGTGATCACCGAAGCCGGCAATGATCCAAAGGTAACAGGGCTTGTCTATATTACTGCCTTTGCCCCGGATAAGGGAGAGTCGGTGTCCACGCTTATCAAGGATCCACCGCCGGGAGCGCCTGTGCCGCCGATACTGGCGCCGCAGGACGGCTATCTTTTCCTCGACAAAGCGAAGTTCCCCGCCTCATTCGCGGGTGACTTGGACATTGAAAAGGCCGCATTCATGGCAGACTCCCAAGTCCCATGGGGTCTGGACGCGCTCAACGGCACGATCAGCGAGGCGGCTTGGAAGACCAAGCCGAGTTGATACCTGGTTGCCACTGACGACAAGATGATCCCACCAGCGGCTCAGCGCTTCATGTCCAAGCGCGCTGGTTCGACTGTCATCGAGGTCGCAGGCAGTCACGCGATCTACGTGTCGCAGCCGAAAGCGGTGGCCGCGCTCATCGAAAAGGCCGCCAGGGCGCACATGGAAAAGGCCGCCTAGGAAGTAGTGAGAGAGGTAGCGAACTAAGCCTAGCGATCGCGGGGAAGAAGGCGACTTAGGTGGTGACATGCGGCATCAAACCCTCAGGTGGGTGAATAGCGACCGCACAGCGAACCCCAAAGACGTCGTTGGAACGCTGTGTTGGTCGCTTATTTTTTAGCAACGATCCGAAGGTGATTGCGATTGAAGGATTGGAAACGACGTTGAAAAAGGCGGGAACCTATTCGAAAACAGTAACAGAGAAAGAGAGGAACCGACCATGTTCGAGAAATTAATGATGGCAACATTGCTGGTTCTGCCGTTCGTGGTTACTCGGGTCACCACAGGCAGTGCGCCAAATCTTGAAAAGGCGACCTTTGCGGGCGGTTGCTTCTGGTGTATGGAACACCCCTTCGATGAGATTCCAGGTGTGGTATCGGTCACTTCAGGCTATACAGGTGGACAGAAAAAGAACCCGACATATGAAGAGGTCTCAGCTGGAGGGACTGGACACGCCGAGTCAATTCAGGTCGTCTACGACCCGACAAGAGTGTCATATGAGAAGCTTCTGAAGGTCTTTTGGCATAATATTGACCCAATCGCGAAAGACAGCCAATTCTGTGATTCGGGACATCAGTATCGAAGTGCCATCTTTTATCACACAGAAGAACAGCATCAGTTGGCATTGCAGTCAAAGGCGTTTTTTGAGAAGAACAAGACCTTTAAAGAACCCATAGCAACAGAAATCGTGCAAGCCACCGAGTTCTACCCCGCCGAAGATTACCACCAACATTACTACAAGAAGAACCCGATTCGTTATAAATTTTATCGTACCACGTGCGGGCGTGATCGGCGGCTTAAGGAACTTTGGGGTAACGAGGCTGGACATTAATCCTAAAACCTCAGTTCTTACTTGCAGTCAGGTACGACGCTGTGCTGCGTACCTGCCGGTGAAGGGCGCGTTCATTTGCAATTATCAAGTAGAATTCTGCATAGATTTTTTGTCAACGAGGGTGCAGACTTGTAGGTGAACTTGGGAGCGCAATGTTCGAGAGACGATTGGCAAATACTAAATGAAGATATCAGTCAACTCGGCATCCTGAAGTCCGCGACGGTTTCGTCTTTTGGAAAATTGAAAAATTCACATTAAATGTTTTCAGCGAAATCACGGTAACTTTCCTATTAATTCTGTACAAAAAAGGCAGTCTATTTTATAATCATACCACTTGTTGCAGAACAGTTCCCCAAATTAGTATTCTAGTAACGAAGGAGGTAATCAAATGAATATGAGCAATGAAGTAAAAGAAATGCTCGGGAAAATGCCTTTTGTGCCATTAGTCACTTCGGGAAATGAAGGGCCGCATCTCATTGTGGTGGGCAAAGGAATCGTCATCGATGATGATACGGTTGCTTTTTTCGGCTGGAGGCAGGGTGCTACTAGCCGGAATATAGAGAATAACGGGATCATTCAGATCGTCGTTGTTTCGGAAGCACGGGACAAGGGATACAGGCTTGCAGGCAGAGGGCACATTGAAAAGGAAGGCGCGATTTCCGACCGCCTTCGGGGAATTTTTCCGAAGCAACTTGGAAAGCTTAATTTCGTAACCATCATGAAAGTGAAAAGCATAGAATCACTGCTTTAGCGCGTGGATTCTAGGTTTTCAAAACATAAAGAAGATCACAATTGAGGTAAAATCAAATTATGTCACCGAATGCAAAAACTATAACCGAGCGTCTTCTCATCGTCGCAAGCATATCAATAGGAATGCGCGTGCTTGATATAGGCTACGGAAGTGGAGAATTTTCTCTATTATTGGCAAGAATGGCTGATGCGCTATACTTTCGGTAAATATTCAGCTAAATCAATCACCAAAAGAGAACACCATGGCAAACGGACCAGCATGCCCCGTAACAAAACTTGAGAGGGAATAATCTTCTGGCGACAGACCAATCTGAGTTCAGTGAAGGCGCAATTCGCGAGGCGGTTAAGTTTGCCTCTAAATGTCAGAGTAAAAATTTACGCGTGCATGACGCTTGAGCCGAATCCCCGAATACGAGACCATCGGATCCAACGTCTTTGAAAAGGAAAAAATGCGGGTCGAGTCCGACGCGCGAGAGACGCGCGTCTCACCCGCGCGTTTATCAATTTTCAACTGGAATATTTTGATTGTTTCAATCAATGAGAACTATAAGCTTGTAGGTGGATTACGCAATTTATAAAAAGCGCAACTGTCGTTGGCTTCTTCCTGAATCAGTTAACAGTTGAGGTTTTTGAAATTGCACTTATCATCTTGAATTTTGTACTATTGTTAGATGATGATTTATATTACGTTTCTGCTGTAGTGGCCGTCTGTCGCAAACTCGTAATGTCACGTAACGGCGGTGCACCGAACATGCGACCGTACTCGCGGCTGAATTGGGAAGGGCTCTCATAACCGACCTGAAACGCCGTTGTCGTCGCATCCTTGTTTTCGGCAAGCATCAGCCGCCGCGCTTCGTTCAAGCGAAGCCATTTCTGGTACTGCAGCGGGCTCATGGCCGTCACCGCCCGGAAATGATGGTGGAAAGTCGAGGTGCTCATGTTGACCTGCGCTGCGAGGTCGTCGATACGAAGCGGTTTTGTGAAGTTCCCCTTCAGCCAATCGATCGCCCGCGCTATCTGATTACTCTGGCTTCCCGCCGCCGCAATCTGGCGCAGACGCGCGCCCTGGTCGCCCACCAGTAAACGGTAAAAAATTTCCCGCTCGATGATTGGCGCGAGAATCGGGATATCGTTCGGCTCATCAAGCAGGTTGATCAGCCGTTGAAAGGCGGCGAGCAGCGGCAGCGTGACCTCACCGGTCGCCATGCCCCGGCTCGTTTGCTGTGGACGCGGTGGCGGCAGGTTACTGTCTACCATGAGCTGTGAAATCTCCCGCTGGTCGATGTTCAATACGAGGCCCAGATACGGTTTCTCCGGGCTTGCCTTGATGACTTGTACGAACGTGGGCAGATCCACGGATGTAAGCAGGAAATGATGCGCGTCATATACATACGCGTCGTCTCCGAGCTGTACGCGTTTGGCCCCTTGCGCGATCACGCAGATGCGCGGTTCGTACAGGATGCTTATAGGCTCGCTCGGCTCATTCCGCCGAGCAAGTATCAATCCTGGGATCGCCGTCTCAATCCGGTCGCTCTTGTCGGTCCATCGGGCAATACTCTTTCCTATCGTTTCGAGTGCGGATTCCATATCTCTATTCTCGAGTGTCTTTTTCTCATTCTGTTTTCGCATTACTGTCTCCATGCTCATATACTACAAGACTTTATTGCGCTGTCAACCCAATTATAGAAGATATCGGAGGATTAGGCAATAAATAGGCAGAATTGGTCTACCAACCCTTGTTGTTTCAGCTGTAGGATATGATTGTCAACAAGGCAAGATAAGCAGATTTAGCGCGGTCTTCGCGAGATCGATAGCGCGGCCTCAAAGATCAAAATAGAAGGGGCCCGGTATCCCGAAGCGCTGGAAAAAAGGGCTGGGCTTTAAGCGACAGCGGAGCAAGTTGAAGGAGGCAATGATCCATGGATACGACTATTCTGAACAACGGAGTGCAGATGCCAATGCTGGGATTCGGCGTATTTCAGGTTCCCGACGCGACCCAATGCGAGCAGAGTGTATATGATGCGATCACGGCCGGGTACCGCCTGGTCGACACCGCCGCGTCCTACAGGAACGAGGAGGCGGTTGGCCGCGCTGTCAGGCGCAGCGGCGTGCCCAGGAAAGAACTGTTTATTACGACCAAGTTGTGGGTACAGGACGCCGGCTATGAGAAAACCAAGGCTGCCTTTGAGCAGCAAATGAAGCTGATCGGTCTGGATTATCTGGATCTGTACCTCATCCATCAGCCCTACGGGGATGTGTATGGATCCTGGCGCGCCATGGAAGAACTCTACAAGGGGGGGCGTATCCGGGCTCTAGGCGTGTCCAACTTCTCAGACGTCCGGCTTGCCGATCTGGCCGAGTTCAACGAGGTGGTCCCGGCGGTCAACCAGGTGGAAGTTCACCCGTTCTGCCAGCAGAATACAATCAAGAAGATCATGGATGAATACAAGGTCCAGATGGAGGCTTGGGGGCCGCTTGCGGAAGGCCAGAGAGATATTTTCAAGAATGACGTCCTGTCCTCAATTGGGCGCAAATACGGGAAAACGATCGCTCAGGTGATATTACGCTGGCATGTTCAACGCGGAGTGGTTGTGATTCCGAAATCTGTACACAGGGAACGTATCGTTGAAAATTACAGCATCTGGGATTTCAAACTGAGTGAAGAAGATATGGATGCGATTGCTGCCATGGACATGAACCAAAGTCTTTATGGTGACACCTTCACGAGCGCAGCAGCCGTCAAAAGGTTCAAGAGCTACAAAATACACGAATGATTCAGCCGCTGCCGTGAAGAGCAAGGCGGCATTGAATAGATTATGCGAGATAGGAAAGAACATATAGGCTTCATATCGGCACAGAAGGTCAAGGAGGCAGCTTGCTGGGTCGAATAAAATCACTGCTCTGGGCCGGGATCACGATCTCATTTATCATTGGTATCAGTGGTCGCGATCTCACTGCTCAAGAGATCAGGGAACACCCTATGATACCTGACAACAAGACAATGGCATTGAAAGAGCATGGAAGCTATGAGCACATAATAACCAAGGATACCGTGCGCGACATCGTGAACCATCCGGCATTTAAAGGTTTTAGCCGGCTTATCCTTCCGAGGGATGATAACACCTATTACTATGACACGCAGCTGAGTAATGTTCGTTCGCTCATGCCGTATCACAGCCATGTAGACCCTGATATTGTAGTGAGCGCGCTTAACCACATGATTGATGAAGTCAAAGACGGCAAGACCGTATTCTACGATTTCTACACCGAGCAGCAGAAGCAGGAGGACCCCGCCAAGAAGTTCACCGGACTCTTCTTCTTCCGGGGAGAACCGGGAGCTCCCTTTGCGATTGTGTGCCCTGGCGGAGGATTTTCCTACGTTGGCTCCCTGCATGAGGGATTTCCACTTGCTTTGAAGATAAGCAAAAAGAAATATAACGCTTTTGTCATAAGGTATCGTATAGAGAGCGAGCAAAGGGCAACGGAAGATCTGTCGGCGGCAATAGCCTATATTTTCAGGAACGCAGACGCGCTCGGGGTAAGCACTGAAAATTACTCTTTATGGGGAGGTTCTGCCGGCGCCAGGATGGTCGGCAATATTGCTTCAAGCGGAGTCTCAGCTTACGGCGGCGGTAATCTCCCGAGACCATCAATAGCCGTAATAGCATATACTGGTCAGTCAAGCTTTTCCAATGATTTTCCTCCAACGTTTATTACGGTAAGCGCGGATGATGGTATCGCGAATGCCGCAGTCGTTGACAAGCGAGTCGAGAATCTGCGAAAGGCGGGTGTAGAGGTCGAATATCATCGATACAGGAATGCCGGTCACGGCTTCGGGCTCGGCACAGGCACGGAAGCCGAAGGGTGGTTAGGCCACGCTATTCGGTTTTGGGAAAAGCATCTGACTAAGGAGAAAAATGACAATGAGCAATAACATTGAAGGAAAGGTCGTCGTCATAACGGGCGCAAGCAGCGGGAACGGCGAAGCGACTGCCCGACATCTCTCCGCCCAGGGCGCGACCGTCGTGCTGGGTGCACGGCGCGCAGATCGCATCAAGTCACTAGCGGATGAACTGAACGGCAACGGGGGAAAGGCACTCGCCGTACCGACTGATGTCACGCACTATGACCAAGTCAAAAAATTGGTCGACACGGCCGTGCAGACATACGGCCGGATCGATGTCATGATCAACAACGCCGGCCTGATGCCGCACTCGCCGCTCGAACGCCTTAAGATCGATGACTGGAACCGGATGATCGACGTAAACTTGAAGGGCGTGCTGTACGGCATTGCTGCGGCTCTACCATATATGAAGCAACAGAGATTCGGTCACATCATCAATGTCTCGTCTGTGGCAGGCCACAAGGTGCGGCCAGGAAGCGCTGTCTACGCGGCCACAAAAACTGCGGTGCTTGTAATCTCTGAAGGATTGCGGCAGGAGGTCAAACCATACAATATCCGGACCACCGTCATCTCACCGGGTGCTATAGCAACAGAACTGCCCGACAGCATTACCGAGCCCGACATCTCCGAGAACATCCGCAAGTTTGTCCAAGAGATCGCACTTCCAGCAGAATCGTTCGCACGTGCAGTCGCTTTCGTCATGAGCCAACCTGAGGACATGGACGTGAACGAGATCCTGTTCCGCCCCACAAAGCAGGAACTATAAAAGGAGATAACCATGACAGACAGCGATGTAAAGAAAGCTACAGATGAGTTGAAAGCTTTAGCCCCGGATTATGCGCAATTGACCCAGGATGTCCTTTTCGGCGATGTCTGGAAACGCCCGCCTCTATCGCAGCGGGACAAAAGCCTGATCACGGTCACCTGCCTGGTTGCGCTGAATCGTATCGAACAGGTAGAGTTCCATCTTAACAAGGCTTTCGAGAATGGCTTGACGAAGGAAGAACTGGTGGCTGCGATCACGCACATTGCCTTTTACGCCGGTTGGCCGACTGCGGCATCGGGTCTTAATCACCTGAAAAAGGTACTCGATCAGAAATGAACTTGAGGAGTATTTCGTTATGGCGCTCACCGACAAAAAATGCCTGATAGCCTATTTTTCCCGGAAGGGACAAAACTATGTCAGCGGCAGGATTGTCGAACTGAAAGTCGGCAATACCGAAGTTATCGCAAACATGATTCATAAAATAGCCGGCGGCGATATGTTTCATATTGAATCCGTCACTGCCTATCCCAAGGATTATACGGAAGCTACGGAAGTAGCCAAAGAGGAACTGAAAGCCAAAGCCAGACCGAAGCTGATGGGACAAGTTGAGAACATGGGGGCATATGATGTGATCTTTTTGGGATATCCGAACTGGTGGGGAACTTTTCCCATGCCGGTCTTCTCGTTCCTGGAAAGCTATGACTTTTCCGGAAAGACAATTGCTCCATTTTGTACCCACGAGGGCAGCGGAATGGGCCATAGTGAAAAGGATATTGCCAAAGCATGTCCCAAAGCTATCGTGCTAAAGGGAATCGCTATTCATGGAACCAATGCGAGTTCAGCGAATTCAGATGTATCGAATTGGATTGATGGGCTGAGCATCCCCTGATCTCGACAGCAGAAAGGAGTCACAATGAACAATGTTATCGTAGTCATCGGTGCCGGCTCGATCGGTCAGGCAATTGCACGGAGGGTCAGCGCAGGCAAGCACGTCCTGCTGGCTGATCTGCGCCAGGATAACGTCGATGCGGCCGCAAGAATCCTGAGCGACGCCGGATTCGAGGTGAGCACAGCTATCGTTGATGTGTCCTCGCGTAAGTCGGTCCATGCGCTTGTCGAGGCAGCCACAGCAATCGGCACCATAACCGGCGTCATCCATGCCGCCGGTGTCTCTCCCACGCAGGCGTCTCCGGCCACGATCCTCAAGGTCGATCTGTATGGTACAGCGCTCGTGCTCGAGGAATTCGGCAACGTCATCGCGCGCGGCGGAGCGGGCGTCGTTATTGCCTCACAATCGGGGCATCGCCTCGCGGCGTTGACGTCTGAGCAGAACAAGGCGTTGGCGACTACACCCGCTGACGAGTTGCTCGCTCTTCCGATGCTCCAGCCGGACCAGATGAAAGACTCGCTCTACGCTTACCAGATCTCCAAGCGTGCAAATTCGTTGCGCGTGATGGCCGAAGCGGTGCGATGGGGCAAGCGGGGGGCGCGGGTCAACACGATCAGCCCCGGCATAATCTTCACGCCTCTCGCCAAGGACGAGCTGACCGGTCCTCGCGGCGCAGGATACCGGCGCATGATCGAGCTGTCCGCGGTCGGGCGCGGCGGTACCCCGGATGAGGTGGGTGTCGTTGGCGCTCTTCTAATGGGACCGGACGGCGCGTTCATTACCGGCAGCGACTTCCTTATGGACGGCGGTGTAACGGCTGCCTACTGGTTCGGCGAACTCGCTCCGAAGTGATCGAAAGACGAGCGCTTCTGGCCAAAGCCGGACGTCAGTGAGGTGATCAATCTTAGCGCGCTGATCACTATGCCTCGGTTCGGTGATGCAAGGTGAGCGGCACTAGCAAACACGGTGGTGGGCATAACCATTCGCTCCAGCGGACGGCCCTGACGGGCCTCCGCTGATCTCAAACGTTCACGTGCAAGATACAACCAGTATTCTTCAATGATTATTTGTCAACACCACTGCAATAAAGTAGGTGTAGCTGACGATATTAATCTGCTGGGCACTATACTGATTTACAGATTGAAGTATGTACTGCCGAACACCCGGCAGATATCCTCCGGCATCTGCATTTTCGTTTTGTTATGCCTTTTTATGCCCGCGGCCCCAGAGAAACTGTCAAATTATTCTATCTCCTGCCAACATGGAGATGTAAGAAAAGCCCTTGAGATCAAAGCTTTTTCCTCTGTTTTCAAGGGCTAACGATATTAAACCAAATTAGTGTTTTTTGCTTTCAATTTGCCGCGAGCTCACGAGTCAGTCCGGCAGGATTGGCTTCCCCAGGAATGTTCTTATGACTTTTGTCAATCAGATGCATCATAGTCAGATTCCTCATTTCTGAATTTCGACGACTTTAGAACCTTCAATCTTGGTGAGGTATATTTTGGACATCGCCTGATGGTTCTCGGCTGTAAAGGTAAAGGTAAGCCCGCCGACGGTTGCGTTCATTTTTTCGGCTGCTGCTATGAATGATTCGCGTGTCAGTGGACCCGTCACTTTTTTCAGGACTTCTACGAATACAACCGCATCGACATAGCCTTCAAGATCCGTATAGTCAAGCTCGAAATGTCCAGCCGCATGCATGTCCTGACGGTACTGGCGCACAAGGGGCAAAGGTGAATCATAGGGAGACGGCATCACTTGGGTGACAATGACATCGCCCCCTGCGCCAGCCAGTTCTTTGACCAGGGCCGCTGTCCCTACGAAGGAAACATTTAGAAAGATAGGATTGAACCCCTGCGCCTTTGCCTTCTTGATGAATGCCGCCATGGCCTTGTAGGTCCCCACCATTACGACTGCATCGGGATTATAAGACTTTACAGCGGCTAGACCA
>Ga0335081_10010910_pt1 | contig 14699 bp, 13 predicted proteins | sample Lox_Sample_35_FD_206713 | JGI IMG/M metagenome (GOLD analysis project Ga0335081, IMG submission 206713) | Soil microbial communities from Loxahatchee National Wildlife Refuge, Florida, United States - Lox_Sample_3.5 | ecosystem: Environmental > Terrestrial > Soil > Wetlands | place: USA... | reverse complement strand
GGCGAAGGCATCGCCGACGACGACGTCAAGACCACCTACAGCGATCTGAAGCCGCAGCCCAACGGCGCGCTGCTGGCCACCTCCGATCCCATCCACGTCACCGCGCAGCGCATGGTCGCCTATAAGGATCCGGGCATTGCGCACTACACCGGCAATGTGCGCCTGTGGCAGACGGCCAACGTGGTCCGCGCCCCCAAGATCGACTTCGACAACGACAAGCGCGCCATCGTCGCCGAGTCCGACAAGTCGCAGATGGTCTCCAGCCTCTTCGTGCAGCAGTCCGATGACGGCAGGCTGACGCCGGTGGACATCACCGCCGACAAGCTGACCTACGTCGATGACGAGCGCCGCGCCCGCTACACCGGCAACGTGCTCGCCAAGACAACCACCGGCTCGGTGTCGACCCAGCAACTGGATGTGTATCTGAAGGAAGCCGGCCCGGACAGCAAGAACTCTGCCCCCAAGCCCGCGCCCAAGCACGGACCATCGCTACCGGGCTCGGATGCGCCCAGCAAAATCGATCGCATGATCGCCACCGGCCGGGTGGTTGTTACCGAACCCAATCGCCGCGCGGTCGGCGACAAGCTGGTCTATACCGCAGATGATGCCAAGTACGTCCTCACTGGCAAATCCCCTAGCATTTTTGATGCCGAACACGGGACTGTGTGGGGCGATTCGTTGACTTTCTACAGTCACGATGATAGGGTTCTGGTAGAGAGCAAGCAGTCTTCTCCCACCATCACTCGCGCTCGTACCACGAAGTAAATGCAGACCTTATCGGCGGAAGAGATCGGCAAAAGTTACCGCGGGCGCAGGGTCGTCAACGGGGTCAGCTTCTACGTAAAACAGGGTGAGGTCGTCGGCTTGCTCGGCCCCAATGGGGCGGGTAAAACTACCAGCTTCTACATCGTCGTCGGGCTCATCCCCGCCGATACCGGGCAGGTTCTCATCGACGGGCAGGACATCACCGATGTCCCGATGTACCTGCGGGCTCGCAATCACGGCATCGCCTATCTGCCGCAGGAGCCGTCGATCTTCCGCAAGCTCACCGTAGAGGACAACATTCTCGCGGTGCTGGAAGCCCAGTCCATGTCCTGGCACGAGCGCCGCGAGCGGATGGAGCGGCTGATCGATCAGCTCGGCCTGGGCATCATCCGCAAGAACAAGGGCTACGCGTTGTCCGGAGGCGAACGGCGGCGGGTCGAGATCGCGCGCTGTCTCTGCATCTCGCCGGCATTCATTCTGCTCGACGAGCCCTTTTCTGGCATCGATCCCATCGCGGTACTCGATCTGCAGAAAATCATCTCCGACTTGAAGGCCAGCGGCATCGGTGTGCTGGTGACGGATCATAATGTTCGTGAGACGCTGTCCGTGACCGATCGCGCGTACATTATTAACGAAGGAAGAATTTTCCGGACGGGCACTCCGGAACAGCTTGGCAATGATGCGGAAGTGAAGCGAGTTTACTTAGGCGAGAGCTTCTCGCTGGTTTAGAATTTGAACGAGGGGCCATGCTCCTCAGGGTCCGTTAGCAATGGCTTTACTGCAGCCCAGATTAAACCTCAAGGTTTCTCAGAAGCAGATTCTGACTCCCGGCCTTGTGCAGATGGTCAGCGTCCTGGCGCTCAACAAGCTTGAGTTGGCCGACATGATCAATGCTGAGCTGACGGAGAATCCCGTGCTCGAAGAGCTGGACGATTCCGTTCCCTTGCTCGACGAAGTGTCGGCACGCGAGGAGAAGCTGGACCGCGACAGCTCGTTGGCCGCTCAACAGGAGCAGCCCGCCGCCACGCCGGAAGAAAAAGATCCCTTTGAGGAAATTGATTTCGGGTCGTTCTTCTCGGAGTATCTCGACCCCGGGCTGCGCACCTCCATCGAGATGGAGGAGAGCGAGAAGCCGTCGTTCGAAAACTTCCTCTCCAAGCCCAGCACCCTGACCGACCACCTGATGTGGCAACTGGGATCGCTGCACGTCAACGAAGACGTCTACCGTGCGGCCGAACTGGTCATCGGCAACCTCAACGAAGAAGGCTATCTCACCGCGACCGACGATGAGTTGCTGGGGCTGTCGATCGGGGAGTCGGACGGACCCCAGCCGGCAAACCAGCCGGCAGCTCCTGAGATCGCGGAGGCGATCCCAGCATCGCTCGCAACCGCGGCCGTGGCTCCCATGCCGGCGGAAGAAGAGTCGGGACCCCAGACGTTGGATTCCACCGTGGCTGTCGCCGAGGAAGAATCCGCCGCCGCCCCCGCTCCCACGCCGCTGAGCATCGCCGATGCAACTCCCCGTCCCAAGCTGGTTCCTCGCCGCACCGCACCGGCCCGCGTTCCCTTCAGCCGCGATGCTTTGCGTGAAGCCATCGACCTGGTCAAGCAGATGGATCCCATCGGCGTCGGCTCGCGCGATCTGCGCGAATGTCTGCTCGCCCAGCTGCAGCATCTGAAGAGCGTTCCGCGCAAGAATGGCAACGGCACCCATGCGGCGGAGCTGGAGCAGCTCGACGACGCCATCGTTTTGGTCGATCAGCATCTGCACGCTCTGCAGAACAAGCATTACAAGGAAGTCGCCAAGGCCATGGGCCGTCCGCTGGAAGCGGTGATGCAAGCGATGGAGTTCATCCGCACTCTCGATCCGCGCCCCGGCCTGCGCTACAACAAGGCCGAAACCCGCCTCATCGAGCCGGACGTCGCCTTCGTCAAGCAGGGCGACGACTATCTGGTACTGATGAACGACGAAGAAGTTCCGCAGCTGCGGCTGAATCCCGCCTACCGCAGGTTGCTGAGCCGCGATGCGGCGGAAAAAGACGTCCGCAACTACGTCAAGGAGCGCTACAAGTCCGCCATTCAGCTCATCAAGAATATCGAGCAGCGCAAGCAGACGATTTTGCGCGTCTGCTATTCCATCCTCGAGCGGCAGCGCGACTTCCTCGATCAGGGCATCGATTACCTGAAGCCGATGATGATCAAGGAGGTGGCCGAGGAGATCGGCGTACACCCCTCCACCGTCAGCCGCGCCGTCGCCAATAAGTATGCTCATACCCCGCAAGGCGTCTTCGAGCTTCGATACTTCTTCAGCGAGAGCGTCAATGGTCCGGAGGGCGGCAGCACCTCGCTGCTCATCCTCAAGCGCCGGGTCAAGAAGCTCATCGAGGAGGAAGATCCCGCCAGGCCGTTGACCGACGAGCAGATCACCCGCATCCTCCAGTCGCAGGGCATCCAGGTCACTCGCCGTACGGTCGCGAAGTACCGGGAGGACATGCGCATCCCGAGCACCCACCAGCGCAGAGTGAAGAACTAGCTGTTTTGCTGCACCGGCGTCCGGCATCAGCCAGTCGCAGACAATCGCGCAGGCTGAAGCCCGTCGCCGAAATAAGATGACAGTGGTTCGGAAGTTGGCTGCATTCAGCGGTTGGAACGGACGATGACTCGGCGATGGAAGACGGCCCCGAATGATGCGGATGTCGCCGGATCGCAAAACCCAATGGCTAATGGCTGACTGCGGCGAGAAGGGAGCTCAATGACCGTAGAGTATTTTGGCAGGCAATATGAAATCACTCCCGCCATCCGTGACGAGGTAGAATCGGGCCTCGGCAAACTCACCAAAATCCTGGGCGAAAACTTCAAGAGCAAGGTCATCCTGACCGTCGAGAAGCACCGCAACATCGCAGAAATCACCGTCAAGCGCCGCCGCGGACATTTGGTCGGCTTGGCCGAAGCCACCGACATGATGGTCGCCGTCAATCAGGCGCTGGATCACATCGAAACCCAGGTACTGCGCCACAATGGCCGCCGCCGCACCACCCATCGCAAGGCCAAAGACAAAGCCTGGCAGGCGCCCGTCGAGGGCGACGCCGAGGCTAAGATCTCGGTGGGAGCCACCGCGACGACTGCGGTACCGGTGGTCGTGCACAAGTTTCCTTCTGTGGCTCGCACCACCGAGGCTCACCTGGTGCGCTCCACCGACTCCGTCGCGCTGCGCCCCATGACGGTGGAGGAAGCGGTGAAGGAATGCGAATTCCGCGACCGCGACGTCTTCGTCTTCCGCGACGGCAAGGGCAAGGTGAAAGTGTTGCACCGCCGCAAGGACGGCAAGATTGAGCTGATCGAAGTGCCGTAGTTCCGGCGCATGAACAAGTCTGCGGCGTCATCGCCAGGTGACGCCGTTTGTATTTTCTGCAACAAACGCCGCAAAACTGTTTTCAAAATCTTGACCAAAGTTGACTACTCAGTTAGCGTCTCAAAGCGCCCCTCATACATCCAACTATTCCAGAGTGGTAGCTGGCATCACAGCAGCAACGCTGTCGAAACAACCTAATTGAGTGCTGCTTCCATCTCACTCACGCGGCTTGGCTGCACGACCGCCTCGCCGGCAAGACGGCAATACTATGAAGACTGGACTGAACGCAACTCTCGATCCTACGCGGCATAGCAATGAGGCCCTGGAGTTCGAGACCGCCTTGCAGCGCAAGATCGTTGGACAGGACGCGGCTGTCGAAAAAGTCGCTGAAATCTACCAGATGTTCCTGGCGGGCTTGAATCCGCCGTGCCGGCCGGTAGGGAATCTGCTGTTTCTCGGGCCGACCGGCTCAGGCAAGACCCGCGTGGTGGAAGCCATGGCCGAGGCACTGTTCGGCGATCCCCACGCCTGCATCAAGATCGATTGCGCCGAGTTCCAGCACTCGCACGAGATTGCCAAGCTGATCGGCTCGCCGCCGGGTTATCTCGGGCACCGCGAGACGCATCCGCTGCTAACGCAGGAGGCGCTCAATCAATGGCACACCGAGAAATTGAAGCTGTCGATCCTGCTCTTCGATGAGATCGAGAAGGCTTCCGACGCGCTGTGGCAGTTGCTGCTCGGCATTCTTGACAAGGCGACGCTCACCCTGGGCGACAACCGCCGTGTCGACTTGTCGCAGTGCGTGATTGTCATGACCTCGAACCTCGGGGCCACCGAGATGAACGAGATGATCAACGGCACCATGGGCTTCGCGCAGACGCCGGCACAAATGGATGCCAGGCTCGACGCCAAGATCAACCGCACGGCCGTGGAAGCGGCGCGCCGCAAGTTTTCGCCCGAGTTCATGAACCGCATCGACAAGGTTGTGGTCTTCCGCATGCTGCGCCCCGAGCACCTGGAGCAGATTCTGGAGATCGAGCTCGGCATGGTCCAGCAGCGCATTCTGCAGGCGACCGGCAACAACCAGTTCGTCTTCAGCTGCACGCCATCGGTGAAGCAGCATCTGCTGCGTGAAGGCACCGACCTGCGCTATGGCGCGCGCCATCTGAAGCGCGCCATCGAGCGCAACATCGTCTTCCCGCTGGCGAACCTTGTCGCCACCGGCCAGGTCAAGCTCGGCGACTTCATCCGCATCGATATCGACGCCAAAGGCAAGATGACCTTCGTGAAAGAAGCCGAGGGCGCGCTGGTGCCGGTGCTGCTGGAGCGCTATGGGCCCGAGGCGACGCACGCCGCCGCTGCCTCCCGATCAGGCAAGAGCGTAGCCTCGAGCCGCGGCCGCGAACTCGGCATCGCCGGCGACCGAAAGTAAAGAGCAGCAATTAGGGAAACTCTGATTAAGTCTGGTCTCTCGAAGGGGACGGCTTCAGGCCGTCCATAAAGGCTGCAAAATCAATGCGGCTTTAGCCGCTGAGGGACTTCGCCGCGACTTAATCAGAGTTTCCTTAGCGCTTAGCGATGCCGCATCCGCAGCTACTCGAAAGTCGCATTGTCTCAGGACTGGCGTCACAGGCTGCGAAAAAATTCCTCGACACCGTTTTGCTCGGGTAGAACGGACCTTCAGGTCCGCGTCTCTAGCGCTTTGTTTCTTTGCGAGCAGCCGGCAGCACAAGCAGGCTCTCGCTACTTTTTCAGCGACCTGTTTAGCCGGCGACAGAATCCCCAAGACCCGTGCGCGCCTCCTCCTCACCACCCAAAACGATGTGTGCTAGACTAAATTGTTTTCCTACTCCACTTAGACCAGCATGCTCTTCTCGAAGGAATATGTGGGCTATCTCGCCCGCGAAATCACCAACAAGCTGATTCAGGGCGAGTTCATCGAGACCCCGGACAAGGCGGCGGTGAGCGAGCGCGTCCACGCCGCCCTGCTGGAGGAGCTCACGCTGGAAGATCGCATCAACGACGAGGTCCGCATCATCCTCGAAACCTATTCCGACGAGATGCAGCGCAGCGGCGCCAACTATCAGGAGATGTTCAAGAAGGTGAAGAACGAGCTGGTGCGCAAGTACAAGGCCGTGCTATGAGGATCACCTTTTTCATCCCGAGCCGAGCGCAGCGGAGTCGAGGGATCCGCGGTCCACGTGGGACAGTGCTATGAGGATCAGCCGCGAAAAAATTAACAAGCTGGCCCACGCCGTGGCCGACACCCTGGCTGACCTCGACAACGTCGACTTCGTCGAAGACCGCAACAGCATCCGCCTTGAGACGAAACGCCTGCTGGAAAATCTGATGGCGCAAGAGGCGCGGATCGATGCTGCCGCCCGGCTGAAGATCGAAAGCCAGCGCCGCACTATCCTCGAAGGCTCCCAGGAGTGGGACATCCTCTACCGCAAGTATTACAACGAGGAAGTGAAAAAGCTGGGAATTTAGGACGACAGGGTTCTCACGCAGACATTTCAGGCCAGCGTCCAAGTGCCTCTGTCTTACCTGGGCCGGCTTCAGCCGGCACCCTCGTATAATCGCTTCGAGCCCGCCTGTGTCCGCTCTCGCCAATCTGAAAGACGATCTCAAGCGCCTCGCCCTTGAAACCGGCTTCGATCTTGCCGGTGTAGCCGGTGTGGCCGAGACGCCCGAGCACCGCTTCTTTCCAGAGTGGATTGCCAACGGTGGTGCGGGCGAGATGAAGTATCTGGAAACGCGCAACGACGCTGACGAATTGAAGCGCGCCTCGCTGGCCAATGCCGCTCCCTGGGCGCGCTCCGTTGTCGTTTGCGCGCTCAACTACAACACCGATCAGCCATATTCCACGCATGCCGGCGCCACAACCCAGGGCTGGATCTCGCGCTATGCGTGGACCCAACGCGACTACCACGATGTGGTACTCGCCAAGCTACGCGCCGTGGAAGCCCGCCTACTCGCGCTCTGCCAGGAGCAGGGAGTGCCCTCACCGCGCACCTGGTGCTACGTCGATACCGGTCCCGTCATCGAGCGCATCCTCGCAAAATACGCTGGCATCGGCTGGATCGCCAAGAACACCTGCATCCTCAACGAACACCTCGGCTCGTGGCTCTTTCTGGGCGTGATGCTGACCTCGCTTGAACTGCCGCCGGACCTGCCGCCTACCGACCGTTGCGGCTCCTGCACGCGCTGTCTCGACGCCTGCCCCACGAATGCCTTCCCTGCTCCGTACCAGCTGGACGCGACGAAGTGCATTTCCTATCTCACGATCGAGCTGCGCGGCTTGATCCCGGAGCAACTTCGTCCCGGCGTCGGTCGTCAGGTTTTCGGCTGCGATATCTGTCAGGATGTCTGCCCGTGGAACCGGGAGGCTCCCGTCACCAGCGCCCCCGAGCTGCAACCGCGGCCGGAGCTGGTCAATCCCGATCTTGAGTGGCTTGCAAACCTGGACGCCGACGAGTTCCGCGAAGTCTTCCGTGGCTCCCCGGTGAAGCGAACCAAGCTGAATGGTTTTCGGCGAAATGTCGCGATCGCGATGGCCAACAGCGGAGATGAGCGCTTTCCGGCTGCGCTTCAGCAGCTCAGCGAGGATCCCGATCCGCTCGTTGCCGAGCATGCTCGTTGGGGATTGCGCCGCTTAGGCGAGACTTAGGAAAGCCCTGATTAAGTCGGTTCTTTGAAAGGGGACGGCCTTCGGGCCGTCCGTAAAGGCCGCAAGTCAATGCGGCTTTAACCGCTGAGGGACTTCACCGTGACTTAATCAGAGTTTCCTGAGAAAGATCTCAGCCCGTCTGATGCTTCTCTTCCTCCACATCGATCGGCCTGAACTGATCGACCATGATAAACGCGATCAGCAGAGCCACGGGAATGTAGAGCGCCTTGAGCTCCCACTTGTGCTTCATCACCACGCCCGACGCCGCGCCCAGCACATAACAAAGCCAGGTCGCCGCCAGCATGGCGCCTTCCTGAACATCCGCGTGCTTTGGTGCAAGCCTCACAATGTCAGATATACCTGTCTGTCGGAGCCGATCGTAGACCCAGAAAAGCACTCTGGTGAGCGATTCGGTCATCTTAGTCAACGTTCCGGTGACAAATGTGGTGTACACGGTAAGGGGCCCGATGTGCGTGAGAGTGGCCGTCTGGACTCCCATCGCAAAGGCCAGCATGGCCACCAGGGTAAAGTATGCCTGCGAGTGAAGATCGGCTACCTGCCCCAGGTGCATTGCCGGAGTCGCTCGCGCAAACAGCGCCAGCAGCAGCGCTTCCGCCCCCAGTGTGAAGGACGCAATGCGGCGAATGCCTTTGCGGCCGGCAATTCCTATGGTGATGCGCGTCAGCGCCATTCCCACAACGTAGGACAGCACGGCACAGCCGGGACGGCGCAGCTCCTGCCAGTTCCACTGGCCCAGGAACATGCCTATGTGCACGCTGTTGCCGCTCATGTTGGCGGTAAAAACATCGAACAGCGCGATATAGCCGACGGCATCCGCAAAGCCTCCAACCGCCGTCAGCGACAATGCGATCGTGATCTTACCCGCGGTGCCGAGATCGGGCTTGCTGGTCACAGGCGTTTCAGGGCCAGTTTGGCGGCATTGTAGCCGCACATGCCATGCACACCGCCGCCCGGCGGCGTGGAAGAGGAGCAGATATAAATGTCGCGGGCAGACGTTGCGTAGTACCTCATTGTGGGACGAAAGAGAAATTGCGGCAGATTCATTAAGCCGCCGCCGATATCGCCGCCGATCAGATTGGCATCCATCGATTCCAACCTTCTTGGCGACGACGCCCGACTCTCCAGAATGCAGTCGCGAAAGCCTGGCGCAAAGCGTTCGATCTGCGCCTCGATCCGCGGCTGCATGTCGACGTCTGAGCCGTTCGGCACATGGCAATATGCCCACCCGATATGCCGGTCCTCCGGGGCGCGCGTGGGATCGAACAGCGTGGGCTGCGACAGCAGGACAAATGGCCGCTCGGCATGATGACCATGCCGCATGGCATCTTCCGAGGCAACAAACTCCTCCAGCGTTCCGCCGATGTGTACCGTAGCCGAGCGCCGGCATTCCGAAGCCTTCCACGGTATGGGATCGGAGAGCGCAAAGTCGACCTTGAACACGCCTGGCCCATAGGTATAGCGTTCCAATTTCCCCCGGTAGCCGGGCGACAGGCGATCACCCGCAATGCGCGACAACTGCCGCGGCGTCACATCGCACAGGGCCACGTCATATTCGCCCAGCGACGCAAGACTCTCGACCCGGTGCGATACATGTACGGAACCGCCTAGGCTGCCAAGATAGCTGCACAGCGCATTCGTGATCGACTGTGCGCCACCGCGCGGAATTGGCCATCCTACAGCGTGGGCCGTCACGACGAACATCAGCCCGAAAGCCGCCGTAAGAGGCTCGTCCAGCGAGAGGATGGAATGTGCTGCCAGCCCGGCAAACAGGGCTTTCGTCCGCGGATTGCGAAACCACATCCTGGCCAGCGCTGTTGCCGAGGGAAATCCCAGCAGGCCGAGCCGTGCCAGTAGAAACGGGCTGCGTGGAAACAGCGATACCGGCCGCAGCACCTGCGGCGCCAATTCCGTCCAGCGTTCAGCGAATGGACCAAAGAGTTGACGCCACCTCTTACCGTCCTCGCCGAGCGCGGCTTCCGCGGCGTCCAGGTCCTTCTCCAACATCACCGCCGTGCCATCATCGAGCGGATGGGCCACCGGCGCCGGCGGCTGAATCCATTCCAAACCATGCTCCTGCAAGGGCAGGGTCGAGAAGAACGGCGACGCTAGCGCCATGGGGTGCACAGCCGAGCCAAAGTCGTGCAGGAATCCGGGAAGCGTGAGTGGTAGGGTGCGCGCGCCGCCGCCGGGCTGCGGCTCCGCTTCGTAGACGTCCACCTGCAATCCTGCTTGCGCCAGAACGATGGCCGCAGCCAGACCGTTGGGACCCGCTCCAATGACAACGGCTCGTCGCTGCGTCGCAGGCATAGCTAGTCGAGGTTCATCAGCAAGAGAAACGAGACAATCATAGCCTATACAGAGGGCGAGTGAAGCTCAGGATGTTTGTCGGATGGAGCGCGCCTTCACAGGCTGCGAAAAAAGTCACCCTTTGGCTGCTTGCAGGGGCGCACTTTTAGCTGCGCCGTCTCCAGTCCTGTAAATTTGTCATCCCAAGGAGGCCTTCAAGACCGACGAGGGATCTGCTTTTGAGTTCTTCAGCGGCCTGTTCAGGCGTGCCTCGATGATCACACTTTCTGGCCGGTTCGCTCCAGCGTCACAAAAAAGTCGCGGCTGATCGGCTCTATCGTCGCCCTGGCTTCGGGAAACCTCGCGAACAACTTGCTCAGCTGTTCCTTGCTGTACAGGAACAAATCGCAGCGCTTCTTGTATCGCATCTGGCGCTGCCATCCCAGAACGCCGCCGGCCACGGGAAACGAGAGGAACGCCTTGCTTCGCGTGAGCGACAGAACTTTGGCCACCACTTTTTCGGGATCGGACATGTAATCCATAAAGCCCATCACGATGACGTTATCGAAAATCTCCTGCGGCGCGTAAGCATAGAAGTCGGCCACCATGAACTTGCAGCGGTCCGCGACGCCCACTTTACGCGCGTGCTCCTCGGCCAGCTTCAACATGCCGTCGGCAAAATCGATGCCCACCACGCGAGAGGCCCCGCGCTGCGCCAGCGTGATCGAGTAATGTCCCGGACCGCATCCCACGTCGAGCACACTCTTGCCCTGCACCGGCTCGCAGCCCTCGATGGATTTTTCATAGCGCAGGCGCATGCTCTTGCGGAAGAGACGGTTGATGACGCTGTCAATCACTCCGTTCTGATTGCCGTAAATCGCGTCGAAGTCGTTGGCGTATTGATGGAAGAAGGTCTGGGTCCGATCAAGCGACATGAGAATCTACCAGCTTGGAATACTTGCTGATGGCGTTCTGAAACGTAGTGACGGGAAAGTCCCGTAGAATGCGACGGATCTTGGCTTCGGTGCCTTGCAGGTTGACGTACGACCTGAACCTGCGGCTGGCGCTCATCGGAAGGCGCGGATGAGCCGGATCGATCTCGCGCGGGTGAATGTAGAAGACCACCGGACGGTCCTCGGCCAGCACCTCCTGGGCCTTCTTGTGGATCAGCCAGTAAGGAAAGAGCCGCAGGTATCCACCGCCGAAGAAGCACAGGGGCATACCGCCGAACTCAGCCACGGTAATTGGCAACTCCAGAATCTCGTCGCGACGTCCGACACGATGCGGCTCCCAGCGCGCCTCGGGCATGCCGCCATGGCTGCGCGGTGCCGGAAAGACTGACGAATCGTAGAGGTAGCCGGCTTCCGCCAGGGTGTCGAAGAACCACGGCGTCTCTTCGGTTGTAGAAAATCCTGGCGCCCGATAACCCGTCACGGCAACGCCCGCGATATCCTCCAACAGCAGGCGCGCATGGCGAATATCTTCGTAGAAGTCCTCGCGGCGCTGCTCGTAGACCAGGCGATGAGCGTAGCCATGGGAGGCAATTTCGTGGCCGCGACGCTCCGCCTCGCGCACCACGTGCGGGAAACGCTCGGCCACCCATCCCAGCACGAAGCAGGTCACCTGCGCATTTTGTTCGCTGAAGATGTCGAGTAGCTTCGCGAAATTCCTCTCGACGCGCGACGGCAGACTGTCCCACTCCGAAATCGCAGGGGCGCTCGGAACGTCCAGGATATGGAACCAGTCTTCGACATCGACCGAGAAGATAGACGTGGGCATCGTCACTCCCGAGTTTATTAGGTATATAACGTTTTCACTGCCCGACACAAGTGCGAGCGGGTATTCAGTTTCTCGCAATAGGACGAATGTCCTCTCGCGTGCCAGGCTGGGAGTGGATAGATTTGACTGGCTGATCAAGCTGGGCTAGCCTCATAGCATTGTTGCTGCCGTTTGATGCCCTGCATTCCCAGTGTTCCACTTGAACCTCGGTTGGCGCTCCTTAGCATGAGACTGCGCGCTCTTATCTTTGTCGTTGTGCTGGCGATCGCGCAGGCCTTCGCTGGAGACATGGTCCGCCCCAGCCATGGCTCGAAGGCGATGGTGGCAACGGTGCAGCCGGAAGCTTCCCGGGTGGGCGTTGCCGTCCTGCAGCAAGGCGGCAATGCAGTAGATGCCGCGGTGGCGACTGGCTTCGCCTTGGCCGTTGTCTATCCCGAAGCCGGCAATATCGGTGGTGGTGGATTTCTGCTCTTTCGCCGCCCCAATGGCGAGGCTCACTTCCTCGACTATCGCGAGAAGGCGCCGGTCAAGGCCACCGCGACGATGTATCTCGACTCCCGGGGAAATGTTGTTCCCGACATGAGTATTGTTGGCTACAAGGCGATCGCCGTACCCGGCTCGGTGGCCGGACTGATCTATGCCGAGCAGCACTGGGGCAAGCTCTCGCTGAAACAGGTGATGGAACCCGCCATTCAGTTGGCGCGTGACGGCTTCATCCTCGACTACGAACAGGCACAATCTTTTCGCGATCCGCACCTCGCCCAGTTCGCGGAGTCGCATCGCATTTTTCAGCGCGAGGGGAATTACTATCAGCCCGGCGATCTCTTCAAGCAGCCTGAGCTCGCCAGGACGCTGGAGCGCATCGCTGAAAATCCCGACGATTTTTATCACGGCGCCCTGGCGCGCGAATTAGCGGCGGCCATGCAGAAGGGCGGCGCATTGATCACCGCCGAGGACCTTGCGAGGTACGAAGTCAAGGAGCGCACGCCGATTCACGGCACCTATCGCGGCTACGACATCATCAGCGCGCCGCCGCCATCGTCGGGCGGCATCGCTCTCATCGAGATACTGAACATCCTGGAAGGCTACGACATGGCCAAGCAGGGCGACCGCTCTGCCCAGAGTATTCACCTCACCGCGGAGGCCTTCCAACGCGCCTTCTTCGATCGCGCCGAATTTCTCGGCGATCCCGACTTCTCCAAGATCCCGGTTGCGCAGCTCATCGACAAACGCTATGGCAACGCCTGGCGCGACACCATCCCGCTTCGCCGCGCCACGCCCAGTGCCGATCTCCGCCGGCCCGCCGTCTTCTCACAGCTCGACAGCTATGCCAAATCTCACCCCCAGCCGAGGTCTATGGCGGAGCCGGACCACACCACGCACTACTCCGTGGTCGATCCCGAGGGCAACGCCGTCTCCGTCACTACCACCTTGAATGCTGCTTTCGGTTCGCGCGTGACCGCCGAGGGCTTGGGTTTTCTGCTCAATGACGAGATGGATGACTTCAGCTCCAAGCCGGGCGCTCCGAATATGTTTGGCTTGTTGCAGGGCCCGGCCAACGCGATTGGTCCCGGCAAGCGACCGCTCTCCGCCATGACGCCGACCATCGTGCTCAAGAACGGCAAGCTGTTTCTGGTGCTGGGATCGCCGGGCGGATCGACGATCCCGACGACCGTCGCGAATATTGTGATGGGCGTGGTCGACTATGGGCTCAATATTCAGCAGGCGGTGAACGCGCCTCGCTTTCATGATCAGTGGATGCCGGACGAGATCAGGGTGGAGCCGACCGGCATTTCACCGGATACCATCGGCATTCTCCAACACATGGGACACAAGATGAAAGTTGCGACGGGCTACTGGGGCGACGCCGAGTGCATTGCTGTCGATGAGACCATGGGCGAATTGTTGGGCGCCAGCGACGGACGAAACCAGGGAAAGGCGATGGGCTTCTGATGCGGCGCGCGATGTCCACATTGGTGTATGCGAAGGCTGAGCGCCTGCACCCTGGCCTGCTCGATCGCTTTGTCTCCGGTGGCGCGGAGGCTATCGAGATCTTCGCCGCACGCGGACACTTCAACTACAGCGATCGCCAGCACGTGCGCGAGATTGCCAACTGGTTTCGCAGTACTGGAATTACGTTCCACTCCATGCACGCTCCCATGTACAGCGATGAGGAGTGGGGACGTGGCGGCGAGCCGCCGGTAAACATCGCGGCCGTCGAGAAGCGCGACCGTATCGCAGCCACCGACGAGATCAAGCGTGCTCTTGAAGTCGCCGAGCAGGCGCCGTTCCACTTTCTGGTGCAGCACATCGGCGTGGGCGACGAAACCAGCAACGAGCACAAGCTGGAAGCGGCCATGAGCTCGCTGGAGCACCTCCACGCCTTTGCCAAGCCGCTGGGCGTGCAGCTGCTGGTGGAAAACATTCCCAACGAACTGTCCACGCCGGAAAATCTCATCGAGTTGCTGCACGCCGGCCGCTTCGCCGATATCGGCATATGTTTCGATGTCGGACATGCGCACATCATGTCCAGCGTGCCGCAGGCGTTCGAGGTGATGAAAGCCCGCATTCGCTCCACGCACGTTCACGACAACAACAAAGATCACGACTCGCACCTCTGGCCCGGCAACGGCAGCATCGACTGGAAAGAAGCAGTCGCTCTGCTGCGGACCGCGCCGCATGTGCCCCCATTGCTGCTCGAGATTGAAGCGGTGGAGGGAGAGATGATCAGCGAGAAGATGGCGGAAGCGTTCGGGAAGTTGGAATCCCCCACGCAGTAATTCGGCGACATCAACCCCGATCAGGTCCTTCGAAGCTGTTGTACCT
>Ga0335081_10010909_pt1 | contig 14699 bp, 15 predicted proteins | sample Lox_Sample_35_FD_206713 | JGI IMG/M metagenome (GOLD analysis project Ga0335081, IMG submission 206713) | Soil microbial communities from Loxahatchee National Wildlife Refuge, Florida, United States - Lox_Sample_3.5 | ecosystem: Environmental > Terrestrial > Soil > Wetlands | place: USA... | reverse complement strand
GGAGGAATGAGATTCAAATGCCGGCGCATGCAGGCGCCTTGCTTGCATTGCGCCGAGCGGCCCGGCCATAATGCAAACGCGGATCGTGGGGCACGAGACGATCAGGGAGGAAATCGAAACCGCCATCGGTTGCCAGCCGGTTTGATGCCAAAAGCCGTCGCGTTCGCCCCTCGCCTCGAATTTTCGTTTCATGGCTGTTCGCTCGGCGCCGTCCGTTTCGTGCGGACGTCATCGCCTGCTGTTGCGCGCCATCTTTCTTTCAGTGAGGAAACAAACAAGGAGAACGATTATGTCGAGGCTTGTTGTATTATCCGCGTTGGCCCTCCTGCTGCCGGCCGCCGCATGGGCGCAACAGCCGTTGCCGCCCGGCGACGCAGCCAAGGGCGAGCAGACCTTCAAGACCTGCCAAATCTGTCACAACCTCGGGCCCAATGCAGTGAGTAAAGTGGGACCGCCGCTCAACGGCGTCGTCGGGCGGGAGGTCGCCACTTGGCCAGGCTACAGCTACTCGCCCGGCCTGAAGAAATTCGCCGAAGCGACCAAGACGTGGACCGACGCGGCCCTCGACAAGTGGCTGACCAATCCGCGCGCCGACGTGCCGGGAACCAAGATGATCTTTCCCGGCCTGCAGGCCCCGCAGCAGCGCGCCGACGTCATCGCTTATCTCAAACAATTCAATGAAAAAGGCGAAAAGAAGTAATCCTCTTCATCGGTTCCCCTCGTCCAATGTTCCCGGCGTCCCGCCAGAACGATTGCGGCCAGCATGCGTTCACTCCTTGAAGTGAATGGAGGCGAACATGACGGAACAGGAACGCAACGAACGAGAAGCCCACAAGGAGAAGGGCAACTTCGGCCAGGACGAGGCGAAGCAGGAAGAGCGCCGCGACTCCGAACTGAAACACATGGGCGAACTGAGCAAAAAGAAGAACAAGTGACCGGGCGCGCTCAACAGGCGCGTCGACTGGCAATCTAAAGGACCGCTTTGCGCGTCGTGTCTACCGTCGGAGCGCACGGCGGTCGGCGACCGCAGACTCGTCCGACAGAGCGGTCGTCCGCTTCGGCATACAGAGCACGCGCACTCGCTCGTCACTTCCCAGGTTCCGCCCCAGCGTCGTGTCCGCGATATAGGCCTGCCCGTGCATGAAGCATGTGATGGGATTGTTGAAAGTCTCGGGCACCCAGACGACATGGCGCGCGTTGTCGCGACTGCAGTCGGCAAGGTTGGGGGTATCGGCGAGCGAGCAGATCAGGATCAGCGCGGTTAGCATCAATAGCTCCTGGGACACGGGTTAAAAAGAGCGGGTCCATCAAGTTGCGCGTCCGAGCGCGGTCTGCGCGCGGGCGCGAAACGCATCTTTTGTCTCATAGAGAAGCAAGAGGTGGGCCAAGTCAGGTGTGGTTCCAAAGCCCAGGAACCGGGCACGGCAAGCGTTATTGACACTTATTCGCGGAAATTCTTCTAATCGCGAAAATGCGCGCGGGCCGTGTCCGCCAGCCAAGACCACGCCTCAAGCTCGCGCGGCCCGGCCGTTTTTTCGACGGCACTCTGCAGATAGCCCATCTCCCGCTCGATCTTGTCGCGCGGCAGCATGTGCAGGCGGCTGACCAGAATTGCCGCCTCCAACACGGCGGCCTGCGCGCGGTTGAACCCTTGAAATGGTGCGTGGGTTGCCGTGCGCAACACCCGGCAGCGCAGGCGCGGCCGTTCCAGGTCATCTGTCGTTTCAACGACAGCAAGTTCAGTATGAGAAAGCGCACCGGCGAGCCGCGGCACCGGCACTTCGTCCGACACCACCGTCGGCCAATCGCGCCGCCCGGTCAGGCAACCGGCGAACACCCGCACGTCGTCGGTATGGCTAGCGGTGGCGAAAGGCACGGCCATGAGATTGTCGAGCGTTGTTGACGGGCGAAATGGGGCGATGATCCAGCCGTTGCCTTCGGCGATCAAGCCGAGCGGCGCGATATGAATGCCGCCCTGTCGGTCAGCGGTAATGACGATGGTCTCACGGATCAGTGGCATCGAAGCGCCGTCTCGTGTTCGCATTCAGTCATCAGTGTCGTCGCTTTGGTCGGCGCGCGCGCCACGCAGTGTGTGGCCGGCCGCGCGTAGACGTGTCAAATCTTCCGCCCTGCGGTCGACGGCGCAACCCCAGTCGAGCGGCTCATCCTGTATGTAGCGTTTGCCTAACCGCCAGGCGATTTCGGCCTTGGCCAGCTCCGCGCCAAGATAAAAGGCGTGCGGAGCATCGTCCGCAACGCCAAGCTTGGGAAACAGCGAGAAAGCATCGGTGGCGACGTAATGCACACCACGCGCATAGACGTGAATGCCGTCCTCGGCCGTCTCGATGCGGAAATTGCCGTCACGCACCTGCGTTGCGAGCTCTTCGATCTCCTGGGGCGTATTGGGAAACGGCTTGCGGTCGTGCAGCTGCAAGAGCGCCCCGCCATAGTTTTGCGGCAGGCTGTGGTCGGCGCGCGCGGCGAACATCATGCGGCGCGCTGCGTCGTGCTCCTGTAGCGTCCGGCGGGTGTGCGGGCTCACTTGCACGACCAGCACATTGCGGATGGCGAGCTCGGAGCAGATGCCGAGCAGGGCCACGGTCACGCCGCCGCTGTCGGCGTCGGTCAGTTCGGTGAGATTGCCCGTGCCCATGAGGATTTCGGCGTCCGGCAGCAGGCGGCGCAATTCGGCGTAACGCGACAGCGATCCCATGAAGCCGAAATGGATGGGATCGAGGATCGGGTCGAGCATCGCCGCGATGCCGCGCCGGTCGGCCGCTTCGGCCGCACGCAAGAGCGAGGCCAGATCGCCGTGGACAGCCGGCACCAGCACCGGGGTCGCCCCGGTTTCGAGCGCGAGATCGAGCGTGGTCTCGTTCAAGCTGAGCAGAAACTGTGCGCCGGCCAGCCCGCCCGCGCGCAGTTCCTCGATATCGGCCGAATCGACGCTGACCGGGATGTGCTCGCCGCTCAAAGCGCGCACCGCATCTTGCAAATGCCGGAACGGCGTATCGGGCAGGCAGCCGAGATCGACCACGTCTGCGCCGGCTTCGCGCATGGCGCGCGCGCATGCCAGGATAGAATCGACGCTGAGCGCTGACGCATCGACGATCTCGGCAAAGATGCGGATGTCGTAACGGGAAAGATCGAGGTCGCGGCCGCCCTTGCCGAAAAACGCCGGCAGGTCCTTCAGTTCCTCGGGCCCGCGCTCAAACGGAATGCCGAATTGCGCGCTCAGCCGCTCGAGATCGGCGCGGCAACGGCCCGGCAGCACGACGCGGCTTGCATCCACCGGACGCGGCAGCCGGCGCGCGATGATCGCTTCGGTCATCAGCGCCGCAACTTTTACGCCGACATTGATCACCGACCAGTCAAAGCCCGGGTCGTCCATACCGCCGAGCACTTTCTCCAGCCGCGGCTGCGCCAGATGGCCAGTCAGGAAGGCGATGCGTTCGGTCATGTCAGATCGGCCTTGCGGCGCGCGAGCGCCTCGTGCAGTTCGCCGAAGCTCTCGACCACCACCACATCCTGAAAGGCCTTGAGCTTGGCGGTGTTCTCGAGATCGATCGGCCGCGGATAGACCTTGACCATACCCTTCGGCGCCTCGGTCTCCAGTTCCGGTGCGGTGTCGCAGGCGAAAACGATCGACGGCACCCGGCATTTGCCGGCTTGCGCGAAAACATTGGTCGCCAACGTGTCGGAGATGCCGTAGACGCATTTGGCTACGGTGTTGGAAGTGGCCGGCGCCAGCACCAGCGTGTGATAGGTGCCGTAATAAAAGGCGCCAACCGGCGCAGCGCTCGCGGTGGTGTCGCGGAAAATACGCACCGATTTCGGCAGCTTGAAATCCTGCCGGTACATGCGCAGCACCTCGGCGGCCGCGCGGCTCACGAACAGATCGACCTCGTCGAGCTCATGCACGGCGGCAAGACATTCCTTGAAGAAATGTCCCGATCCGGTCAGCGCCCAACCCCAACGCGGCGTCTTGACTTTTGCCATGGCCGGGAAAGTAACGCGTCCGGCGCCTGCAAGTCGATGTCGGCGCCGATACAGCCGCCGCTACGGAGGGCTTCCGCGGCCGCCGTCCCATGGTTCGACGCGGCCACGATCGTACCCTGCACACCGCTTTGGCTCAAAAAGCGCGGGAATGCGCGGTCGACCACGCCCCAAGCGACCAGTTCACTCGCCTGGACGCGGCCCGCGAACGGTCCGCCGTGCTTGACCAGCAGCAGGCGCGACGCCCCGATCCGGCCAGCCAGCCAAGCCGCCAAGCTATCGGAGGTGACGTCCCAACTGGCGGGGATTTCGGCAGCCTGCAGCGCCATTTCCGCCGGTGCCCAGACCGGCACCCGGCCTTCACGCAGAATGCGGCGGATCGCCATCGCTGAATCGGCGACGCGGAAGGCTGGCCGTAGACTGGCCACCGCCCGCCCATATTGCTCCATGGCGAGCAGCGCCATGTGGTGGGCCACCGCGTCGCCAAATCCTATTTTCGTCTGGGCTCTGCGGACCGCATCGGCGAACAGTCCCCCGCCCGGCACGACGACCACTCGGCCCCCGCAAGCCGCCAAAGTGTCCAGCCATCCCATAAGGGGCGCCGAGCCGGTGAGGCTTCCGCCCAGCTTGACCACCGTAACGTGCTTGCTGCGCATCTAGTCGGAGGAGCGCGGGCCGCCTTTGCCGGCGGCGGGGTACAATTGGTAGACCTTCGCGACTTCGGCCGCGCGCTGCCGCCGGATCTCGACGCCGACGCTGCCGGAACCGACCTCGAGCTTCTCCACCTTGACAGTGACGGCCTGTACCCGCGCGTGCGCGAGCACGAAATCGGCGATGCGCTCCGCCAAGGTTTCTGCCAATGGGATGTGGCCGCCGGCCGCGATCAGGCGGATGCCGTCGGTAATGATGTCGTAGGAGAGCACGTCGCGCATATCGCTAGCTGGCTGGGTCGCGCGGCCGATCTCGGCGATGACGTTGAAGCGCACGTCCTGCGCTGCGGCGCGCTCTTTATTGTAGACGCCGATACGCACTGGCATGACGAAATCGTATACGAACAGCCGATCGGCCCCGCCGTCCTTGCCGGCATCGCCAGAATAACCGCGCGCGGCCAGCTGCCAGTAGTCCGCCTTGCTCGGTTCCGCAGATTCAACGGCGGCGCCGCGCGGGTCGCGCGGGATCAATCCGCGGATCAGGATCACCGCATTGGGGTCCAAACCTGCCTTGCGGTCATGTCCGGCACAAAGCGCACCCCTGAAACCGAGATAGTCGGGCGCCAGCAGGAGCAGGCGCGGCACATCCGGCGTCTCCAACGAGCCGGCAAGGCCATTGAGCAGCTCGTGCGAACGGCAGAGGCGGATGAACTCCGTCAGGGCCGTCAGATCGGCATGATCGAGCAGCCGACCGGCGCCCTTGCGCGCCGTATCCAGCATGGCGCCGGCAAACCCGCCTTCGGCCAGCAGCGGGAGCAAGCCGACGTCGGGCTCGGCGTCGGCAAAAAGCACGCCCACAAGCCGGACGCGGCGCGCAACCGGCGTCAGCGCCCAAATGCAATCTGCACGCTTGGCGCCCGGGAACAGCCCGACTTTGACATAGTCCGCCCCGGTCGCCGCCATGGCTTCGACAGCAGCGACAATCACGTCGGGTTCCATCGGCAGATCGCCCGCGACGGCACTGACGGGCCGCCGCCCACCGATGGCGGAGACCACAACCCGCACCACATCCGGATCAAGCGCCCCCAGCGCACCTTTGGCGGGATCCTTCAAATCGATGATGTCGGCGCCGTGGGTCAGGGCGAGTTGCGCCTCTTTCACCCCTGTGACGCTCGCCAGCAGCATCGTCATTGAGACGACTCCATCGAGAGTAGGAAACAGCTATGCCAACCGTGCCCGCGCGGCATAGATTAAGCAATATCGACCTTGATTTGAACAAGGATTGACGGTCACATTAAATGTGGCCGGAGACGCGGGGGCGACATTGCCGGGTGCTGCCGTGGTCCGATTTTCAGCCTTAGCCCTCACCATTCTCCTTGGCCTCACCCCGATAGCCGCCGCCGCGCAGCCCCTCGACGTCAAAATCGGCTATTTGCGGCGGCCGCATCATCGCGAAACGATTTCGCTGGTGCAGATGCCGGCGCCCGATGACGGACTCGCCGGCGCCCAAATGGCGGTCGACGACAACGACACGACCGGGCGCTTCCTCAACCAGCATTATTCGCTGATCGACGTGCACCTGAAGGCCGAGGATGACGCGGTCGCGGCGATCAACCAGCTGGCGGCGCAGGGCGTAAAGCTGGCGGTTGCCGACCTTCCGGCCGATGACCTGCTCAAGGTGGCGGACGCGGGCAAGCCAAACGGCATCCTGTTGTTCAACGCCTCCGCGCTCGACGATCGCCTGCGCCAGGAGGATTGCCGCGCCAATGTCATCCACACGGCGCCCTCGCGCGCCATGCTCGCAGATGGCCTGGCGCAATACCTGGTGTGGAAGAAGTGGGCGCGCTGGCTGCTGGTGGTCGGCTCGCACAAACGCGACCAGCTCTTTGCCGACGCCATCGAGCGCTCGGCCAAACGGTTCGGTGCCAAGATCGTGCAGCAACGCGTGTTCAAGGACACCGGCGGCGCGCGCCGCACCGACAGCGGCGTCGCGCAGATTCAGCTGCAGATTCCGGTCTTCACCCAGGAGGCGCCGGACTACGACGTGTTAGTGGCGGCCGACGAGAGCGAGGTCTTCGCCAATTACCTGCCCTATCGTACCTGGGACGCACGCCCGGTCGCGGGCTCTGCAGGGCTGGTGCCGACCAGCTGGGACGCCTCCAATGGGCTATGGGGCGGCATCCAGATGCAGAGCCGGTTCAACGCGCGGTTCAAGCGCTTGATGACCGCGCTCGACATGCAGGCCTGGACGGCGGTTCGCATGATCGGCGAAGCGGTATCGCGCACCAACTCGACCGACATGAAGGCCATCTTCGACTTCCTCAAGGGGCCGAAACTGGCGCTCGGCGCTTTCAAGGGCCAGAAGTTGACCCTGCGCGACTGGGATCTGCAGTTGCGTCAGCCGATTTTGCTGACCGACGGCCGCACCATCGTCTCGGTCTCGCCGCAGCCCGGCTTTCTGCACCAGTTCTCCGAGCTCGACACCCTCGGCTACGATCGGCCGGAAACCAAATGCAAGCTGCAATGACCGGTTTTCCAAACAGCAACGTCGTTACGAGTGGGAAACATATGTGGCGTGCCAGTCTCATCGGTTTTGGCTTCATGGTCGGGCTCACCGCTCCGGCGCATGCCTATAAGGCCTATGTATCCAACGAACGCGGCAACACGATCAGCGTCATCGACACCGACAAGATGGCGGTCGTCAAAACCATCAAGGTCGGCCAGCGCCCGCGCGGCATCGAGCTGACCCCTGACGACAAGTATTGCCTGGTCGCGGTGGGCGACGACGACACCATCCAGATGGTCGACACCAAAACCGACGAGGTGGTGGCGAACCTGCCGTCGGGTCCGGACCCCGAGCTTTTCACGCTCGACCAAACCGGGCGATACCTCTACGTGGCGAATGAGAACGACAACACGGTCACGGTGGTCGACATGCAGACGCGCAAGCCGGTCGGCGATGTGCAGGTCGGCGTCGAACCGGAAGGCATGGTCATCAGCCCGGACGGCAAGACCCTCATCAACACGTCCGAGACGACCAATATGGCGCATTTCATCGACACCAAGACCCAGGCGGTGGTTGCCAGCGTTTTGGTCGATTCGCGGCCGCGCTTCGCCGCCTATACCAGGGACGGCAAGGAGCTTTGGGTATCGTCCGAGGTCGGCGGCACGGTCAGCGTGATCGATCCGGTCAAGCACAAGGTGATCGACAAGGTCCATTTCGACATTCCCGGCCTGCGCAGCGAGTCGATCCAGCCGGTCGGCATCAATATCAGCAAGGACGACAAAACGGTTTTCGTCGCGCTCGGACCGGCCAACCGCGTCGCTGTGATCGACGCCAAGACCCACAAAGTGACGAAATATCTGCTGGTTGGCCAGCGCGTCTGGCACATGGCGTTCACACCCGACCAGAAATACCTTTTGACCACCAACGGGCTGAGCAACGACGTATCGTTCATCGATGTGGCCGGGCTAAAGGTGGTCAAATCGGTCCAGGTCGGCCAGCAGCCGTGGGGCGTGACCATCACCAAGCACTGAACCGCATGAAGCAGTATGTACCGGAGAACGATATCAGTACCGATCAGCGCCGGAGAGTGCGGATGAAACGTGAAACGATGATGGCGCTTATCGCCATGACGCTCGCCATACCCGGTGCGGCAAACGCGATCGATCCGCGCCACCCGGACTGGCCCTGCCCGCAGATCAAAGTTCCGACGCTTTCCGCCGCCGCCTTCTGGACGGGACCCGCGATCGACGGCGTCGGCGATGCCTGGAAGAAGGACGACGCCGTGCACGATCTCGCGCTCCGCCTGGCCGCGCGGCGCACGCCGCTTGCCGATGCCGAGAAGGCGGCGTCGGCCTTCATCGCCGGCACAGCGGACGAGAAGCAGCAAAAGGCCAAGCTGCTGTTCGCCGGCGTGTTCTCAATCCTGAACGGCGAACGCACGCAGGTCATGGACGGCATCGAGCGCTTCTCGAAGCGACAGCAGGAACTGCGCGACAAAATTCGCACCGAGCTGACCGACCTGCGCTCACAACAAGACGCGGCCAGCCAGGACGCCGCCGCAATCGACAAGCTGGGCAATGCCGTGTCTTGGGATACCCGCATCTACGACGAGCGCCGCCACACCATCACCTATGTGTGCGACGTGCCGTCCACCATCGAGCAGCGGCTGTTTGCGCTGGCGCGCGCAATTCAGCAGAACTTGCAGTAGCCGGACCGGAACCTCGCCAAAACGCGTCCCCGCCTCGGCTGAGCCGCGCGGCTCGCAGCGCACTATTTCGAATAGGAACTTGACGGCGGCTTGGCTGCCGGACCGGATTTGCCGCCCGCTTTGCCAGGAACCTTGGCTGCATCGTTAGCACCGGTCGCAGCGCCACTATTGCCGACGCCCTGGCCGGTGGTGGAGGGTTTCTTCGCAGCAGGGCCGCTCTTGTTGCCCCGCATACCCTTGACGCCGGCGCCCGAATTACCGCTGGGCACGGCTACATTGCCGTTGTTCTGAACGGGAGTGGTTTGCGCGATCGCTATCGCTGGAACTGTCGCGAGCGCCAAGGCGACTGCGCCGACGAAAATTTTCTGCATGGCGGCCTCCATAGCTGATTTGCACCCTGCCGCTTGCTGGCTTGGCTTTGCTGCAAACGGCATCGCCAATCTAACGGGGCGCCGCCGCGATTTGTTCCGGCAGAGCAGCGCGAAACCTTGGGTCGATTGCGCCGCTATTTCTCCTTCCATCTCGCGCATTCGAACCGGACGGGCATGACACAACGGCACGGCTTATCGATTAGGCCGGCGGCAAAAAGCCTGCAATAATATTGCTGAGTTAATCCAGATTTGCGCATCGCAATATCCGCCAAGGATGAGCGTTCGACCCACACCAAAGATTCTCTGCGCCGGCATCGTCGGGCACGACATCGTCATGCGGGTGGAGCGGTTTCCTGCCCCCGGCGAAAAAGCCTCGGCATCGGAACTCGTCTTTAACAGCGGCGGATGTGCCGCCAATGCCGCGGTCGCGGTGGCGCGACTCGGCGGGCGCGCCGCATTTGCCGGACCGCTCGGACCTGCAGCCGACGCGGCCAGCAACCGCGCCCTTGCCCGGTTGGCCGCGGAAGGCGTCGATTGCAGCGGCATCCTGCATTCGGACGCCGCCACCATCCCAATTTCGCTCATCCTGATCGACGCCGACGGGGAAAAGATCATCGCCACGCGGCGCGGATTTGAACTCGATGCGCTGACGCCGCAGGATGCGCGCTCTGTGACAGCCGATGCCGACGCCGTGCTGGTCGACAATCAGCTTGCGTCCTTCGTGACGCCGATCGCTCAGGCCGCCCGCGAGCGCAAGATTCCCGTGATTATCGATTTCGATCGGATCGCTTCGGTTGACGATGCTTTGTTCAAGCTCGGCACCCATGTGATCGCGTCGTCGGAAGCCCTGCGCGGCAGCGCCGGCACCGACGATCTCGGACAGGCACTTCAGATCATGGCTAAGCGCTGCACGGGCTTGCTCGCCGTCACCGACGGGCCGAAGGGTGTTTATTGGTTGGACGATGGAAAGCTGCAGCACCTGCCCGCTTTTGCGATAACGACTGTCGATACACTGGCGGCCGGCGACGTCTTCCATGCCGGCTTCACGCTGGCGCACGCGGAAGGCCGCGATCTTACGGACGCACTGCGCTTCGCCAGCGCCGCCGCCGCAATCAAATGCACACGGTTCGGCGGCGCAGTCGCCACGCCCAACCGCGCCGAAGTGGATGCCTTCCTGAAGTAGCGGGGCGGTTGCGGAGCCCAGGCATTTCGCTAATCTTGCGGGATCGCTGAAGCCGACGACGCCGGATCTCCAAGGAACGGGCCGATAGGATTGCGCAATGGCTACATGGATGTCCGGCTACGTTGCAGACGTCGCCTACACTCTCGGCTTTTACCGCGAACTCGCGCCGACCTATCTCAACATGGCCTGCGTCATGAGCGGCGCTAACGTGCCGCTCAATCGGCCGTTGCGCTATTGCGAGCTGGGCTGCGGCCGCGGTTATGGCACCGCCCTGCTCGCGGCGGCAAATCCGGACGTCGAGTTTGTCGGCGTCGATTTCAATCCGTCGCATATCGCGGAGGCCCGCAAGCTGGCGACGCGTGCCGCTATACCGAATGTGACGTTTTTCGAAATGGGATTCGCGGACGCGGCCCGCTCGAGCAACCCCAAGCTGGGCAATTTCGACGTCATCGTTCTGCACGGCGTCTACACCTGGGTCGAGCCTCGAGTCCGCGAGGACATCCACAAGTTCATTCACGACAAGCTGACGGCCGGCGGCCTGGTCTACAACAGCTACAACACGCTCCCGGGTTGGGCGAGCGTCGTCCCGATCCAGCATTTGCTCATGGAGGTGGCCAATCGATCGCCGCGCGACAGTATCGTGGCGGTGAAAGAAGGCTGCGAGCTGCTCAACACGCTCTCCGAAAAGAACGGCGCATTCGTTGCGCAAAACCCGGGCATCAAGGCGCGCATCGATGCCATGAAAAAGCTCGACCCAGCCTATTTGGTTCATGAATATCTCAACACCGGCTGGCGACCTCTGTTCGTCACCGACGTGATGGCGAATTTTGCGGAAGCTAAGCTCACCTATGTCGGCTCCGCGACGCTGACCGAGAATCGGCTGGAACTCTGCGTCCCGAAGGATCTGCAGGCATCGGTTAGCGCGGCGCCCGACGTGGGCATGCGGGAATTGTTGAAGGATTATATCGTCAACAAACAGTTCCGGCGCGACCTCTATGTGAAGGGGCCGCAGTTGCTGTCGCCGCGCGAGCAGCGGCTGGAATTCGAAAGACTGACATTTGCGTCGACGCTGCAAGGCAAGCTTCCGGAGAAGTTCAGGCTGCCGTTTGGCGAAGTCACGCCGAAAAAGGAGGGCTTGGCGGCGCTGATGCAAGCGCTGGCCGAGAAGCCGGCGAGCGGCGCCGAGGTCTTGGACGCCGGCCGCAAATTCGGAATGAGCGACACCGACGTGGTTCTCCACATCATTCTCCTGACCACGGGCGGCTGCATTACTCCGGCGCGGCGCGACTATGCCGGCGTGGACCGCAGCGCCTGTCAGCGCATGAATGCGCTGATCTTCAGCCTCGCGCCTTCGGCCGACAGCCATCGTTTCGTCGCCTCGCCAATTCTTGGCTCCGCGATCGCCGCCGGCTTTATCGACCGCGTGATCGCTCCGCTCGTGAACGGCTCGGGCGGCAACGATAACGAGGTCGCTTCCAAGGCTTTCGATCTGCTCGAGCGGGAGGGCCAGCAATTCCGGCGCGACGGTAAATTGATGGAAAGGAATGAAACGAGTTTTTCCGAAATCGGCACGCTCGTGCGTGAATTTCGCGACGTGCGCCTGCCACAATGGCGGTCGCTCGGCGTGGTCGCCTCCTGACGCAAAGGTGCCGCTACGATCGGCGGGGTCGGCGGCACGGATAGAAGATTTCAGCGCCTTAAACGATCAATATATCGTGCGCCGTCAGCGCCGGATGATGCGTGAGGGTCGCAACCTGGATGGCGCTGGCGCTGCCGTTCCCGTCCGGGTCGTAGAAGAGCGCCCCGGTTTTGGTGTTGTAGAGAATGAATTCGGTTGCGGTCTGCGCCGTCCCCGTCTTGCTCGCGTAGAATTCCGACGGCAGCAGCGAGCCCCCCGACGACTGCAGACCGGCGAACACGGTGTGGTCGAGCTCGATTCTATCGCCCTGCGAATCCTTGAAGTCGGTGATGGTATCGACATTGCTGTGGCTGTTGAGGGCCGTGTTGAAGACGAATGTATCGGCGCCCCCGCCGCCGGTCAGCTTGTCGTTGCCCAGGCCGCCGGCGAGGAGGTTGTTGCCGGCGTTGCCGGTGATGATGTTGTTGAGACCGTTGCCGACGCCCGAGATCCCGGAATTTCCGGTCAGCGTAAGATTTTCCACGTTATCCGGCAGTGTGTAGGAGATCGAGGCCTTCACCGTATCGTTGCCCTCGCCCGGCTTCTCGACCACGACGTCGGCCGAATTGTTCACGGCGTAGGTATCGTTGCCAACCCCGCCGTACATTGTATCGCCGCCCGGGCCATCGCTCAGCGTATCGTTGCCGCCCAGGCCGAACATGATATGGACGGCGGCTGTGCCGGTAAACTTGTTGGCCGAATTGTTTCCGAGATCGATTTCAATGAGGTTGGACGACACATTGCTCGGCCCGCCCGCGTGTCCGTCGTAATTCGAAATGGCGCCGAGATAGTAGGTAGCAGGCTTGAGATTGGCCGGAAGGTTTAGCGCCGCGCTCTCGGTGTCGTAGTTGCCGGCAGGTAGCGCCGGTGCCGGCGCGGTGCCGACCAGGTGATCCGACGTCGTGATAGCGGAATCAGCCGACAGATAGACGCCAGTCGTCGAAGCAGCGGCCGTGGCGGTCCCGGTATTGTGCAGCTGGACGTGCACGCTGACGTGCGCGCTGTCGAACGACAAGTTGCTCACCGTCAGGTCTGGCTGGGCCGGCGGAGGCGACGACGTGCCGCCGGAGACCGCGCGGTCCCAGCCGATGACGTCGATGGCGGTCATATCGGCCGACGTGATTGCGTTGACGACACCGGAGTTGCTGAAGGCGAGGAAGGAGTCGTGGCCGGCGCTCGAAGCCCAATCGCCGTAGTCGCCATTGGGATTGGTGTTGAAATTGTCGAGATCGGTGGCGCCACCGTTGACCGAAAAATATCCGGCCTTGCTTCCGACGAAGTCGGCCGTGCCCGGCGCGGAGTAGTGGAAAAAATCAAGCGGATCGTAGCTGTGGGCCGCTGAACCGATCGATTCGCCGACCAGCAGCATGCGGCCCATCACCTCGCTCAGTTCATGGGCGAACACGCCGTAGAAATCGTATTGTCCGGCCGTTATGCCGTTGCTCCTGTCATAGTCGAACAGGTTGCCGCTGGCGAAGCCGACATAGCCGTCGACGCCATTGTAGGAGGTGAGCAGACCCAGCGCCTTCGCTTCCGCGGTCGACGTCCAAATCGTCCCATTGACCGGACTGCTGGCCGGCAAATAAGCGAGACTGGCCGCATCGTCGGCCGAGGTCGCGTCGGCGACGAGCGCTTGCCTGACCTGCGCGTACGAGGCGCTCGTCAGATAAGTGAGGCTTTCGCCCAGCGCGCCGGACGCCAGCTTGTAGCCGCCGACTTCGCCGTAGCCGACGGTCAAGTTGATGGTGACCGGGTCGGTGAACTGGCTTTCAAAGTAGGCCACGACCGCGGCGATCGTCGCCTTGAACCCCGCCGGCGCGTTGGCCACGCTGGAATCGTAGGTAATATTGATCTGGAAGGGCGAGGCGGACGCGCCGCCGCCGACCGGGGTGCCGGTTGTGCCGCTGCCGGAGCCGCCGCCACTGCCTTTCGAGCCGCCGGCCGGCCCCGGCACGAGCTCGCCGTCGCCATCGATCAGCACCAATTCCGGGCCTTGCGCGTGCATCGAATCGCCGCTCGCGCCCGATCCACCCTGCTCGAAGTGCAGCCATGCCGGCATAACCGGCTCCGGAGTCGACACAGTGGCTGTTTGCAGGGGGAGGGACTTTGGCAGCGACGCCACGAAGGTGTCCGGCAATCCGCCGGTGTCGTCCGGCGCGTCGAGCGTCCCATTCAGGGCCGGCGCAGGATGCAGGTCGACGGGCTCGACATAGATGCTGCTGCCGACGGCGTGCGACGAAGAAAAGAGGTTTTCAGCGTCCAGGTAATCGTTCGCTTGGGTGGACGCATCCCAGGAAAACTGATCCGCGGCGCCGTCGAACCAGTATGGAGCGCGCGGGACTGAGTTTTGGCCGTCCGCCGGCGCGAGGCCGTGATCCGCCAAGCCGGCGAGTTCCAGGGCGCCCAGGGCGGCGCTGGGGTCGGTCATCGAAGCCGGCGGGTTATCGATTGGCATGTAGGTCGTTGTGCTGCCACCGCGGCAATTCTATGGAACAGAGGTCGGCGCCGCCATTGCAAAAAGTACGGCTATACACCGGTATAGGCACCTGTTTTGGTTGACGGATTACTAAAAAACAGCAGCTGGTATCAGGCGACCATCGTCGGCGG
>Ga0335081_10010908_pt1 | contig 14699 bp, 9 predicted proteins | sample Lox_Sample_35_FD_206713 | JGI IMG/M metagenome (GOLD analysis project Ga0335081, IMG submission 206713) | Soil microbial communities from Loxahatchee National Wildlife Refuge, Florida, United States - Lox_Sample_3.5 | ecosystem: Environmental > Terrestrial > Soil > Wetlands | place: USA: Florida... | reverse complement strand
AACAGCAGCACAGACGTCCAAGCTTTGTTCAGTCAGGGTTGGAATGTAACTTCAATCAGACCCATAATCACGACAACTCTCGATGGAAACGGCAACATTGTAACGCAGGCAACAACCGCAAACGTGATTTTGGAAGGCACAAACGGCAGAGCGCTAGTAGTAGTTAATCTTACAACGGAAAAAGTGACAAAAATAGTAACGACAACAGTCAACGACAACCCAACCTAAACCGACAATCGAAATATCAACAAATTTCCACCAACTTTTTTTGGTTAATATTTGCTCGGAATTATTTTTTCAGGAAGATTATCCACATCTTTCAACAAACGCTTTAGGTCTTCATTAAATCACTAAGACCGAATCATTTTGAAGCGTTTATTGAATCTAACATATTAGTCGTTTTTCAAACAAAAACAGGAATTGGGTGAGATTTGGGTATTATTTTGAAATATCGTTAATAACTTATAACTGGTATTGACGAGAAGGCAGTCAGAGGAGAGAATGGAATCAACATAAAGGCCATAAGCCCAATGTAACTGCCCAAAAAATATAAACCCCTTCGTTCCCTCTCTGGCTGCCATAAAATGATAATTGAAAGGAATATTAAATGGGAATATTAAACAGAGCTATTAGAAACATTTCTCGAAGGAAGACTCGTGCGTTATTAGTTATTATCGCGTTAGGGTTTTCTTTAGCCATTTTAGTTTCGATTCCAGCCGGTGTTTTAGCTAACCAGCAGGCTGCAACAAGAGTAACAAATAATTTAGGTAACACTATCACGCAAACAGAACAAGCGCTCAACCAAACACTGAACCAAATAACATGCAACATCGCTTCAGGCTTCGGTGGCTTCGGCTTCACTGGAGGAAGTGGAACAACCACCCGCACCGGCGGACCTGGCGGTTCAGGCAGCGGTGGCTACGGCGGATTTGGTGGTTACGGCGGTTTCGGCGGCGGATCTGTAGCGGGTCAGTTTGGCGCGGGTGCGTTTGGCGGAGGTCAATCGAACCCCATGAATGAAACCTTGTACAGTGATATTAATACTTCAATTTCTGGAGTGGGAGCTGTAGAACCGATATTGCAAGTTTCTGAAGGAAAAAACCAGACCGTTTCATTTTATGGTCGTTCTTTCACTCGCATGTTGCCACAGTACATCATTGAAGGCGTACCATTAACTTCAGACCTCGTCAACAACTATCCAATATTGCCCACAGACATTGTGTCCGGGAATAATCTGCAAGCAGGCGAGAGCGGGGATGTTCTGCTAAGCGAAAATAACTCAGCATATTTCGGAGTAAGTGTAGGCGGTACAGTAAACATTCTGGGAACAAACTTCAATGTGGTGGGTATTTACAGTCCCACAGGCGTTGAAGACACAGAAATGTTATACATGAATCTCTCCGACGCCCAAGCATTAACTAACAATGCAGGTTACATAACTAGCCTTAAAGTCTTCACGGTGACAACCGGTGATGTATCCTCTGTGTCAAGCGCAATAAGCGCGCTGCATCCAGAACTCACCGTTTCAACAAACCAAAACGAACTGAGTCAACTCGAAGCCAATCAACCCAGCAGTGCAACGGCGTTAACGGCGGCCCAAAATTCTCTTGCAGCCTCGAACTCAACTGCCATCGAAGAAATCATCGTAGTGGTTGTGGCAACAAGCCTGATAGTATTATTTGTAATGCTATACACTGTTAGAGAAAGAACCAAAGAAATTGGCACACTCAAAGCTATCGGCTTCAGCAATGCATCAGTCATGAGCCAATTCATGCTTGAAGGCGTACTGTTAAGTGCAATTGCCGGAGTAGTAGGCATAGTAATCGGCGTCTTCGCTGCCCCCAAGCTCACGTCTCTTCTCCAAATAACCCCAACGATCAGCAGAGCAGCAGGATTCGGACCTGGCGCTGCAGCAATTTCTGTGGCTGTTAGTCCAGAGTTAATATTGATAGGTTTAGGTGTCGCGATATTGCTCGGGACACTTGGCAGTCTATATCCGGCTTGGCGAGCTGCAAAAATAAAGCCTGCGGAGGCAATGAAGTATGAGTAAACCAGTGCTGCAACTTGAAAAACTCAGCAAAACATACACTCTTGGCAAACGTACTGTCCCCGCTTTGTCAAACCTGAATCTTACAGTGACTGCAGGCGAGTTCGTTGCAATCATGGGTCCATCAGGCTCAGGCAAAACAACATTGCTTAACGTCATTGGCTGCATCGATAAACCAACAGGGGGTCAAATTCTAATTGACGGCGTCGACGTTACGGATATGCCTGAAAATGAGCTCTACAAAATTAGACGAGACAAGATGGGGTTTGTGTTCCAGACTTTTAACCTGCTTCCATACCTGAACGCTAGGGAAAACGTGGAGTTACCCATGGAAGGAAGAATCCAATCAAAAAGTGAACGCAGGAAAAAGGCAAGTGAACTTCTGGCGATGGTTGGTCTTTCAGGGAGAGAAGAGCATCGACCGCAAAAGCTCAGTGCAGGAGAACAACAACGAGTAGCCATAGCTCGTGCCCTTGCGAATAGCCCCGCAATAATTTTAGCTGATGAACCCACAGGAAACTTGGACACACAAAACAAGCAGGGAATCATAAAGCTTCTCGCAAACCTCAATGTGACTCAAGGCACCACCATCATTATGGTTACACATGACGGTGAAGCAGCGCATCATACTGAGCGTATGTTGCTTCTGAGAGACGGAAAAATAGTCAAGGAAAAACAAGGTTCGCACGCGATGAAAAAGAACCATGCTTGCCCATCTTGCGGTGCAGCCATAAAGTTAAGTGACGATATATGTCCCAGTTGTCATAAGCCAATCTACTCAAAGGATGAGGCATTCTGAGCGAAATCACGCAGTCTAAGCAAAACCCTTTAATTTCATTCAGTTAAGGTGTTTTTTATGGAAAACCCCACGATCCCACAAGCTCCCCAGGCTCCTCCTATTATGCCGCCAGAGCAACCTCCTGAACAGCCTCATGAACGCCCGCAGGAACCGAAAAAGACCAGGCGTTTCTCAGCATTAATGATAGTTGGTCTCTTACTGGTATGTTTGGTTTCAGGCGGCTTAGTTGGCTACGCAATAAGCTACTCCTCTTTCAATAGCAAACTTACAAGCATTGAGAGCCAGTTGGTATCGCATACCCAAAACAATACCTACAATACCTTTCCGAACGCCACGTACATCACCGGCTATAACTCTTCCTTATCCACTCTCTACGCACAAGTTAAATCGTCGGTCGTTGTGATTCAGGACCTGGTGCCCGAATACAGTTTCTTTGGTGCGCTAGCAGGTTACAGTGAACAGCAGGGTTCAGGATTCGTTACTTCAGTAAACAATCAATTGGTCATAGTTACTGACAATCATGTCGTTCTTGATGCCAACAACATAACCGTAACCTTCGCTAACGGATCGACTTACCCTGGAACAGTGATAGGTTCTGATCCTCTAGCAGACCTCGCAGTCCTTACCATTAACACGATGCCAAGCGGCTTGACGCCTCTAACAATTGTCAGCTCTGATAGTTTGCAAGTGGGTCAACCGGTTGTCGCAGTCGGTTCGCCCTATGGTTTACAGGGTACTTTGACGACTGGAGTAATAAGCTCATTGGGAAGAACACTCTCGGAATCTGAATCTGACGGCACTGCGGGTCCTACAATCCCCGACACCATCCAAACGAGCACGCCGATTAACCCTGGAAATTCAGGGGGGCCACTTCTCGACTACGCGGGCGAAGTCGTCGGCATAACCACTGCGGCCGTCAGCGACTCAAATGGGTTAGGATTTGCAATTCCATCTGCCACGATCATGCGTGAACTCAGCACAATCGTGTCCACGGGCACATACAACGATCATCCTTCAATTGACGCCACAGGTGTAGACATGAGCTATCAGATTGCCCAGGCAATGCATGTGGATGTTACTTACGGTTACCTTGTTGAAAGTGTTTCAACTCAGAACGGTCTCAAAGGAGGCACAACTCAAGCGACGATTTTAGGTCAAAACCTGGTCATAGGTGGCGACATCATCATCAGCATTAACGGAACCCCAATAACCAACACCGATTCGCTTCTATCCTACCTAGAGGAAAACACGTCGCCAGGACAAACCATTAACTTCACAGTAGTGCGAAACGGACAAACACAAACCGTTCCAGTTACAATAGGCAAATTATCTTCTTCGTAGTCTCCTCGTTTTTTTGGTCAAGTTTCCTTAACAATCAGTTAATTTTGAGACTAAGCAGTGGTTCTTCTGCGTTTGCTGTAGAGTATCAAGCCGCTTGCCAAAGCAGCAACAATTATGATTGTCCAGAGCCACCATTGCGTCCACAAAGGTTGAGTTTGTTGAATAGCGGTGTTGCTGATTTGAAGGTTTTCTATTTCGGTTTTTGAGTCGTGCCCGATGTAGATGTCGGTTGGGTTGGGTATTTGTCCTGTAGGGTCTGCTGTTCCTGAGGAGACCGTCACGGCTTGTTCTTTCCCGTTGATGTAAATGTGCATTCCAGTTGTGGTGCTTCGGGTGAAAACTACGTGAACCCACGTATCGTTCGGCAGCACTGCAACAGTGTCAATTTCGTTTAAGCCACTTGGCGTGACAACGTAGCCACGGAGTGCCCCTATAGCGGGGGAACTTGCGTTTTCGGGTGTTTGGCCGTTAATGGCTAGCCCTAGCAGTCTGGTTGGTAAAGCAGCTGTGGTTCTAACGGCTTCGATAAAGATGTTGTTGTACGGTACGCCGCCTTTGATTGCTTGCACGTTTACCCATGCATCAATCGTTATATCATTTGGTGTTAGAAGGCTCAGGGAAGGCTGCACAGTTGCGAAGACGTTTCCTGTGAAGTTCAACGCCTCGCCGAATTTGCCTTGAACCAGCGCAGGCGTGTTATTGTACACGGGCGTTTCGGACCCTAAAATAGCGGGGTTACAGCCCGTTCCGTCAGGCGACACGAGACTAGCTTCAACGGTTCCAAGTGACCATGACGCGACAACGCTTGACTGCGCCGTCGGCGGGGCGATCGCTGTTGGCGGGTTGCCCAAGTTTGACATGCTGAACGGAGACATAAATGGATAATTGTCTTGGTTATTGGAGTTGATTACGTATGCTGTGTTTCCAAATCCTGATCCCGATTTCGAAGTGTCAGGGTAATTTGTAAGGTAGTCGCTCCAATAGTTTCCACCTGATTTACCGCCGTTATCCCACGCCTCTATCAAGGCTGAAGAATTGTCGTATGCGTTGTGGAAGTTGTTTACGAAATTATTATGGAATATTAGGTTTGACAGTGGAGCAGTCAGTTGCGGCGTAACGAAAACGCCATACTTGTTGTTTGTAAAGTTGTTTTCCGAGATGATGTTGTTGGATCCTGCGAGAAAGACGCCACTTTCGGTGTTGGATGCAATGTTGTTCCCGAAAAGCACCGAGTAAGACGTTCCTAAACCGACCCCTCTGAAGTTGCCCACAAAATTGTTCTCAGAAATCAGGTTTGAATACCCAGCCATTTCAATGCCTGACACCGCGTTCGCTATCACGTCGTTGTCTGAGATGATATTTTGGGAGCCACCGTAAAAGCAAATGCCGTTTTTGCGGCTGTTTTCCACAGTGTTCCCAGTAATGGTTGTGTAGGCTTGGGTTGAACAGAAAATCCCTGTGTAAGTAAAGTCAACAATGTTGTTTGTTATTGTGCAGTTGTTTGCGTCAACCCAGATGCCGTATGCGGTCATCGTGGTTGTGGAGTAGTTCCGGCTTTCCAAAGTGAAGCCTGTTATCTTCGCGTTGTCTGCCGATAAAATCAGAACTGCCGTCGGGGTTGAGCCGCCGCTTCCCAAAATAGTCGTGTTTGCGCTGCTTTGCCCCTCAAGCGTCAATTGCTTGTTGACTACCACGTTTTCATTGTAGACTCCGCTTTTGACGTAGACTACGTCGCCTGAGGAGGCTGCTTCGACGGCGGCGCCGATGGTTGGGTACTGATCCGGAACAATCAGTGTCTTGATTGCTTGGATTTCATGGATATTAGTTATCCCTGCCATGGCGATCAAAATCGCGATTAGGGCCAGACTTTTGATGAGTTCTCTCTTCATGTTCTCCGCATCCCACTTGATTTCCAACCTTAAATGGGATACGGTAAATATTACTCTCCCCAAAGAACAGACTGTTCTGCAAGAAGAACACCTTTCGCTGGATGTCTTCTCGACTTTTGCTTGAACCGCCTCTCCAAAGTTTTTTCAGCTGAAACTTAACGACGAAAGAGTCTGCGTACAACGAAAACGATGAATTGCCCGTGCACCGTTTTTACCATGTTAGAGTACACCTTCACCGGCATTTCTGCGCCACCTTTCCGAAGGTGCACCATCTCAAGGCTTGCCTCTTTCTTCTTCTCGATAATATGATTTAGCAGGCTATCTAACGAGGAAGCGTCTTTAGACGGTAGAAGGGAACGCATGTTCATGTTGAGAAATTCGTCAAGACTGTAGCCATAAGCTTCCAGTGCGGCGCCGTTGGCGTACACGAAATCGCCTTTTATGTTGGCAAGAAATATCGCTTCCTGTGCATTGTCAAGAATTGTTGCACTTAGTTTTAATGCTTCATCTGTTTTTTGTTGTTCCTGGATTGTTCTTGTTAACTCTTCGTTTGCCTCAGCGCATTCGGCGGTTTTTTGCGCGACCACTTGCTCAAGCCTTGTCCTGTAACCGGCAAGTTCCGCTTCGATTAATTTGCTTCTGGTGATGTCCATAGATAAAATTAAAAGTCCCTCAGGCACAGGTTCCATGTGCAGTTCAAACCAGGCTTTGCTGCAATCTGGAAACGCGAACTCATTGTCCATTTGGTGAGAAACACGGTTTGTCATGCAGTTTCGTAGGTTGCTGAACATTTCGGTTTTTTCGATGTCGGGGTAAACCTGCATCATCGTGTAACCCAGAAGCTCCTCTTTCTTTTTTCGCACTTGCTTAGCGGCTGCCTCGTTGACGTAGACGTAGCGCCAGTCAAAATCGATGATTTGGCAACCTTCAATGACAAAATCCAGCGAAGTTTGAAGCCGATTCTCAACCTCTTTACGAACCGTGCTCTCTGTAACGTCGTTTCCTGAGCTAAGTGTGCCTACAGTCTTTCCTTTTTTGTCACTGACTAGAATATTGTGGAAATCAAACGTTCTCACTTTACCGTTGCGGGTTACAAGCGGGTACTTGTTATGCACGTGACGAAGCGAACCATTCAGCATCTCATGGAAAAATCGGCGTGCTGCTTCTCTTTCCTTTTCGGGAACAAACGTGTCAAACCAGTTTTTACCTAAGACATGCGTTTTTGAGACGCCGAGGATTTCTGATGCCTTATTGTTCATGTCGACGGTTTTTTCGTCGCTTCCGATAGCCACCATTAAGGCGTCTGCGTGGTCGAAGTACATTTGGGCTAAATTATTTTGTTTCTCCAACACTAATTCCCCCAGCCGGATTATCATTGCCAACTTCCTGTCCGGCGGCAGGCAAATACATCTCCCGATTATATTCCTTCATCATTCGACAAGCGTTGAAAGCAGGCGTTACCGTTCTGATGGCTTCTTTAACCATCTGCATCCACTTCAGCGGAATTCCTTTGCGGTCGCGTTCATAATAAAGCGGTACGATCTCTTTTTCCAGCAAGTTATATAGCGACTCGGCGTCTTTTTTGTCTTCTTCTTCAGGTGTGCCACCATCCATGTCGCCTATTGCCCAACCGTTCTTGCCGTTGTACGCCTCATCCCACCACCCATCGCGGACACTAAAGTTAAGGACGCCGTTCATCGATGCCTTCATTCCGCTTGTTCCGCATGCTTCCTGTAGCCTCCTCGGGTTGTTCAGCCAGATGTCGACCCCGCGAACTAGTTCGCGTGCAACATTAAGGTCGTAGTCTTCGACGAAAGCGATTCGGCCTTCAAATCCCTTGTCTAACGCTACAGTGTAAACTTGCTTCAGTAGCTGTTTGGACTGGTAGTCGGCAGGGTGGGATTTTCCTGCAAAAATAAGTTGCACGGGTCTCTCCGAGTTAGTTATGATTCGTTTGAGCCGCTCTATGTTTGACAAAATCAAGTAGGGTCTCTTGTACGCGGTGAATCGACGCACAAAAGCAATAGTTAACGCGTATGGATCCAGCAGGGAACCCATAGCAATTACTTGCTGGGTCGTCACTTGGTCTTGTGTCCAACGTTGCTGTGCCCTGTCTTGGATTGCAGTAATGAGTCCTCTCTTTAGGTTCTGGCGAATCTGCCATAATTCGTCATCAGAGATGTTACTAAGGCAACTCCAGAACTCCTGATTATCTTGGTCTTCTTTCCATTGTGCATCAAGGTGTTTTTGGCACAAGGCAGCGATCTCGGGCGCTTGCCATGTAGGAAGATGTACACCGTTAGTGACGGATTTGATTGGCGTTTCTTCTTCGTTTTTTCCAGGCCAAAGTCCTTGCCACATGTGCCTTGTGACCTTGCCGTGCAGCTTTGAAACGGCGTTTGATTGGCTCGATAAACGGAAGGCGAATGCTGTAAGGTTGAAGGTTTCTGGACCTGCATCGGATTGCCCTAGCTTAAGGAATGTATCGCGGTCTATTCCTAGTGGTTCCCAAAGGCTACGTGCGTAACGATCCATTAACTGGTAAGAAAAAACATGGTGACCTGCTGCAACGGGGGTGTGAGTTGTGAAAACTGTGCGTTTGCGTACGTTTTGCAGGGCTTCCTCTAAGGGGACGCCGTTGGCACGTTCTAGGCGGAGTCGTTCAAGCATCATAAATGCGGTGTGGTCTTCGTTTGCGTGCCACACCACTGGTTCAATACGGAGTTCCCTTAGCGCCCGGACTCCGCCGACTCCTAAAACGATTAGCTGCCGAAGACGCTCCTCTTGGTCGGCTGTATATAGGCGTGCCGAAAGCATCCTGTCTTGAGGCCTGTTTTCTTCCACGTTGGTGTCCATCAAGTACATGTTTACTCGTCCGACATGCACTTCCCATATCTTCACATAGACCACGTGGTCGCCAAGTTGTATGGGGACAAATGGACCACAACCGTAGGGCCAAGCGCAGGGATTGATTGGTGCGTCATCGAAGTTTAGCTGTACATACTCTTCCTGCTGGTCTCCTTGGGGAGATATGCGCTGTCGAAAGTAGCCTTGAGGATACATGAATCCGACTGCAACCAGCGGCAATCCACGGTCTGAAGATTCCTTGCAGATGTCACCAGCCAATACGCCTAGCCCGCCAGCGTAAATGGGCAAAGAATAATGAATCGCATATTCAGCTGAGAAATAAGCTATCTGCCCCCAAGGCGTGTCCATCTTTATTTTGCCACACCATTCATGCGCTCTCATTAATTCTTCATCGTACTTTTCCATTACAGTATCGTAAAGCTCAAGAAAAGTAGGATCTCTGCTTGCCGCCTCCAAATTTTTGATGGACATATCGCGTAGCTGTTTCACGGGGTTATGTCCGCTGGTTCTCCATAGTGCATAATCAAGTGAACGGAAAACTTGTCGTCCTTCCTCATGCCAGCTCCACCAAAGGTTGTTTGCAAGCTCGAATAATCTGCCGATTCTCAAAGGCAACTTCAGCGGTGGTCCTTCTTCAGGGTAATTTGGAATCATCCGTCAATTATCCTCTCAGGTTACAATGTTTTTTCTGTTTTACTGCTAAAAGGGGTTAGGCTTAACCCTGACTTATTATTTGAAATGCCAATTTATTAAGGTACTGCGCACCCTGAACTAAGCGATCAAAAAGGGAAAGAAAGGACAAGCAAAAACGATGATTAGATCGGTGCCAGCATCAGCAATGTGTAGTTGGCATCGGTTGTTTGCAATTTAGCGCCGATTTTCAAAGCAACTTTGCCTGCAAGCCAAGAATATGAGTATTGCCCTGCAAACTTTAAGGTGACTGGTTGTCCGTTTGGATCGGTGCCCTGCGCTTGTAGTAGAACGTCGTGTCTGCCGGTTAACACTCCGCCGTTCCCGATTGTGAAGGTGTACGTAACGCCGTTTGCTGCCAATGTTCCGCCTGTCACATCAAAACGTTTGACGATGCCAGTAGTCGATGTTGGCTGAAGAGTCAGAGTTAAGTCTGCCTGATAGTATTTTATGGTGTCGCTGTCGATTTTTTGGTAAATATTCCCTTTGGCGTTGAGTGTTTTTATGTTTGTAGCTGCGTTGTTTGCAACTGTTTGGGCGCTTGCATATGGTACGGTTATCACCAGCACGATTGCTATGGCTGCTAATGCGGCTATTGCGATTTTGTTTTTTCTGGTTAATTTGACCATTTCGTTTTCGCCTCCGATTTCTTCAATGTTAACTTCTTTGTTGTTGTCTTTAAAAAGCACGCCGCACTTTTGATGTGCACCAAAAATGTACATTAAGCTCGAGTTTCTAATTTTAACAGAAACAGTTTAAGCGACGGTTAAAGTAATTCAGTATTCAAGATATAATAGATTCTTTCAAGATGTTGTTTTGTTATACTGTGAAATCTCTGATTCTATTCTGACTTGAACTTCAAAATAACCTAAGTCCAAAATTGCCCCGAAGTTGACCGCTAAATGAATGGTTAACGAGGAAGCATTGTATGTGCAGATAAATTCGCACAATTATTTTAGTGCTCCTGAACCTGATGCCTTAGATAGTAGGCAACAATTTGCTTCAACACCCAAGTAGTGCTCTGATAACAATCACTGGCACGGAAACAATACGCGTCTTGCACGTTGACGATGATGCTTCCATATTGGAAATTTCAAAACAGATTTTACTGGATCTGAACAGCCACTTTGACATCGACCAAGCTTGTTGTGTGGATGATGCGTTCAAGAAACTGGCAGTAGAGAACTATGACGTTGTGATTTCTGATTATGAGATGCCTCAAAAAGATGGTCTCCAATTTCTAAAAGAGTTGCGTGGACAAAACAACGAAATTCCCTTTGTACTATTCACCGGGAAAGGTAGAGAAGAAGTCGCCGTCAAAGCATTGAACCTTGGTGCTGACAGGTACATAAATAAAATAGGTAACACTGAAACAGTTTACGCCGAGTTATCCGATGCTTTGATTAAAACAATAGAGCGCAAAACATCCAAGAAGTTGCATGCTGAGTCGGAGTCAAAATACCGTAAGCTAGTGGAGAACTCTCTACTGGGTATCGCAATTATTCAAAGTTCGCCTACACGGTCCGTATTCGCCAATTCAGCGATGGGAAAAATCTTTGGATATTCTCCGGAAGAAATAGGCAACTTTTCGTCAGAGGGGATTTCTAAAACGATTCACCCAGATGACCGAGAAAAACTTTTTAATCGTCTTAAAAAACTCTCAGAGGGAAAGGATATTGAACCATCCTGTGAGTTTCGCGGAATTCGAAAGGACGGTTCAACTATCTGGGTGGAACTGAGCTCAAGCCTCATTGAATACAATGGGCGGTTAGCTGTTCAAGGCGTGTTTTTAGATATCACCGAGCGCAAGAAAGCCGAGTTAGCCATTTTGGAAGGTGACGCTAAGTTTAAAGAGCTTGTTAATCTCTTGCCGGAGATGGTTTTTGAAATTGACGCAAACGCGCATGTAGTTTTTGCTAATGCAAGAGCACTTGAACTTACTGGATACTCTAAGGAGGATTTAGAGAAGGGCTTTGACGCAAATTGTCTTGTTGCTCCAGAAGATAGGTCGCGCTCGAAGGAAAACATGAAAATAATGTTTGATGGAAACATGCGCCAGAGCAACGAATATACATTTATCAGAAAAGATGGAACACGCTTCCCAGTTTCCTTATCTAGTGTTCCCATTGTCCATGATCGCAAGATCATAGGCGCTAGAGGAGTAGTCGTCGACATCACTGAAAGCAAAAAAGCTGAAAAAGAATTGAAGATGCTTTCTCTTGCTATTCAAAAAACAAAAGATGGGGTTGCCATAGGTGAACCAAATGGCTACATTACTTATGTTAATGATGCACTTTTAGAAATGTGCGGCGTTGCCGACAAAAAGGATGTGATAGGAAAACATGTTCTTGAGTTCGTTGCTGAACGCGACCGCCCCCGAGCAATTCAAAGTTCTTTGGAATGTTTGAAAACGGGTCAAAGCTATCTGGGAGAATTTACCGGATTGAGAAATGATGGCTCGGAGTTTCAAATAGAAGTGGCGACGACACTCATAACAGACGAAAAGGGTCACGGAATAGGATTCGTAGATATTATTAGAAATATTTCTGAGCGCAAGAAAACGGAGGCGGCTTTGCGAGAGTCTATAGAGAAAACTCAGTTTTATCTTGAGAATGCTCCTTTAGCATTTTTTGTTTCTAAGCCTGATGGCAAAGCTGAGTTTGTAAACAAAGCAGCTTGTGACCTGTTAGGTTATAGCCAAAAAGATCTCTTAGGAGTTAGTTTCGCAGATGTCTTGTCAAGAGAAGATTTGCCTCGTGCGTTGGAACTGTTTAACGCATTTAAGAATAAAACTAATGGCGTATCTATCCGAGAGTTCAGGCTGAAGAGAAAAAGCGGTCAAACTGTAAACGTTTTCTTGAGTGCCGCCAGATTGTCCGATGGAAAAGTAATAGCTTTCTGCCAAGACATATCTGAGCGCAAGAAAGCTGAAGAGGAACTGAAAATAGCTGCCACCATTTTTGATTTAGCCACCGACTCGATTTTTGTTCATGGTACAGATGGAAACATTGTAAACTTTAATGAGGCAGCTTACAAACTGCGAGGCTACAGCAAAGAAGAAATGGCAAAAATGAATATTCATGACTTAGATTCGCCTGAATCTATAAAAATGTTTGAGCCCGCAATTAATGATGTGCTTAAGAAGGGTGTTGCGGTTTTCGACTCTGTGCATATGTGCAAGGACAAGTCTTTGCTGCCGGTGGAAATCCATGCACGCCTAATTGAGTTAGAAGGCAAAACACTGATTCTCAGTGTAGTTCGAGATGTCACTGAAAGGAAAGCAGCGGAGAAGAAACTAAAAGAAAACAGTGATAGACTTGAAATGATGAACGAGAAGTTGCGTGTTGTGGGGAGCTTGGCTAGACATGATGTTCGTAACAAGCTTTCAGCCGTAAATGGGTACGCGTATTTGCTCAAGAAGAAGCATAATGGGCAGGCTGACATTGTTGAGCAATTGAATAAGATTGAGCAAGCTGTTGCTGATTCGACGAAGATTTTCGAGTTCGCAAAGATGTATGAACAATTGGGCGTTGAAAAGTTAACTTACGTTGATGTAGGAGAGGCTGTGGATGAGGCTGTAGCTCTTTTCTCAGGTTTGACAATTACGGTGGTCAACAACTGCCATGGCGTAAGTGTGCTGGCGGATTCATTCCTTAGGCAGATGTTCTACAATTTTATTGATAACACGAGGAAATACGGCGTAAAAGCCACCGCCACAAAAATTTACTATGAAGATTACGAACGGGGTGGGTTGCGGCTGATTTATGAGGATGACGGTGTTGGCATCTCTGAGGAGAACAAATTCAAGCTTTTCAGGGAGGGTTTTAGCACTGGTGGCAGTACTGGGTTCGGCTTGTTTTTCATAAAGAAGATGATGAGTGTGTATGGTTGGACAATAACTGAAGAGAGCCAGCCAGGCAAAGGAGCAAAATTCGTCATAACCATTCCCACCCGCCCATCGTGATTTCAAAACTTCATAAAATTTTATTTCTTTTTGAAATTGGTGTTTTTAATGTCAAAGTTTTCCGAGTTATGAGGAATTTGCAGCAACTGAAATGATAGCAGTGGGTCCATTTGCAAAGGATTACCAAATGATCCGCTCAAGAATCCTTCCTCCCCCACTCCCTGATGTGTACACGATGTTGGTTGTTTGGTTTCCTTCATTTTCCAAGAACTAACAAAGTAACATTCTATGGGCTTTTGTTGTCGCCCAGTTTTTCTGACATCATTTCTTCTTCCATGTGAAGAAGCAAGCCGATGCGGCGTTCCCACTTATTGAGGAACCGGTACTGGGCAACCATAGCGTAGACGGCGTAACCTAAGACAACTCCCACGATTATTAGGAACACAAAATCTACCAATCCAAGCCCGAAATGTCTGATTCTTAAAATAAGCCAAACGACTACGATGAACAGGACTGCTGAGGATGCGAGCCCTATCAGGGTTCCGTTTCGAAATTTAGTCCATTCCTTTTCTAATTCAAAAAGAAAGTCATGCAGAGACTTGACTGGGTACTGCTTGTCTTCATGGTTTTCTTCAGGCATTTTCGTTTCCACCTTCATTTATGCTGATTTTGTTATTATACGTGATGCACCACAAGTGAATGCCTACAAAATTGACGGAAGCGACTTACGCAAGTCAATATACAATTTTCGTCCTTCATCCGTTAGAGAGCAGTTCCCATCAACTGATTCCTTCACCAAGTTCTTCTCTTTTAGAAAAGCCAAATGCTTAAGAAAATCATCGTAGGACAGGTTTGTTGATTTCCGCCATATCGCAGTTCTAAGCTGAGGCTTCGAATTAAAGAAAAGATACTCTAAGATTTCAAAACGAATCTGCACCGCACTCTTACGCATCCTCACCATTTCTAAAAGTGCACCATAAACAAAGACATATCATAAGACACGCTTATAAAAAATGAATGTACCTTGCGTCACCCGTTCTTAGAGAAATACTTTGGGGTCTGTCAATTTTCAATCTTCATCTTTCCCTATCAGACTGGGACGGCGACATCATTCCCCTCAGAAAAAACACCGTCCCAATCTCTTAAAGCCTTGGGTGAAAA
>Ga0335081_10010907_pt1 | contig 14700 bp, 14 predicted proteins | sample Lox_Sample_35_FD_206713 | JGI IMG/M metagenome (GOLD analysis project Ga0335081, IMG submission 206713) | Soil microbial communities from Loxahatchee National Wildlife Refuge, Florida, United States - Lox_Sample_3.5 | ecosystem: Environmental > Terrestrial > Soil > Wetlands | place: USA... | reverse complement strand
ACCTGTGAAGGCTGATGATCTGCTCGGATATATTGCCCAAGCGCTGGGCAAATAATCGATAAAATGAATCCTCAAAAACCTCTCATTCTTATCATCGACGATGATGAATCCTTACGGGACGGATGCAGACAGACGCTGGAAAGGTCGGAGTACATCGTATTGACTGCGGGGGAGGGGGTAGAAGGCATCAGGCTCGCTAGGGAGAATAAGCCGGACGTAGCCTTTGTGGATCTTAAAATGCCGGGCGTATCAGGCATGGAAATAATTGAAATTCTTTCCAAGGATATTCCCGACATTGTGCTAATTATGATCACCGGGTATGCGACAATCTTATCCGCAGTGGAGGCTATACAGAAAGGAGCGTACGATTATCTGCCTAAACCCTTTAGCCCCGACCAGCTCCGGGCTGTAGCCAGGCGAGGCCTCGATCATCGTAATCTCAAGATCGAAACACGAAGATTGAGAGAAGAAAAGGAGCGGATGGAGAAAAGCTTTATCACCTTTGTAAGTCACGAAATGCGTTCCCCGCTCGTAGTTATTCGACAATACATAGAATCTCTCAAAGCGATCGCAGGCGATCGTTTTGATAAAGACGTTTCGGATATAATAGCGCGGTGCAGCATACGCATTCAGAAACTTGAAGAACTTATTGAACACTGGCTGGATTTAAGCAAGATAGAAGACGGCACTTTTGTACAAAAGAGAGAGCCATTAGAGTTATCCTACGTCATTTTGCGCAGCACCGAGGAAATGATGCCTACTTGCAAAGAAAGGGGCATTTTTCTGGAGGTAAATGTACCGGAAAATCTGTTCCAAATTGTCGGGGATGAGGAAAGCCTGGTCAGGGTATTCATCAATATCATAGGCAATGCAGCAAAATACACGCCGGAGAGCGGCAAAATATCTGTCTCTGCCCAGAACGGTGAGTATTATGTTACTGTGAACATTTCAGATACAGGGGTTGGCATTCCCCAGGACAAGCTTCCCTTTATCTTTGAGCCGTTCTACAGAGCAGGGGGCAAGGAAGAACGCCACAGAGGGTCCGGTCTCGGACTGACCTTTTGTAAGAAGATCATGGAATCGCACGGCGGGGAAATAGGTGCCACATCGAAAGAAGGTGAAGGCACAACCTGTACATTAAAATTTCCCATCCCCCATCCCGGAGCTAAGAAAGTTTCTGAAGCCCCGGCATAAGGCGTCTCGAGAAGTTTTCCTATTTCAATGGATCATATCGGACAAACGACATGCCCACAAAATACGACGATGCAAAAGATTACCAGTTTCATGAGAAAGACGTGCCGGACAGGTGTTTTGTCTGTCATAAAGACACGGACGTACTCCTGATCTTCCGACACGTCAAAAGCATGTTGCTTGTCCATCTCTGCCGGGACTGCATATATGAAAACAGCGCAGATTATCTCCTCGACAATACGAGACCGTGGCTCAGCGAGAAAAATACTACTTAGTGAAGTGACAGAGCTTGGGTCTTGCGGCTTAAAAGGGGCGCTTGATCGCACCGGCGGGAGACATAGCCCCCTCAATCCTATCTTGTACCCACTACAGGACAACGTGCATTCCCCTGATTTCCAAAATATATTTGGCTGTCTTATCACTATTCCTGCGAAAGTCTACCGTATTCGATAAAACCATCGAGATGGTTAACATCTGTTTGTTTGCATTCTCCGCAGTGAGATGTTACTGCAAAAGCAGCATCATATCGCCCTATACATCCCCGACCCCAAAGGAAAATTAGATCAAAAAAATTCCTCCCGGGATCAGAAAATAGTTGACATAACGAATCAAACTTTGGTAGAGAGAACCCCTCTATTGATAGGGGTCTTTCGAAGACCGGATAAATCTGGCGTGCGAGATGCTCTATTTCTCGACCTTGAGCGGTTTTTTCCAGTACCCACTTTGCCTTGTCGCTACACCATTGCTTGCTTTAAGAAAAAAACAAAAAGCTCACGGCATGAAAAACCGTGTCCATCTTTCCCCGTGATTGCGATAAATGCGGTGAGCCTGAGGAGAGCTTCAAGTTTTGCGAGAGCAGATGCATGCTGCAGAGTTATCCTGAATACAGTTTTCTTTTACAGCTCTCTGGCACTGTTTGCAGAAATGTCCCCATTTATTATCTATGCCGGCAATGCTATGAGGAACGTATCGCACTGGGGTTTGTTGAGCTAGGAAGCAGGTGTGAACTGCCTTCTGTGAATTGTTGGCATTCCTTTAACTCTATATTTATTAACAATAAAAGGACGATTACATGGATCTCGACAAAAGGATGAAGCTCAAAGATTCGTTGGCAAAGTTCATCCATGTAGGACAGATAAGACCTCAAACGCGGAGATGGCACCCCTCCGGCGGGACCCGAGAGTAGAATTTCTCTTATTAATGATAATTTGCAACTGACAGGAATAATTCTCTTATAGGTAATCCTCGAAAAACAATAATGTTGAAAGGAGGTGGGATTTTTTTAGCAAAAATGAAGCACCGTTAAGCGGTTTGATTTTCTATGCGTATTAAAATCTTGCAGTAAGGAGGTCTATGTATGGATTTGACAAAGAAATTTGCTGACGTGGGTATTCCATTGGGGGAAAAAGCTGATGAGGATAAATTGCCCTATGTTCATGTAGTGGAAGGACAGGTTCCCTATAAGTCCAAGCATCGTGTACCGAGTGGCGAAACAAATGACCCCCAAAAGGGATTACATTCTGATATCTACAAGATTTCCGAGGTACAGCACCATTACAAGGAAAGGCCCTATGTCTGGTGGGGGCCCAGCCCTGATGAGGCCAGGGCGATAAAGACAAAGGAGAACAAGTTTCTCTATGATAAAAGAATGAAGCAAAGCGATGCGGTTAAGAAATTTATCAAACCGGGGATTAATCTCGGAGTCGCCGGATTCGTAAACACGCGATGCCCCTTTTCCATTGTCTGGACAATTGTAAAGGAGGCTCTTTGCAATAAAACGATTCAGGCGACGGACTTGACCCTCTCATTCCAATCTCAGTCTCTCTGTGTTGAGTGGCTTCTTGGCGCCATGCTGCTTGACAGCAGCAGGGTGTCAGTGAAGAAGGTGGAGCTTGCCTGGCAGGCGTTTGAAGTCATCGGGTCAGGCCCCATGTGGACACACTGCGTACAAAGCGGGATGATTGAGGTCGATGATTATACAAATTACGGTATGTCCGTACGCTTCAAGGCCGCTTATATGGGAATTCCCTATGTACCAGTAAGAGACCATGGCGGGGCAGACTTTGAGGTAACCAACAGGGGCGTGATGACCAAATGTCCCTTCACCGGCAGAAACGTGTATGTGCTTCCCGCCTGCCATCCCGATGTTGCCATTGCGCACGTTACCGCGGCAGACATGTACGGCAATAGCAGGATCTTTGGACAGACACTCACGTGCGAGGAGATACTCGGAGCAGCCACCGTCGGTATCATTACCTGCGAGGAATTAATCTCCAACGATGCGATCAGGAACTATCCCAATCTCACCCTGATTCCATTTTTGTCTGTTCATGCCGTTTCTCCCCAGAAGTATGGAGGGTATCCCGGCGCTGTGTGGGGCTACCACTGGTTTGATATGGACTTCCTCCGTGAGTGGAGAGCAACCGGCCTCGAATTGAGAAAGGCAGGGAACATGGATCCACTCAAGAAATATTACGACAAATATTTCTACAATTGCGACACGTGGGAAGATTTCCTGGCAGTGATAGGCTATAAGAGGCTTGCCCAGGCAAGAGAGCTTGAGAGGGGACAGAGAGTAATTCTGGATTAGATAAAAAAATACTCGGAGGGATGAAAAAATGACAGAAAAAATAAAAGCTGGTCCATTTGAAGTGCTATGCTTGACTGGAGCGAGATGTCTGGAGGATAAAACAGTTGTCTTTGTGGGGACAGGGTTGCCTATGCTCGCATCGCTTTTTGCCCAGCGCACTTGGGCGCCTAACTTATCGCTCATTTTTGAGGGAGGTTCCTTGGGCCCCATCTTGTGGATGGGTTTGCCGCTTTCCGTCGGTGACATCAGGGCGGGCACCCGCGCCTGCATGGTGAAGGGATTGTGCGCTGTTTTTGAGGGACAGCAAAGAGGGTGGTCAGACTATGCCTTCATCGGCGGGGCAGAGATTGATAGGTATGGAAATATAAACTCAACCTGCTTCGGTGAGTATGAAAAACCAAAGGTCAGATTCCCCGGAAGCGGCGGCGCTGGCGCTATGGCGGCAAACAGCGACAGGATAATCGCCATTATGGCTTTAGAAAAACGCAGATTCCGGGAGAAGGTTTACTACATAACCAGTCTCGGTTTTGGGGACGGCCAGCCTGACTACAGGTGGAAAGCCGGGGTTCATGGCAGGGGTCCATACAGGGTGGTAACGGATGTGGCGTTGTTCGGCTTCGATGTCGGTAAGACAAACAGAATGACGCTTCTGGAGTACCATCCCGACTTATCGCCCGCTAAGATTCAGGAGAGGTGCGAATTGGAACTCCTCATTGCACCGGATGTAAAGCCCATGGTGCTTCCCACACAAGAGCAGTTAAAACTGATGGTTACTGAGGTTGATCCGGAACGTTACTTCCTCGGCAAGACCGTAGAGGCTTAAGAGTTTTTCCAGCGATTGTGATTTTGGTGGCACGCCATAAGGCGTGCCACTCATTTTTGGGCTTCTCTGGTTAAAATCTCAATTATCGAATTCTGCTCGCAATAAATTTAAAAACTGTTGACCGCTTGACACACCGGGATAATCACCATATGCTTCCCAGAGAAAAAAAGGTATCTTTTCGAATAAGAAAATAAATTATAAAGTAAATCATGGGAGTTAATGTGATGAAAAACTTTTATGAGGGATATAGTGAAAAAGTAGAGGTTGATGAATTACCAAACTGTATCTTTTGCGGTAAGGAAGCCGGGTATAATGCGAGAACCGAGGCTGATCTCTGGTGTTATCTCTGTGAAAAGTGCTTTATGGAATATGGCCTTGGATTGGGACCCGCGGAGGGGCAAATGCTAGTTCTCAAGTCCAAAAGCATAGAGGTCTTGTCAGAGTGAAAATTTAAAAAAACAATTATCAGCAGTGGAGGTGGTTATTTCAAGTTGACAAATTATCTTCACGTTTTTTTGTCTCAATTTGTAGTAAATTCCTCTCATTAACTGGAAGGGGGCAAAAATGCCGATTTATGAATTCCTGTGTAGATCATGCGGGCAAATAAATAGCATATATCAACAAGGCTTTGCTGCCATTTCCCATTCCTGTCCAAACTGTGGGAATGACAAACTTGAGCGAATATTGTCCCCCGTTGCCATACATAAAACAGACAAAAAAATTTACGAAGAAATACGGTCCGATTCTCAATTTGAACGAGCGTTAAAACGCAATGACCCTAAAGCCATAGCTGAATGGGTTAAGCGAACTGGCAGGGGGGATAAGGTTCCTGATGAGTGTGAAGAAACGATAGGAAAACTGGCCAAGGGGGAGTGGCCTAAGAAAGGCAGCCAACCTCCTGAAAGTGAATAGGTGAAGGGGAAAGATAATCGATTGATGATCCCGAGGAATATTTCGAAACTGGCGTCGATCTTAGTTCATACTACAAATAGGGAAGCTCAACGGTAATTCATGGCAGAAGACGTGGTAGGAGAGCCATCATATCTGAGACAATCTCTTCCGCTATGGCGGGGAGTATTTCATAGAGCTTCGGTGAAAGATTCTCATCGAAGGCTACTTCACTGCCTATTTCGACACCGTAGACTGCGGCAAGACGAGGCATCTCAAAACCGCATTGCACACCGAGTTCCATAAGATCAAAGATATTCAGGCCGTGTGAGGAAAAGAGATGCAGCGTGCCGCATCGGTCATCTTTGCCGATCTTCTTGAGTTCTCCCATCTTTCCTCCTTTCGTGGTCATGGCATCGATGATAAAGATCGTGTCGTAGCCCATGACTAAATCGAAGAGGGAAAGGCCGATCATGGCGCTTGCTGCAACATCCACCCCGTGGATTTTGCGCCGGAGCATTTCGGCCAGTGCCAACCCAACACCATCATCCGACAGGATGGGGTTGCCCATGCCAAGGATAAGCGTCTTCATTGTTAATTGCATCCTCCGGCATCCCTCTTTCGTAAAGGGAGTGAAATGTACATCTTTCAAAGCCTCCCATCTATCCTCGGCTTATTTCCCTGATCACTCTGCCCGCGTGATCTCTGATCTTGACCTCCAGGGGCATTGTTCCAGGCAGTGAGTGGGTGGCGCAGGATAGACAGGGATCGTAGGCCCGAAACGCCATTTCCACCATATTCAGGAAACCCTCCTTCACATCCGGGCCATGGACAAATTCCTGGGCGGCCTTCTTCACGGACAGGCAAATGGGGGCGGCATTATTCTGCGTAGCCACGATGAGGTTGACCTTAGTGAGTATGCCTTCGTCATCTGTTTCATAGTGGTGGAAGAGTGTTCCGCGGGGGGCTTCCACGCAACCCACGCCCTTGTTCTTAAGCTTGAGGTTCATGTTTCTGATATCCTTGCTGGTGAGCAGAGGTTCGTCCGCGATGATCACATTATGTTCCGCGGCCTGAAGCGCGCAGATGAGCCGCGCCCAATGCGTGGCGAGTGTGTGATGGGCTGGCTTGCCTCCCAGGGTATCGAACATGATCTCCGCTTCCTTCTGCGCAAGCGGGGTCTGCATGGCGCTGGCAACGTTGAGCCTGGCGAGTGGGGCGACACGGTACAGCGACGTTCCGTCGCCTTCCTTCAGCCCCTGCCAGCCAAGCTGTCGTAAGTGGTTAAGTCTGATATATGTCCACGGCTCCACCCATTCACCGATATACTGATCGTAGTCTCTGGGATGGAATCTCACGTATTCTTTGCCTTCAGGGTCAATGACCTTGACCGTCCCGTCATAAAAGATAGCCATGTCGTTCTCATCTACCAGGGCCATGTAATAAGTCTTCAGCTTATAGGCATCGTTCAGGATGAGATCCACGTAGGACTTGTTTGTGAGAACTACATCCTTGAAGAGCTGAATGGCAAACTTGGCGAAATCGAGAGAAAACACGGCGGTTTCCTTGACCCATTTGCGGTCCTGCTCGGTGAATCCCCTCGGTACGCCCCCTGGCAGCCCGCCTTCAGGGTGCGGCGCCTTGGAGAAGATGTGCCGGATGATATCCCGGTTTCTCTTCCTGACCTCAATAACCTTTAGCCCTATTTCCTTGCCCACCTTGCCGATTACGCCGAGGATGTTTCGCTCTTTCGGATCGGCGTGCGGGCCAACGACAAAATCGGGCGCCGCCAGAAAGAAAAAGTGTATATAATGGTCCTCTATGTAAAAGGCATTAAATTCGAGTTCCCTGATCAGCCGTGCCGCCGGTGTAGGCTCAACACTGTAGAGGTCGTCGAGGGCCTTGGTGGCAGCCATGTGGTGCGCCGAAGGGCAGACGCCGCATATATTCGGTACGATTCTCGGCATCTCCTCCGCGGGTCTGCCGAGGCAGAAGCGCTCAAACCCCCGCAGTTCCGCAACCTGCCAATAGGCATCCTTTACGTCGCCTTTCTCATCGAGAAGCAATTCTATCTTCCCATGTCCTTCAAGCCTGGTGATCGGGTCTATGGTTATTTTTCTTGTCATGATTATTTCTCCTTTTGTTACTCTTTCCGTTTCAGAGACGCTGAGGGGAGACTGAAGCGGTAACAATAGCCTGCCAGGTCCGCAATCCCTTCGATGGTCTTTTCGGCCTCCGCCTCACTTTCCGCGCCGATGAGTGCGGCCAGCCCGGAGATGAGCTTCGCGCCAGCGTCATACACGCCGTCAACGGGACCGAAGCAGCCCCTGCAGGGAATATTGGTTCTGATGCACGTTTCGCCGCACCCTGAGCGGATCGCGGGCCCCGCGCAGAGGACGCCCTGTGCCAGGAAACACTGGTCATCATTCGCTTCAATGTCGTGTATCCTTTTAAACTCCGAAATTTCCATCCTCAGTGGCTTGGATTTGTTCCGTGGACAGGTGTCGCACAGGGGCTTGGTCGGCGCGAGCGTCGCGCCTCTGGGAGGCAGCTTGTGTTCCAGGACGGCAAAGACCGCGTTTGCTATGAGTTCCGGCGGCGGCGGGCATCCCGGCAGGTAGTAGTCCACGTGGATGATATCGTGAAGCGGATATACCCTGTCAAAGAATTCCGGCAGCGTCAGCTTGTTCCCGTTGATTTTAGTTTCAGTCTGAGGCCTGTAATTATTCGGGTTCACCACTGTCGGCGCATCCCGGTAGACCCAGTTGAAAATTTCCTCTTTTGAAATAAAATTCGCCAACCCCGCGGTTCCTCCAAAGCAGGCACAGGCGCCGAAGGCCAGTACAAGCTGAGATTTCTCCCGGAGCAGCTTGGCCATCTCTTCCTGTTCTGAATTACGCACGGACCCATGAAGGATGGAAAGGGCTATCTCACCCTTCTTCATCTTGCGGATGCTTTTGTACTTGAAGTCCAAGGCGACAGGCCATAGCACAATATCCACCGCATCGGCGACCGTTAGAATCACTTCGTTCAGATCCACTATAGCCTCATCGCAGCCTGCGCAGGATGCGAGCCAGTAAATTGCTACCTTGGGTTTCTCTGCCATATTATCCTCCAATTTTACCTCTTGCTCGTTTTACATAAACTTCATGAGAGCATTGAAATAGTTACGTTTTGTCATTTCTCCTGAAAGGAGAAATCTTGCGATTCATATGTAATATAGATTCCCCGTTCTTCGCGCCTTAGAATGACACAATATAAATATTTACAAATACTTCTTCATCATCAGCACCTGCATCACACCGCGGCCAATAGGGGTCCCAAACTCTCGATCTCTTTTTTCATCTCTTCGATGAAGGCCGGTATCCTCGTACCTTCCGGGTCAAGACTCAGGGCAATTTTGAGACGTCCGGGTTCGATGCCGAACTCTTTGAGCGTCTTGCGCAATAGAAGCACCCTCTTTCTCGCCTGGTAATTGCCGGTCTGAAAGTGGCATTCCTTGTCGGGGCAGCCGAGAATAAGCACTCCGTCCGCACCCTTCTTGAAGGCATCGATGATATGCGTGGCGTCCACCTTGCCGCTGCAGGCCACTGGGATAAGGTTTTTCAGCTTCTTGGCGTAGCCGTTGTCATTCAAATAGCCCCACCCGAATTTACAGGAGAAACATACAACTTGGGGGGTGAACTCCTTCATATTATCCTCCTCGTGCACTATTTTCATAAAATCTTTACGTCAGAATATTAGCTTTTCCCTTGAGGGTGGAATATCACCGCATGCTGCTGGTGAACAAATGGGGCGGACAACCCTCCGGCATCCACTGGGAAATGAGCACGGCATCCAGTCGAGTGCCTGCTTCATCACCTGAAAGGATAATCCCATCCGGCTGCCGATTATGAATCCATTGCAAGTCATTGATAGAGAATCTCCGTTTTTCTAAAGCCGACTTCTCGTACTTCTTTCGAACCAGTTTCACAGGGGTGCTGATCGTGTGAAGCCAGTTGATCAGTTGAGCGCGTCCTATATCAATCCCATGTCTCTCTTTCAGGTACCTTCTGACCAGGTGATTGTCCCAGCGCGACTGCATGTACCCTTGATCCATTGGTGACTGAGTTAACGTATATTTCAGATCTGCCGCGATATCAGCCGTCAGCTTGCAGGGGCGTCCTAGATGCTGGTCCTCTAGCCCCTTTATGCCTTCCATGTTTATTCGTTTTACAAGATTATAGATTCCCTGCCGGGACATTTTGCGCAGGTGGCTTAAGTGATCTATAGGCATTCTTTCCATGACCCCATGCAAGATAGCTACCCGCAATTTTACACGAGCAGGGCACTGTCGCGACAAATATTCATCCAAAGAAGCACACGTAATCTCAGGATGCGTTATCATAAGTTTAGATGTTCCCATTTCTGCTACTCCGTCTCATATGAATTTTTGAGATACTGATCCCTAAAGCGAAGCATAGACCGCGGCGATACGCTCTTCCATATCGGAGCCGATCAGTTCTCTTGCGCCAGAAGGGCAGGCTGATACGCACATGCCGCAGCCTTTGCATCTGAAGGCGTCGATGGCAGATATCAGGTTGCCGCCCTGCTCCTTTAGATAGGCGGCGCCATAATGACAGGACGATACACAAATACCGCACCCGCTGCAAAGATGCTCGTGAACAACAACGGATGGCAGTTCGTCCTGCATGCCGATGGATATGCATGCCTTGCACGAGACGCAGGGGCCGCAGCAGAGACACCGCCTTGCCTCCTCGATGGCTTCTTTGAGGGTAAATCCTTTCTCGAACATCTGGAAGTGTACGCGCTTCTCTGCCGGTATCCATACTACCTCGGGCTCAGACCTGTAATCCTCGTCTTTGAGCTTTGGTATCTCGAATGCCTCGAATTCCTTCTTCCTACCGGCCCTGATATCAATCCCTTTGAGGTAACGCTCAATTGACTCCGCCGCCTCCTGGCCTTCCCGCATGGCATCCACCATAAAGCCGACCCTTCGCACGTCTCCGCCAACGAAGACCCAGTCTTTGTTGCTACTCTGAAACGTGAGAGGATCCACAGCCAGCCGCCCATTTTCATCCAAGAGGCCTTCTCCCTGGAGAAACGCCCTATCCGGTCCCTGACCGACGGTGATGATAAGGGCATCGCCGTTTATAGTGACGGTGTCTCCCATGTCGAATTCCGGATTGAACCTGCCATCCTTATCGAAGACGCTCGTGCATTTAGGGGATACTACGCCTGTAATTCTTCCTCCCTCGCCCAATATCTTACTTACACCGCGGGAGTATATAATCCTTATGCCTTCTTCCCAGGCGCCTCGGATTTCCTCGTGGTCTGCGGGAATACCATCCTTCGAGGACTTATCCTCGCATTCGAGGGCCACTAGGGTGACGTCTCCACCTAGTCTCTTGGCTGATCGCGCCGCATCAAAAGCCACGTTACCGCCGCCTATGACGATAACCTTCTTGCCGCCCAGGTAGTCTTTCACGAGGATGCCGCGACTCACCTCATACAGGAAAGTCTGGCCGTACATGACGCCATCCAGATCCTGGTTCTCCACCATTTCCCGACCAAAGGTAAGAACTCTCGGCGTGGGCGTCCCTTTGGCGATGAACACCGCTTTGTACCCGTCCTTCTTCAGTTTATCGAGAGTGAGATTTCCCTCGCCAATCCTGGAATTGTATTTTACTTCCACGCCAGCTACCCTCAGCATGTTTTCTATGACTCTCTGAAGCACAATTTTGGGCAGGCGATAGTGGGGGATCAGCCAGAGCGCCCCTCCTAGTCTTCCTGAAGCCTCGAAGATAGTCACTCTGTAGCCCTTTCTGCCGAGGCGAAAGGCACACATCAACCCGCCCGGGCCGCCGCCTATGACAGCTACGTTTCCCTTGTCCTTAACGACGTCGTATTCTTTTTTCTCATCGAGGTGGTCTAGGAAATGGTCAGATACAAACCGCTTCAACAGTCTCCTTCTGATGGAACCTCCCTTGCTCTGGTAATTACAACCCAATTCGCATATGCCACAGACAAATCCGCATACCGGGAAAAGCGGGTTGTTCTCAAAAAGATAGTCCCCGATCTGGATCAAGCCTTCTTTGGCCTGCTTGATATCTTCCGGAAGCAGAGAGATGAGGACATTTGTGCGCTGGATGTCCTCATTGATGGGACATCGCTCCTGGCACGGTGCGAGACACTGCTTGATGGCAGGCTCCACAGACGCCTCTCCTTGGATGGTGGTCTTCCACATGGTGATCCCTCCTCAAATTTTTTTCCGCACCTTTAGACCGCTTCCCTAAGTTATCCGCCGTATAGTCATTTTGAGCAAGGCGAGAAATCTTGATGATTAATGAATTCAATGTGTTAAGATTCCTCAAATTCATTCGGAATGACTCTTCCCGCTACCGAAGGGTGCGATCTGCCAATTAGAATGTAAACTTAACAATTAGCAATACTGATGCCATGTGCTTTTGTTAAATGATTACAATGAGATACAAAATATAAGAAATGTTTGCACGCCCGCTTAGGGGTAATATTACCCCCACCTGGGGGTCTTATTCCCCGCCAGAAACTCTGTCGTAATGCTTACTTGTCCTCGCTATTGCTGCTGACAAAGACGGGTGCTGAAACCGTCATATATGTTGATATGTGAGGAGAGGCAGCGATCTTCTATAGACATGAACTCCTGTTAGCTAAAATTTAAGAGTGAACTTTTTAAGAATTAAAAGTGAACTATTTATGGTAGGGAGCAAAGGAGGGAAGATGAACCATCCTTTGCCATTGAGGTGTTCTGGAAGTTACAGGGTGGATAAATTCAGGTCCTGATTTTTGGCCTTTTGTATATCAACAAGGCGCCCATTTTATATCATTGCATTCAAAAGGCTTTAGATTCAAAGCCGGGAAAGCAAAGAAATGCCGTAAACAAATCAGAGTGAAAGATACCCATCGGGGGTAAGGCTGGTTGCCAGCATCACCATGTTTATATCGCGATGCTCAGTCCATGTCTCCGTTTGTCTGTTTGGTGGGCGCAGCCAATAGTTCTCAATGGTTTCGCTAAGCGGTGCATATCGCATCAGACTTTCAGTTTGTGAATGCAGATGGTGTTTGATGTTTAAATCGCAAGGAGCCTTCTTGATTAGTTCCGGCAACTTCTCAATTCCATGTAGTCCAATAGACAACCCCAGCTCACGAAATGCGAGGCGGTTATTGGCAGGAAGCTTCAATTGATTCCTTCTTTCAAATGATCGCAAGCCTATCAGGGAAGAATCTAGGAGGACATGTAGAAGATCTGTCTGCTCAATATCTTCATTTATTATCAATTGGGCCAGTTTGTAAGCAGCGCATAAGAGTTCGCCCATGCCGAGGGGATCATCTGTTGCCCAGTTTTTCCCCTTGCAGATATTGACCATGTCTGTAATCTCTGCGCTCAGGTCAAGGGCCGTGGACTTTTGAGGATTGGTCTGAAGCTCCAGATATGCGATGAGTCCATCGAGGGGATCGTGATGCCCCATTGATGGGACGAGCGGGCGCGAGAGGTCAATGCTCATTTTCCAATACATGCGTTTCTGTCCGCCGGATAACGGAAGATAGGTAAACCTTGCGTGTGCTGTTTTAGCAAGCTCAATTGCCCACTCACTATAGATTGAATCTCCGGTTACCCGGCATACACGATTGAGGGCATGCATCCATTTCGTCAGATAATGATAATATTGCCCGTCCCTATCCCATTCCAACTGTTCATCATAAGGTTCATCGGACCGCCGTTCGTTCATGCCCTTGCCGATTCTCAACCCGCCTTTTGTCGGGTGCATCCCTCCTTCTTCTTCCGAAAGACCACTGATCCAGCCCGTGCGCGGGTCATCTTCACGATGCCGTCCGAGGATCATGTGAACCCGATCGATTAGACGCAGGGCAAGCTCTTTGTAGCGCTCATCGCCTGTCTGCTGATAAAGGGTGAGGAAATTGCAGACTGCAAACGCGTCCGTCCATAAGTAGCGGCACGGCTTTTCCCGGGATGATGATAACAGACTGGTGAGATGGGCGAATTCCATCATGATTTCCCGAACTACAGACTTGGAGGTTTCCTGCTTCATATTTTCTTTATTTATTCGCCGTGCTGCCTGACCCTTGAAGATGTCTCAACGGCCGGATTAGAAAAAGATGTCTTCTTCCCAGATGCCGCAAGTTTCGCCTCCGGCAATGCCGCCAAAGACATTGTCGTAGTTTTCTTCGAGCGTTCCATCATTACAAATGACGCATCTATCAACGAGAGAGGCGAACTCGCCGTGAAGAATCTCTCTGTTGCCAACCTTGCAGCCTTTCTTGTCCGAATAGGCCATACAAGCACTTCTTCCGAGGTGATCAAGTTAATTCACAGGACCACTGTAGAAGAAAAGCAGCTTGTTCCCTTCCCAAAAAATTTTCATACCCCTTCATCATCAAAATCGCTTCATTTAGCTGGAACTACCAGTTTATCTTGATGCTTCTCAAGATGTTCTTTGCATTTTCTGATCCCAATCTTGCAGATTTCTTCAGATCCTCAATTGCCTGCTTTTGGTTGCCAAGGCCTCCATAGCCAACACTCCGGTTGTAATAGACAAGCGCATAATTCGGATTGATCTCGATAGCCCTGTCATAATCATCGATCGCCTGTTTGTAGTTGCCAAGGATTACATAGGCATTACCGCGTTTCAGATAGGATTCTGTTTCAGGATAAATACGTATTGCTTCCGTCAGAGCACTTATTGATTTTTCAACTCTTCCATTTTTTAAATAGTAACTTGCTAGTTTATCACATATCAATGCCCGTTCAGGATTGTTAGGATAGTCGGTGGTTTTGTCCAGCATATATCGACACAAGGTATCTGTATTGTACCAAATGGTCACTTGCTTGTAACTAATGATTCCAAAAAAAATCAGAATTAAAACAATTCCGGAAATAACGAAATTTTGAAGTGACTTTCTCGCCGTTATAATCCATCCTGTTAATAATGCTGGCCAAATCATAAACACGCTCATTGCATACCGATCCGATGTATAGTGTGGATGTACATTAAGGCCCAAAGCCGGTATTAGCAAAATTAAATAGCAGAGCCATGCGGTTATAATGGAAGGGTATCGATGCCTCAACATTAAGATCAGAATGCTACAGCCAATCACACCAAAGGCACTAGCGATGAAAGGAATAGATAGTGGATCAAATGAATACAAG
>Ga0335081_10010906_pt1 | contig 14700 bp, 13 predicted proteins | sample Lox_Sample_35_FD_206713 | JGI IMG/M metagenome (GOLD analysis project Ga0335081, IMG submission 206713) | Soil microbial communities from Loxahatchee National Wildlife Refuge, Florida, United States - Lox_Sample_3.5 | ecosystem: Environmental > Terrestrial > Soil > Wetlands | place: USA... | reverse complement strand
CCGATTGGTGTCATTATGCCAAGTCAAAACTGTGGGGTCACATCCTTGCGCAACGGCCTTCACATTCAGCAAACCCACCACGCCACCCAAAACGCAGAGAGAAGAGAGAGAAGGGAAGAACGAAGCAGCGACATACGGGCCTCCGGTCCTGAAGTGAACTGCTACTGCCCCGGGGTAAACTGCAGAATTACCGTGACGAACGGTAGCTCGAAACCTGCCCAATGTCAATGCACATATTATTACGGCTAAGTTAATACTTTCGTACGGGGTTCCCCGGTCGCGCGCGGAATCTAGTGCACAGCGTGGAAGTTCTCAAAACGGTATAACCCCACCCAAGCCGAGGCCCGGGTGGGGTTCAACATATCCTTTATTTTATTTGTAGGTCGCGTTGGTGCGGACCAGGCCATCGCGGTGGGCAGAGAAGTCCACCATGGAGCCGAATGCGGGAGAACCCAGCGGGTTGGCCTTCAGGGCAGCCTGCAGACCGGCGTTCACTTTGTCCAAGCCCTCGGCATTGGCCGCAATATAAACAACAAAGAAGGTGCCGGGATCTTCGGTATGGATCGCCTGCGTGTCCACCTCGTACTCGTGGATGGCGCCGTCAGCCATCATCTTCTCCATCAAAGGCACGATGAGATTCTTGCTGAGGGTTTCCACCGCGCCGGCGGGAGCATCTGGCTTCAGCTTGTAGATTGACTCGTGGGTGTAGATGTCCTTCCACGATCCCGAGTGCCAGTTGTAATAGTGGCTGACGTAGAGATTGTCCCAGTGCTTGGTCGCGGTGGACAGCACCGGAGCGGTGGCATTGCCTTGCTTGTAGAGCTGGTCGAGGACATGGAGCAGCCCGGCCATTGACATGGACGAGAACCAGTCGTCGTGAGTTTCACCGTCGACCGTGTGAATCAGGGTCTGGTCATTGCCATAGCCGACGAGACTGCCATCGGCCATGCCTTTCTGCATGAGCTTGTCCTGATCGGCGGCGGACTTCGCCATCTCGCCCCACTGCGCGCGAGGGATGGTCCAATTGCTGACATAGCTGTACATCGCAGGCTTTTCTTTTACTTCAGACATCTGTGCTTGTGCGCTCGTGGCCCAAACGCAAACGGCGGACAACGCGAGCACGAACAGCCCTGGAAAAATTTGCCATGGTTTCCTGTTCATGATTTTCATCCTCCGTAAATTAGCCCAAGCTGTAAGGTCAGATTCCTGGGCGGTCGTAGTGTACACCCGTGGAGATGCTCCCAGGTTAGCTCGCAAGAAGCGCTCGCGGAACCCTTCGGCTTCGCTCAGGCAGGCACTGGGGCACCGTTCGGCTCTCGCGGAGCAAACGGTCGACGATACAATGCTGCTATGGCCTTATTGTCAGGAACGGAACAGGAGTGGAACGAGCGGGCGGTGCTCTCAAACTATCGTTGTCGGGACTGCCGGGAATTAATCAGCTTTGCAGACCAGGAGCACTACTTCCGCCAGGGATTGTGCACGCCTTGCTTGAACGCCCGAGAAGAGGAGCGTCGGGCTCACTCAGAGGCGCGCAGGCGCCCGCAGGGGATACCAGCGGAACAACCGCAGGGGGAAAAGGGAAGTCAGGGCGGTGATGCTGCAGATTAAGCGGTCACAGGTCTAGAGCCTGTTTCGCCAAACCGCTCCACAGGCTGGGGCAAGCCTGCTTCACCCCAGATCAATCTCGACATAGACGTTCTGCTTGCTCCACAAAAACGGGATCCGCGTAAGCCAATATTTTGATTTGATTGCCCGGCTGGCGCGGGGCCACTCTTCGACCGTAAGAATGCGCGCCATGGCGGCGAACCCTGGGCCAGTAATCTTGCCGCGCATGGAGCACGGCGCGAGGCTGACCTGAGGATTGTTGCGCAGGCGCTTGTACTTTCCCGAGTCGTTGCGGGTCATGAAGTAGAGCTTACCGTCAGCTTCGGCGAACCACACTGGGGTGGGAACGCTCACGCCGCTCTTGCGAAAGGTCGTGACGCTGATGTATTTCTGTCCGTGAATTTCCGGCGGGATCGGCATCTCCTATTATTGTAAAGAAGCGGGCGTACCCAAGCTCACATTGCCGGATGCCCGCCCGGTGTGTTACAAGCCAGACATGCGGAAATGGATGCGCGACCGTATGAAGCGGCGCAAGAAACAGCCGGAAAAGGCTGGCGGCGAGGCCCAACTGGCTCCGCTGCAGCCGGCATTTTATGACAACGCTCCTGCGGAGGAGAGGGCTCCCGCAGTCGAGGAAGTAGAAGCCGCTGAGCCGGTTGAGGTCGAAGCGCGTCCGGCCGGCGAAGCAGAACCGGCAAAGCCTGGCGCTGGCGATGCCGCGCGCCGCCGTCGGCGCAGAAGCAGGGGCGGTCGAGGTCGAAGCAAGAAAGCACCTCAGGTTGCCGCGCCAGAACCCGAAACCGCTACTCCGCCGGCCAGTGAGCCAGCACCGGCAGTCTTGCCTGAAGTTCCGGCCGCGGCTGCACCAACCCCCGCGCAGGTGACGCCTCCGTCGGCACCGGCGCGTGCGCCTAAGGGCACTGTTGTTCTCGCTATCGGTCTGCCGGGATCAGGCAAGAGCTCCTGGTTCAAGCGCCATCAGCTTACGCCGCTCTCGAGCGATCTGTTGCGAACCCTGCTCTTCGATGATCCCACGGAGCAGCGTTTTCAGGACCTGATCTTCTCCAATCTGCGCTCCATGCTGAAGGCCCGCCTGATCGCGCGGCGGCCGTTGAACTACGTGGATGCCACGAACCTCACGCCACACGATCGTCACGGCTGGATCAAGCTGGCGAAGGATTACGGATACGAGGTGCAGGCAGTGTATTTCGATGTTCCGCTCGAGACCTGCCTGGAGCGTAATCGCAAGCGCGACCGCGTGGTTCCCGAAGACGTCATGCGGCGAATGGCTGGCAAAATGAAGGCGCCGACGTTCGAGGAGGGATTCTCCAAGATCACTGTCGTTCGGGTGAAGCAAAAAGAAGTTCTATCCTCTTAAGTACGGCAACAGTTCTTTGAATGCAGGAGCTCCGGAAGAGCGCAGCAGTTCGTACATTGCCATCTCGGTGGACGAAATGACGGCGCCAGCGGCTCGCATTCTCTCCAGGCCAATCTTCCAGTTCCACTCCGTGCGCGAACTCACCGCGTCAGACGCGACGTGCACGATGTAACCTGCCTGCAGGGCTCCCAAGGCCGTCTGCATCACGCAGATGTGACTCTCCATCCCGCACAGAATGACAGTATTGCGATTGCCGGGAAGACGCTTGATGAGTGAGCAGAAAACGTCGCTGCCGAAGCAGGAGAACATCTGCTTGTCGATAGGTTCGGTGCCGGGAAAGAGGGAAGCGATCTCCGGGACGGTGGGCCCAAGCCCTTTCGTGTACTGCGTGGTCAGCAAGCTGGGAATTTTCAGGATTCCGGCAAGGCGGATGAGCAGTTGCGAGTTCTTGATCAGCTGCTCTTTCTGGTATATCGGCGGCAGTAGTTTCTCCTGAATGTCAATGACGATGAGGGCGCAATGCTCAGCGACAAGGGGGCGGCGCGCAATTTCAGCGTAGTCGGTGGTCAGGGGCGTGATGTTGCCGAGTGCAGTCACCATGCGGGTTCTCCTGTGACGAATCTTAAACCGGTAGGGATACCGCTGGCCACTGAGAGCCTCGGGTGGAATGCTATACTCAGACGAGCAGATTTCATCTGCTTCTTTTCATTGTGCTGCCCCCTCGTTCAACGGCAGGACAGCTGACTCTGGATCAGCATATCGGGGTTCGAATCCCTGGGGGGCAGCCAAAAAAATCTCCCTAATTTGGTCAGCATGCATTTCCGATCTCGTTTCGAAGAATAACAGCCGGTTTGTTAATACTTGCCTGGGATCTGGGGGCCCAAAGAAGCTGGTGGAATGGCGCCGAGCGGAGGATGGAGCAATCGCGCCGAAAAGAAAGCATTCGCGGTCGCGAGAGAGGCAGCCTGATGAAGATCGAAGTCTATGCCGATGCCGACGCGGTCGCACTAGAAGCCGCGAAGCTTATCGCTAAAGAAGCGCGCGACGCGGTTGCGAGTCGCGGCAAGTTTGTGATGGCAGTGAGTGGGGGCAAAACCCCGTGGGTCATGCTTCGCGATCTCGCGCAGCAAGACGTACCGTGGAAGGGCGTGCATGTCTTCCAAGTGGACGAAAGAGTCGCGCCGGAAGGCGATCCCGACAGAAACCTCACTCATCTGCGCGAAAGTTTGTTGGAGCATGCACCTTTGCGTCCCGAACAAATCCATGCCATGCCGGTGGAATCGGGAAACCTTGAAGCCGCTTGCAAAGGTTATGCGCAGACTGTGCAAACGATCGCAGGTTCGCCACCTGTGCTTGACCTTGTTCACCTGGGGCTCGGACCCGACGGCCACACTGCGTCGCTGGTGCCGGGAGATCCGGTACTCGATGTGACAAATGCGGACGTCGCATTCACGGGGATCTATCAGAACCGTCGGCGTATGACCTTGACGTATCCGATTATCAATCGTTCCCGGCGCGTGCTGTGGCTGGCGACCGGAGCGGAAAAAACTGGAATGCTTGCCCGCCTCCAGGCTGGAGATGTTTCCATTCCGGCTGGCCGCGTTAGCCAGGATCGTGCCGTGGTTTTGGCTGATCGCGCGGCCGCTGGGCAAGTGGTTAAGGAATCGAACACAGGGGTGGCTTCATAGATCTGCCGTGAATTCAGGTAATTCTGCGCCCCATTAATAAAAGCACCGAAAGTGCGGGACGCAACCTGGAAGAAACCGTCCGCAAAACGACGCTAAGAAATCCGGTCGGCCTCTTGAACGGAACTCGGGACAACGGGTTTGCGCATAGGCACGCGGTATGGATTGCACGTTTTTTGGAAACTGGCAGAGCACCCTCGCTCGCCCCGCCGAAGGGTCCGGTCGAATCGGCGGTCGTGCGCGCCCGCGCTTTGGTCGTCGAAGACCATACCCTCCTCCAAGTCCACAAAGGGCGCGATGCGGGCGTCATTGCTGAGATGATCTTCGTACCATCCCAAGCCGCTTTGGTAAAGCAAGCGAGCCCCGCCCAGGCCAAACCGGCTCAGGCGGGGCATGTTCAGGGTCTTAGCTGGGTCCGCCTAAAAAGTACCGCCACTCGCTCCGCGAAGTGACTTGGGTGACGTGGCGAATTAATGAGTCCGTTTACAAGTCCTTCCATCCGCCGCATTCATCCCTAGCGGCAATGGTTTCTTAACCAGCCTCTTCAGCAAAGCCGGGGCTGGTGGCTTCGGGTATTGGAATGTGACCTGCATCGTGTCCTCAGTGTAGCCGAGGTAGCAATTTCCATTGGTCACATTCGCATAAGCCCACAGCCGGAACTCATAGGCACAGGTCTCGGCTGGAAATGCTGGAGGGAGCGGTGCCGAGCATTTGGTGGCTGCGACACCATGGTTGTCGGTGGGGAACGTCTGCGGAACCAGGACGTCCACCTGGTTATATCCATGGCAGGCGTACAACCCGTAGTTTGAAACGTCGCCTTCCGCGTCATAAACGGTGTAATCGATCGTTACCGGAGCGGTTACGTCGTCGATGGCGACGATGTCGCATGGAGCCACAACGCTACCCTTGTAGCTGATGTCGAGAATCCGGGTGTCCGGTAGGTTATTGTCGATGAACAGCGAGATTGACTGTGATTGCACCACATTCGTCAGGTCCATGATTTCAAGGGTCACCGTGTGCAGTCCGGTCTTCAGGCAGGAAGTGTTCCACTGGAAAAGCAGGTGCTCGATAGAGTAGGTTTCCCGAGGATCGGTGAAGGTGTAGCATCCATCTGAATCAGGAGCGACATATTCATAGGTCCATTCATCGTTGTGGAGGTGGTAGTTGTACCAAGACTGGCGAAGTGGATCAGAATCTTCGTCGAGCCTGACACGGTATTTCAGTTGCTTGGTGAAGGGCACCATTAAGGCCTCGCCATCGCCGATCAGGTTGACTACCCCACCAAAAGCCGCATTCGTGACCTGTAGGTAGTAGGTGGAAGCGGTAGTCGCTCGACCAGTGGCATCAATCTTGCCGAGCGGTATCAAACCGACGCCTGCGACCGGCAGCCCGGTTGGGTCCAAAGGCACGGTCGTCGCCAGCACGATGCCAGGGAGGTGCGAGAAGTCCGTATCAAACCTTGGTGGGAAATCTGAATACCCCGGGGCACTGTTGGAGGAAACCTCTAGGCCGAAGTGGAGTGTAGGTAAAGAAATCGCGTGAGTGAAATCAACTTTGATTTCCTGGAAGTCGATTCGGACCTCCCAGAATCGGTGCGGCGTGCGCGAATGAGGGGTACGTCCAAAACGCTCGAGCGCCAGCGACTCGGTGGGATTGGTCGAAACCCAGGTCCAGCAGCCAGCGCCCAGATAGAACTGCATTGCGATTTGGTTGCCGTAGCAGTCCCAAGGGCCGGCGTAGTTTACATCGACGTTGGCCGTGATGGCAGCGTTCCCATCTACATCAAATGACAGCCAGAAATAGTCCTGCTGCGCAGGGTCCTTAGTGGTATCGCTGACAAGGTCGATCAGCAGATAGAGAAATTTCTGATCGTTCATCACCATCAGAAAACCTTCGGGAATTTTCATTACACCGGCGTTCGTCCACTTCTCTGCATGAAAAGGCAAAGTAGCATCTAAAGGGGGAGTCGCCGCGAGGGTGCTTTTCACCATAGGAACAGTAGGGATGGGTGGGCGTGAGATTGGTTCTAAAATTTCGGTGGGCATTTCTCGCTCCGTTTCATTAGGAAGCGCAACGCGCTCCGCTGCGACAAGCTGACTACAGCTGCTGCGCGGAGGTTGTTTGGCATTCCGTTCAGTGCTGTGAATGATTGATTGAGCCGATCCTGAATCGGCGCATGTTTGCGAAGTTATGGGTTAAGCCGCCGACGTTTGCGACAGGGTGGATTCGCCAAATGGCGTTATTCGTCCGAGGTTATTACGTTGGTTGGCCAGCGACGGGCGAGAAGTTTGCTGGTGAACCCCCTGCCAAGTTGCAGACATGTAAACATTAATGCAATCGGCGCGCTTAGTATGTGACACGGCTCACGAATTAATGTTATAGACACAGCGCGAAACATTGGCGATTGCGACCGACGCCGCGCTGCGGTACTTCGATCGGTTCTGGAAGCAGCATGTGTCGTCGATTGGAGAGGCGTAGAATCTGGAGCCCATGCAGAGTTGTTTCGGTCCAGAAGACGGCTCAGGGACTCCCAGCCCGTTTAAGTGTAAGTTCCCGGATTGGCGACAATTCGTCAACCGGTCTGGGCGGTCGGCCCAAGTGGTCTGCAACTCCTGGTCCGACTAGGCTTCGGTCGCAGTCGGATCTCCTATACAAGTACCTGATCGAACCCGAAGCATCAAGGAGCCGGATGCACAGTTGTGTTGAACAGAAACTGGCTGTTGAGGTCTGTCTGATCGCCGGGTCTCTTGCCCTTGAGTGGCTGCAGGCGTGCCGAAAGTGGCTTGTTCCACTTTGTGGCTAACGATGCCACGTCCTCGAAGATACGCTCAATTTGTTCGACGGTGATGTCACCTGGCAAGGGAACAGTATCGAGGCCAGTACCACACACTGCTGAATACGCAAGCAGAGAATCGACATTGTATGTGTTTTCGGCCCAGCGTCGCGCCAGAAGCTTGTCCTCCATAATCGGCACCATTAGCCCGGAATAGCCGACCTGAATCACCGGCACTGCCTTGACAGCAGTGGTAATAACCCGTGCTGCTGTCATCGTTCCACTGGATCCGAATTTGACGCCCGTAAAAGCCTCGATCGCGGCTCCAATAGAAACATCTCCGAGCGGCGCAGGCGTGGGGTCAATCCCAACGTAGGTCCAACCGGTCTCTGCTGCGACCTTCTTGCCGATTGTCTCGGCTACCAATGCATGCTTTGCCAGTGCCGAGGTCAGATCGGTTGTCGCCGCATCTATTTTGCCCTTATCTTTTGCAAACACGCTCTGCACCACATTCGCCCCCTCAAACCCAATGGCGAACTGATTGCCCGGACCGAGGTGGTAAGAACCCGGGAAAAAAGGCCCGAGCGGCTTCAGCATGGCGGTGACTGCGAAGTTGAAAGTGCCTTCACTGTTGCGGCTATGCTGGCTGACGTACTTTACTAGTTCGGCCGCCTGATGGATGGTCTTCCAATGGATTCCGTCTTGATCGGCAATAATCGCACTCGCATTGATGTGGGCCGCAGTGGAAAGTAGGCTTTCGAGCAAATGCATTGTCTTCGGATCATCGCTGTCGTGCACCATGGCTGGGCCGACGTTTGGCGCAAAGTTTTCTTTAACGGCAACCTGGTCGAAGGCGGAGAGAAACTTCAAGGCTTCGTCTTGTGTCATGCCGGCTACAAGTTCGCCCAGAGGCTGGGTTGTGAGACGCACAGTTTCGACTTCGTATCCGGCAGCTTCAAGTTCTGTTTTCACCTTCCGCACTACGGCGAGCGCATCAGAAACTTGTCTTTGATAATCCGTTGGCTTGAGTCGAACGAAGCCAGTGATGGCTCTTACCTTCGGGTTCGAGTTGGCCGAAACACTTTGGCCAGAGGCTTGGCTCAGCAGAAGCACTGCTAGTGCAAACGCGAGGCGTTTCATGAATGTTCCTTATGACGAGCGGTACACGAGTATAGCGCATAGATTGTTGCCAATCTCCGTCGTGGCGCTCCATGTGGGAGTCATCAACTGGCATCTAAGAAATGCGGGGGCCGGATCACTTTTGCAGGTCGGGGGCCTTGAGCGATTTCAGATACTCAATAATTGCGAAGCGATCGTCGGGAGAGAGCGCAGGGCCGACCACTCCGTTTCCTCTGGGTCCGTCCTTAAACTCGTGACCACGATTGCTATTGCCTGGCTTCGTAACGTCGTACAGATAGCCGCCTTTGATTTCGGATATGTCGTGTCCCACTTTGACCGGGTCGAACTCCTTAGTTCCTGTCCAAAACGTATCAGGCCGCTCGCTCTGTGGCGAGAGTAACGCGTACAGATTGGGAACGGACCCGTTGTGTAAATAAGGAGAGACTGCCCAAGTGCCATTTAGCGGGCGCGCTTTGTAGATCGGTTCCGCGCGAACGGCCGGATCGTTAGGATCGCGGCCTCCTCTCCATGCAATCTGCTGCTCTGGACTCATCTTCATTTTCTCAAAATATTTGCTGACGATTCCGTTGGTGACCAGATCCAATCCTGCAGCGGCGGAGATACGTCCCTTGCCAAGGTTGCCAGAATCGGCAGTGCGATTGATAAAGTCGACTGCCTCATGCGGGTCGGTGCCCACGAAGCTCTGTTTCACGTCCTTCACAATCATGAAGCGCTTCTTCTGAGCGTTCTCCCACCAGTAGGTCGGTTGAGGTCTCTTAAGATCCGCAACCAACTCTTCGACTGGAGGCAAGTGACATGGCTGGCAGATCGACTTGTAGAGTTCAGCGCCGCGGGCGACCTTTTGCTGATCGAGCGGTGGAAAGACAGAAGGCCAGTTCGGTGGACGCAGGCCTTGATAGGGTTCGGGACCTGAGAGCAGCCATTCCAATTCTTTTAGCCCTTCCAGGTGGACACTGTTTTCGAAATCCTTGGCATCGGGGCCGTCGAGCTTAACGGCTGCGCGCACGCCCAGCGCTTCGCCTACATTGCGGACGAGTGGGTCTGCAATCGATGAATCGTATTGCACCCAGGTGAACCAGGAAGCATCCCAAATCTGGGGAAAGCGCACCGGGGCATTCGCGGGCGCAAAATTCGCTGCGTTCTGCATATCCACAGCGAACACCTGATTGCCGATGCGGGTCAGCGCGTCGGTGCGATCGAAGCCCGCGGGATTGTCGTAGATTCCTTTCCCCGGTCCCGCGTGGTCGAGTTCAAACTGCGCGCTCTCGATGAATTTGGTAAAACGTTGCTTCAGATCGGCCTTCTGCTCTGCCGACCCATTCGGCCCAAGCACGCGCTTCTCGAAACGGCCGTAGCGGAAGGGAATCTTCTGGGTGAAGCCGACAGCGAGCAGCAACGCCTTTTGAAATTCGGTGACCTCGATCATGGCGGGGGCGCCGTCGATCTGCACGGTGTACTTGCCATAGTGCAGCTCCCCGGTGTGGCAGGCGGCGCAGGTTAATCCAACGACTGCATACGTTGCTTTCGTTTCAGGATCATAGAAGTCTTCTTGGCGAGCGAAGCCAATCGGTAGTCCATCTGGATTGAGTTTTGGATCGGTCTGACTACTCAAGAAGCCGAAGCGAGCGAGGTAAGTTTTGTCACTGAACAGATCACATCCGAAGAGAGACAGGCAAGGCTGCTCGAGCGCCATGAACCAGTCGTAAGGGATAAGCCGAGTGCCTTGTGGAGTGTGATGGAAGTGCAGACGTTGATCGTCCGTCCATCCTTGTTCAGCATGGCTGAATTGTTCCGGCGGATTCTGATACTCTGGCACGACCACTTGAAACTGAGGCTGACGCAAATACAGATAAGCGCCCCCCACCAACAGCAACACGATAAGTACCGTACCGATCCCTAGCCACTTCATATAACTCCTTTAGAATTACCGGCCTTGATTTTCATCTCTACATAACCCCGCAATAGGGCTTTACAGAACCTGCTAAACGATTCCCCATTGGTGGGTTGAGGAGGTCAGCTTGCTAACAGCACTACTCGCGCGAAAAAAAGCCACTGGCACTGAACATATTTCTAAAGTTGTTGGGGATGTCAGCGAGCAGAAGCCCCTCGGATGAGAAGCCAGAAACACTTCATCCTTCGCTTCGCCGAATCGCACCAAAGATATTGGTGAGAGCCGCAAAAGTCAACAGCACCTTTTTCGCTTCCTGAGATTGCTGCTGTTTGGGATGACCGTTCATCAATTTCGAAATCTCATTCGGGCTATAAGTTTGTTTCAAGGACCGAAAATCCCGTTTCTGGCCAATCTTATGTGAGGGCCAAACGTCTGTTGAGGATTGAGGCCTCGGAGGGCTCTGCAGGAGGAGGTTATCACCGCGCCTTCGTTATGTCTTTTCAGATCCGACCGAGGTCGTCTTCATAGCCGGGGTATTTTTGGGTTTTCCAGTCAACAGTCTTTCGTACACGCGCTTGCGCTGGTCCTCCAGGATGAGGGCGTTCAGTTGGCTCATTAACGTGACTATTCTGTCGTAGTCGGTTTCATGCTCAAGCTGGTCGGCGATTTCCCGCCACTTTGCCCGACACTTGTCTAGTGACATGACATGCTCTGTCTTATGGATTAAGCGCGCGAGGCGCAGCCGATGCCGTGCGACAATCGTCTGCGCCTCGCGTCAGCCCCCCGTCCGGATCGTCGAACCTTTTATATTCGAGGATCCCGAATTCACCCACTCCTGGGATGAATCACGACCGCCTACCGCTGATCACGTATAGCTAGCTTCGAGAACGAACTTGTAACCCACGCCACGCACGGTGTGGAAGTGAACCGGGTTGTCGGGGCGCAGCTCCAATTTCTGACGTAGCTTCAGGATGTGGTTGTCTACTGTCCGGGTGCACGGGTACTGATCGTACCCCCAGACTTCATTCAACAGTTCTTCTCGCGAGACAACCCGGCCTGCATTCTGCGCCAGGAATTTCAAAAGCTTGAATTCCATGGTCGTGAGGGGCACAAGTTTGTCGGAGCGAGTTACCTCCATGCTGTAGAAATCCGCAAGCACCTCGCCAAAGCGGACAACGCCGTTCTTCCTGGCGACGCCGCCAGGTTCCGCTCCTCCCCGCAGACGCACGACGAGTTCTTTCCAGGTTAACGGCAATACGATGGCGGGCTTGACCTCGGAAAAGGCCCCGGGAGTCTCGCTTGACTGATCTGGCTTCTGAACCGAAACCAGCGCGACCTGGTAGCTGTCCGCCTGGTGCAATTCAGCCGACTTCTGTGGAGGCGTGATCTCGTCGCTGTCAAATGGCGGCAGGCTGTCTTCCAAAATTGCGATGGCGGAAGACAACTCCATGCTGAGGGTGAACCCCGGGTCTTGGTCAGCGGTTAATTCCATCTGGTGCAGGACTTGCGAACCCTTGAACCCCATCGCATTGCTCCTTCCGGGGCGCCACCACCATCTGTCCGACCTAACGCTCGTCTCCGTCCCCGGAGTGCTTCGTACGAACGCTTGGGTTCCCGGATGTCGCTCGAAAGGCCGCTTGGTAATGTTCTCCGAGAAAGTTGAACAGTTCTTGGCTCGAATGGAACCTCAACTCGTCGCAGGAATCGACTTCCTCGACCCATCCCTCGAACAGCCCTTGCTTCGGATTGGTCCCTGGCCCTAGTCGAACTAAGAAAGCGCCTCGCATATCGCAGCCAGAGTACGGGAATGGAGTCCCCGGAGAGTGGCCGTCGCGGTCTATTTTTGGTCTTAATTTGGTTACCAGGGCGAGTTCAGGGTACAAATTCCCCTCTAAGCGGGTTGCTGACACTCGCGTGCAAGCTGATGGAGGGATTTTGAGTGAAATCGCCCGTGCGTGTTGAAAAACTCGATCTTAGGAAAGGTCTGATGCGGTCTCGGGTTGGGCCTGAGGCTTGTTCCTTACTCTAGGCGCTTACTGCCAGTGGTTCCGGCGCCCGTCTTAGAAAGCGCACCAATCGCTTGATGTTCTGTGCAGTCGCTGCCAGGAAGAACTGTTCTCGTACAAACCTCATGCGCCGTAAGCGCAAGCGACGCAGCCCGATCTGATTCTTTAGTTCCGCGAACAGCGCCTCGACTTTCTTGCGTTGTCGTTGTGCTTTGGAAAACTCTGGAGTATTCGCCAACTCCCGCGCGCGTTGTCGTGCCGACTCGTGTATGTGAATGGCCAGATACTTGTAGCGCCCAGTCGTGCATTGTGCTTTTTGGGAGCAGGCTCCGCAGCGTTTCGCGCTACCGATATAGGCATGGGCGCGATTGCGTACGTTCAACCCGACATAGTTCAGGTGCTCACCTGCCGGACAACGATAGCGATTGCTCTCGGGAAGGTAGGTGAATCGCTCCGGGCCATAACCGGGGTTGTTCTTTCTCAGCGCGCTGTCGCGCGTGCGCATGTACGGCGTGATGCCGCGATCTAGCAACCATTGCAGAAACTCTCCATTTCCATAGGTCGCATCGGCTGCAATGGAGGCGGGCTGCTGTCCTCGCCGCTGCGCAAAGCGCGTGAGCATATCTTGCGCCGCTACCGTCTCCTGACTCATGCGTGCGGCTGTGGCCTGCACCCCTACGATCACGCAACTCTCGTTGTCGATCAGATAGTTGTCGTAATAACCCAGCCGGGCTGGCGTGCCACCCTTGGTGGCATAGGTGGAATCAGGGTCGGTCGTCGAAACTTGCTCTTGCTGATGGACTGGTCCTTCGATTGGATTTTGTTGCTCGATTTCCTGCAGATACTGACGCAGCGTCTGATGCACCTGGGCTGCTTCCGCCAGTTGCTCGCGCGGAATGCGGCTCTCCTTCGCCGCGTTCGCTTCCACGAAACTGCCATCGACCGACAGGTGTTTGCCCTGTACCAGCCCTATCTCCACACACTGCCGTACGATCTGCTCGAACAACTGCTCGAACAGCTTCGACTCCTGAAACCGCCCGTGCCGGTTCTTGGAAAACGTCGAGTGATGCGGAATCTCTTGATCGAACCCCAGCCCGGTAAACCATCGCCATGCCAGATGCATGCGCAGTTCTTCCACCAGCTTGCGCTCGCTGGTGATGCCATAGAGATAGCCGATCAGCAGAATCCGTAGCAGCAACTCAGGATCGATCGACGGCCGGCCGGTATCACTGTAGCTGTCTTTCAGTTGCTGCCGGACGAACTCGAAACTGATGTGTTTGTCGATCAGCCGCAGCAGATGAGTTTCAGGAACCTGATCTTCCAGGCGGAAGTAATAGAACAGCGCTTCCGAGCGGTCGTGTTGCCCCATCATGATCAGCAGGCCTCCGACGATCGAGATCCAACACAACATGTCGAGGTTCTAACATGCTTTCGCTAAATCTCAGCCGCTAATCTCAGTGACTTTTTCAACACCCACGCCTGATTACAAGAGCTAAGATATCTTGGTCATGGACTGTGATCTAAATACTCTGGCAGAATGCTATTTTCGGTATCGCGCGGCCAAAAGTGATGACGATTTTTGGGCGTGGCAGCGGGTCCACGAAGCGGTTTGTTCTGGGGATTTGGACAGCGCTTGGGAAGTCGCACTTTTGCTACTGAGAAAGGCGCCGGATGATGACGCTTTGGGTTTCGTCGCAGCTGGACCGCTCGAAGATTTCATCGATGGGTATGGAGACCAAGCCCTCGATCTTGTAGAAAAGGCTTGCGACGGGGATACGAGGCTGCAATTCGCGTTGAGTGGCGTATGGCTCCTTCCAGAGAGTCCCGTGCTAACCCGATTTCGTGCGCTGATGAAGAAATATGGCTTCGGCTTAACAGAAGACAAGCGCCAACCCTTGTCACCACATCCCGATTGTTGGTGATAAATCATGGGAAGCGGCAGGTCTGGCGGGAGGTTTTCAGTGGTACAGGGACGGTAATGAAGCAGATGCTCTACATTGGCGAGCCGGGTAAAGAGTTGATGCTTTCGGGAACGATTCGCGGGGTTAAGCGTTGAGGCCAGAACCTACTAAACCTCACTTGGCGAAAAATCCCGATTTCACGCAATATGAAAAGGCGCCCGCTTTTGAGGTAGGTTGGGATCGTTCGCATCACCAACTTCGCCAAAGGAGCGCCTAATGAGTGAAGACAAGTATATCGGTCTGGACGTGCACCAAGCCAGC